>Ga0310826_100499_pt1 | contig 38003 bp, 39 predicted proteins | sample WT_ome_FD_201306 | JGI IMG/M metagenome (GOLD analysis project Ga0310826, IMG submission 201306) | Sorghum-adapted microbial communities enriched on wild type (WT) sorghum from Joint BioEnergy Institute, Emeryville, California, United... ... | reverse complement strand
AATGCGTATGGATTCAGGAACTTCGAGCGGGCAAGGGCCAGGATCCTGCTTACATACAAGTATAAAAGAATCGGGGTCCATGTGGGGTAAGGCCGTAGGCCCCACCCCAACATTTGACAAAGGACCGATTTTTCTGTCTTTATAAGGCAAGTTATTTTATGGAAATCAATAGTTCGGTTTGTTGTTCGTCGTGAGTTTGACAGACACTTTCATTATTGAAAATTGTTCCAAAGGCGGTGCAGACAGTGAATTCGATCACCACTTTTGATAGCACGAAAGAGTCGCTGCTTGATTTATTAAAAAGCATTAAGGAAGGTAAGACGCAACTTCCCGATTTCCAACGGGGATGGGTTTGGGATGATGAACATATCAAGAGCTTACTGGCAAGCATTTCTTTATCATATCCGATCGGCGCGGTAATGATGCTGCAAACCGGCAATGAGGAAGTCCGATTTAAACCGAGATTGGTAGAAGGCGTGACTCTCCAAAATCCTCCCGAACCGGAAAGACTGATATTGGATGGCCAACAAAGACTCACTTCTTTATTCCAATCATTGTTTTCTGGGCAGCCTGTTGTTACAAGGGATTCGAGAGGGAAGGAAATCAAAAGGTGGTATTATTTAGATATCAATAAAGCCCTAGACCCAACCATTGATAGGGAGGAAGCCATTGTTTCCCTTCCCGAGGATAAAAAAATCCGCAATTTCAGAGGGGAAATTGTTGAGGATTATTCGACGACGGAGAAAGAATGTCAAGCAGAACTGCTGCCTTTGTCGCTCGTCTTTGACTTTTCTGCGCTTACCAATTGGCAAATGCGCTATTTTCAAGTCGATGCCCATGCGATGCAGGAAAGGGTGAGCAAATGGAACGAGCTGTTGCAACAAGTCATACAACGGTTCCAACAATATCAGGTACCTCTTATCCTGTTGAGAAAAGAAAATCCGAAGGAAGCCGTTTGTCAAGTGTTTGAAAAAGTGAACACCGGAGGGGTGTCGCTGACTGCCTTTGAGCTTCTTACAGCCACTTATGCGGCGGATGATTTTAATTTAAGAAAAGATTGGAATTCAAGAATCAAGAGAATTCGCAAGTTCAAGGTTCTTGAGTCAGTTGAAAATACTGACTTTTTGCAAACTGTTACACTGTTGGCTACATACTCAAGAAAAAAGCAAAATCCCGATGTTGCGGTTAGTTGTAAACGTAAAGATGTTCTCCGCTTACCATTAAGCGAATACCAGACTTGGGCTGAAGTCGCAACACAGGGATTTGAGAAGGCAGCAAAGTTTCTTTATTCTCAAAAGATATTTTCCGCGAGAGATTTACCTTATCGGACACAATTAGTGCCTTTGGCAGCGATCTTCTCTGTACTTGGGGATCTTGCAGATAACGACGGCGTCCGCACTAAGTTGGCTCAATGGTATTGGTGTGGCGTTTTGGGAGAATTGTATGGAAGTGCAATTGAAACTAGATTTGCAAGGGATTTACAAGAAGTCCTGGCTTGGATTGATGGCGGAGAAACACCATCTACTGTGCAAGAAGCCAATTTTTCATCGAGTCGCTTGTTGACCCTAAGAAAAAGAATTAGCGCTGCATATAAAGGTATATCTGCTCTCTTGTTACGTGACGGTGCTCTCGATTTTAGAAGTGGTGAAACCATAGATTTGCAAATGTACTTTGACGAAAGAATTGATATTCACCATATATTCCCTAGGGCATATTGTCAGGAAAAAGGAATTGATACCCGAAAATGTGATTGTATTGTTAATAAAACTCCTTTATCCGCCAAGACAAATCGTATGATTGGCGGAAAGTCTCCGAGTGCATATTTGGAAAAACTCCAAAAGACTGCGGGCATAACTGAAGAACGAATGAAAGAGATTTTGAATTCCCATCTTATAAATTATGAAGCAATGAAACTCAATGACTTTGAAACATTCTTCAATCTCCGATACAATGCATTGCTTGACCGGATAGAAAAAGCAATGGGAAAACAAATAAATCGTGATTATCCACTGGATAATCCTATTAGCTTTGATGACATAGAAGATGATGTGGAAAGTAGTGAGATAGAGGTATAGCGAGACAGAAGGAAGCAGTGTATGATTGTTGCTGCTTCCTTCCAATCTATAAAATAGGGCTTGTACCATCCTCAGCTGTTGGAGTCAAGCAAGAACCAGAGCTTGATTTACCAAGTAATACGTATCTGCTTTTGCTAATAAACTTTATGAAGCGGACTGGAGTAAATACGATTCATCAGCTCCTAAAGAGGGCTGTCCCGAGCTTCGATCCTTTTATCCGGGAGGAAAAAACCATTGCGCCCGGGAAAGGGACCGGCAAAAAGCAAAAAAATAATCGGTCGATTCCGGAGAATGGAAAACCGGGATTTTTTGGAAAATTATTCTTGACACTTGAAGGATTAAAATATTATAATTAATTCAAATAATTTTGTCATTTTTCGGTTTCGAAATAAAATTTTACTTTTCTTCCGGCAAGCAATATTCTTCGCAGGAAACCGGTCCTTCACTGTTTGTACCGGCAGATTTTTTCCCTTTCCCATTCTTAACACCTCGAGTCCAGCCTTTCCGATGCACTTCGTTATAATTCCATCCCGCATCAATCAATTTTTATTGATGCTTCCCATGCACCCGCTTTTTAAGAAAGCAAAGCCGATTGGCGATCATTCAAAAGTAACGATGCCGGGCATGCACAGAAGACGGATATTCACCGGACATCGGTTTGCCGTGATGCTGTTTCACCTTTATTTGATCGTATTGCTTCGAATGTTTCGGACTGGGGCTGCGCGCTTGTCAGATTTCATCATGCCATTGTGACGATGGTTTGCTAATTCACGAAAGCGCAAGGACGCGCAGATGGTTCATCATGCCATAGTGTCGATGGTAATTGGCCGGCAGCCTGGCCGCTAGCGCCGTAAAGGAGGGGTATGGCAATGATACGGAGATATTACCCATATGTCATCCAAATGATCGGATTTCTCCTGATTTTCCTCTCCTATCCCGCCGTTAATGAATTGTCCCTGTTTTCCATTTATACGCTGTTGATTATCGGAATATCGACAGTCTTCGCAGGCGGCATCCTCCAAAGAAAACGCGGGAGCGATGGGGGCATGAAAGGGAAATATTATCCCTATATCATCCAAATCACCGGTTTTCTCTTAATTTTGGTTGCAACCCTATATCCCGCCGGGATCGCATTGTCCCCGTTTTCCTTTTATGCCCTGTCGATAATCGGATCACTGACCGTCGTCACAGGCGGCTTGATCGAAAGAAGAGTCTTGAAATGATGGAAGCATGGAGGCTGTTTCAAAACGGGCAGGCCCTTGCCTTTGAATTATCCTTCTTTCCGTTCAGGGCATGGATTTGTAGGATCCCCCTGTCAAGCAGACAGATTTGAAGGATCCCCCTGTCAAGCAGACAGGAATAAAAAACACATGAAAGCAACCTGAGTCCTGTTTCGTAAGGCCTCAGGTTGTTTAATTTCTTCGGCTTTTTGTATAATGGCAAAAACAGATAGGCGTTCGGCCTTTTGCTAAAAAAGAAAACCGGGCGTACCTATCTTTCACATGCCCATTGATCGTTGTCACGGTCCATTTTTGCTTGATAGGCCGGATGGTCCGCGGGTACGCCGTCGGGATAGACCTTTCGCAATTCCGTACAATTGGCAAAATGTTCCGATCCTCCGGATGATGAAATACCGAAGCTTGAAGAACCCTGGCCGCTTGAATGGATGCTTCCGGATCTGCCGGTGCCGTTTGCGCGATTACTGCCGCCGGAACCGGCCGATCCTGAACGCTTGGGGTCAAAATCGCCTCTCGTCGTTCCGTTTTCTCCAAAGGCCCACAGCCCCACATTCTTTTCCCTTGCTTCACGGGCAAATTTTCTAAAAAACTCGGCATATTTGACATCGGGCGGATAGGTGGAAGGTTCCGCGTATCCGTTGATGACCAGATCCGCGTTGAACATTTTGCTTCTGATTTCCGATTCTTCCATGTCGTCGGTAGGGACTTTCAGCCAGACGATCCTTAACAATCTGCCATATCTGTCCGTCTCGGAGACATCTTTTTGCAGGTATACTTGCCTGCCTTGGATTTTAGATTTTGTATAATTGCTGGCTTCCTTTCCGTATTCCTCTGTTCTTGTCGTGGACTCCGGCGTATTTACGCCGATCAAACGGACTTTTCTGCCGTCGGAAAGTTCAAAGGTGTCCCCGTCAATGACTTTGGAGACGGTTGCTAGTTCCAAACCAAATTTTTTGATGAGTGCATCCTGGCTGTCCTCATGATTTGATGATGTTTGGGGCGGGGGAGAATGATCCTTTTTGGCCTGTTCTTTTGATTCGTTCTGCGATTCGTTCCGCTTTTCGGTGCTTTTTTGCGAAGTCTGTGCGGTATCCTTCACCTGGTTAGGATGGTCGGTATCATCAGACAGACCGAGGCCGAAGGAGGCGATCAGGATGCCGCAAATCAGAATGACGGCCGGTTTTCTGGATTTTGCCCCTAATTTTTTATTGATCCTCCACTCATAGATTGCCCAAATGGCGATCAGGGTGCCGATGAATTGAAGAGGAAATTTAATAAGCAGGGCCAGTAAAATGAAAATGACGAAAATGCTTAAGCAGCCTTGCATTATTGAATCTCCTCCACAAATTTAAAACCTTTCGTCTTTAAAAACTTCATCCGATGTTCGAATTGTTCAATGGTATCCGAGCAGTCGATATTGAAAAAATTTAAGGACTCGATCTTTTCCTTCGGAAATCGCACGGATAAAATACATCCAAAATCCGCTTCGGAATCCGCGGGGGCTTCATCGTAAACGTTTACCAAAACGTCTTTTACAGGGAGCAGATGAAAAAATTCCCTGGCAATTCTTAACGTGCAGCTGCAAACATAATCCTGATACAGTTGAAAGTATTTTCCTTTGGCCATCTTCTTTTCCGAGAGTTTCCCTGTTTTGGTAAGGGACAGTTCTTTTGCGGGGACAACGGAGCGGTTATTGATCATTAATTGGACCACTGCCCTTTCCGGTGATTCGAACCGGTAAACAACTTTGCTTCCGAGTTTTTCGATATCATCAAAGGGATTCGCTTCTTCAATCACCTTATGCCAGCTCTCCAAATGATTCGCCAGGACCTTTTGAGCCATATCCTTTTGTTCTTTCCACGCGTAATAAATGCTTTTGTCTTTCTCCAGCGCTTGATCCATCCGGTCAAGAATTTGTTTTTTCCTCGCTTCCACGCGATTAAAAAAACGATCTCTCCAGGTAGGTTTATATTCTTCCATTTTCCTTTTTAATTCTTTGACATTCGGCCCATCTTCTTCGCCAAGCCGAAAAGGGGGAGAAGAATCGGCGATCTCATGCCAGTTGATTTTGTCATTGGCTTCCTGGTGAACGCTCGTCAGCATATCAAGATAGGCTTCATATTGTTCGACCTTAGCCTTTGCTTCTGCGAGCATCTTTCGTTTTTTTTCCTGCTGGATGATATGTTCATATTTCATCCGTTGAGGCCGTTTTGTCCTGCTGGCGATCTGCTTTTGATAATAGATGCCTGTCCCGGGAATGCCCGCACTGACCGTCGTTCCCCTCGAACTTTTGCTGATTCTCAACCCTTTTCCGCCAACCGATACCCCGACACCCTTTGTACTAAAATTCAATCGGACGCCTGGTGCAATTTTCATGCTTTTACGGAAGCGGAAACCCATAAAATCCCCCTCCCTCTATAAATGTTGATATATCAACGGTTGCAGCCGTTTCAGGGGTGTCAAAAAAATATTTTTCGACAAAGTTCCTAACATTACTCCCTTATAAATTCCCCCGCCACGAATGAAATCCCCCTTTTCTCTAACTATATCATATTTGATTTTGCAATTTTCACGCATAAAAAATTGAAAAGCTTTTCGAAAAATAAAACGGGTGAAGAAAAAAGCGGATTTTTCTTCGCCCGTTTTTCATTTTTATTTCTGATCGCGCAAGCGGGGATCTTGCATTTTCATCGGGTTGTCAAGATCGCCTGTCCTTCCCCGGATAGATCCTGTTTGCCTGATCATCCGTCAAAGGGTGTCCATTTTTCGTCGGACACCCTTATTATGTTATGGAAACTGCTGTTCGAAGGGTTGGCTTTGGCAGGGCGCGGAAAACTGCATTTCGATCGCCGACAGGAGGGGCATGAAACGGCGCCGCTGCTTGTATACCCTATCGGGCAGGCCGTAACTTTGAAAGCATCACTCGGGAAAATCATTACGGCAGGTGGGAAAAAGATTTTCGGCTCGCCGACAGGAAGGGCATGAAACGGTGCATCATGCATGGATGCCGATCCGGGAAGTGCGGGACAAAATGGTGTCCGACGCGAGGCGAAATCAGAAGGAAGACGGTGGCAAACACTAAGCCTGAGGGTCACGAACCCAATCGGAGGCGGTCACAGCCGGACAAGTCTGTGAAACAAGACGAAGTCCCATGCCTCCAAGGGCTGTGGCAATATTTTGGACCGGCGCAAGAGCGGAGAGTACACACCCCAAACCTGGCCGTTTTACCAATGACATCCGGCAAATCCGAAACACGGTATCCATGTCGCTCCGGATCATGGCGAAGGCGCCGCTTACGGTCTTCGGCGGCGTGATCAAGGCCTTTGTCGTCAACGGCAAACTGGCGGCGGTTTTCCTTGTGACGGTCCCCGTTCTCATCGGTTTCTTATCCTAGGTATTAAAGTCTCCCGGGGGTGTTCCGGAACATGCAGGACCATATCGACAAACTGAACCGGGTCATGCAGGAAAACCTCGCCGGGAGGCCTGTACGACACGACTTCTGATGATGGCAACCAAACCTGGAAGAAATATTTCGGCATCAGCGGCGTCATTTATGGATTTTATGGGTTGAATATGAAGTTGGGAATAGAAAAATCGCAGCTGCAAATCAATGAAGAAAATTTATCGCAGGGTGTGAAGGGATAAATCCCGAATCTTCCTAAAACTGGAAGATCCGCTTTTTTCGGTATGCCTGAGAGATTGGCCCAATGCCTTCGTTAACAAGCGGAGCCGCCGCTCTTTACTTTCCGGATTCGGGTTGAAATCGGTTCCTATTCTTGAAAAAACCTACCATTCCATTGCCGGTAGATGCAAGAACTGAGGAGAAAACGGGTGAGTTGCGATTCTGCCGAAGAGGTTATAGCTGCTGGGAAAGGTTGCGGATTTTCCGGTCATGTTGGGCGATCTTGACCGAATGGAAATCGACGGTTTCTTGCGTTTCGATAAGTTCCATGCGGATGTTGTTGATTTTGGTTTCCAGGCGATCGAATCGTTCGTTCATTTCATTTTCCAGCCGATCGATTCTGCTTTCCAATCGGTCTTCCAACGCTTGCATCCGCTTATCCATTTCCGCAAATTTCTTTCTAAATTCCCTGTCCATCCCTTCGACTTTTTTGTCTAATGATTGGACTTTATGGTCCAATGACTGGACTTTATGGTCCAATGACTGGACTTTACTGTCCAAAGACTGGAATTTTTCGTTTAAGTCGGCGATTTGCGAACGGATGTCAGACGCATGCAGATCGAGCGCCTTTAAGATTTCTTTTAACATGGTTTGTTGTTCCACCTCATTCACCTCCTTACTATGAGTATAACCGGGTTGTATCGGCAAGAAAAGATAAATGGAGAGAATCATTTCCCCTTTTATCCCGCATTTTGACCGACAAAAAATTCCCCTTTTGAAATCACGGCACCTCTCAATGATACGGAAGTTTTTCATGCTTTTTGTCTGAATTGGGTGGTATCGTCGGTTTTGGCATCCGAGCTTTGTCATTTTGAACAATTGATTTTTGCCTTCCTTGGCGGCATCCGGGATATCAAATCCGATAACATCGATGTAATTTTCATCTGAAAAGCAAAACAACGATCCCGTGTTCAGCTTTCATATTTTTGGTATCGGCGGATGAAATCCGCAAACGGAACAGATCCGGATCTGTCGTATAAGTGTATATTCGTCTTTCACAGGAAAACTTTTGCATTTTTTTTGCCAAATCATGAAAAAGTTCAATGCCGAAGATCCGATCATTTTCCTGCGACGATACATTCATTGACGGGCAGCTCTTCGGTGGATTTGATGGTACCGGATGCCGAAGAGGGCAGCACATAGATATAGGCCGCTTCCGCTTCCGGAGCATAAGTGATCATTTCTTGTCCTCCTTCCCGGATCTCCGGCATGATTCCGGCATTTTTGCGGTGGTCGTCACCGCGCTTTCTTCTTTCCCTCCGGAAAGCTTTCATGGCAAAGGAAGGGATCGGGCGTATCCGTGTCGCCCCATTCAAAATAAATCCGTTTGATTGAATGAAAAACATACGCAGGCCCATCATGATTTTGCAGTCTGTATGTCAGAGGGAGGGTGGGTATGAGCTTAAAATTGATGGCCTCGACCAAACATTTTACAATCTGTATGTCAGAGGGAGGGAGCCTTCCGGCAATCTTGATAGACCAGTTTACCATTTTTTCTTGCTGAATTGAAATTCGAAAAAATGAACCATCTTCATTGTAAAAACCAATATCGCGGAGGTGATGGATATATTTTGGAGTACCCACCCGCAAATAAAAGGGAAAAAGACACTCTCTCCTGACGTTGTTCCAAAACGGCCGTCGAATCTAAAGGGGGAGGGAGTTGGTAAAAACCATTCTTATTTTTCAATGAAAGAAACCTCCGCCCAGCGGTCAGGATGATTCGTGAATGTCTCGGGCACTGTACGATCTCGGATGGAGAGTCCCCGTCCATTTGCCGGCTGGACTGCCGTCCCGCCGTTTTCTCAAAACGCATCGAGGGGCCTCGGCTCTTACGGGAGGCGGTTGCCGGCAGCCCGGTAAATGGCATACCATTCTTCCCTTGTGATTTTCACTTCCGAAGCTTGGGCGATTTCTTTTAACCGTTGGATGTTCATCGTTCCGACAATGGGCTGGATCTTGGCCGGATGCCGCAGAATCCAGGCGATGGCCGCCCCGGTTTTCGTCAGCCCGTATTTTTCGCCGACTTCGGCCAACTTCGCGTTCAACTCCGGAAACCGGTCATTGTCGACGAATACCCCTTCAAAGAAGCCGAATTGGAACGGCGACCAAGCTTGGATGGTGATGTCATGGAGCCGGCAATAGTCCAATACGTAGCCGGTCCTGTCCACCGAGTTTTCGAAGAGGGTATTCATTTGGATGCCCGCATCGATCATGTTCGTGTGCATCACGCTGAACTGCAATTGATTGACGATCAACGCTTCCTTAACATATTTTTTCAACAGCTCGATTTGCATCGGGGTATGGTTGCTGACGCCGAACCAGCGGACCTTTCCGCTTTCCTTTAACAGGGCGAATGCCTCGGCCACCTCTTCCGGTTCGACAAGGGCATCGGGCCGGTGAAGGAGCAGCACATCAATATAATCGGTTTTCAGCCTTTTTAAGCTGCGGTCCACCGATTGCAAGATATGTTCCTTGGAAAAATCATAATAACCCTTTCGGATCCCGGTTTTCGTTTGAATAAAAATTTTTTCCCGCACGGACGGGTTCATGCCGACCGCTTCGGCGAATATTTCTTCCGATCTTCCTTCTCCGTATATGTCGGCATGATCAAAAAAGGTAATGCCCAGCTCCAGCGCGTTCCGGACGACATCCTCCGCTTCTTTTAACGTTAATTTGTACATCCGCATGCAGCCGAGGGAAATATTGGACACCGTCAAATCGCTTTTTCCCAATTTCATGGTTTTCATTCTTTTCACCTCACCGATCTTTTACTTAAAGATTAGCATGTTCCTGGATGCCTTTCCATCCTTTCCCTTTGGAATAAAAACTCTGCGGATTTAAAACTTTGCCAACTGCCATACAAAGAGAGGGGTAACAACAACTGCATGATTGGTATCCAAGTGCCTATATTTTAAGGGAGCTCTTGGTTGATGGATACGCCACACATGAGGAAAGCGGATTCTTCATAACGTTAATTGATATAAATCGAGCGAAGGTTGCGATCGTGTATGCCACAGATGATCGGGATTATTTGGGCTTTTCGAATGATATCCCGCAGTCAGCGGATCACCTGCATCTGATGGAAGAGTTAAAAAATGAAAAGCTTGAAAAAGAAGCGGAAAATTTTGTTCCTTTAAAATGACAAATTCCGAATTTATCAAAGAGCTGGGCTTTGACAAGATAAAAGAAGCGCCGAAGCTGGAACACCACTTGTTTCCCTTTTATGAAAGAATCCTGGAATTCATCAGCGAATACGAGCCCAAGTTTATAAAGATAAAGGATAAAAATGAAAAGTTATTTCGAAACATTTTTTCTTTTACGCCAATAATAATCAATAACGGATTTTAAATAACTGCAGCCGATTGGTCCGATGAAAGCTGACCGTCCGGGATATAGCCCGAAATCGTCCGATAACGGCAGGGAACCCGTCAAAGGCCTCTCCCGCAAATCAAACATCCACCCTCCGGAAACGGAAGGGTGGATGTTTTTAACGTTCTTTAACTGAGGCGAATCGGGGAAAATATGAGGGGTTGCCCGGCCGGCAAAAATCCCCTTGCGATCGCCGCGATTCCCTTTATGTTTTCGGCCCCCGGCTCTTCAACCCCGGCGGGACCGAATAGCCCCACGGGAGCTTTCATCGGCTCGGCTTTGCCCTTTACCGAAAGGCTTTTGCCGAACCGTTGGTTGTGTCCATATCCCCGTGGCAGCCATTTGTTTTTGTACAGTATCGGTTCAAGGAACAGGCCGCGCACTGCCCTTCCTTGCTTTTTCTGAAGAAACGCACGAGGGCAAAGCCGGCATACCCGAAAATCAATGCACCGATGATGGCACTAAACATGGTCAACGCTCCCTTTCAGTTCAATCCGAGCAAAAGGCCCAGGCGAAAGATGACGAAGGAAAGAATGTATGCGATGATCAAGGCGTAAACGATGGCGAACAAGGTCCATTTTTTCGAGCCGGTTTCTTTTTGGATCGTGGCCGCCGTCGCCAAACACGGAATATACAGCAGGGTAAACACCATGAAACTATAAGCGGATAAAGGCGTGAACGCTTCCGTCACCGCATGGACAAGGGATGAACCGTCGGGCACGAAGTATAGGATGTTCATCGTCGAAACGACCACTTCTTTCGCCAAAAACCCGGTCACCAGTGCGGCCGCCGCCTGCCAGGTGCCGAAGCCCAGCGGGGAAAAAACCGGGGCGATCGCGCCGCAAATCAGGGCAAGGAAGCTTTGATCGATGGAAACGTTCAAACCGCCCGGTCCCGCATAACTCAATAACCAAATGAGGCAAGTCCCCGCAAAAATGATCGTCCCCGCCTTTCGGACGAATCCCTTCCCTTTGTCCCATGTGCTCCTGAATAAACTTCGGGCGTTCGGGACGCGGTAAGGGGGGAGTTCGATAACAAATACGGAATCCTCCGTTTTTATAAAATAAGAAAAGACTTTCGCCAACAGCAGCGCGGCGGCTATGCCCAAAAGATAGAGAGACAAGACGACGATCGCCTGATATTTTTCAAAAAAGGCCGCAGCGAACAAACTGTAGACCGAAAGCCTCGCCGAACAGGACATCAGGGGCGTCAGCAGGACGGTCAGCAGCCGTTCCTTCGGCTGTTCGATCGTCCGCGCGGCCATCATCCCGGGCACATTGCAGCCGAAGCCGATGATGAGGGGAATAATGGCCTTTCCGTTCAGCCCGACGGATTCCATGAAGCGGTCCATGACCATCGCAATGCGGGCCATATAACCGGAGTCTTCGATGAATGAAATGAAGAAGAAGAGAACGAAGATTTGCGGCACGAAAACGAGAACGCCGCCGATGCCGGCGATGATGCCGTTGATCACGATATCTTCAATGAACGGGGCCGCATGGACCTGTCTTAGCCCGGCTTGAATCCAATCGGTCAAAGGCCCGGAGATAAACCGGTCGAGCAGATCGGAAAGCGGGGCTCCGACCCAATCGAAGGTAATGCAGAACATCAGATACATCGCGGCGATAAAGATGGGGACGCCCGCATATTTGTTCGTCACGATCCGGTCGATCGTTTCCGTCATGGTCCGTTTGGCGGGATCCTTTATTTTTACGGCTTCTGCGATGATTTCGTCAATAAACTGCTGCCTTTTTTTATAAATGACCTGTTTGAGCGGGGCTGGGCCTTCTTCCTTTTGCAGATCCGCTTCCAGTTCCCGGTAAACGGCCTGCAGCCTGTCCTTCACCCTTTGCAGCTCCGGCATGGAGCGGACGACCGGATTGCCTTCGAGGTACTGCAATGCCAGCCAACGTTTATTTAATCCGCGGATATCCGGAAGGAGCCGGCCAATGGATGCGACGGCATTCTCGATCAAAGCCCCGTAATCGATGTTAAAGTCCGTTCCCGATCCGGGCGCTTCTTTCAGATATTCGTAAATCTTTTGGCAGCCTTTCCCCGTCCTGGCAATAATGGGAGCGACCGGAACGTTCAGTTTTTTTGCGAGGATCTCGGCGTCGACTTCCAAGCCTCTCCCCTTTGCCACGTCGATCATATTCAAGCCGATATAAACGGGCTTGCCGAATTCCAATAACTGGATCGTTAAATGCAAATTTCTCGCCAATTGGGATGCGTCCACGATGTTGAGCACGGAAGTGAACCGGTTTTCCAGCAGGAAACGGGTCGCGATGGCTTCGTCCCTTGTCAGGGGATTTAAACCGTAGATCCCCGGCAGATCGATAAGGATCCCGCAGTCGTATTTCAGTTTCCCGATCTTTTTTTCGACGGTCACACCCGCCCAGTTTCCCACATATTCATAGGAACCGGTCAACTCATTGAAGAGGGAAGTCTTTCCGGTGTTGGGATTTCCGAATAATGCCACTTCCATTACACGCGCACCACACGGATCTGTTTTGCGTCCTTTCTGCGGATCCCGATGCATTGGCCGCACGCCTCCAGCATGCACGGACCGCCCAAAGGCAAAGAACATTTGTAACAGACTTCCCGCCCTTCCCATATGCCCAAATCGAGCAGCCGTTTTTGGGTGAGCGGATGGACCCCGGACAGATCCACGATCATTCCTTTATCTCCCGGCCGCAGTTCGGTAAGGTTCACGGTTGGCTCTCCCTCTCCAATCGTCCAGCAAATTGGTGCGGACGAAAATGAGAATCTTTATCAATAAATCCGATTTTATTATGACATAATTTCCTGACGGAAGTCCTTGAAAATTTTATGAACATAAGGAGGAAAAGGCCTTTTTCTGCCTTGACAAGAGGAACGGTCCGCCCGCCGGGAGTCCGCCTTCGACGGCTTGTTTCTTCCATTTCATCCGCGAACGCACCTTCCTTCCGCAAAAGATTTGGTCCGCGTTTTCGAAGGCTCGTTTCCGTCAGCCCGGGAAGAGGCGGAAGAGCCGAACCGCCATGTGCATCCCCGGCAAAAGGGATTGAAAATGTCAAAAACGAATGTGCCCGTCCGGGAGGAATCGTTCAACCGTTCCTTCAAAAATGAGGATGATGCTGCGGTGCTTGAGGCGGAGGGGGGAGGCAACGACAAGGAAAAAATCCCCTTTTCCTCTGCATCGCCGAAATGAACGGGAATATGGCTATGAGGAAAAACCGCCTTCCCCCGTTCTTTCCGGAAGAATGCCGTCGGGATGGATAAGGAAGAGCCGATGCAAAACCCGCCCCGTTCATCGCGGGAGGAGACTTCCGGCTGCGGAAGGAAACATCATCTATTTTTTGTCGGTCCGGAACGAAAAAAAGATTGTGAGATGTTTCGGAAAATAATAATATATTCACTTGTAAAGATATTTTTGCGGTCGGCAATCCGGTAAACAAAAGGAGAGATGGCCATGATGAAATTTTTCCTGCCGTTTCTGGCATTGCTCGGCGGTGCCGCCATCGCCGTCCAATCCCAGGTGAACGGGGAATTGGGCAAAAAAACCGGCGTGATCGAGGCATCCCTTATCAATTTTGCGGTCGGGACCCTCGTGCTGCTCATGGTGGTTATCTTTTTCGGCCGGGGCGAATTTTCGGCGGCCGCCGCCGTTCCGAAATGGCAATTGACCGGGGGGATATTGGGCGCCTTTTATGTGCTCATGGTCGTTTTTTCCGTTCCGAGGATCGGCGTTACCGCCACTTTGATGTCGGCCATTGCCGGGCAAATGTTGCTCGGCGCCGTCATCGATCATTTCGGATTTTTCGGTGGCGAGCGTGTTCCGATGAACGGAACGAAAATCCTTGCCCTTATTTTGCTTTTGTTTTCATTGATTTTATTTCATTCCAACCACGGTTCAAAATAGGGAGGCGAGGACGGATCTTGAATCCTTCCCCGTTGGCGGGTGGGAAGGAAAGATTTTTTCCGAAGGATGAAGGCCGCCCTTCGCGGAACGGCTTTCCTCCGAGAGGACGGCCCGGGCTGTTGGCGGAGAAAAATGGACCGAATTTTTTCTCCGATTGTTTAATCCTTTCATGGAAGACCAACGGTTTTTCTTTTCGCCATGCGTGCAAAAAACAACAGGAGGGATGTTCGTTGGCTGCAGATGCCGGATTAACGGATTTTCGCATCCGCTTTGCCGAAAAAAAGGATGTTCCGCTTATTTTGAGATTCATCAAAGAATTGGCCGAGTACGAAAAAATGCTCGACGAGGTGAAGGCGACCGAAGCGGATCTGGCGAAGTACCTCTTTGAAAGAAAAAACGCCGAGGTGATCTTGGGCGAGTATCAAGATCAGCCGGTCGCCTTCGCCTTGTTCTTCCATAATTTTTCTACCTTTTTGGGGAAACCGGGCATTTATTTGGAAGATCTTTATGTGAAGCCGGAAATGCGGGGCAAGGGGATCGGGAAGGCGATGCTTTCCTTTTTGGCCGGGCTGGCGGTGGATCGGGATTGCGGGCGGCTGGAATGGAGCTGCTTGGATTGGAATGAGCCTTCCATCGGGTTTTATAAACATTTGGGGGCGCGGCCGATGGATGAATGGACGGTGTACCGGCTGCAGGGAGAAAGCCTGCGCCGGCTGGCCGGGCAAGGGGGCGGTTTCTTTTCGGGCCAAACCGATTAAGGGGCGGACCCTTTTTTGTGCTTATAAACCGCCGGTCCATGGATGGGCGGCGAGGATGATTGATCCGCAAGCGAATGCGCCCGCACCTTTTTATTTTTCCGGTGATAAAGACAGGCCGTGAAATTCGGTTTTTTCCGGGAAGGGAGGTTTTGCGCTTCCAATATCGGGTGTTGCCGGGGGAAAGTCAAGGAAAAATTAAAATGAGTGAATGGTCATTCAATGCTATAATAGAAGAAAAAGATTACGTGAAAGAGGGGAGAGGAATGAATATTCAAACGGGGGACAAGTTTTCCTGGTCGAGGACCTTCACGGCGGAAGACGTCCTGCGGTTCGGCGAATTGACGGGCGACCAAGGAATCCACCATGTCCGGCCGGACGATCAAGGCCGTTTGATGGTACACGGGCTGCTGACGGCCAGCATCGGGACAAAAATCGGCGGCGATTTGAATTATATCGCCCGGGAATTGAAGAGCGAATTTATCCGCCCCGTTTTTACCGGCGACACCGTTACTTGTGAAGTTACCATCGAAAAGGTCGAACAAAAGGAGGGATACAAAACGGTCGATATGAGAGCGGAATACCGGAACCAACACGGGAAGGTGGTCATGTACGGATCGAGTTCCGGGATCATAAAAGAATAGGGGTTTAAAGAAGATCATTTTGCGGGAAAGTTATTGCTAAGTGAGTGGTGAGCCGGCCACTCGAAAAAAAATCATCTTGCGGAGGGAAAATGGGAATGGCTTCAAATCCGGAATTTGTCCAATATGTTTGTGATCAAATGAGGGGCGCGGGAAACATCACCTATAAAAAAATGTTTGGAGAGTATGGCATTTATTGCAACGGAAAAATCATCGGATTGGTATGCGACAATCAATTTTTTCTCAAACCGACCGAAGGGGGCAAAAAGGTGCTCGGCGCCGTCATCGAGGAACCGCCGTACGAAGGCGCGAAACCCTATTTCAAAATCGATGAAATCGACGACAGAGAGCTTTTGGAAACGGCGGCCAAAGCGACGTATGACGAGCTGCCGGAGCCGAAGCCGAAAAAGAGAAAATCGGGCTAGGATTATTGCATGGTTATCCGTTCATCGGCGGGAAAGACGGCCGCATGGCCAAAAAAGGGCGGAAAAACGGCGGTTGATGAATGAAATTATCCGGCCCTCCTGACCGGCCAAGAAAACGGAAGAACGTTCGATGGAACCGATTCGGAATAGGCGGATCTTCCGGGCATAAGGGAGGGGTTTTTTATTCGGAGGTTTCCTGGTGCGGCCCTTACGGATGCGGATGAGTGGCACCGGATCCTTATTTGTCCGAAAGGGACGGATTCCCAAAAGTTGCGAAAAAAGAAGGGGCACGCTTTCCTTTTGTGAAGATCCGCATTCGCCCATCCGGACGCCGAATTTTCCACAAACCTTCGGTTTTGACTGTTGGAGGCAAAATCCAATGGCACCCGAATTTGGACAAAAGACGCCAACCCGAACGGATTGCTTTTTCGGATCAGCGATGTTAAAATATAAATGTTAAATATGTTTAAATATCCCCATTATACCATAACACATTCTTTCGTTTTTGTCAATACATTTTTCGAAAATTATTGGAGGTGATCCTTTCCATGCCGTTGGAGATCCTGAATATTTTTTCCCCGTTGATCCAAAAAAAGCCGGTGGAGGAGATCCTCAGCTGCAATTCCATGACCGTACGGTACGGACTCGTTCTCACCGAGCGGGATGCCGTTGATTTGCTGGAAACGGGAGACCGGGCATTAAAAAGCAACGGCCGCATCGAATTCGGCGGAGGCGTCATCCCGAAAATCATCGCGGAATTCTGCGATTCCCCGTATCTCACGAAGGACGGTTGGATCGAAACCCTCCGGGAGCTTACCGAACTGTTTTATTACTTCAAAAATGAAACGATGGATCTCATAAGCGATGATGATTTGATCGCATTCATGAAGGAACAATTTGACGGCAAATGCCACGGGTCCCCCGCTTTGCTTGCCGATGCCCTTGATTCCTTTGCCCGGCGGATGCGGGACGGTACGGATCCGGATCGTCCGGAAGATGAGATGGGGGTTGACGATGACGGATATTGAAAAACGCCGCATCATGGACAGGACAAACTTGAGCGGCGAAACCTACTTCCTTTCCCTTTTGCAAGCGGGGCATCATTATGGGTTTTTGACCGATTCCGATTTGGAAAAGATCCAACGGCAGTGCCTTGAGTTATTGGCGGCTAAAGCGGACGAATGGAGCCGCGGCAAAAGCAGCTCGATCCGGACGGAAAGAGCGGAAAGCATCATGAAATCCAACTTGTACACCATCGGCTTGTATCTGAAGACATTGCCCGATCCGGAAGCTGCGGTGCAGGAACTGAAAACGGCAACGGTCAAGGACATGTATCAAAAAGGGCGGAAAATCCTCGGCGCAAAACTTCATACCGCAAAACATTTTTATCATCTGGTTTTAAAGAACAAAATCGTCACCGTCAATGAGGCGTATAACGCAACCCTCGGCAAAAGCGGCATCGGGATCTTTTTCAACACCTACAATCCGGATTTTGAAGCCCACGAAATTCCGGCTTCCATCGATTATCAGCTTTGCCGTCCCGTTACGGACTTGGCCGGGGTCGAGTTTATCCAAAAATATCTCGAGAATGTTTACCTGGAAAATGAATTTTGCCGGCATTTTGCCGCGGAAGACATCCATCATTTGCTCAGCGGCTATGATGAAAATTATCAACATTTGCTGATCAATATTTTTGAACAGGTGCTGACGGGGGCGATCGGCTGTTTGTTGGCGGGAGGGAATGTCCGGAAGTTGGAAATTAACCCGGAAGAAGTCCGCGCTCTCCAGGAGGAACTGTCGGGGGATGAAGATCGGGCCATTGCCTGCAAAATCCGGAAGGCGGCGGGCGATTTGTCGGAACTGGAGAATTTAACAAGGCCTTCCCTCCGCGACTATATCGAAAAAAGCCTGCCGAAGATCACGGCGAATATTCTCCATGCCGTCAGGACGAACACGCTCGATAAAACCTTCGTTCCCCCGCTGCACCCGGAACGAAAGCCAAGCATCCGATTTTTCTCCAATGCGAAAATGGCCGATGAAGCGTACAGGGAAATGATTGCCGAGTTGCTGGTGTGCCGCTTTTCAACGGATAAGCTTGCCCTGATACGGGAAAAAGTGAAAGCTTTCGACGATCTGGAAGACGTATTGCTCGACGCGCGTCTGAGCGTCAAAGAGATCCTTTTGCTTTTCGATTCCCTCGGAGACATGGAAATCGCCGCCCTGATCAAAAGGCATCCGTTTCACTCGGACGTTCAAGCCGTGGAGGTATCCGAAGCGGAAAAGACCTTGCGTTTCTCGTTAAAAACTTTTTTGGAAAAGCTTCCGTCCGAAAGACGGGAACGGATCCTGTCGCTGGCGGACCGTTTGGCTGAGGAATGACCATTGCCATATGCAAAGACGGTCTCCCGTTGAAAAAACACAAAAGATAGTAAATTACGGAATTTTTTTCTTGCGGGGTGCGGCGCTTTTTCTTGAAAACGGATTTGAAAATCAACCGAATTTTCCTAAAAAGAAAACTCAACGTGCTTCCTTGCGCATAAAATGCCCCCTTCCCGACCCCCATGCCGGGCGATGCGGGGAAGGGGGATGGGCCGCCGCCGACCGCCCGATTTCGGTCATGCTCCCGGTTCAAGCCCGCAAAATTGCCAGCAAGCGGTCGATGCCCTCGTCCAATTTGCCGCCCCCATGATCTTGCAGCCATTTTTTCGGGACGACGAGAAAAGGGCGGCCGGATTTCCGCAAATATTGATAGATGATTTCCGCTTCATCGACGTTTTCCTTATGCATTTCCTGCGGGGATGCGTCCGCTTGGCCAAAAACCGATACGATGCGGGATTTGATCCGCTGCTTCAGCCCGTCGCGCCCCCGATTGTCCAGCCGGAGCCGTTCCGCGGAGAGGATTTGATTCCCTTTGATGAGAAAAAGTTTGCACGTTTCTTCGTTCAATCTTTCGAGCAAGGCGATGTTGCGGCGTTTTTCGGCAAAACGGATCGCCTGTTCCTTTTGGATTAAAGAACGGACGGAAATCCAATAGTCCCGGTATCTCGCGGCGGTTTCAAAATCATAACGGGCGGCCGCCTCTTTCATTTTTTCCTTCATTTCCTTCAGGATGGCCGCATCTTTCGCCGACAGCAACAGGGCGATTTGGCTCAGGATTTGCCGATATCGGATCGCGGCTTCCCCGCCGAGGCAGATCCCGAAGCAAAGTCCGAGGGAATAGTTCAGACAGGGATGCCCGGAACTTGATGGGTTCGTGCAGTCGATTCGCAAAAATTCTTTCAATCCCCGTATCGCTTTTTCCACCGTCGTCCGGTTGGGAAAGGGGCCGAAATACAGGCTGCCGTCATTTTCTTTTTTTGCGGCGGCCGTCCGGATCCCGGGCCGGTCTGCGCCCGTACGGATCGCGATATAGGTATAGGATCGGGGATTTTTCAATTTTTTATTGTATCTGGGATCCAGTTTCTTAATGAGCTGATTTTCCAACAGCAACGTCTCAAATTCCGTGTCGGTCTCGATATAATCCAAATCCTTAACGTTTTTGACCAGGTTTTCCAATTTTCGCGAGCGGGTTTTGCCGTTTTGAAAATAGGACCGGACCCTGTTTTTCAAATTTTTCGATTTTCCCACGTAAATGATATGGCCGATGGCATCTTTCATCAAATAAACTCCGGGGGAGGATGGGAGTTTCCTTATTTTATCTTGGAGTCGAATCGGAATATCCCCCTTTCGCGGCTGTTCTACAATATGATTTTAACACAAGGTTTTCGTGCGGAAGCAGGGGGGACATGTTCCTTGGAATCATCCGTGAGAACGGAAATGGCGGGTGGAACGGAAGGATTTTTTTGCCTTTTTTCGAAATAATAGAATAGGCCGAAGGATAAAATGACAATGAATGACAGGCATATCCATCCGGCAAGGGGATGATCTCATGACAAGGGTTCATGTAAATCCGGAAATATTGGAATGGGCCGTTAAACGTTCGGGAAAAAGTTTGGAGGTCATCAAGAAAAATTTCCCTAAGTTTGAATATTGGATGAAGAGGGAAGAACTTCCGACATTTAAGCAACTGGAAAAATTCGCTAATTTCACATTTACTCCCTTTGGTTATTTTTTTCTGAAAGAACCGCCGGAAGAAAAACTGCCCATTCCTCTTTACCGGACGAAAAATGATTCGGTTGAAACGGATCCGAGCGCCAATCTCAAAGATACGGTCTATACCATGGAAAGACGCCAAGACTGGATGAGGGAATATTTGATAGATAATGAAGAACATCCTTTAAAATTTGTCGGAAAATACAAGATCACCGATGATTATTTAACAGTGGCGGAGGACATCAGGCGGACGCTGGGACTGAAAAAGGGCTGGGCGGCCGAATGTAAAACTTGGCAGGAAGCTTTCCGTCTTTTCATTCGAAAGGTTGAAGAGCAGCGAATCATCGTCGTCATCAATGGGGTGGTGGGGAACAATAACTACAGAAAATTAGACGTGAATGAATTTCGAGGATTTGTCCTTGTGGATGAATATGCTCCCCTTATTTTTATCAACGGGGCGGATGGCAAGGCCGCTCAAATGTTTACGTTGGCCCATGAATTGGCCCATGTTTGGTTTGGTGCGAGCGCAGCCTTCGATTTGGAAAGTTTGCAGCCTGCGGATGCGAACATTGAGGAAGCGTGCAACAGGGTTGCCGCCGAATTCCTTGTCCCTGAAAAGGAACTTTTGGATTTCTGGCCTGAGGTGAGGGAGGAACCGGACAGATTTCAGCTCGTGGCCCGATATTTTAAGGTCAGTGAGATCGTTTCCGCACGCCGGGCATTGGATTTAAAATTAATTACAAAAAATGAATTTTTTGAGTTCTATCAAAGCCAATATGTGAACCAACAACGGGAAAACCGGGAAAGCAGTGATGGCAATTTTTATTATACTTCACTTTATCGTGTGGGCCGTGTATTTGCGGAAGCGGTCATCAATGCCGTGAAAGATGGTCGGTTGCTGCATCACGAGGCCTATCGCCTGACCGGCTTGCAAGGGAAAACTTTTATCGAATTTGCCGAGCGATTGGGCTTTGGGGGGAACGGTCTGTGAGCGGCGGTCGAGTCTATTTGTTGGACGCAAATATTTTTATTGACGCATATAAAAAATATTATGCGTTTGACATCGTCCCTTCCTTCTGGGAAAAAATAAAACAGCAAGCGGAAGCGGGACGCATCATCAGCATCGACCGGGTAAAAGATGAAATTGATCGTTATCATGAAGAGGATGAATTGAAAATATGGGTAAATCAAGTATTCGGCAGGTGGTTTGTATCTACCGATAATGAAGAAGTAATCGAATCCTACAGAGAAATTATAAATTGGGCTTATCATCAGTCCCAATTTACCGATGCCGCCAAATACGAATTTGCATCCGTCGCCGACAGCTGGTTGATCGCTTGTGCGAAAACCTATAACTGTGCATTGGTTTCTTGGGAAAGACATAGACCAGAAAAAAAGAGCAGAATTCCGATGCCAAATGTTTGCCTTGCATTCCATATTCCTTATATTGGCAATACTTTTGATTGGTTAAGAGAATTGAGGGTAAAAATATAATGATTTTAGCAATTTTAAAAAAGGAATCTTCTGAGAGTAACAGAAGATTTATCGGCTTGGGTGTTTTCTGCGACCTGCTCCCTGCAAACCATGGCCCATTCCGGGGATTGACGAAAGATCCGGGAAGCAAGCCCGATTCCAGACCGACAGAAAAATGCGGAAAAAAGCCCGGATCCGGACGAAAGTAAAATCCCGACGGAAAGCCCGATCCCGGGACCTTACCGAAAAATTCGCAGGATCATGCCCATGACGAAAATTCGTCACCATACGTAAGGCCCGAAAATACCTTCTTGTCGGATATTTCTACCTTGACCTATTGAGGGATTCAGGTATTTTTGGGATAGTCCCATTCCTTGATCTGACAGAGACAATACGAAAAGAAATCTTTCGATTGGATATGGCTGATTGGAGTCGTCAAGGAAGATCGGCCAATAAAAGAAAGGAGCTCCGTTGGACAAATTGAAATTGAATCCGGATACCCAATATATCAAAAGGATTACGCTGAAAAGGGAAAGAATCGATTCCTATGACGAATATCCCCTGAACCTTCCGGTCGTCCGGAATCTCCGGGAATTGGATCTGCATCCCAATGTGACTTATATGATCGGTGAAAATGGCATGGGCAAATCGACGCTGCTTGAGGGGATCGCCGTCGGCCTCGGTTTTAATCCGGAAGGCGGGACCCGGAATTATCGCTTTTCCACCTTCGACACCCATTCCCGGCTGCATGAGTTTTTGCGGATCGCAAAAGGGGTATACCGGCCGAAGGACGGTTTCTTTCTCCGGGCGGAGTCTTTTTACAATGTGGCGACCTATGTGGAGGAATTGGGGCCCGAAGCGGTGATGACTTTCGGCGGAAAATCCCTGCATCGGCAATCCCACGGGGAATCTTTTTTTTCGGTTTTTCTCCACCGGTTTCAAGGGAAGGGCCTATACATTTTGGATGAGCCGGAAGCGGCTTTGTCCCCGCTCAGGCAGATCTCCATGCTGCGGAGAATCCACGAACTGGTCAACCGGGAATCCCAGTTTATTATTTCGACCCATTCCCCGATCCTCATGGCCTATCCGGAAGCAAAAATCTTTGAGCTGACGGAGGAGGGGATCTTCGAAAAAAGGCTGGAAGAGACGAACCATTACGCCTTGATGAAGCAATTTTTTGACGATAAGGACCGGTTATTGCATCACCTGTTGCAATAGCAAACGGACAATCGGGAGCCGGCGTCTGCCGGATCTTTTTTCCAATCCCCGGAAAATGGGGAGGTCGATCGAATTGTCGCGAAAAGGAAAATATTTTTTGGCCACACTTTTGATTGCGGCGGTGTTTTCCCTGGCCGTATTCGCCTTCATGGAGAAAAAAGCGGTGAATCGTGCGGCGGAAAGCGGGTATGAAGCGACGGATATCGCTTTAGGTGTCGGAAGGGATGAGACGGAAGTGAACCTTTCCTGGTATACCCCGGAAACATCGGTACCGGGTGTTATCCAAATCGCGGAAAAGTCCTTCATGAAAGGTTCCGAATTTCCCGTTGATCGCGCGAAAACGGTAAAGGCGCTACTTTCATCCGCCAGCCCCGGGTTTTCGTCCCATAAAGGAACGGTCACCGGCTTGGACAGTTCCGCGGAATATGTTTACCGCCTGGGGGACGGAAAGGGGAAGTGGACCGGCCCATTTACGTTTCAAACCGGACGGGGCGACGCCTTCACGTTTCTTTTTGTATCCGATCCGCAAATCGGGGCGAGCGGCGATTCGGCGTCCGATGCGGCCGGATGGGAGGATACGCTGAAAAAAGCGTACAGGTCCTTCCCTGATACAAGTTTTGTGATTTGCGCCGGGGATCAAGTCGATGACCCGTATAATGAGGAGCAATATGCCGATTATTTTTCGCCGGGTCTTTTAAAACAAATCCCCTTTGCGACGGCCGTCGGCAACCATGATGCATCGGAACTGTACCGATATCATTTTCATGTGCCGAATGAATCTTCCTTCGGAAGGACGTCAGCCGGCGGAGACTATTGGTTTGCCTACGGCGACGCCCTGTTTATGGTTTTGAATACGAACAAAAAGGACGGCGAAGGCAAGGCTGCGGTAAGGAATGTGGGAGAACACATCGCGTTCATGAAAGAAACATTGGAAAAAAATCAAAATGCCAAATGGAAATTCGTTGTTTTCCATCATTCGATTTACAGCGCGGCCAACCATTCGCAGGACCGGGACATCATCCGGCTGCGCAAGGACCTCGTTCCCGCGCTTGACGCACTGGGCATTGACGTTGTATTCATGGGGCATGACCATTCCTATGTCCGAACCTTTCCGATGAAGGGAAACCAGCCCCTGCCGGTGCAGCGAACCGACGGGCGGGGCCGCGTCGTCGACCCGCCGGGCACCGTTTACTTTACGGCCAACTCCGCCAGCGGCAGCAAGTATTATGATTTGGTCCGGGGTGAAAACGAAGACTACGCGGCGGCAGAAAGCCAGCTGTACACCCCGGCATTTTCCGTCGCGCGTGTCACGCCGGAAACTTTTGAAATCGGGACTTTCCGGACGGATACAATGGAGGTGATTGATTCCTGCGCCATCGTCAAAAAATGATCCCCCGGGTCTTCCCAGCCGAAGGATATTGTGGGCTGACAATATTCCTTCATTTTCATTAAGCAGGGATCGTCACCGTCTTCCATATGGTTCCGCCCGGCAGGTCTTCATTTGAAAAGTTGGGGCATGACAGGCAGATTGGAAAATGCCGGCGGGTATAGCTGGCCTTTGCTGCCCCATATTCCGCGTTTCATCCTCTGTCTGTTCCCATTTGAAGCCAAGCGCAGGATCCAATGGGTTTCGGAACGGATTGTCCGCCGTCAGTGCCAGGCGCTCATTCCGCCTTTAACATTCGTTACTTTAAATCCGTGCTTTTTTAACAAAGAACTGGCTTTCCTGCTTCTCATGCCGCTTTGGCAAATCACGACAACTTCCTTTTCCATGGACAGCTCGTTCATTCTTTGCGGCAGCTGCTGCAGCGGGATATTTTTAAAACCTTGGATATGGTTCAATTGGAACTCTTCGGGTGTGCGAACATCGACGAATTGTTTGTTTTTATCTTTTAATTCGTTTTTCAGCCGGGCGGCGCTGATCTGCCTGACCCCTTTTACCGGCAGAAGGGGACGGATGGCAAAGAAAATGACGGCCGCAAGGAGTAAATACCCCAAAACATCCACTTCCAAAACCCTCCTTTCATGATGGAAAAATGGGCCGGATCATATTCGTGGCAGTTTTAGCGGGAATCCGATACCCCGGCAAATTCAAATTTAAGTATTCCTTGTCTTCCATTTTTTGCTTACCTCCGGCAGATGTGCTTTAAATGTAACGGAGAAATGTGATGTGCCGATCCGTTTCCGCAACCGTTCCGGGAAAACCCTTCCGAATATTCACCGGCTTTTGACCAACAAATTGACCGCTTCTTTAATGAGTTCATCCGCCTGCTTTCCTTCCTGTTGCGCCGCCAGCACGCATTCGACCAAATTGGCGCTGACGATGACGCCGATCGTCCGATCCAATGCGGAACGGACAGCGGTTAATTGGGTAATGATTTCTTTGCAATCTTTATTTTCTTCCATCATTTTCAATATCCCGCGAAGCTGCCCTTCCATCCGTCTGATCCTGTTCTTCATCTGCGCATTGTATTCCATTCGTTCATTCCCCCCATGAAAATTCACCATTTCTGTTCAATCGGGACCACAGAAACATTGCTCCTTTACGGAAGGAGCCCGTAGGCATAGGAATAAGTTTTCCAGCCTCCGTCCAGGTTTTTTACGGAAAAGCCATGGTTTTTTAAGATCCGGCTGGCCAAATAGCTTCTTTGCCCCGATTGGCAGGCGACATAAATCGTTTCTCCCTTCGGCAGTTCATCGAGCCGGTTTCTCAATTCGTTCAGGGGAATATGGACCGAACCTTTGATATAGCCCCGTTCCCGTTCCTTCGCTTCGCGAACGTCGATGAGCAACCCTCCCCCGGCAATGATTTCATCCACCTCATGCCATTGGATTTGTTCCAAGTCGCCGGCCAAAATATTGGAGGCGACATAGCCGGCCAGATTAACCGGGTCCTTTGCCGACGAATAAGGCGGCGCATAGCACAATTCGAGATCGGTCAGATCATCGACCGTCAATCCGCCTTTGATCGCCGTCGCGATGACGTCGATTCTTTTGTCGGCGCCTTCGCGCCCGATCGCTTGGGCGCCGTATATTTTTCCCGACCCTTTATCGAATAAAAGTTTTAAGGCGATGGGACCGGCTCCGGGGTAGTAGCCGGCATGGGAACTCGGGTGAAGATGAACGGCTTCGTACGGAATTTCCAGGCCCCTTAATGTTTTTTCGTTTAATCCGGTTGCGGCGGCCGTATAATCGAAAACTTTCACGACGGAAGTTCCGAGAGTCCCGTAATATTTCTCCTTTTTCCCCATGATGTTGTCGGCGGCGATCCTCCCTTGGCGATTGGCAGGGCCCGCCAGCGGAATCGTTCCTTTTTTGCCGCTGATCGGATGCACGGTTTCGATGGCATCCCCAATGGCGTAAATATGTTCGTCGGAAGTTTGCAAATATTCGTTGACGATGATTCCCCCGCGTTCGCCCAAGGATAGCCCGGCGGTTTTCGCCAGTTCGTTTTCGGGCCGGACTCCGATCGAGAGAAAGGTCATATCCGTGCCGATTTCTGTTCCGTCCGAAAGCACAATTTGTTTCCCTTTGCTTTTGAAGGCTTGCACTTCTTTTTTAAAGATGAGCCGGATCCCTTTTTCCCGCAAATGTCTGTGCAAAATTTGCGCCATTTCGAAGTCCAGCGGCGCCATGATCTGATCCGCCGTCTCGATGATGGTCACTTCAATTCCTTGACGGGCCAGATTTTCCGCCATTTCGATTCCGATAAAACCGCCGCCGATGACGGCCGTCTTTTGCGGTTGATGCCGATCGATAAAATCTTTTATCCGATCCGTATCGGGAATATTTCTTAATGTAAACAATCTTTCATTTTCCTCCAATCCGGGAATGGGAGGAATGACCGGCTTCGCGCCCGGGGAAAGCAACAATTTGTCGTAGGATTCCTCATACCATTCTCCCGTCCGCAAGTTTTTGATTCGAACGATTTTTTTGTTTGGATTTATGCTTACTGCTTCACTGAGAATTCGGATATCAAGGTTATATCGTTCCGACAATCCTTTAACGGTTTGCACGAAAAGTTTTTTTCTTTCTTTAATGATTCCGCCGATATAGTAGGGCAGCCCGCAGTTGGCATAGGAGACATGCTCTCCCCGTTCCACTAAAACAATATGGACATCTTCGTTCAGCCTCCGAAGCCTGGCCGCGGCCGTCGCCCCGCCGGCGCTTCCACCGACGATAATCACTTTTCTTACCATCCTGTTCCCTCCTGCGGTTGGTTTTCCTTTCCGCCGAAATGCCGATAGGAGGATCATTTGCGTATCCCGCCTACGGACGATTGGCGCATGCGATCCCGTTTTTAAAATTTTTGCCATGTTTGCATGTTGGATCCGATCGATCCGAAAGGCCGGAGGGATGCACGGGCATCCCGTGGGCAATGGTCAGTAAGTCCGATTTATTTTAATGCTTCCAGAATGCGTGCCGGGTCGTAGCCGATGATCCATCGCCCGTTCACTTCCGTCTGCGGAACGCCCAATTGGCCGGTCGTGTTCACGAGTTTGGCGATCATGCTTGGATTTTTGTCCAAATTGACTTCGGTAAATGGGATATCCTGTTCTTTTAAAAATTTTTTTAACATCATGCAATAAGGGCAACGGGTCGTTGTATAAACGGTTACTTTGTTCATTTTTACAAACCTCCCGTGAATGGATTTGTGGTTCGTTCCGAATGCCGTCAGTTGGCAGCCAGGCGGGTGCCGGAACGACGGCGGTTCGATGATCATCATCTTCAATCATTTTTCCGGCAGGTCCCGCATTTTACTAGTTAAGAACAAAAAGGGTCATTCCACCTCTCCTTCCCAAGCCTGCATGCCGCCTCTCATATTGATGACCCGGAAACCGCGGGACGCCAAAAGCTCGGCGGCAAGACCGCTCCGGCCTCCGGAACGGCAGACCAAAATGTATTCCTTCGTTTGATCCAGTTCATGAAGGCGGAATTCCAATATACTCAAAGGAATGTTTACCGCCCCGGGAATTTTCCCTTCCGCCATCTCTTCGGTTTCGCGAACATCGATAATGTTGAGTTTTTTTCCTTCTTGCAGCAATCGTTCCACTTCCTTGGCGGTCAGTTCTTTCAAAACCTGTTCCTCCCTCCACGATGATTCCTTTCGCGGACGGCAAAGCAGCCTTCAAGGGGAAGGCCGGATTTCCCGCTTCCGAAACGGCATCTTCACCTTCACGCCGGATATATACATATACCCGTACGGGTATTTAATGAAGGAAAATTTTACGGCGGATAAACACTTTGCCGCCCTGTTCACTATCCCTATCATATACCCTGTAGGGTATTTGGTCAAATGGTTTGCCTGCTTCCGGCCGCAGTTTATGGCAATTGTCCATACCGTCTTTGGACATTAACGGTACAAAAAATCATACGCGTTTGCGGAGAGGTTTTAAATGATGGTTTCCCGTCGCTTCTCAACGGGATTGCATAACGCGAGGAACTTTTCTCCGGGAAACCTTGTTTGGAAAGGCCGTACGGAAAAATTGAGATGATGGCGTTGCCGTTCAACCTTCCTTTCTTCCATATTTTCTTCGCCCCTGATCCCGGAAAAAGTCCTTTGGGCCGCTCCCGCGGCGCTTTCAGGGACATGACAAAAAGGATTACCTGTATCCGCCGAAATGGATTTTTCTGCTGCGGAACCGCCAAAAAAACAGGATAAACCCGCAATGAACGGGAATTATCCTGTTTTCCCTGCGCCGTCTGAAGTTTTCCCTTCCGTAACCGGCTCTTGCCAATCTTTGCAGACGTCGATCCAATCCTTGGCCCCGGAATATTCCTGCAATTCTTCCGGGCTCACTTCGATGGCGGAGTTGATGCTTCCGCATGCGGGGAAAACGGTTTTGAACCGTTTTAAGGACAGGTCTAAAAAGACGTCCAAATCATTGGCCAATCCGAAGGGACAAACCCCGCCGACCGCGTGGCCCGTTTGTTCGAGCACTTCCTCGGCGCTTAACATCCGCGCTTTAAAACCGAAGGTATGGCGGAATTTTTTATTGTCGATTTTGGCGTCGCCGGCGGTCACGACCAAGAGGGCCCGCTTTCCTTCGCCCCGGAAGCACAAGGTTTTGGCGATGCGGGCCGGTTCGACGCCGATGGTTGCGGCGGCCTGTTCCACGGTGGCGCTCGGGGTATCGAAGACCATAATATCCCGGTCCCGGTTCCATTTTTTCAGATGGGCTCTGACGCTTTCCAGGGACATCCGACTTTCCTCCTTCATGGATTTCATAGGATAGATAATTTCTATCTTATCATAATGATGCAAATTTTATGAGACTTGAGGCTTTTCGGGGTCGTGATTTTACCGGAAGGGCTGCCGAAGCTGTTGCAGTACTTTGAAATGCGTGATTTTACCGGAAGAGTTGCCGAAGGGGTGCCGTTCCTTGCATGCGGCGACCGCAGACCGGACGGGATCCTGCGGAAGGGATATGCAAAGCCCCGGGACCACAGCCGCGGCGCCTTTATGGAAAAGGATGCGGCAAACGGGGGGCGGGAAACTGCCCCGCCTGTTTTAGTTTCCGCCGGAGATGCCGCCCGTTTCCGCGAACTTCCGGCCGATGCCCCTTCCTCGCCCGCCGGAAGCCTCTCTTCTCCATTCAACCTTCCCTTTGCCCATAAAAATCCTCCCATCCGCGAAGCACCGGTCCCGTTTCATCGGCAACCGGTTTTATCGGAGCGGCAAACCTTTTTTGATCCTGCGGGGGATTTGCCCACCGGTTCTATTGAAAAATGATTCTGTGTTGATATTAAGTCTAATTAATGGAAAATAAAAATTTACCGTGATAGTATTGGTATTGGCCAAATTGGGCACAATATTCGTAACCCAAAGATTAAAATGTGTTGAAGGGGTTTTTTTTATGCCGCAAGAACCGATTGCCGTCCACGCCATTATTGACGGCGAAAAAATCCAATCAGAAAAAATGGCACCGCGGGAAAATCCGGCTCGTCCGGATGAAGTTGTCGGTTACTATCCGATAAACACGCGCGAGGAAGCGGCCAAAGCCATCGATGCCGCATATAACGCCTTTCCCGGCTGGGCCGAAACTTCCGTCGATGAGCGCGTCGAACGGATGAGAAAAGCCATTCAGAAGATTAAGGACGCGACGCCGGAAATCGTAAAACTCCTCTCCAGGGAACACGGGAAACCCTTGTATGATGCGGAGGGAGAAATCGCCGTTTCCTTAATGTGGATGGAATATGCCTGTGACAATGCCAAAGAAGTGCTGAAAGATGAAGTCATCGAACATGATAATGGGAGAACCATCATCGCAAGGGATCCAAAGGGAGTCATTTCGGCGATCACACCGTGGAATTATCCGCTGTCCCTCTCCACGATCAAAATCGCGCCCGCGCTTCTGGCAGGCAACACGATGGTTTTGAAACCGAGTCCGTTTGCGCCGCTGGCCGTAAGCAAGGTCGTTGAAATGATTGCCGATGAGTTCCCGAAAGGCGTATTAAACCTCGTGAACGGGGACAGCGACATCGGCGTCGAATTGACGACGAATCCGAAAGTTGCAAAAATCGCGTTCACCGGGGGAACACGAACGGCTTCCCATATTATGAAGTCTGCGGCAGACACCATCAAGGACATGACGCTGGAACTGGGAGGAAATGACGCGGCGATTATTTTAAGGGATTTTGACGTGAATGATGAAAGGGCCATGCGCCGCCTCGTGATTTCCAATTTCCTGACGGCCGGACAAATCTGCATGATCGCGAAACGGGTATATGTGGACCGCTCGATTTATGACCGATTCGTGGAAAAATATATTGAAGCGGCAAACAAGTGGATTCGCGTCGGCGATCCGTTCAATAAAGAGGTGACGATTGGCCCCGTAAACAACAAAAGACAAATGGAGTATGTGCAGAGCTTGATTGACGACGCGGCACGCAAGGGAGCGAAGGTCATTAAATTGGGCAAGGTATTGGATGAGGACATCTTTGAAACCGGCTATTTCTTGCAGCCGACTTTGGTTTTAGGAGCCAATTACGATGACCCGATTGTCGTGGAAGAACAGTTCGGGCCGACCGTGCCGATCCTGCCCTTTGATGATGATGAGCATGCCATTCGGCTGGCCAATGACAGCATTTATGGATTGACCAGTTCCGTTTGGGGAGAAGAGCGCCATGCGCTGGAAGTCGCCAAACGCATTCAGGCCGGAACCACGATGATTAACACGGCGGCCGTCCAGGGATTGGATGTCCGTTTCCCCTTCGGCGGCGTGAAACAATCGGGGATCGGCCGCGAATATGGCAAAGAAGGGATTCTTGCCTATACGGATACGCATGTCATCAACATACCCAAAGTCGGGGAGCTGCCTTACATTCCGGAGTGACGGATGGAACCGATGAATGGGCGGCATCCGAAATTCCGAACTTGATCAAAGATTTACGGAACAACCCGGACAGCCATAAAAAGGCCGGAACGGCCTTTTTTGGCTGTCTTTTTTTATGTGGATGCCGGCAAATGGAGGGAAAATCCTGAAATCGGGAGATCCCGAATCAGGAAAAATGGGTCGGGCCGAATGGACCGATCGAATCCGGCGGATCCTTCAATAGTCCAGCCATCCTTCCCGTGAAGGAAGGATATTTTTGAAAAATTTCCCGAAGAATCCCTTGCATTTCCGACCCAACTTTTATATACTACATTACAACAGTAATGCACTAATTCCCAGAGGGGAAATGTGTTGATCCTTGCTCTCCCCGCATCTGCCCTAAATGCGGGAAGTTTCGTCCGACGAAGGGAGGAAATCGGTTGATCTTTGATCCGGATGGTTTAAAGCCCATTTACATACAAATCGCGGAATGGCTGGAAAACGAAATCCTTGCGGGAAATTTTACGGCCGACCAAAAGGTGTATTCCCAATATCAGCTGGCTGAGATGTTCAACATTAATCCCGCCACTGCGGCAAAAGGGCTGAATATATTGGCGGATGAACAGATCCTTTATAAAAAAAGGGGTCTGGGCATGTTTGTGACGACGGATGCCAAAGAGAAGATCCTTAAGAAACGGAAAAACCAAACGCTGAAACGATTGGTGCAGGAGGTAGTGGCGGAAGCGAAAACCTTGGGCGTCGATGTGGAGGAGTTATTCGCGATGATCAAAAAGGCGTATGAAGAAAGGGAGGAAAAAACATGATCGTGGTGGATGCGCGGGATTTGGTCAAATCCTACGGGCGGACAAAAATCTTAAAAAACATGACCTTTTCCATTGAAGAAAATACGATTACGGGCGTTGTCGGCAGAAACGGAGCCGGAAAAACGACGCTGCTGAAAATCATTGCCGGGTATTTGCGGGAGACTTCCGGCCAAATTCAAGTTTTTTCCCGGCGGCCGTTCAACAATCTTTTCGTCTCGGCCAACTCCATCTTCATCGATGACCAAATCAGCCTCCCGGATTCATTGACATTAAATGAAATTTTAGAAACGGCCGGATCCTTTTATAAAAATTGGAATCATCATTTGGCCAAGGGCCTTCTTGACTATTTTTCCCTCCGGCCGGACCAATATCACCGGAATCTTTCGAAGGGGATGAAAAGCACGTTCCACATGATTTTGGGGCTCGCTTCGCGCTCCCCCTTAACGATCTTTGACGAGCCGACGTCGGGGATGGATGCGGCGATCAGAAAGGATTTTTACCGGGCGTTGTTAAAGGATTATCTCGCCCATCCGCGGACGATTCTTCTTTCGAGCCATCATTTGCAAGAAATCGAAGATTTGCTGGAAAATGTGCTGTTGATCGACGACGGGAAGGCCCTTTTGCACATATCCGCCGATGACCTGAAAAAATGGGCGATCGGATTGAAAGGAAAGCGGGAAACCATCGAAAGATGCGTAAAAAACCGTGAAATTTTGCATGAGCAGGAATTGGGATTTGACCTTGTCTATACCGTTGTTCGAAATGATTTCCCGGAAGATGAGCTGGCGCGGATGATGAGCTGGGGCGTGGAGGTTTCGCCGGTGTCGTCGAGCGATACGTGCGTGTATTTGACCAAGAAGCGCAAAGGAGGCATTGATGATGTCTTTCGTCGAAGTGAAACCGTCTGAACTTGTCAAAAAGCAATATTTTTTTAAAATGAAATCTTATTCGCAAGTTTTCAGTTCACTGATTTTCCTTCAATTGTTGGGCATCTTCTTTTCCGTCGGTCCGGCGGGCGGATCCGTTTCCCATGATAATTATCTGGAAATCGACTATTCGCATTATTCCGCCAATATGGTTTTTCTCTTTACGATGATATGGGCATTTATTTCCGCGGTCCTCATCACGACAAAAGCCTATCGTTATGATGATTTTTTCTTTGTTACGAACCGGGTGACGAGCCATCTGTCGAACATGCTCTTTTTGGCGACCATCAGTCTGATCGGAGGTTTGTGCATATATTTATCGGGGATTTGTGTTAAGGTAATCGTTGCTTTTTTTACGGACGGCCGGATTGTGGCCCCCGCGGGCTCGGCCGCCGATGCTTCTTCGTTATTCATCGGGGCATTGGCAATGGTTCTTTATTTATTGCTGATATGCGGCTTCGGTTATTTGACCGGAATGGCCGTGCAGCTCAATAAACGGTTTATCGCCATTTTGCCCGCCCTGTGGTTGGGATTCATGTATTCCAATGGAACGAGCAAGATCGGGCAATTTTTCCAGAAATGCATTCATTTTTACACCCATGAATCATCCTTTATGATTTTTTCGATCAAAATGTTGTTTACCATCATGCTCCTGTTCCTGCTTTCGATCCTGATCTCCAACAGGATGGAGGTGAAATCATGATCGCTTTCACATTGATCAGCATCTTGATTTTCGTCTTCCTCATTTACCTTTTGACCACTCTTTTTGCAAAGGCGAAACGTTCGATATTTCCCTGGAAAAAAGTGTACTATTTTTTGGCCGGCTATATCGCCCTGTTATGCATCGTTCATGTGGCGTATGCCCTGATCCCGGAGGAAAGGTTTACGGAAATCGAGACCGTCGTCGAAAAAGATCCGCTGAAAAAATACGACGAGCTGTATGAGACGGTCCGGGCGGGGAAAGGGGAGGAAGCCGACGCTTCGTTGGTCGAGGAAAGGTGGGAAAAGCAATATCCTTATAAAGCATTATATATTAAAAATGATCGAGAGGATCTTGATTGGCATTTTTCGATTGTTATCGAGCGAAAAAAGACAAATGACGGAAAAATCGAAGGCGTGCTTTATAAAAACGCCGCCGAAGTGAAACTGAGCGGATTTACGACGGTGATCCCGCTCCGTCCGCCCCAGTTGAAATGGGACGAGGATCAATTCATCATCCGACCGCAAAAATTGCGCGTTCACTACGCCTTTTTTGATATGGACGATGTGACGAAACAATTTTTGGGAAGAAAAAATGAGCAGAACGACGATAATGGTTCTTTCGAGGGTTCGGCATTCCCCTATCATCTCATCTATTTGCGGATCCCGAAGGATGTGTCGGTCATCAACGAAAGCAATATGAATGTCGAGCTGATCGGGGATTGATGCCATTTTTACAAATCCGGCCGTATCCGGATGTTGATCGCTCGAAATCAACAGGAAACCGTCGATTTGCCATAAAGTCCCCTGTACGGTTTTACTCTTGCGGATCCATTCGCGCATGGCCGGATGCCGGCATTTTCCGCAGCGCCACCCGCAAAGTCCCGGCACGGGTAACATTGTCCGGAAAGAAACTGACAGCCGCACGCGTGCAATCTATCCCCGGCACGGGCGTGATGCCCGGAAAGGTCATATAGCCGGCCGTTTTTGGGCGGCCCGCCCTGCCGGAAGCTTTTGCCGGTTTTGTTCCGATTTAATGAAAGGCAAGGCGAAGGGGATTTTCGAAGCGACGAGGTTTGCCCGCGATCGCCAAAAGCTGTCCGGATATTTTCAGCGGCGGTCGGCACCCGGTGATCCAGAAGGAGCTTTTGGAAAGGCTGCCCGATCGGGCGGCCTTTCCGGCATGAAAAAAGCCCTTTCCCCATCAGGGGAAGGGGCTTAGAAAGGCCGGCGTTTGGCGCCACGCATCCGCGCATCCCCTTTGCCGGTCCCGGGAATGGTTGAAAAGGCCGGGATTTGTCCCTTGGCAGCGAGAGGAAAACGTCGAACCCGGTGGACCGGAGCCTTGATATGTAAAGATCTTGGCGCTCGGATCCGAAGGCGTTCACTCAGGCCTTACCAACAGACTGCCAAACATCCAATCGTCAGCGTTTTTAATGGCAAATTCCTTTTTCAATTTCAGCGTTTTTAAATCATAAATGTATACCTTTCCATCGCTTCCGGAAACCATTGTATCCTTATCGAACAAGACTTCTTTTTCCTCGTAATCAAACGTTACCGTATCTTCGATTTCATTGGTTTTCAGGTTCATGATTGCCATCGTATGGTGATCGGCATCCGTATTCTCTTCGAAAATATATAGTTTATGATCGGCCGATCTCAAATATCTCGCATTTTGGAACGGCAAGCGGACGGTTTCCCAGTTTTCGTTCTTCAGATCGAAGATTAACAATTGATTCGTCTCCATCTCCGATGCGTCCAGGAGCGGGACCATGTACAGCTTGTCATGGATGAGCAGTACATCCCTTGGAAACAAGTAATCCGGATTTTTAAACTCCTTTTCTATTTTCAAAGAATCTCCGTCTACGATCCGAAGGTACATGCCCGGATCTTGCGGATCGTCCGAATCGGAGAGGAAGATGAGGGATCCGTGATTCGGGATGATATGATATAAAATGTTGTGCCTGATTTCGGTTTGTTTGGCCATTTTACCGCTGGAAAGGCTGGATTTGATGATATGTGCTCCCCGGTCGGGGGTTGAATAGAATGCATACAAGTGGTCCCCATCCACGGTGTAGCCCGTATATTGGTACCGGTTTCCCACATTTGCCGGCACCTCCTTGACGTTTAGCGTTTCCGGATCCAGCTCCAGCACGAAATCCTGGCTTTTTGCATCGGAAGCTGCGCCAATGTACCATTTGCCATTTTCATATTGCGGGCCGTTCAAATAGGCGGAGCCGTTCTCGTCCACGCCGCTTGCCTTCAGTCTTTTGCTGTCTAAAAAGTTTCCGTCGGCATCATATAATTGCAGCAGGCTTCCCCCCTGCTGCATCGATAAGATCACCGCATACTTGTATTTTTCCACGGGAGCGCGGGCCGATTTTTGATCGCAGCCTCCGGCCAGGGCGAATCCGGCGAACATAACGGCGAGGAAAAGCGGCTTTATCGCAACGTTTAAGTTCTTCATTTTTGCAGATCCTCCAGGGATTTTTGGAAACCGTCCTTTCATGAACGGGAATGAAAGAAAAATGGAAATCAAGGGATCGATCGTGTTGGAAAAACGGATCGAGAGGGATTTCTTCATGATTTGGGATCAAAATAAAAAAAATGAGCTGAACTTAACATATTGTTAAAATTTCTTTCTATCCATGGGTATTATTTTGTGAATGTATAGATGACGTATGAATCTTCATCGTTGACCAAATCTGCCGGCGTAACGATTCCGCCGAGCCAATTCAGATTTACCCCGGTTTTGGTTTTTACAGCCTTATAAACCAATTGGGAACAGTAAAATTTTGCCGTGTTTTCGATATCAAAGAAATTCCAATTATAGGGATCCCCTTTTTGTTCGACGGCCCAGTCCGCTGCGGCGGCATCCTCAGGAGCGGTGGTGCCGTAAGTCGTAATCCCCCACACTTTTTTATATCTGTCGGTCCAATTGTCATACTTGTATTGGACTCCCCCCTCGGGGAAGGATTCGATCGTTTTCCCCGAGCCCAACACGATGCCCGCATGCCCGACAAGGCTGTCTACCCGAAGCCCGTCGGTCACCAAAATCGTCCCCTTTCTGGTCGGGTAGGTCCCCGTTGTTCCTTGGGGAACGGCTTGATTCGCGGCCGATACGGAAAGCGAATCTCCCGCTTTTTTATCGGAATGGATTTTAATTTTTCCGCTTTTTAAACCTTCTTCAAGCTTTTCAAAATCCTTGATCTGCTGTTCTGCGGAAGGGATATCCGCCGCTTCCCCGCCGCTGGCGAAAGAAGGGGTTGTGAACGACGCAAACAGGATCAGGGATAAGAAAAAAACGAATGAACCTTTTTGAAGACGCCTCCTTTTTTTGGATATGCCAAGTTCAGCTCGAGCCCCGCTTTTACCATTTTATTCGTAAAATGAAATAAAAATGATTCAGTCGGGAAGCAACCGGATGAAAATCGTCTTATCCGCGCCCGGTGATGCCGACAATATCACGTGATATAGGATCGGCATCCCCCTGATATGCGGGGAAAATATTTATAGGCATTTTTTAATAAAATCCATGCTTTCGTTGGGGCATAACACTTCTTCATTGAATAAAAGTTTTGTTGCAAAAAAGTTGCACCTTGTGAGTGGAAGCAGTTCATCGATCCCGCAGGAAATAGACATGCTGTGAGAAATGCGGGGGGTGTAGTGTTGATCGCAAAGGTGTAAGGAATTGATAAATTACGGGGCTCAAAGGAGGTTTTGCTGAATATTTTTAAATGTTCCCATTATCATACCAAAAAGAGGAAAAAATGGAATGGGCATATTCGCCCATTTTTTTGAATGGGCCGCCATCCTGTCCTAGGACAAAAGTAATGCCGTTTAATCAACGCGATTGCTGTCAAACTTAATTGATCCGCAACGTTTGACGGGGCCCGCAAAAATGACCGTGGAAGTGCTGTCGCCGTTTGAAACAGCGGGCGGCAAGCCGCCCCCGCTCAAAGGAAAAGGGGGGACATGAGGAGATAAGAGAAAGCAGAATCCTTTGGCAACCATGCAAAGATAGAAGAAACATTAAGATTGGCGGCACAGGCCGTGATCTGCGCAGCGAATCTTAATATGTTTTTTTTGAAACAAATATTTACATAGTTAAAGATGATGTATAAAATTTTGTGTAAAGCATTTTGCTAGACCAAAAGAAAAAAGGTAGGGTATTCTCTGATTTGGACCAACACATTCCAGAGAAAGGAGAACCCTACCTATGTCTAAAAGTATACCGAATGTCGACTGGGCAAATCAACTGGAAAGTGTTATTCGTCAGTTTGTAAAGGAAAAATTAGAACTGATCATGCGGGAAGAAATTAAAAATTTCCTCGAAATTGAACAGGCTGGAACGTCGAATATGAGAAACG
>Ga0310826_100493_pt1 | contig 38286 bp, 38 predicted proteins | sample WT_ome_FD_201306 | JGI IMG/M metagenome (GOLD analysis project Ga0310826, IMG submission 201306) | Sorghum-adapted microbial communities enriched on wild type (WT) sorghum from Joint BioEnergy Institute, Emeryville, California, United... ... | reverse complement strand
CAATCACTGGGTGAAGCACCTCCCACGCAGTTTTACGATCATGTCAATCCAATCGCATCCTAACCACTGAAAGGAGGACATAACTTATTTCTCAAAAAATCGTGTCTTGACATTGGGGAGCATTACAGGTTGACCAGCAGAGCAACCCCGATTTTATAGGTACGCAAAATCTGATCAGACTTCATTCTTTTTATTATGACGCTGAGACCGGTTGGTACTATAATGGATTACTGTACTATGATCCTTCCGAAAAGAAATATATTGTCAACCGCAATGTTGTTCATTCTTCAATTCACAGTTTGAGAGATCTTGAAGCTTTCCCGTTGGCCGACCAACAAATAGCAATGCAAATTACCGCATGCCGAAACAACGCGCTCAATGACTCCAATTTCGGGAAACCTATAGCTTACAGTTCAAATTGGTACAGCAGCTTGAGCGATTTGGAAATATTGACGAGGCTGCTGTATGGAGAAAATACTTCTTCAAATTTGGCTGACCAAAACGCGGCTGCATGGGTTGTCATTAACCGGAAACTGGAAAACCGTTCCATGTTCGGAGGAAACACCTTCCGGGGCGTAGCAACGGCATCTGGACAGTTTCAACCCATCACCGGAGGCAGTGAAGGCACCAGAGACGCACGTAATCCAAGCACTAGTTCTTCGGCATGGAAAAATGCCTTGTGGAGTGCGTGCACGATGCTGACAACATCAAATACAACCCACTACAACGACTTTATTCCAAAACCGACCGGAATATCTAATCATTTGTATTTTGTGGGACTTAATTACTTCTTTAGCGCAAACGTAAGTATTGATGACAGTCCGTCCGGTCTGAAAATTAATTTCGGAGACGGCACGTATGTCAAAATGAAGGATGTTGTGATTGTGTTTGACACTCACTCCGCTTTTCAAAATCCATCTTCAAAGAGCGCAATTACTTCGGACAGCAGGTTGGACACATACGACGAAAGAGCAAGACATAACATTTTCTTTAATATTTAAAGCAAGACTGATAGGGAAGCATCCATAATCGCTTCCCTTTTGGTCTTTGAACAGGAAGGTCTTTGAGATGACAAATAAGTTAGCGGTATTTCTAGTTGTCATTATCATACTGATCGGCGGCTGCGCGATGACACAAAGAGAACATGCGATCTCCTCATCACCTTCGGCGGAACCAGAAAACGGTGCCAGGAAGTTTCCCCATAATATCAGTGCCGAACATGTCAAAGCCGCTTTTGAAGAGTATGCCAATTACCGGTTATGGTATTATCCCGATGAGCACAACCCTCATATTGACTTGCAGTCCCATATCGGGAAAGAAATCAATGCGGATATGCTTGTCTTTGAATCTGATCCCGACCACATCTATCTCCGGACAGAAGCAAGCGAATCGCTGGGCATCATTGTTAACAAGGATGGTTTCGTTTACCTTGACGGATTTGTGGAACCAGAGAATCCAAATCGTCTATATCCGCAAGGGAAGCATGCAAAGGTCGCTACGATCAAAGTCAAGATCAATGAGCCTCGCAAGCCGAATTACGGCACTTCTCCGCGTAAAGTCAACATGATTCAGGCAGCGGAAAGGTATGCCGAAACGCTATGCAAAGACTTCTTGTCAGGAGAAGAGTCTGCATTGTGGGAAAACGCGGATAATTACATCTTAGATTTTTACGAGTATCAGGACATCATTGGCATATGGTGGATCAGAAAAGATGGGTATGCATCCACTACCCCCGTGCAGATCATCGAAAACAATCATGCGTTTCAATCGCACGGAATCAAGGGATACTCCATTGCGGATTTCACGAAGCATGACGAACTGTATACCAGCGAGAAAAGGTTTATCGCAGATGCAGTTAAGCGAATGGCATGTCGCCCGTGACATCAACATTCAGCGGATACTTTTTCTTGCATGCACGCATCCGTTTTCCTGCAATGTTTTCAGATGATTCCCACCTTTGCTATCATGCGGTTTTACCGCCGTCTTGCAGCGAGCCGCGCGCTGGGAGCAGCGCGCGGCGAATGAGTGAAAGGGATTAAGGTTCACAAGAACGAAATCCATGAACTTCACGATCTGCCTGCGTTCATGGATCAGCTCGAAATCCGCGCGCTTCGAGGTTGTCACAATCGCCATGCGAACGTGCTGCGACAGCCCGGCCAGCGTCTCCTCGACACCCTCGATCCCGATCGCTTCCGTCCGCAGATACTCCTGGTACCAGGCATCGCGGAGCTCGCGCAGCCTGTCGATGGTCTGCTCGTCCACGCCCGCCTCCCGCGCCCGGAACCAGGTCCCGCGTCCCTCCGCCATGTCTTGCAGATATTGGTCGAGGTCCAGCCGGAGCCCGATCTCGTTCAACGCCCGCTCTCCCGCTTTGAAATACCAGTACTCCGTATCCACCAGAACGCCGTCATGGTCGAAAAGGATGTACTTGTACGTTGTCATCGCGCTTCATCCCCGTCTTGATTTCCGTCCCGGCTGACGATGCCGCTCTCGTACGCGTACCGCGCAAGCTGCACCCGGTTATCGAGGTGCAGCTTCTGCAGAATGTTCTTCAGATGATTCTTCACCGTATGCTCCGACAGGCCGAGCCTGAGCGCGATCTCGCGGTTCGATTCGCCGCTCGCGACGTGCTCGAGCACTTCCCGTTCCCTCGCGGTCAGCGGCGTCAGAACGCCGACCGTGCGGATGCCGCGAGACTGCGGCAAAGTTTCGGCAACCGATGACTCCATGGGCGCCCTGCGTGACAGCCACGACCGCCTTGCAGGCCGGGCAGCTCCGGACGCGCTCTCGCGCCGTTCATCCTCCGCACCCGAACTCGCCCCCGTGCCTGCATCCAAATTCGCTCCCGCACGAACTCCGGCTCCCGATTTCGCATCCGCACCCGCGCCACCATCCGCCGCACCGCCGCCCGTAAACGTCTTCAGCAGCATGCGCGCGACCTCCGACGACATCGGCGTCTCGTCGTTCGCGATTGCGCGCAGGTAATCCAGCCAAATGGAAGGCCGGACGTTCTTCGGCAGGAACCCCTGCGCCCCGCAGCGCAGCGCCTCGAACAGAAACGCCGGCTCGTCGTGCGCGGTCACCATGACGATGCGGACGTCCGGAATCCAACGTTTCACGAGCTGCGCCGCCTCCAGGCCGCCCATGCCCGGCATGTTGACGTCCATCAGCACGATGTCCGGCTCAAGGCGCCGCACCGCCTCAAGCGCTTCTTCGCCCGACGCCGCCTCGCCGACGACCGTAAAGCGCGGCTCCGCTTCCAGGATGTCCCGCATCCCTTCGCGACCGTGGGGATGATCGTCGACGATCAGGAAGCGAATCCGCCCGTCCCCGCCGCCGGATGCCAAACCGTAGTCCCTTTTCACCGCCATGTCCAATTTCCGCCTTTCCGAAAACGCCTGTGTGAATGCCTTGCCCGCAGCCGAAGCCTAACGTTTCGCCCGGCCTGCCCGGACCGTCTCTTCCGCCCGGCTCGTCCGCTTCGCCCGATCCGCCTTCTCCACCGCCACCGTCGTGCCGCCGTCGGGTTCGGACCGAATCGAGAAGTCCCAGCCCATCTCCCCGGCCCGGCTGCGCATCATCCGAATCCCGTACCGGTCGAACGCCGCCAGCCGCGACTCGTCCAGCCCGACGCCGTCGTCCGCGATCTCGCACCGGAACCCTCCGCCCGCCGACGGCTCCATCGCGACGCGAATCGTCCGCGCGTTCGCGTGCTTGCGCGCGTTCAGCACCGCCTCGCGCACGATCGCGAGCAGCTCCACCTTCTCCTTGTTCGTGAGCAGCCGGTCCGGCAGCCGGCCCGAGCATTCGAATTGGATGCCGGCGTCGGCCACCTCGCCGCCGAGCGCCTCGATGGACGCCATCCACGAGAAATCGCCCGGCATCGGCATGCTGCGCAGACTCGCGATCGACTGGCGGATGTCGTCGTAGACGCGGCGGATCGTCTCGCGGATGCCCGCGCTCACCGCGCGCGCTTCTTCGCCGCAATCCGCGCGGTCCAGCTTGTCCAGCTTGACGGACAGGAGGAACAACGACTGCGAAATGCCGTCATGCAACTCCCGCGCGAGCTGCTCCCGCTCCTCGAGCGCCGCCTTCATCATCCGCTCCCGCTGCAGCTCCTCCTGCGTCGACTCGAGCATCGCGAACAGCTTCCGGAGCAGCGTGACCGACACGAGGAACACGATCACGGGCGCGAGCAGGTTGCCGAGATCCATCGACACATACGGCAGGAGCACCGTATGCCGCACATATTCCCACAGCCCGATCGTGATCGTCGGCGTCCAGAGGATCAGGTGCTTGATCGTCCGGTAGGACAGCTTCATCGCATCACCCCGCGATAGATCAGGAACTCAGTAGTTGCGGAACGGCTCGCGGTGAACCTTCTCGTTGTCCTTCGCGTCCGTCACGCGGATTTCCGCCGTCCATCGGCCCGGGAACGGCAGATACGGCCCCTCCGCCCGGTACGTCGCCTTCACGAATCCGGTGAAGTTGTCGATTTCCGTATCCTCGTAGCGTTCCAGCGGCACGTCGATCGGCCCCGCGTCCGGCCGGTCTTCCGAACGGAGCCGCAGCGCGACCGATTTCGGTTCGCCGACCGGCTCCGGCAGCCACACCTTGACGATGAAGGTGTTGTCCCCCGGCGCGTTCGGCGATATGCGCAGCGTCAGATGCATGTCCTCGCCCATCTTGTGGGCGTGGACCGGCTCGTTCGCCGGCAGCGGGCTGATGTAGGTGAACAGGCCGACGATGACCACGATCGCGGCCATCACGGCGGCGTCGGCCTTGAGCAAAGCGCCCTGCGGCATGCCGCCCCGCTTCATCCGCAGCCGGATCAGGCCGCCGGCCAGAACGGCCAGCAGGGTCAGCCCGGTCTTCACCAGCAGCAGGATGCCCCAGCCCGTATAGAACAGATACTCCGGTCCCGGCAGGAACAGCCATACGCTGACCAGCCCGCTCGCCGCCAGCGCGAGCATGGACCAGAGCGCCGGCCCGCTGAACACCGCCGCGAAGCGCGCCGCTTCCTTCCGGTCGGCAAACCAGAGTCCGGCCAGCATGGCGAGTCCCCCGGCCCAGATCGCCGCCCCCAGGAGATGGACGAAGTCCGTGCCGATCGTCAGCCAGGCCGGCTCGTAGGCCGCCGCGTGCCCGGAGAAGCTCTCGACCAGGAGAATCGCGCCCGCCCAGAGCAGGCCGACCGGACGCGAAGCGGTCCGGGCCAGCGGCCCGATCAGCGCCAGCGCCAGCATGACGGCCCAGGCGCGGCCGATGTCCGTCTCCGTAAGCATCCTCCCCCATTCGGACAGCGGCTCGCCTTCCATCAGCTCCAAAGCATGGAAAAACACGCAGAGAAGCGCCGCGACGAGGAAAGCGCGCGACACCAGCAGTCCCCAGCGCCCGCTCCACTCGCGAAAACCCGCATCGAACGACGGCGAGCGCTGCGGCGCCCAGGCCGACCAGATGAACCATCCGGCCGCGAGCAGCAGCGCCCCGAAGTAGAACACCCGCACGGCATAGATCAGAAATTCCCTCGTCGAAAGCTGCGTCGCGGCGCCTTCGCCGTGTCCCTCGTGGCCGAGCTGCCGGTGCAGGTCGAACGCCGACGCGTCGATTGTTTCGGGCGGTTCGCCGACGACGAACACATAAGATCCTTCCGCCGGATGCCCGTCCGCCGACAGCACGCGGTACGTCACCGTATACAGCCCGTCGCCGGCCGGGGCAGCGCCAGCCGGAGCGCGCGGCCGCCATTCAGGGACTCCGGCTCGCCGTCCGCGACCCGCTCGGAGCGGCTGCCAAGCACCCGCAGGTAGCCGATTGACGCGTCGACCGGCTCGTTGAATTCCAGCACGATTTCGTCCGGCCCGGTGTCCAGCCGTTCGCCGGGCGCCGGCGTCGAGCGCTCCAGGACGGCGTGCGCGTCCGCCCGCCCGCAGGCGGCGAGCAGCGCGACGAGCAGCGCGGCCAGCCATAGCGGCACTCGGATTCTTCCCATCTTCTTCCCCTCTCTCGATTACTACCACTATAAAAAAACACCGGCGGAACCGCAACAACGGCCCATGAGCCGTCACGAACGCGACAAAAAAAGCCCGCCCAACCGGCAGGCCCGTTCGTTCCGCGCATTGCGGCTCATCGCGGCTCCTTGTCGCTGACGCGCGGCAGCATCCGCTCGCCCGGCACCATGGCCGAACCGCACATCGGACAGTCCGGCCGCTCCTCGAAGGTCAGCCCTTTGCGCATCCAGCACGGACAATCGTCATTCTCGCATTCCCATACTTCCGTCTTGTAGAGCGGCTTTGCGTCTTCGCGCTTCGACCGCGGATTGGTCCAGGCGCTATGGCTCATGGTAGATCCCGTCCTTTGCCGCGAACGATCGCTGCATCCTGTTCCTCATCCGATTCCCCTCCGCAAGGCTTGAGATGGACGAAGGCATCCCGCCGATGCGGCGGAATGCCCCTGTCAACCCGACCATAGCAAAAACGGGCGCGGCCGTCAACCGCACCCGCATGATGCCTGTATGATGCAAAATGGATCAGACCACGCCTTGCGCGATCATGGCGTCCGCCACCCGCTTGAAGCCGGCGATGTTGGCGCCGACGAGCAGGTTGCCGGGATGGCCGAAATCTTCGGCCGCCTTCACGCTGCTCTGATAAATGTTCTTCATGATCTGATGCAGCTTCGCGTCGACTTCCTCGAACGTCCAGGAGAGGCGCATGCTGTTCTGCGACATTTCGAGCGCGGAGACGGCGACGCCGCCGGCGTTGGCCGCCTTGGCCGGTCCGAACAGGACGCCGTTCTTCAGGAAGACGTCGATCGCCTCGAGCGTCGACGGCATGTTCGCGCCCTCGCCGACCGCCTTGACGCCGTTCGCCACGAGCAGCCGGGCGGATTCCTCGGAGATTTCGTTCTGCGTCGCGCACGGCAGCGCGATGTCGCACGGAATCGACCAGATGCCCTCGCAGCCCTCGGTGTAGGTCGCGTGCGGATGCTCCTTCACATATTCATGGATCCGCTTCCGCTCGACTTCCTTGATCCGTTTCACGGTCGCGAGATCGATGCCCTTCGGGTCATAGACATAGCCGTTCGAGTCGCTGCACGCGACGATGCGCGCGCCGAGCTGCCGCGCCTTCTCCATCGCGTAGATCGAAACGTTGCCGGAACCGGAGACGACCACCGTCGCGTCCTTGAAGCCGAGGCCCCTCGAACCCAGCATTTCCTCGACGAAATAGATCAAACCGTAGCCCGTCGCTTCGGTGCGGCCCAGACTGCCGCCGTAGCCGACGCCTTTGCCCGTCAGGACTCCGGCCTCAATGCTGCCGCGGATGCGCTTGTATTGCCCGTACATGTAGCCGATCTCCCGGGCGCCGACGCCGATGTCGCCCGCCGGCACGTCGACGTCCTGGCCGATGTATTTGTAGAGCTCCGTCATGAAGCTCTGCGTGAACCGCATGATTTCCTGTTCGGACTTGCCCTTCGGATCGAAATCCGAGCCGCCCTTGCCGCCGCCGATCGGCTGGCCGGTGAGCGCGTTCTTGAAGATCTGCTCGAAACCGAGGAACTTGATGATGCTCGCGTTGACGGACGGATGGAAACGCAGGCCGCCCTTGTACGGACCGAGCGCGCTGTTGAACTGCACGCGGAAGCCGCGGTTCACCTGCACGTTGCCGTTGTCGTCAACCCACGGCACCCGGAACGTGATGAAGCGCTCGGGCTCGACGATCCGCTCCAGGATGCCGTGCTTGATGTAGTGCGGCTCCTTCGCGAACACGGGCGTGAGCGATTCGAGAATCTCCTTCACGGCCTGATGGAACTCGCTCTCGTACGGATTGCGGGCGATGACGGCCTTGTACACCTTCTCCACATACGCCTTAGCCTGCGTCATGCTTTCTTCCGACAGAATCGTGGTCATCCGTTCACTCTCCTTTGAAGTCTCCCGTTTGCATTTTCACGCTGATCCTTTGCACTTCCGCAGCGATAGTCTACAGTCTAATGCATAGTCCCGCCGGATTGCCAATAAATCTTTTTTTGGAACACGATTAAATGAATTTATTACTATTTTTTCCATAAATAATGTGAACCAAGGTAACACGATTGCGTTACTTTGGTTCGCTTAACCCTTGGTTGATGTTAGATTGCTTCACGCAACGAAAGCGTTACAGCAGCGTCGCCCGCAGCTCCTCCGGCGACTTTGGCGACAGAAGGCCGAACGGTATATCGAACACGGTCTTCGCGCCCACGGCGCCGTCCCGGTGCATGCGGTACGCGGCCCGCGCGTAGGCGGTCAGCACGCTCGCCGTGAATTCCGGGTTGCTCTCCAGCTTCAGGCCGAACTCGATGATCTGCTTCGTGCCCTCGCCCGTGACGCCGCTGCGGATGACGAAGCCGCCGTGCGGCATGCCGGCGTGGTCGCGGCGCAGTTCCTCTTCCGTGATGAACGTGACGGTCGTGTCGTAGTCGGCGAAATAGTTCGGCATCGTGACGATCGCCTTCTCGATCGCCGCCTTGTCCGCGCCTTCCTCCGCCACGACGTAGCAATGGCGGGTGTGCTTCTCGCGGGTCGAAAGATCCGGCGTCTCGCCCGAGCGGATGCGCTCGATCGCGTCCGTGGACGGAACCGTGTACTGGACGCCGGCCTTCACGCCGGGCACGCGGCGGATCGCGTCGGAGTGGCCCTGGCTGACGCCCTTGCCCCAGAACGTGTACTCCTTGCCCTGCGGCAAAACAGCTTCCGCGAGCAGGCGGTTCAGCGAGAACAGCCCCGGATCCCAGCCGGTCGAGATGACGCTCACCGTGCCGCCTTTGCGGGCCGCCGCGTCAACCGCCTCGAAGAACTCCGGAATCCGCGCGTGCGTATCGAAGCTGTCGACCGTGTTGAACATCGCCGCCATCGCCGGCGTCTGCTCGGGCAGATCCGTCGCGGATCCGCCGCACATGATCATGACGTCGACGCGGCCCTTGTACTGCTCGGCGGCGGAAATATGCTCAAAGCGGATGCCCGCTCCCCCGTTCATTTGCGCCGGATCGCGCCGCGTGAACACCGCAACGAGTTCCATGTCCGGATTTTGCCTGATCGACCGGATGACGCCGCGTCCGAGATTGCCGTATCCCGCGACGCCGATCTTGATCTTGTCTGCCATGTTGCTTTCCTCCATTAAAAGGTAAAATACCTTACCTAGTATAACTGACCGGACTTGCGGCCTGCAATCGATTTCGGCGAATTCCGGACAGGGGATTGTTGGAACGGGGTCCCGCGTCTCCGGCCGGTTGTTCCGGAACTGACGGCCGAACGCAAAACGCGGCCCCGAAGGCCGCGTTTTCCCGCCAGATGGTTTTCACTTTTGCTCACTCTGCCGTACGGCGCGATTTTCCGACAATTTTGCGAATGCTCTCGGTGGACAGATGGAATTTCCGTTCCAGCTCCGCGATGGACCGGCCGTTCATGTAATCCTGGATGATCTGCCGGTTCCGCTCGGCGAGCCATTTCCGCGCGCCGCTGAGTTCCCCCCAGCCGGCCCGCTTGCTTGCCGGCTTCGGGATATAGAGCAATTCCCCCTGGATGTACTTCTGCAGTTCGGTCAGCAGACTAGGGGGAAGCACGTCTCTTCCATTTTTGTAATTCAAAACACCGTTCCTCCCCGTTCATGAAACCATATGCCGTCTTCTCCGCTTCAGCCGCGGCAGCCGCTGCGCCGCGGACATCCGCAAGTTGAAATGCCAAAAGCCGCATGGTTCATCCTCCTTTCGCAAATGTCGTATCCGCCGGAGCGGATCAAGGGTCAAATGGAATCCGAAATGCAACAGCGCCATGGACGAGCCCGTTCCACGGCCGTCGTTCCGCCGATCGCCCGCACCCGGTTTCCGGCATCCGTTTCCAGTATACTTGAAAGCATTTACAGCCGGCAAGCCGCCGCCCTGCGCATCCGCCGCTTCGAAATCCGGGAATGAAAGGAAGGAGACCGCGCGGCCTCTACGGCCGCGGGCCTCCCGGTTCATGGGCATCCGGATTAACCGGAAACCACCTCAGTCATTGTCCGCATTGCCTGGATCAACTCCTTTCATCCAGATTTGTCGGCCCGACAATTCCATTCTATCAGCGAACGTTTCCCCCCGGCAGCGAAAAAATGTTTTATAGCCGTTTATTACCGGAGGATTTTCGCTCTGCGCGGCGAAAGAAATCGGTCAACGAAACTTGAGCGGAGGAGGACCCGCCATGCCGATTCCGAAAATCCCCTGGTAATCCCGTGCGCCTCCCCGCCGGACGCCGGTCACGGAAACCAGCCTGAAACGGGGAGGAAGACGCGAAATGACCTGGCCGCTTGATGTCGATTGGACAAGCATCCGTTTTGGCGTAGAGCTCGAATTCATCGGGGGCCATCCGCGGGAAGTGGAGCTTGCGCCCGGATGGTTAATGCTCACGGACGAATTGCAGGTAGACGAGCGGGGCATGCTGTCGGGAGCGGAACTCGTATCGCCGCCGCTCGCCTGGGACGAGCGGGAGCAAATCCGCCTGATGACCGGGAGGCTCAAGGCGGCAGGCGCGGCCGCGAACTGGAGCTGCGGCCTCCATGTGCACGTCGATCTGTCGGCCTGGGGCGAATCCGTCGTCGCGCCGCTCCTCGACGCGGCGCTTCGCACGCAGGACGCGCTGCGCCGGCTGCTCCGCACGGCCGAACACCGGCTCATCTTCTGCCCGCCGGTGACGCCGGAGATGCGCGCGCGGTACGCGGCGGAACCCGGGAGCCGCGCCTTGCACAACGCCGGCCGACCGCAGTCGCACCGGTGCGGGATCAACGCCCGCGCCTGGTATGGCAATGGAACGGTCGAGATCCGCTACGCGAACGGCTCGCTCGAATACGGCGAGATCGCGCGGACCGTCGAGCTATGCCTCCGGTGGACGGCGGCGGTCGGCGCGGGCGCGGCGCTTCCCGGCGAGCCCGAAGCGCTGGCCCGCGCGCTGGGCGCGCCGGCGGAAGGCTATCCGCCGCCGCAGGAGCCGCCCCTCTGGCATCTCGAGCGGATGTGGCTCGAGGACGCGCTCATTCCGGTGCTGGCGCCGCTCGTCCGGGAGCGGATGCCGGACGGCGAGATCCATACGATCCGGCCCGCGCCGGACGGACGGCTGCTCGTCGAAGCCGAGGACGAAGCCGGCCGCATCCGCCGTTTCGGCGTCCGGCCGACCGGCGGCGGATGGGAACCGGCGGATCTTCCCGACGAGCCGTGAGGCGCCGGGGATCGCCGCATGTTGCGAAGGGAGACCGCGGTCTGCGGTCTCCCTTCTCCGTCATGCGCTCCATTCCCGGTGGAATTCGATTTCGACGATCGGATCGAGCGGCTCGTATCCGAGCCGGCGGTACATCCGGTTCGATCCCGGATTGGCGGCGTCGGCGTACAGCATCGGCGTCAGGCCTTCGCCCAGCAGCCGGAGCGTCAGCTCCGCGGTGATCGCGCTGCCGTAGCCCCGCCGCCGCGCGTCCGGCCGCGTATAGACGGCGCTGATGCGCCCGTGGCGCGCCGAACGGTGCGCGATGCTCGCCATCGCCACGCATTCGCCGCCCGCGGTCCAGAAGTACAGCTCGCCGGATGCGATGAGCCGGTCCGCCGCCGGAAGCTGCGTGAACGCGGCGACGCGCTCGCCGTAGGCATCACGCGAGAACCCGGCGAGAAAACGGGCGGCCGTGTACCGGTCGGCGCTCCTTGCCCGGCGGAGCTCCCCCTCCGCGGACGCCGCCCGCCGAAGCGCCCGGCATTCGTAAGGGACGAGCGTCAGCCTCTCCGTCCACGCGATCCGCCGGATCGCCGCGCAGGCGCCGGCGAACGCCCGAGCGGGCCCGGGATCGCCGATGACGCCCGGCAGGCCGCCATCGTCCAGCCGCTCCGCCAGCTCGCGGATGCGCGCAAGGCGCACCTCCTCCGGCGCGCAAGGGTCCACCCACAGCCAGCCGTTTCTTCCCGGCGTCTGCGCGTAGAGCAGCACGCCGTCGCTCGACTTGATCCGGAGCGCGTCCGGGAAACCGCTGAGCTGGCCCAGCAGATGGAAGCGGGCCTCGTCCCGCAGGAACGCGGGACGGTCAAACGCTTCGTCCCGGGCGCGCAGCGCGACCAGCATCGTTCCGCCCAACCTCCGATTCCGTGTCGCTTGCCATCCGACCGCCGGTCACACGCCGGAATAGGCCAGGAAGCCGCCGTCGACGGGCACCGTAATGCCGGTGACGAAACGCGACGTCGCGTCGTCGACCAGCCAGAGCAGCGCGCCGAGCAGATCCTCGGGCTGGCCGAACCGTCGCATCGGCGTATGCGTCATGATCTTGTGCGCCCGCTCCGTGAGCGAGCCGTCCGGATTCGTCAAGAGATGGCGGTTCTGCTCCGTCAGGAAGAAACCCGGCGCGATCGCGTTCACGCGGATGCCGGCGTCGGCGAAATGGACGGCCAGCCATTGCGTGAAGTTCTCGATGCCGGCCTTGGCGGCGCTGTAGATCGGCACCTTCGTCATCGGGGACGGCGCGCTCATCGACGAGATGTTGATGATGACGCCGCCGCGGCCGATCATCTGCTTCGCGAAATGCTGCGTCGGAATGAGCGACCCGAGGAAGTTCAGGTTGAAGACGAACTCGATCCCGTCCCGGGTCAGGTCGAAGAACGTCGTCACGCCTTCCTTCTCCAGATCCTCCGGCCTGAATGTCTCGTTCGTCGTGATGCCCTGCGGATGGTTGCCGCCCGCCCCGTTGATCAGAATGTCGCACGGGCCGAGCTTCCCGGCGACGACGGCCGCCGCCTCCGCGACGACGGCCGCGTTCACCACGTCGCACGCGACGGCGATCGCCTCGCCGCCCGCGGCGCGGATCGCCGCGGCGACCGCTTCGCCCTTCTCGGCCGTCCGGTTCAGAATCGCCACCTTCACGCCCTGCCGGCCGAGCTCCTTCGCCATCGCCGAGCAGAGCACGCCGCTGCCGCCGGTAATGGCGGCGACTTTGCCCTTCAGATTCTCGTGGATCGGAAGCATGCTCTCATCCCTTCTTCACCCGTTCGAGCGCGTCCCAGACGCCCCACAGGTACATGATGCCGAACGCCCGGTCGTACAGGCCGTAGCCGGGACGGCATTTCTCGTCCCAGATGTGCCGGCCGTGGTCCGGACGGGCGTAGCCCGTGAACCCGGTATCGTGGTAAGCCCGCACGACTTCGGCGATGTCGACGGAACCGTCGCCCGAACGGTGCGACGTCTCGATGAAGTCGCCGTTCTCGTACACGCGCACGTTGCGGATATGCGCGAACGGAATGCGCCCCGCGAATTCCCGGATCATCGCCGGAATGTCGTTCGCCGGGTTCGCGCCGAGCGAGCCGCTGCACAGCGTGACGCCGTTGGACGGGCTGTCCACCATGTCGAGCACGCGGCGGATGTTGTCCCGGTTCGTGATGATGCGCGGCAGGCCGAACACCGACCACGGCGGATCGTCGGGGTGGATGGCCATCTTGATGCCGCACTCCTCCGCGACCGGCACGACCGCTTTGAGGAAATACTCGAGGTTGCGGAACAGATCCTCCTCCGTGATGCTCTGGTAAGCCTCGATCGTCGGGCCGGCCTGCTTCAGCCGCTCCGGCTCCCAGCCGGGCATCGTGAAGTCCGGAATTTCGGCGATCTTGCGGATCAGCTCCCGGTAATCCATGTTGTCGATCTTGGCCTTCTCGAAGAAGAGCGCCGTCGACCCGTCTTCCATTTCCTTGAACAGATCCGTGCGCATCCAGTCGAACACCGGCATGAAGTTGTAGCAGATCACCTTCACGCCGACTTCCGCAAGATTCCGGATCGTCCGGATGTAGTTCTCAATGTACCGGTCGCGCGTCGGCAGCCCCATCTTGATGTCCTCGTGGACGTTGACGCTCTCCACCACCTCGATATGAAAGCCGTATTCGTCCGCGAGCTTCTTGTAGTGGCGGATCTTGTCCATCGGCCACACTTCCCCGGCGGGGACGTCGTGCAGCATCCAGACGATGCCTTCGACGCCCGGAATCTGCCGGATCTGCTTCAGCGTGACCGTGTCGTTGCCTTCGCCGTACCAGCGGAACGTCATCCTCACGGTTTGTCTCTCCCTCTCTTTGCGGCGGTAATCGGTTACAACATCCATTATACCGGGTTGTCCGGGACAAACCTATACGGAATTGTCACAAATTTATATGGTTTTTGCGATGATCGGCGGCGGCCGTTACGTCCGCATCGCGGCGACGGCCGTCCGCCAGGCCAGCAGGAACATCAGCAGCGCGATCACCGGATGCAGCAGACCGAGCCCCGGAAGGTTCGCCGTCATGTATTGCAAAATGACGAGACCGAACAGCGCCGCCGTCCGCCATTTGACCGCCGCCCCGAATTTGGCCGGGAACGCGAGAATCAGCATGAGGACCGGCAGCCATTCGAACGCGCGGACGAACTGGACGTGGCTCCGCCACCAGGACGCGTCGCCGAACACCGCCGCGCCGGCGAGCAGCGTCTGGATCGCGATGCAGGCGGCAAGCAGCCAGGCGATGGCGGCGAAGACGCTCCGTGCGGCGCGCGCGCGTCTGCCCTTCGCGGTGTCGTTCATCATCGTGCATCTCCCCTTCATCCGTGATGCCGCCATCCTACCAGAGCGATGTTGCGAAAATGTGAAGGCCGTATGGGGAATCGTTGAAATTGCGCAAACCGCCGCCGTTCCGTGTACAATGGAGACGACATGTTATCGCGTGGGGAGTGAACCCGCCTTGGCGCTGACGCTGCTCCTGGTGGACGACGAGGCGAAAATGCTGGACTTCATGGCTTCCTATTTTCGGCGGGAAGGCTACGACATCATCACGGCTTCGACCGGCGCCGAAGCGCTGCGGCTGGCGCGGTCGGCCAAGCCGGCGGTCGTCGTGCTCGACTGGATGCTGCCGGAGATGAGCGGCATCGACGTCTGCCGCGAGCTGCGCCGGACGAGCCGCGCGGGCATCATCATGGTGACGGCGCAGACCGACGAGACGGACAAGATCATCGGCCTCGAAGTCGGCGCCGACGACTACGTGACGAAGCCGTTCTCGCTGCGCGAGCTGCACGCCCGCATCCGCTCGCTCATCCGGCGGCTGGAAGGCCGCGAACCGCAGGACAAGCCGCTGGAGCGGGGCGACCTGACGATATCGGAGGCGCAGATGCGCGTCTGGAAGCGCGGAGTCGAGATCGCGCTCACGCCGACCGAATTCCGGCTGCTCGCGACGCTCGCGGCAAGGCCGGGCATCGTCTACAGCCGGCTCCAGCTCCTGCAGGCCGCGATGGACGACGACTACCTGAACGACGAGCGGACCGTCGACGCCCACATCAGCAAGCTGCGGAAAAAAATCGAAGACGATCCGTCGAAACCGGCGTTCATCCAGACGGTGTACGGATTCGGCTACCGGTTCGGAGGCGGCGCATGACGATCCGGAGGCGGCTGTTCCTCGCCATGGCCGGCCTGATCGCGCTGATGGCGCTTATATTCGCCGGGCTGACCCTGTTCGTCGTACGCGGCGTGATCATCCACATACCGATCGCGGACCGGAGCGAAGAAGCGCGAGCGATCGCGGAGCGGGCGGGGGATTATTTCCTGGAAAACGGCGGCTCGTGGGAAAACGTGTCCCGGGACGAACGGCTGCGGGCCTTGCTCGGAAAGCGGCGGGACGCCGGCGCGCTGCTCGTGGCCGCGGACGGCGGCGTCGTCCTGCATGCCGGGGACGAAAGCGAAGCGATGATCCGGAAGTTCGGCACGCGCGAGCGGATCATGCGGGATGGCATGCCGGTCGCGGATCTATACTACTATGATGACGAGGCGGCCCGGCTCAAAATCATCCAGCGCGGCGTCGGCGACTCGGTCACGTTCTTTCTTCTGGCGGCGGTCGCCGTCTGCGGCCTGATCGCGCTGGCGGCGGCCTGGCGGATGGCGCGCCGGCTGACGGAGCCGATCCATGCGCTCATGCCGGCCATCGGGCGGCTGGGCGCCGGCGAGCTCGGCGTGCAGGCGCCGGCGGTCGCGCGGGACGAACTCGGCCGGCTGGCGGAGGCCTTCAACGCGATGTCGGCGCAGCTGCTGCGGTACGAGACGGCGCGGCGCAACCAGACCGCCGACCTCGCGCACGAGCTGCGCACGCCGCTCGCGATCATGCGCGGGCAGCTCGAAGAGCTGCAGCTTCGCGGCGAGCCGGTCCGCCCCGAGGCGCTGCTGCCGCTGCAGGACGAGCTGATCCGCCTCACCCGGCTGGTCGACGATCTGCACCATCTGTCGTTGGCCGAAGCGAACCGGCTGCGGCTGGACCGGAAGCGGACCAGCCTCGCGGAACTGCTCGGCCGGATCGCGGAGCGGGCCGGCGCGGAAGCCGCGGCGCGCGGCGTCCGGATCCGCCTGGACGCGGCGCCGGATCTGCCCGACGCCGATGCCGATCCGCACCGGATGACGCAGGTGTTCCTGAATCTCATCATGAACGCCGTGCGCCATTCGCCGGACGGCGGCGCGGTGACGGTCGACGCGAGGACCGAATCGTCCGGCGACGGCGGCCGCTCGGGCGAAGGCGCGCCCATGCTGCGCGTCACGGTCGCCGACGAAGGCCCCGGCATCGCGCCGGAGCATCTGCCGCACATCTTCGACCGGTTCTGGCGCGCGGAAGGCGACCGGTCTCGCGGCACAGGAGGCATGGGGCTGGGCCTCGCGATCGCGAAGGCGTTCGTGCAGGCGCACGGCGGCACCATCGAAGCGGAGAGCGAGCCGGGCCGCGGCGCCCGCTTCATCGTGCGCGTCCCGGTCTGGACCCGCGACGGATGCGGTCCGCGCCGCGCTGTACTATAATGGGATGAAGAATTCCACGCCGGACCGATGGTCCGACGGAAAGGTTGAACACGCGTGGCAGATATTCTTTTCGAATGGCTGGAAGCGTGGGGCGCATGGGGCGTGCTCGCCTCGCTTTTCATCGAAGGCAGCGCGTTTCCGTTCATCGGGACGTTCTTCATCGTCACCGTCGGATTCGTGATGGATCTGACATGGCTCGAGATCGCCTGGATATCCGCGGCCGGAAGCCTGCTGTACGCCGTCGGCAGCTATATTCCGTATTTTCTGGGCTACGCGCTGGGCGCCGGCCTCATGAAGCGGCTGAGCCCGGCCCGCCGGCGGCAGTTGGAGAAGGCGTCCGCCGCCTTCACCAAATACGGCGTCTGGAGCGTCGCGATCGCGAGCCCGCTCCATCTGGGCAACGTCGTGCCTTTCGTCGCCGGCATGTCCCGGATGAAGCTGCATCTCTACACGCTGCTCACGATGCTCGGCATCGCGCCGTCCACGTTTCTGCTGCTCAGCTTGGGCAAGTTCTATCCCGGCGACCGGGACGAGGCGATGGACGCGATCGCGGAATACCAGTATTACGTTCTCGCGGCGTTCGTCATCCTGACGGCGGCCTGGATCGGATGGAAGGCGCGCCGCTCGCGCGCGGCCGGGCGGAACGTCGCGGACAAGTCGATCGGCTCGTGACCGACGGACGGGCGAGCGTGGCTTCCGACGGACAATCATGGCATACTGAAGGCTCGGCAGCGGGGAATGAATGTTGTCGGACAGAAAGCCGCCCGTTCCATGGTGAACGGGCGGCTTTGCCGCATTTTGGCGGCCGTCATTTGCCACAGATTGGGCTCGCCGGTTCCGTTGCGGTTCCCCGCCTTCGACGTTTACGATCCCGTGGACCGATAGCGCCTTACGCCGACGCGCCACACCGCAAGGCACGGCGCGAGGAACAGCAGCGAAGCGAGCGGCATGGCCATGTACAGCAGGTCCGGGCCGTCCGTCCGGTCCAGAATGCAGAGCAGCGGCAGGTAACTGACGGCGCCGAACGGGATGATGAAGGTGAAGAACCGCGTGACCCATTTCGCATAGATGTCGAGCGGATACTGCGCCATCTCGCGCCCGCCGTCCGTGAAGACATTCACGACTTCGAGCCCCTGCACCGTCCAGAAACAGAACGACGCCCCGAGGATGTAGATGCCGCTGAAGACGATCACCCCGCCGCAAATCATGAGCAGCAGCGTGACGATCTTGGCCGGCGTCCACTGGATGGGGAGCCCCGAAACCGCGATTCCGAGCACGACGGCGCTCTGCAGCATCCGGCCGAACCGGGTAAACTCCATGTTCGAGCCGAGCACCTGGACGACCGTGCCGCGCGGCCGGACGAGCAGCCGGTCGAAATCGCCGCGGACGATCAGGCGCGAGAACGCGTCGAAGCCGCGCACGAAACATTCCGCCACCGAAAAGGCCATATGGACGACGCCGAAGAGAAGCGCCGCTTCGTGGAACGTCCAGCCGGGCAGCCCGCCGAACCGTTCGAACAGGAAGTACATGCCCGCGAACACGGCGAACGGGATGAAGAACTGGCCGGCGCAGAGCAAGAGGAACGAGGTTCGATACTGCATCTGCGCTTTGAGCAGGATGGTCATGTATTTGAAATAGAGGCGCATGCCCGGTTCAACCTCCCTGCACGACGACGCGCCGGAGCGCCCGCCCCATCAGCCATTGTCCGGCGGCGACGAGCGCGGCGAGCCAGACCAGCTGCGCAACGATTCCGATGACCGCTTCCTGCGCCCCGATATGTCCGGTGTACACCCGGAACGGGAAATCGACCGTCCAGCGGAACGGGAGCAGATTCACGATCTGTTGCATCCAGCCCGGCATGAGCGGCACCGGCAGGATCATCCCCGCGAAAAATTCACCCGCCACCGTGATCATCAGCATCGAACCGACCGGCGACATCGTCCAGAAGACGGAGATGTAGACGAACAGCGAAATCGCAACGACGAGCAGCAGGCCGGCGAGGAGCGCCGCGACGAACAGCAGAAACGCGGCCGGCGATGCGGGAAGCGAAAGCCGGTAAGGCTCCGGCAGGAACAGGACGATGGCCGCGATCGGCAGGCAGCGCAGCAGGCCGGATGAGAGGCGCGTCGCCAGCAGCTTGACATACCAGACCGGATAAAGCCGCCAGGGCCGGCACAGCTCGTACGCGATGTTGCCGCTGGTGATCATGTCGAACAGTTCGAAATCGGAGAGCCACAGCATGATGAATGCAAGGAAGATTTGCTGCAGCCAGACATAGGAGACCACTTCCTCCAGCGACATCGGCTGCGCCGCGCCGGCGTGCTTGTAGAAGGCGATGTACACCATGATGAAGATGAGGCCGAAGAACAGCTGTGTCAACACGCCGGCCGCGGCGGCCGCCCGGTACTGCAGGCCGGTCAGGAAGCGCATTTTGAGGAGGTTCATACCTGATGCTCCTTGTACAGTTGCAGGATGAGCTCGTCGACGGGCGGCGAGCCGATCTCGACGTCGGCGAGCTCCCCTCCGGCCGACAGCCGGTTGATCAGACCGGCGATGTCGGTCCGGTCGGAGTCGAAGGTGTAGACCGCCCGATTGTCCGAACGGGACAGGCACAGCGCGCCCGGCACGTCGACCGGATCCGCGACGCCCCTGTATTCGACCGTGATCGTCTTCCGCGATCCGTAACGGCTTCGCAGATCGGACAGGCTGCCGTCATAGAGCGGCGTCCCCTTGCCGATCATCAGGATGCGGCCGGCCAGCGCCTCGATGTCGTGCATGTCGTGGGTTGTCAGGATGACGGTGACGCCGCGTTCCCGGTTGATCGTCTTGATGAAGCTGCGGACCGCGATTTTGCTCTCGGCGTCAAGGCCGATCGTCGGCTCGTCGAGGAACAGGATCGCCGGGTCGTGCAGCAGCGAGGCGGCGATCTCGCAGCGCATCCGCTGGCCGAGGCTGAGCTGCCGCACCGGCGTGCGGAGGATGTCGGCGAGGTCCAGCATGTCGGTCAGCATCTCGAGATTTGACCGGTAGACGTTCGGCGGAATGGCGTAGATGTCGCGCAGCAGCTCGAACGAATCGATGACCGGCACATCCCACCAGAGCTGCGACCGCTGGCCGAACACAACGCCGATGTGCCGGACGTAGCGGACCCGGTCCTTCCAGGGCGTGTACCCCATGATGGAGCAGGTTCCGGTGTCCGGGACGAGCACGCCGCTCATGATCTTGATCGTCGTCGACTTGCCGGCGCCGTTCGGGCCGATGTAGCCGACGATCTCGCCTTCGCGGACGGTGAACGAGATGTCCCTGAGCGCCTCCACGATCGTGTGCTCGCGCGCGAAAAGCGCCTTGACCGCTTCCCGGAATCCGGCCGACCGCTTCGCGACCTTGAACGACTTGCCGATGCCCTGAAGCGTGATGAGACTCAAGTTGTCACCCCATTTGGAAATGTGTGGTTCCCTGATTGCAGAAAAAAAATATATCCAACGGGGCGAAAAAAGTATAGACTTATAAAAAATCGTGCGTTATACTATTATCATAAGGGACGAAGTCCGTACCTTTACTTGAAGACTGCCAAAAACGGGAATCCGGCACGATTTGTGCCGGATTTTTTGTCAGCGCGGCAGTGCCCTCACGCGCCGCAAATACGCGGTCACGTTCGCGTCCTCCCGCCGGTTGTAGGCGAACCCGCGGCGCTCCGCCACCGAAAGCGCGGACCGGCGGAACAGCTCCCCCGTCTCGAACAGCGCCGTCCAGATCCGGGCGTAGTCGCCGTCCGGGTACGTCCGCACGAGCTGCGCCCACATGTCGGACGGCAGATGGCGCTCCAGATATTTGCCCTCCTTGCCCGGATCCGCCCGGTAGTCGGACATCTCCGCGACGTACCACTTCAGCATCTGCATCAGCATGGCGCGCACCGGGCCTTCGAGCATCGCCTTCGCATACGGCAGCTCGCGCCGCCACAGCCCCTTCGCCACGTAGGTGCTCACCCACCAGAACTCGTTGCAGCAAGCCGCGAACTGCGCGGCCGTCGGCGGCTGCGGCAGATGGCCGCGGACGCTCGGCGGCGGCAACTCGCCGATCGCGCCGTCCTTGTCGAGCAGCAGCACGCTCAGGCTGTCCTCCTCCATCTCCCCGAGCCGGTCGACCGGCCAGAACGTCAGGTCGATCCGGTTCCCGTCGGCGAAGAGCATGAGAAACGCGAAGCCCGGACGCTTCTTTTCCGGCGGCAGGATCGCGCTCTCGTCCGGCGTCTGCATGATGAGCACTTCGCCGAACCGCCCGATCCAGCTCCGGTCCAGCACGAACGGCTCCACTTCGGTAACGGCAAAGACGATGTCGTAGTCCCGGAAGCCGTCCCGCGGCGCGTCCGGATTCGCCCGCGAGCCGTTCAGGATGACCGCCCGCACCCGCCCGTCTTCTTTCGCAAATCCGAGGATCAGCTCCATCATCTCTTGTTCCGTCCGCATGATTCGACCTCCATCCGCATGTTCACCGCCCGAATGCCGGACGTACCGCAATCATGAACCGTTCATGTTCCAAAACGCCGTTTTCTATTGTACAATAATGCAAAATTTTGGGGGATTGTCTTCATGAAAATGGCGTTCATCCTTTTCGACGGCATGACTTCGCTCGACTGGATCGGCTTCTTCGAGGCGGTGACGCGGCTCAGGCTGATGGAAGGCGGCGAGAACGTATCATGGGATTTCTGCGCCGTGAAGGACGAGGTCGTCGACGACAGAGGCGTCACCTGCCGCGCGGGCCGGGTTCGCCCGGATCTGTCCGGTTACGATCTCGTCTTCGTCCCGGGCGGCATGGCCACGCGAACGCTTCGGCACGACGACGGCTTCATCGGATGGATCCGGACGGCGGAACCGGCGCAGTGGAAGATTTCCGTCTGCACGGGCGCGCTGCTGCTCGGCGCGGCGGGTTTTCTGCAGGGGAAAAAGGCCACGACGAACGCGTCCGCCCTCGAACTGCTTAAGCCGTACTGCGCGGAGGTCGTGAAGGCCCGGGTGGTCCGGGACGGCCGCGTGATCACGGGCGGCGGCGTGTCCGCATCCCTCGACCTCGGGCTGTACGTCGTGGAGCTGCTGAAAGGTGCCGAGGCGGCGCAGACGATCGCCCGGCAAATGGAATACCCCTGGTACCGCGGGTCTCAAGGAGCAGAACTCTACATGGCCGGGGCCTGAGCCCGGCGGACGATCCATCCGCAGCCGGCGCTCCGCCAACCGGAAAAAAAAGCCACGGGAGCCTTTACTCCCACAGCTTGAGCCCGTCCCCGGTTTCCAGCACCTGCAGAAACAGCGGCCGTTCCCGGCCGTGCGGCGTATCGGGATAATGCGTGCTGATCCAGAGCTGCCCCCGGAAATCGCGGAACAGGCTCGCATGTCCCGCGTTGATGTCGAGGAGCAGCTCCTCGTCGTGCGTCCAGGGACCTTCGATTCTGCCGCTCTTCGAGCGCGCCACCGCCACCGCGTAGCCGCCAAGTCCCGCGCCGCCGTAATTCGGCACCGAATAGCTGGACCAGAGCAGCAGAAGATCCCCGTTCCGGGCCCGGTACAGAAACGGCGCGTCGGTCAGATACCCCTGCTTCTCGATGCGCGGATCGCCGAACAGCCGGACCCATTTCATTTCCGCCGCGTTCAGGATCTCCACCGGCTCCCCGAAGGATTCCCTCAGATCCCGGGTCAGCCGCAGCGCCTTGATCCGGCCTTCGCGGATCTGCGTCCATTCGTGGCAGAACACGATCCAGCGCTGTCCGTCATCGTCCTCGTGGAAAGTGCCGTCCAGGCACTCGCAGCCCGGCAGCGTCACCGGGCCGTCGCTGTGCGGGCGATAGGGGCCCGCGGGATGGTCGGCGACGAGGATGCCCGTCCCGCGGTTTTCGCCGATGCCGCCCTTGAACGACGCAAACATGTAGAACTTTCCGTCCACCTCGAACACTTCCGGCGCCCAGTAATGCCGGACGCCCCAGAATCCTTTCGGCGGCCGGAACGCGACGTACGGTCCGGTCCAGCTTCGCAGATCCTCGCTAACGTACACTTCGAAAATCGGATCCTGGTCCCCGGCGCCGTCCGCGAACGTCGTGCCGAACAGATAATACTTGCCCTCGGCGGCACAGGGAAACACGAACGGATCGCGCATGTGGATGTCGCTCACGTCCACCGTCCGGATCGTCCGGAATCCGGTCTGCATTCCACCACTTCCCCTCTCCCGCATCGCGCGTCTATTCCCGAATGACGGACGGGTGCCACATCTCGTTGATCCGCCGGATTTCCTCCGGATCGCATTTCGGCTTCCGGTCGTAGGTGAGCAGCCCGTTCACTTCCTGCTCCACGTCCGTCAGCTGGGTGTAGCAGAACCCGTGCAGCACGTTGGACGCGTAGACCGCCTCCATGACCCGGCGATACTCGCGCACGAACTCCTCCTCGCTGCCGGCGTTCGTATAGCCCCAACCCTGCCCGCCGGAAACCCGGTAGGCGATGCCGCCGAATTCGGTGAGCATGATCGGCTCGCCTTCGTGGGCGAACCCGTTCGCGTAGATCGCGCGCCGGCCGGGCTGCGACCGCAGGATCGCCTCCTTCGTGGACAGGGACGCCTTGAAGTATTCGTATTTGTCCGGCTCGTCCGGCCGGCCGTGATTGTAGTTGTGGACGGCGCAGATGTCGGTCTTCGTGAGCTCCCAGCCGTCGTTCGAGACGACCAGCCGCGTCGGATCGAGCGAATGGATCAGACTGTACAGCGCGAGGCTGTGGAACTGCTGCTGCCTGCTGGAGCGGATGTCCGGCACGCCCCAGCTCTCGTTCAGCGGCACCCACGCCACGATGCACGGGTGGCTGTAGTCCCGCTCCACGATCTCGATCCATTCCCGCGTGAGCCGCGCCGCCGCCTCCGCGGAGAAGGACGGCGCCGAAGCGCACTCGCCCCAGACGAGGAAGCCCAGACGGTCCGCCCAATAGAGGAAACGCGGGTCCTCCACCTTCTGGTGCTTGCGGCAGCCGTTGAAGCCCATCGCCTTCGCCAGCTCGATGTCCCGCCTGAAGTCGTCGTCGGAAGGCGCCGTCAGCAGGCCGTCCGGCCAATATCCCTGATCGAGCACGAGCTTCTGGTAATACGGCTTGTTGTTCAGGTACACCATGCCGCGCTCGGTGTGGATCTTGCGCATGCCGAAATACGATTCGACCTCGTCGACCGTCCGGCCGTCCTGCCGCAGCGTGATCCGGACGTCGAACAGGTTCGGGTTTTCCGGCGTCCACGTCCAGCCGTCGTGGTGCGCCGACGTGCGGAAGATGTTCCGGTTCATCAGATGGTACGCGCGCTTCACATAAGGCTCGTGGATCACGATCCGATCCGTGACCACCGCCCGGCCCTTGAACGAGATTTCCACTTCGAGCGCTGCGCCCGCCGCGGCTCGCGTCGTCTCGAACTCCGCGATGATGTCGCCGCGATCGAGATCCGGCTGCCACTTCACCCGCTCGAGCCGCGCCTCGGACACGGCCTCCAGCCATACCGTCTGCCAGATGCCCGTCGTCGGCGTATACCAGATGCCGTCCGGCTTCTCCAGCCAGAACTGCTTGCCGCGCGGGATCGTCTCGTCCGTCGACGGATCCTCCACCCGGACGGTCACCTGTTCCCCGTCCCACGTCAATGCATCCGTAATGTCAAAATGAAACGGCGTATGCCCGCCTTCGTGCGTCCCCACATACTGACCGTTCACGTACACCCACGCGCGGTAGTCGACGGCGCCGAAATGAAGCAGCACGCGCTTGCCCTTCCAGGCCGCGTCGACCTTGAACCCGCGCTTGTACCACACCCGGTCGTGGAACGATGCGTCATGGATGCCGCTCAGTTTCGACTGGTAGGCGAACGGCACCTCGATGCGGCGGGGCAGCGGGTGGTCCGGTCGGTACCATTTTTCCGCAAGTCCGATATTGTCGTCGTCGAATGCGAACTGCCAGGCGCCGTTGAGATTCTGCCACTCCTTCCGGACAAACTGCGGTCTCGGATATTCGTTGCGGCGTGCCATCTTACCACTCCTGTGTCCTGTTGTCTGTATCTTGCTTCAATGCTCCCGGATGACCGGTCCCGGCTGCGATGCCGTGCCCGGTTCCTCGGAACGCACGGTCGGCCAGCCGTCCTCCCAGACCAAGGGATCAATCATCATCGGCCGCCTCGTCGCCCCCGTGAGCAGCGTCGGCTCATCCGCGTCGATCGCGTGGTAGACGATCCAGTCGTTCCCCGCGTCGTCGGTGACGACGGCGTTGTGCCCGGGACCGACGAACTGCCGTCCTTCCGGGTCCGGCACCGCGTTCGCCGCCAGTATGGTTGTGCCTCCGCCCAGCAGCAGCTCCCGTTCGTCCCGGTCCGTATAGGGGCCGCGGATCGATTCGGCCCGCCCGATCTTGACGTGGTAGGAGCTGAACACCCCTTCGCAGCAGGAACCGACGGAGCCGAAAAAATAGTAATGGTCGCCGCGCTTGATGATATAGGGCGCTTCGAATTGGTTGTCCGCGATCTGGAACTTCTCGCCGACCGTGCCGAGGCCGTCCGCCGTCAGCTCGATGCCGTAGATGCCGTGGAAGCTGCCCCAGATCAGGTACGTCTTCCCGTCCGCGTCCCGGAACCGGAACGGATCGATCGAGTTGGCGACGCCGATCGTCTCGCTCGTGAACAGCGGCCCGTGGTCGGTGAACGGCCCCTCCGGCGAGTCGGCCGTCGCCACGCCGATGCCCGGATTCGGATCGCCCCAGGCAGAGTACGAGTAGTAGAGATAATATTTGCCGGTTTCTTCGTCCCGGGAAATATCCGGCGCCCACAGCCAGCCTTCGTCCTTCCAGTCCGGCTTCACGTCGAACGCGTCCCGCACGAACTCCCACTCGGTCAGATTGCGCGAGCGGACGATCGGAATCAGATGCGCGATGCCGTCGTCCCAGGTGTCCTCGGTGCCGTAGGCGTAGAAGGTTCCGTCTTCGCCCCGGATGATGGAAGGGTCGGCCAGCACCGGCTGGAACACCGGATTCCGATAGAGCGCCGGCGGGGTCTCCGCCGTCTCCTCCGGCTGCGTCTTCAACGCGAGCCCGACGCCGATCGCCGCGGCGGCCGCGGCCCCGATCAAGCCCATCCAAAGCAGCTTTCTTCGCATGCCATATGCCTCCCGACTTCCCCCGTCCGTCATTTGATGCCCGAATGGATGATGCCCTTCACGATCGATTTCTGGGCGAGCAGGAAGACGATCAGGATCGGCAGCGTCGCGATCACCGACAGCGCCATCAGCTTGTTCGGGTAGTTCACGTAGCTGCCGTGGGTCATGACCGCGATGCCCGCCGTCAGCGTCAGCATGTCTTCGTTGCCGCCGGAGACGTAGTAGGGCCAGATATAGTCGTTGAAAATGCCCATGAACGTGATGACGGCCAGCGTCCACAGAATCGACTTCGAGGCGGGCAGGAACATCCGGACGAAGATCTGCCATTTGTTCGCCCCGTCCATGTACGCCGCTTCCTCGATCTCCGCCGGATAGCCGAGGAAGAACTGGTAGAGCAGGAACACGCCGAACACGCCGGCCGTGGCGGGCAGGAAGTATGCGCTGTACGTGCCGATCAGGCCGAGATCCTGGAACAGGATGTACTGCGGCACGAACCAGACGATGCCCGGAATCATCATCGTGCTCAGGAACATCGAGATCAGCGCCTTGCGGAACGGCACGTCAAGCCGCGCGAGGCCGTACGCCGCCAGCGCGTCGATCGCCAGCACGAGCACGGTCCCGACCGTCGACACGATCAGGGAGTTGAGAATCCAGCGGAGAATCGGCACGTTCAGATCGCCGCCCCTCAGCGCCTCGATGTAGTTGGCCAGCGTCGGCTCCTTCGGGATGAAGCTGAGATCGGGCAGAAACGCCTCGAGGTCGGTTTTCAGCGATATGGTGACCATCCAGATCAGCGGCACGATGAACAGGACGCCGATCACCGTCGCCAGCAGGATGAGCAGCCAGTCACCGATTTTCACGCGCATCGTTCATCCCTTCCTTCCCGACAGGAGACGGTAGGTGACCGTCGAGACGACCATCATGATGAGACCGAGCACGATGGCCATCGCGGACGCCGCGCCGCCCTGATGCTGTCCGTACGCCACGGCGAAAATGTTCATCAGGAGCACCGTCGTCTCGTAGCCGGGTCCGCCGCGCGTCATCAGGAACGGCTGCGCGAACACGTTGAACGAGGCGATGATGGTCATGATGAGCACGACCTTGCTGATGTTCCGGATCGACGGGAGCGTGATGTGGATCAGCCGATGCCAGGCGTTCGCGCCGTCCAGCCTCGCGATTGCCGGGAAGCCTCGCTTCGCATCATTCATTATCGGTTTCTTCAATGATACAGGTCGCGCCCGGACTGCGGATTGCCGAACACGTACCGGCGGATCCGGTCCGTCAGGCCGCCCTTGCCGAACTTGAGGAACTTGCCGTCCCCCGCGTCGGACTGGTCGCCGCAGGCCGCGAGGAACAGCAGGATCATCCGCCTGCGGTCGCCGATATCGCGGATGCCGTTCTCGTACAGCCAAACGTCGATCGTGTTGTAGACGCCGCGGTTGACCCGGTAGCGGTTCTTGCAATATTCCGCGAACTTGTAGTCCGGCCAATGAATGACTTCCCCCGAGGTTTCCGCCATCGGTTGTCCCTCCCTGAAACGCCGCGGAGACTTTCCGGCTGCGGCCGCAGCGGAAAGTCTCCACTCGAATGGTCGACAAATTTCATAATTCCAATCGGCTTGGTTGGTATATGCTGATGTGCAACACTGTAGCACGGGCGCGGCGGTCTGTCAACCCATCCTTTTCAACCATGCCGTCCTTTCCGGGACTTCCATTCTCAACCAAATCGGCGCAGCCATCGTCTATCTTGGAAGAACGCAAGCGACCTGCGGGAGGATGGCGCGGAGCCGCGATGCGGATGCGATTTGGAACGGGAGGCGTTCGCTGTGAATCGATTGGCGAAACACACCCCGAACAGCCTGCGCATGGCGCGCCGGCTGACGGCGATGCTCTTCATGGCTATGCTGCTGGCCGCATGCGGTTCGGAAGGGAACGTCCGGGAGAGGGACGTCGAACCGGCGAAAATCAAGGTCATGTACTGGAGCGAACAGGCGTTCAACCACACCTACGGCTGGCTGTTCTCCGCGCTTCATCCGCACATCGGGCTCGAAGTCGCGGATCTGAACAGCTACCGGTATGACGCCGACGAAGACTTCGACGCCAGATTCGAAGCGTTCATCCGGGACGAGAAACCGGACGTCCTGTTGTTGCTCAACCCGGATCAATTCGCGAAATACGCCGCAGGCGGACGGCTGGTCCCGCTCGAATCCTACGCGGCCCGGGACCGTTTCGATCTGGACGGGCTCATCCCGGGGATGGTCGACTGGCTGCGGGCGAAGGGCGGCGGCGAACTGTTCGGCCTCGCGCCGTGGTTCTCGAGCCTGGCCGTCTACTACAACAAGGACCTGTTCGACCGGCACGGCGTCGAATACCCGACCGACAACATGAGCTGGGAGGAGCTGCTCGGTCTCGCGGCCCGCTTTCCGACCGAAACGGCGGAAAGCGGAAGATTGTACGGCCTCGTCGTTCCGGATCTGTACGGACGCGATGCGGATTTGCATGAACTGGGCAAGAGGATCGGGACGACGATGGGGCTGCGCTTGGTGAATCCGGCCGACAATCGGGTGGCGATCGATTCCGAATCGTGGATTCGCGCGTACGAGCTGGCGTTTGCGGCGCTCCGTTCCGGAACGCTTTACCGGAACGAAGGCTTCGACGGTGTGTGGTCCGACGGGGAATACATGCTCTGGGAACCGTTCATCGGCGGCAGAGCCGCCATGGAGATCGGGGACGCCCATATGATGGGGCAAATCCGGGAAGCCGTGCTTGCCGCTCCGGACAAGGCGGTGAACAATTGGGATATCGTCACCGTGCCGGTCGATCCGGCGAACCCCGGCTACTCGCACGACGTCACGTTCGGCGAAATTTTCGCGATCAACGCGGAATCGGCGAACCGCGACGCGGCCTGGGCGTTCATCCGCTATATCCACAGCGACGAATACGCGCGGGTCACGTCGAATTCGATTTACGGAGAATTTCCGACCCGCCCGAACCACATCCGGGACGAGAACGGCCGGAACCTGGCCGCCTTCTACGCGCTGAAACCGGCGGACTCCAATCTTCAGACCGATCTCGACCGTCTTCCGCCAAATTTCGTCTCCGAATACATCGGAAGCGGCATGCTGGAGATGGAAGCCGTCATGGACGACCGGAAGTCGGTCAGGCAAGCGCTCGCCGATTTGCGCGTCCGGCTTCAGGCGGTGCTCGACGCGGAGCTTCGGATGGCGGACGGGACGGGCGGGCCGGGCTGATCACATCGCCTCTTCCGCGCGGAGCGGCAGCTGCCAGTCGATCTCGGGAATGCCGTTCTCCCGCAAATACCGGTTCGCGCGCGAGAACGGGCGGCTCCCGAAGAAGCCCCGGTACGCCGACAGCGGGCTCGGATGGGGCGAACGGACCAGGTGGTGGCGCGGGTTCGTGATGAGCTGCGCCTTGCTCTGCGCATGGCTGCCCCAGAGCAGGAACACGACCGGCTCCCGCTTCAGGTTCAGCGTCTCGATCACGCGGTCCGTGAACGTCTCCCAGCCCATCCCGCGATGCGAATTGGGCTGGCCCTCCCGCACCGTCAGCACGGTGTTGAGCAGCAGCACGCCCTGCTTCGCCCAGGCGACCAGACAGCCGTGCTCCGGCACCGCGCAGCCGAGATCGTCGTGCAGCTCCTTCAGAATGTTCTGCAGCGAAGGCGGCTGCGGCACGCCCGGCTTCACCGAGAAGCAGAGGCCGTGCGCCTGTCCCGGTCCGTGGTAGGGGTCCTGGCCGAGAATGACCACCTTCGTATCGGCGTAGGACGTGTAATGGAGCGCATTGAAAATGTCGTACATGTCCGGATAGATGACCCGCGTCCGGTACTCTTCGATCAGAAACCTGCGCAACTGCTGATAGTACGGCTGCGAAAACTCCGCATCCAGATATTCCGACCAGTCATTCCGCAAAATCGCCACGGTTCTCTCCTCCCCTACCATTATCGGCGCGGCGGGCGGTTTTGTCCACATCGCCGCCCCCCATTTTCCAGATGGAACCAAAACCGCCTGTCCAACGTCTATATAGAGTGCAAAACATTTCCTGCGGTAAAACGACACGAGTCCGCTGAAATCAAAACGACTGGAATCATGGGGAGGAGTTTTTCGCCATGCACCATTCCAAACACCGCGTCTCGTTCGGACTGCGCCCGCTGCGCTGGCTTTCGGCCGCGCTCGCCCTGGCGCTGCTGCTTGCGGCCTGCAGCTCGGGCGGAAGCAACCGGGACGCGGAAAGCGAACCGACGACCATCAAGGTCATGTACTGGAACGATCAGATGTTCCAAACGGAATTCGGCATGCTGTTCTACGCGCTGCACCCGAACATCGAGGTCGAGGTGGTCAACACGAGCGCCATCCAGACCGGCGGCGACGGAGGCGACTATGAGGAAAAACTGGACGAGTTCATCCGGAACGAGAAGCCGGACATCCTGCTGCTTAGCCAGGAGCAATACGCGAAGTACGCCGCCGACGGCCGGCTCGCCTCGCTCGAATCGTACGTGACCCGGGACAAATTCGATCTCGAAGGCCTGATCCCGGGCATGGCCGACCTGATGAGGGAGAAAGGAGGCGGCGAACTGTACGGCCTCTCGCCTCGCTTCTCCTCCCAGGCCATCTATTACAACAAGGATCTGTTCGACCGGTACAATATCAGCTATCCGACCGACCGGATGAGCTGGGAGGAAGTGCTCAATCTGGCGGCGCGATTCGCGGGCGACGATTCGGATGAAGACCGGATCTACGGTCTCCATTTCGCCAACGCGGACGCGCATCAGCTTGCCCAGCAGATCGGATTGACCCAGGGGCTCCGCGTCGTGAACCCGGCCGACAAGCGGGTGACGATCGACAGCGAATCCTGGGTCCGCGTGTACGAAACCGCGCTGAACGCGGTCCGCTCCGGCGTGCTCTACCAGGATGGTCCCCCCGATTTTTCCGGCATCATGTCCTATGAGGAATTTCTCCTCCGGGATCCGTTCATCGCGGGCAAAGTCGCCATGTCGATCGGCGAGTCCTATCGGCTCTTGCAACTCCGGGAGGCCGTGAACGTCATTCCGGACAAGGTGGTCAAGAACTGGGATCTCGTCACCATGCCGGTCGATCCCGCGAACCCCGATTTCTCGTACGGCATTTACTTCTACGAGATTTTCGCGATCAATGCGGAATCGGCGAACCGCGACGCGGCATGGGAGTTCATTCGCTACATTCACAGCGACGAATACGCGCGGGTCAAGTCCAAATCGCTCACCAGTGATTTCTTGGTCCGTACGAAATACATCCGGGACGACGAAGGCCGGAACCTGGAAGCCTTCTGGTCCCTGAAACCGTTGGGCGCCAATCAATACGATCTCTACCGCGACCTGCCCGGCATTTTCCACATGCAGCTCAATTCCATCGGCTCGGAAGAGATGCAGGCCGTCCTGAACGACGAGAAAACGGTGCATGAAGCGCTCGCGAGCATGCAGACCCGGCTGCAGGCGGCGCTGGACCAGGCGCTCGCCAACGAGGAGCGGAACGGCGACGCGGAAGCGGAACAGGGTTCGGCCGGCGTCTCGATCGAAACCGGCGTTTCGGTCGACGAAGCGGAACCGGAGGCGGCCGGCGACGGCGCGGCCGAGTAATCCGCCCGCCGACCGCGCATGCCGCGCGGAACGAGGAAAGGCAAGGCCAGGCGGCTTTGCCTTCCTTCGTTGCAAGAATCGACACGTATGGATAGGAGACAGACATGATCATGAATGGTTCTGAACAACTCGCCTCATTCGGACGGCGCCCGCGGCGCTGGCTGCCGGCCGCGCTTGCCATGGCGCTGCTGCTCTCCGCTTGCAGCCGGGACGGGGACGACCGGGAACCGGAAGGCGTATCGGCGACGATCAAAGTGATGCACTGGAACGAAATGTCGTTCAACGTTGAGTTCGGCACACTGTTCTACGCGTCGCACCCGCATATCGATGTCGAAGTGGCCGGCACCCTCTCCATTCAGACCTCCGGCGGTGAAGATTACAACGAGAAGCTGGATGAATTCATCCGCCGGGAGAAGCCGGACATTCTGATGCTGACCCTGGATCAGTACGCGAAATATGCAGCGGACGGACGGCTCGTATCGCTGGAATCGTACGTGACCCGGGACAAGCTCGATCTCGAAGGATTGATCCCGGGGATGGTCGACCTGCTGCGCGAGAAGGGCGGCGGCGAACTGTACGGGCTGGCGCCGAATTTCACTTCCCAGGCCATCTATTACAACAAGGACCTGTTCGACCGGTTTGGCATCGACTATCCGACCGACAGGATGAGCTGGGAAGAAGTGCTCCAGCTCGCGGCCCGGTTCCCGGGCGACGATTCGGATGAAGACCGGATCTACGGTCTTTATGTCGGTTCTTCCGATTTGCACAACCTCGCCCGGATGATCGGGCAGACACTTGGGCTTCGCGTGGTGAATCCGGCCGACAAGCGGATGTCGATCGACTCCGAATCGTGGGTCCGCGTGTACGAAACGGCGCTGAACGCGGTCCGTTCCGGAACGTTATACAAGCCGGATTCCGCCGACCTGAGCGACATGGTGTATGAGACTTTTCTGTTTCAGGATCCGTTCATCGGAGGAAAAGTCGCCATGGCGATCAGTCCGTCCTATCTGATGTTGCAGATCCGGGAGGCCGCAAGCGTCGCTCCGGACAAGGCGGTCAAAAATTGGGACATCGTCACCGTTCCGGTCGATCCCGCGAATCCCGACCTTGCGCACGACATATCCTTCCAGAACATTTTCGCGATCAACGCGGAATCGACAAACCGCGACGCGGCCTGGGCATTTATCCGCCATATCCACGGCGACGAATATGCGCGGGTCAAGGTGAAAACGTTCAACGGAGAGTTCCCGGTCCGCACGAAATATATCCGGGACGAAGAGGGCCGGAACATGGCGGCGTTCTACGCATTGAAGCCTTCGGGCAAAGATCTGTACGATGATTTTGCGGATCTGCCGGACGATTTCCGGATGCGGTACAGTACGATCGGTTCGGATGAAATGCAGGCCGTCCTGAACAATGAAAAGACGATCAAAGAAGCGCTCGCCAGCATGCAGACCCGGCTGCAGGCGGCGCTGGACGAGGCGCTCGCGGGCCGGAGCAGGGGCGGAAACGCGGCGGTGGAAGAAGGCGGCGCCGTCATGACCGGGAACGGCGATTCGGTCGAAACGGTGACGGAGAGCGTCCCGGCGGAAACGAAAGCCGGTCCGGCCGTCGAAGGCGCGGCCGAGTAGTCCGTCCGCCGGCCGCGCATGCCGCGCGAAACAAGGAAAGGCAAGATCCGGCGGCTTTGCCGGATGAAACCGGCTCCCCCCGTCCAACGTCTATTATGGGTGCAGGGAACCGCCGGCTCCATCGAAATGAAATGAAATCAAGCCGCGGACAGAAGCAAAAACGGGATATCAGGGAGAGGAGATTGATTTTCATGCATCGCACCACACAACGCGCCACCTTCCGGCTTCGATTGCAGCGCTGGCTGCCGGCCGTGCTCGCCATGGCCCTGCTGCTCGCCGCCTGCAGTTCGGGCGGAGAATCCCGGGAGCCGGGCGGCGAACCGGCGACGATCAAGGTCATGTTCTGGAACGATCAGTCGTTCCAGCAGGATTACGGCATGCTGTTCTCCGCGCTGCACCCGGAAATTGAGATCGTGGTCGCCGACACCACGAAGATCCGCGTTTCCGGAAACGACGACTATGATGCGAAATGGGAAGAATTCGTCCGGGAAGAGAAACCCGACGTCCTGATGCTGAGCCAGGACCAATACGAGAAATTCGCCGCCGACGGACGGCTGGTGTCGCTCGAATCGTACATGACCCGGGACAAGCTCGACGCCGAAGGGTTCATTCCGGGGCTCATCGACATGCTGCGCGAGACGGGCGACGGCGAGCTGTACGGCCTGGCGCCGCATTTCTCCAGCCAGGCCATCTATTACAACAAGGATCTGTTCGACCGGTTTGGCATCGACTACCCGACCGACAAGATGAGCTGGGAAGAGCTGCTCAACCTGGCGGCGCGGTTCCCGACGGACGGATCGGAAGAGGACCGGATCTACGGCTTGAGCCTCGGATACATGGGCGACCTGTTCCAGTTCGGCCAGCGGATCGGCATGTCCATGGGACTCCGTCTCGTGAATCCGGCCGACAAGCGGCTCCTGGTCGACTCCGAGTCGTGGGTCCGGGTGTACGAAATGGCGCACAAGGCCCTGCAATCCGGCACGATCCACCGGGATGATCGCTCGGGCTTCAGCGGCAACTACGAGGAATATCTGCTCTCGATTCCGTTCATCGGGGGCAAGGCCGCCATGGTGATCGAGGGGACGTTTCTGATGCAGCAGATCCGGGAGGCCGCGGATGTCATTCCCGACAAGGCGGTCAAAAACTGGGACCTCGTCACCGTGCCGGTCGATCCGTCGAACCCCGACTACTCGCACGACGCCTCGGTTTCCTACATTTTCGCGATCAACGCGGAATCGGCGAACCGCGACGCGGCGTGGGCATTCATCCGCTACATCCACAGCGACGAATACGCGCGGGTCCGATCGAAGACGTTCAACGGGCAGTTCCCGGTTCGCACGAAATACATCCGGGACGAAGAGGGCCGGAACATGGCGGCGTTCTACGCGCTGAAGCCTTCCGGCGCCGACCTGTACGCCGGCGTCGAGGATTTGCCGGACAATTTCTTCATGCAATATCACACAATCGGCATGGAGGAATTTCAGGCCGTCACGGAAGACCGGAAGACCGTCGCGGAAGCGCTCGCCAGCCTGCAAACCCGGCTGCAGGCGGCGCTGGACGAGGCGGCCGCGAATCCGGAAGGCGACCAAAACGCGGCCGAAGCGCCGGTTTCGATCGAATTCGTCAGAACGATCACCAACGGGGAGGAGAGCGTCCCGGCCGAGACGGAGACGGAAACATCCGGCGAAGGCGCGGCCGAATGACCGGCCGGATCCGCCAAATGCAAGGAAGGCAAAGCCCGCGGGCTTTGCCTTCCTTGTTTGATTATGGCGCCTGCAAACGGTCCGCGTACACGGCCATCGCATCGCGCATGAACGCGGCGAGTCCTTCGCCGAACTTGTCGATGTTCCTCGTGAACCGCTCGTCGTCCACGTACATTCGGCCGAGGTTCCGGAACGCTTCGGGCGAATAGCTGCCGAACTTCTGCAGCAGGTTGTACCATTCGCCGATCGCGGCCTGCGCTTTCTCCGAATCGGGAGCCGTATGCCGCAAGGCCGCCAGTTTCCGGTAGATCGCGTACATCTCATCCTGCAGCGCGGCGACTTCCTGCGCCGACAGGGCGCGGAGCTTCGCGTTCGAGCGATCGACCGCCTCGTCGCCCCACCGTTTGCGGGCTTCCTCTTCGTACGGGTTCTTGCTGAAATCGAACCCTTCAAACCGTTCTTGCACCGTCATTTCAATTTCCCCTCTCATGTGTCGTATCGTTTTTTCCAACGTGGCCAGCATGGTATCCAGCCGTTTTCGCCGTTCGAGCAGCATACTCCGGTGCAGTTCCAGCGCCGCCAGCCGGTCGAAATTCGGATCCGTGACGATCATCCATTTCAGCGGAAAACCGAGCTCGCGGAAGAACAGGATCTGCTGGAGCATCTCCAGATTGCGTTCGGAATAGATACGGTAACCGGCCTCCGTCACCCCGTCGGGCACGAGCAGGCCGATTTCGTCGTAGTGATGGAGCGTGCGCACGCTGATGCCGGCCAGATCGGCCACTTCTTTCACCCGCATCGCAAATCTCTGACCTCCTTTCCGCCACTCACTCTACAGTATCACGCAACGTGAGGGTCAAGGGGATTTCCGAAAATTTTTTCCACCCGGTTCCCTGTTTCCGGCGGTCCGGGAAATTCCGAGTTTCAGAAGAATAGATTGTCCGGATTCGGCAACAATGGTTAACAGAATCGAAGGGAGTGTATGCCAGTGATTTCGGAGAGAACACGCGCAAGATGGACACCGAGCGAAGATGAGACGCTGGTGGACATCATCCGCCGGCATGTGGAAGCCGGTTCGTCGCTGACGGCGGCGTTCGCCGCGGCCGCGGAGCAGCTGCCCGGCCGGTCGGCGGCGGCCTGCGGTTTCCGCTGGAACACCGAACTCAAGAATCATTACACCCTGCCCGTCCAGCCGCGGCGCGGCCGGCGTCAGCGCCAGGCGACGGCGGCCTCAAGCCGGCCTTCCGCCCCGGCGGAAGGCGCCGCGCTCGCGAAGGGCGCGGCGAAGACGGCGCAGCTTCCCGCCGCGCTCTCGCAGCTCCTCGACGCCGCGCCGAAGGTGCAGGTGCTGTTCGCGAACCTGTCCCAGGAATTGAACCAATGCCGGGACCGGATGAAGGTGATGGAGAAGGAAAACAAGGCGCTGCGCCAGCGGATCGCCGCGCTCGAAGCGCTCAGCGACGCGGCCGCCCAGGCCGATCTCGAGACGCTCTACCGGCTGCTGCAGCGGGCAAGGCAGATGAACTTGACGAGCCACGCCCCGGAAGGCGCCGTCGTCTACGAGCGGCTGGACAGCGAAGTGAACACGAATATCGGCTGACCAAAGCTCGGCTCCACGTGCCTCTGTAACGCGGTATCCACGTTACAGCAGAATTCGGCACTGCCTTTGTTTGTTCATTGGTCAGCAGCGGAAAAAAACAGCGCGGGGCTCCGGTTTCGGAACCCCGCACCTTCGTGCAGACGAGGGGATGGATCAGTGCACGTTCTTCAAATCGTAGCGGTCGGCGTTCATGACCTTCACCCAGGCTTTGATGAAGTCGCGCACGAATTTCTCCCTGTTGTCGTCCTGGGCGTAGACTTCGCAGACGGCGCGCAGTTCGGAGTTGGAGCCGAATACGAGGTCGACCGTCGTCGCGGTGTGCAGCAGTTCGCCCGTCTTGATGTGGCGGCCTTCGTACACGCCGTCGCCGGCCGGCGTCCACCGGATGTTCATGTCCACAAGGTTGACGAAGAAGTCGTTCGTCAGCACGCCGACGCGGTCCGTGAACACGCCGTGTTTCGATCCGCCGTGGTTCGCGCCGAGCACGCGCAGGCCGCCGATGAGCACCGTCATCTCCGGAACGGTCAGGCCAAGCAGATGCGCCTTGTCGATCAGCAGTTCCGCCGGATTCGTCTGTACACCCTTCTTCACATAGTTGCGGAATCCGTCAGCAAGCGGCTCGAGCACGGCAAAGCTTTCGACATCGGTCTGCTCCTGCGTCGCGTCGCCGCGTCCCGGCGCGAACGGAACCTTCACGTCGAAGCCGGCGTCGCGCGCCGCCTTCTCGACGGCCGCGCTGCCGCCGAGCACGATCAGGTCGGCGATGCTGACCTTCGGATCCAGCTCTTCCCGGATCGCCTCCAGGATTCGCAGCACCTTCGCGAGCTGGCCGGGCTGGTTGACCTCCCAATCCTTCTGCGGCGCCAGACGGATGCGCGCGCCGTTCGCGCCGCCGCGGAAGTCGGTATGCCGGAACGTGCTGGCCGATGCCCACGCCGTCGTGACGAGCTCGCTCACCGTCAGGCCGGAATCCAGAATCCGCTGCTTGATGTCCTCAATTTGTTCGTTCGTCAGCGTGTAGTCGACCGAAGGCACCGGATCCTGCCAGATGAAGTCCTCCTGCGGCACTTCCGGACCGAGCAGTCGGGTGCGGGGACCCATGTCGCGGTGCGTGAGCTTGAACCACGCGCGGGCGAACGCCTCGGCGAACTCGTCCGGATTCTCCAGAAAACGTCGGGAAATCTTTTCATACTCGGGATCGAACCGGAGCGCCAGGTCCGTGGTCAACATCATCGGCTTGACGCGGACGGACGCATCTTCCGGGTCCGGGGCCAGATGTTCCGGCTTCGGATCGACCGGCTCCCATTGCCATGCGCCGGCCGGGCTCTTCGTGAGCTGCCATTCATAACCGAACAGGTTCTGGAAGAAGCCCATGTCCCACCGCGTCGGATTCGACGTCCAGGGCCCTTCGAGGCCGCTGGTGATCGTGTCGCGGCCCTTGCCGGCGCCGTGCGAGCTGATCCAGCCGAGGCCCATGTGCTCGACCGGCGCCGCTTCGGGATCGGGACCGACCTTCGCGGCGTCGCCCGCGCCGTGCGCCTTGCCGAAGGTGTGGCCGCCGGCGATGAGCGCCACGGTCTCCTCGTCGTTCATGCCCATGCGGCCGAACGTCTCGCGGATGTCGCGCGCGGCCGCGAGCGGGTCAGGCTTGCCGTTCGGGCCTTCCGGGTTGACGTAGATCAGGCCCATCTGGACGGCCGCCAGCGGATTCTCGAGCTCGCGGTCGCCGGAGTAGCGGTTGTCGGCCAGCCATTCCTTCTCGGCT
>Ga0310826_100492_pt1 | contig 38322 bp, 53 predicted proteins | sample WT_ome_FD_201306 | JGI IMG/M metagenome (GOLD analysis project Ga0310826, IMG submission 201306) | Sorghum-adapted microbial communities enriched on wild type (WT) sorghum from Joint BioEnergy Institute, Emeryville, California, United... ... | reverse complement strand
AACGAACGAACTTGATTTTCATATGACACCCCGCAGGTGAATGTTATCTTTTTTTGTCATTCGCCTTCGGAGGTGTATTTGCCTGCTTTTTCTCGCATTTTCATCAGTTGATGATCACGGATTCGGGTCTAACAGAAAGCGGTTTCGATTGGCAAAATTAAAAATCCAGCGCCTAGTCATCCTCCACCCCGACGATTTCTCTCATATCATGCCAGTTGCCCATTATTCGGATCCTCCCCAGGACCCGATCCACCCGCTCCACTACTCCTGATACGGCCCGTTCCCCGAACGGATCGTAGATCCTCAGCCGCACCGACACGTGCTCATGTAGCGACCGCGCGATCGCCTCGTTGATCCGCTCCCATTCCTGCTCATCCAGCTCTGGCCGCTCCCGCTTTCCTCCCCGGCGCGCCTCGTCTCGGCGGTTGCGAATCCGCTCCTTGTGCTCGGGCAAGATCATCCGGCTGGCTTCCCATAATAAATTGCCGCCCTCAGTCAGCTTGTTAACACGCTTCACGCCGACCTCACCACCGGCTGGATCGCAAGGATCGAATCCGCGTGGAAGGTTCGTGGCGCCCGGGACGTCATGCAGAACGCTCGGACGATGCCACCACGGACACTGTGGACGTAGATGGTCCGTTGGGTGAGACGTCCGTCTGCGGCCTGGTAGATGATTTCGACATATCGACCCGTGAACTTTTCAATGCGCATGGGTATTACCCTCCAAATGGGAACATGTGTTTGGTTTTATTATGCACGAATGTTTGTTCGGCATTCAAGCACTTTTCTGCGTTGTTGTAAAGTTACATATTGATGCTGCAGGAGTTGTTTGATTACAATAGGAATAAAATGGTTTTGGTGGAGGTGACCTTTTATGAATAAAAACTTTCAGCGACCTGACATCCATGAAATATTTAAAATGCTTGGATTAGAACATAAAGAAGATCGAGTTAGGCTTACTTTTGGTGCATCGACTTTAGAAGATACTGACAACGAATTATTCAAAACGATCCATATCGTTAAAACGCCTGATGGTGTTAGTCTAAAGGGGATGAAGTAAATGCCCAATTGGAATGATATCCTTCAGGAGATAAATAGTTATGTAAACGCCCATGATTCTGTGAGAAGAAAATATCTTAAAGCCTTACATGAACTTACAGGTCGAAATGTAATCGTTTACTACTCAGGATGGTTGCAAAAATCGGATTTGCAAACAAAAGGATTTACAGGCTTTGTACTTGATGATGATGATAAAAACGGATTTATGACTGTGATGCACGGGCTTGACAAAAGCTTAGGGCTAGATTTATTTTTACATACTCCTGGAGGGAGCATTGCGGCTACAGAATCACTTGTTGAATATTTACGCTCTCTCTTTGGCACTAATATTCGGGTTATTGTTCCGCAATTGGCAATGTCGGCTGGAACAATGATAGCTTGTGCAAGTAGTGAAATATTAATGGGTAAACATTCGAGTCTCGGACCAATTGACCCACAATATAAGGGATACCCAACTCACGGAATAATTGAGGAGTTTAATAGAGCGGTAAAGGAAATATTGGAAGACCCCAGAAAAATACCAATTTGGCAACCTCTTATTGCGAAATATAGTCCCACAATAATAGGAGAGTGTGAAAAAGCAATAGCTTGGTCAAATCAAATGGTTAAACAATGGTTAATGACCTGCATGTTTAAAGACGACCCGGATGCTGAAACTAAGGCTGATCGAATCGTTTATGAGTTAGGCAATCATGCTTTGACACTTTCTCATGAACGGCATATATCAATGGCAAAAGCAAGAGAAATCGGTCTAAAAGTTAAAGCAATTGAGGATGATAAAGCATTACAAGACGCCATCTTGTCTGTTCATCATGCGTGCATTCATACTTTAACAGCAACTCCTGCTACAAAAATTATTGAGAATCATAATGGAATTGCTTTTATATCTCATGTTCAAATAGTATTTCAACAGGCAGTAGCGCAACAATTCCCCACTCACCTGCAACAACCAATTCAACCAATTCAACCAATTCAACCAATTAATGTTGAACCAGAACAACACGAAACTCAGACTGGTAATTAAAAGATTGCTTATTTTGGCGCATCCATTCCGGAAATTGTATCTTTGTATCACAAGTATTCAATGTCCAGAAAATAACCTGTTTACTTGGTTTGAACGGAAACATTTTCCTCACCACCTTCGTAAATGTATTATTCTACACGAATCCAAAAATATGCGAAAATGTTTACTCGTGTTACATAAGAAACACTGCCTGACATCAGGAACATAAAATCCCCGCCCAGCCACACGGCCAGGCGGGGTTCGTTCATTTTAGTGCTCGATACAGCATTGTCCACAGCTCTTCCCGCGTCACGGAATCCTTCGGTCGCGTGCCATCCGTAATGCCGCGGTTGACAGCCCAGTCGCGGGCCTCGCGCGCCCACGCCGAAATCTCATCCGCCGGCGCCCCCGAAACCGGCGCGGGTGCAGTTTCAGGCGGTTTTTTCATTTCGAGACGTGCTCGCACAGCCGCCAGGAACCCCTCCCACCCGCCAGGCCGATTCCGGATGATACGGGGGCAGTGCTTTCCGCTCCAGCGGTTGTGTTGGACGACCGCGTCGATCGGCAGATTGAACTGCTTGAGCAGGTGCGCCACCAGCTCTGCGGCATTCGCCTCGGCCTTTGCGCGGTCGCCGTCCGCGTTTTCGCATATCTCAATGGCGATGCTGGATGTATTCCCCGGTCCGCTTGAACCGTCCCCGGCGTGCCAGGCCACTTCGTCCAAGGGAAGGTGCTGGACAATGTTTCGGTCGTCAACGGTGAAATGCCAGCTTGCCGGGCGGTTCGCTGCATCGTCGCCTTTCAGGTAGCGGGCATGCATCAGCGCGTCCGCGCCCTTCGACGGGTTCGCGGTGTCGTGGATCGTGATGTATTTGGGGCCGGTCAGTTTGGTTCCCGGACGGTTTCGGCGGCCGACAGGGATGAAGTCCTGGATGATGTTCATTTTTCGTCAGCCTCCGACTTGCCACGTAACACCTCAACCGCCCGCTGGATCGCCCCCGGGATGGGTACGCCGATCCGGCCGAGGTTTTCAGTAATGCTCAAAAGCTCGTTGGCCAAATAGAAAAAGATCGCCGCATCTCGGAACAGGTGGGCGTCACCAAGTGCTGTGTCCACCAGGTGCGCCACGGCCACAATGGCGAAGATGGCGATTTTCTTCGGAATGCCCCACAGGCCGACTTCGGACGACAGTTTCCCTTCTTTCCCGGCCGCCACCACGCCCGTGATGTAGTCAAACACGACAAACGTGAGCAGGATCGACAGCAACGACGACCACCCCCCGAAAAGATAAGAGGCGGCCGCGCCGCCGATCGCAACAAGTGTTTTGAAAATGTTCTCCACGGTAACCACCCCTCCCCCAAATAGAAAAGCCCCGCGTCAGGCGGAGTTTGGTCAGAAATCTACTCCAGAAGTCATGACCCGGTTGCCTGTTCCGGTGTCAGATACAGCCACGAACAAACCATTACCATAAGTAACAGAAGTCCAGTTATTATCAGCCGGAGTTGAACGCAGCGTCCAGTTGATACCATCTGGCGAAGTCATGACTCGATTACCAATTCCGTTAACAGACGTTGCCACAAACAGGCCATTTCCGTAAGTAACAGAATACCAGCTTTGTACCGGAGTTGAACGCAGCGTCCAGTTAATGCCATCTGGCGAAGTCATAACACGGTTTCCGGTTCCGCCACTTGCGACCGCTACAAACAGCCCGTTACCATAAGTGACGGAATACCAGTTGTTATTTGCTGGAGTTGAACGAAGCGTCCAGTTGATTCCGTCGGGAGAAGTCATGACACGGTTCCCGGTTCCGGTGTTTGCTACTGCCACAAACAAGCCGTTACCATAGGTTACGGAAACCCAGTCGTTATCCGCCGGAGTTGTGCGAATCGTCCAGTTAATTCCGTCCGGTGAAGTCATAACACGATTTCCGGTCCCGCTAAAAGCTACGGCCACAAACAGGCCGTTGCCATAGGTTACGGAACTCCAGAGGTTATTCGCCGGAGTTGTGCGAATCGTCCAGTTAATTCCGTCCGGTGATGTCATGACGCGATTCCCGGTTCCGGTGTTTGCTACTGCCACAAACAAGCCGTTACCATAGGTTACGGAAACCCAGTCGTTATCCGCCGGAGTTGTGCGAAGTGTCCAGTTAATTCCGTCAGGAGAAGTCATGACGCGATTCCCGGTTCCGCTATAAGCTACCGCCACAAACAAGCCTTTACCATAAGTGACGGAATGCCAGTTGTTATCTGCTGCGCTTGTGCGAAGCGTCCAGTTAATACCCGGTCTTACTACCCTGTCGGCAAATTCCGAAGCCAGCGTCGGGTCTTCAAGCGTGCCAGAAGTCATGACGCGATTCCCGGTTCCGGAGCCTGCGACCGCTACAAACATGCCGTTGCCGTAAGTGACGGATTGCCAGAAATTGTCTGCTGCGCTTGTGCGAAGTGTCCAGTTAATTCCGTCAGGAGAAGTCATGACGCGATTCCCGGCGGTTCCGCCGTAGGCTACTGCCACAAACAGCCCGTTGCCATAGGTGACGGAAACCCAGTTGTTATACGCCGGAGTTGTGCGAAGTGTCCAGTTAATTCCGTCAGGAGAGGTCATGACGCGATTCCCGGCTCCGGTACCTGCGACCGCTACAAACATGCCGTTGCCGTAAGTGACGGAATACCAGTTGTTATCCGCCGGAGTTGAACGAAGCGTCCAGTTGATTCCGTCGGGAGAAGTCATGACACGGTTCCCGGTTCCGGTGTTTGCTACTGCCACAAACAAGCCGTTACCATAGGTTACGGAAACCCAGTCGTTATCCGCCGGAGTTGTGCGAAGTGTCCAGTTAATTCCGTCAGGAGAAGTCATGACGCGATTCCCGGTTCCGGAGCCTGCGACCGCTACAAACATGCCGTTGCCGTAAGTGACGGAATACCAGTTGTTATCCGCCGGAGTCGTGCGAAGCGTCCAGTTGATACCATCCGGCGAAGTCATGACACGATTTCCGGTCCCGCTAAAAGATACAGCCACAAATAGGCCGTTACCATAGGTTACGGAACGCCAGTCGTTATTCGCCGGAGTTGTGCGAATCGTCCAGTTGATACCATCCGGCGAAGTCATGACGCGATTCCCGGTTCCGGTACTTGCGACCGCTACAAACATTCCGTTGCCGTAAGTGACGGAACGCCAGTTGTTATCCGCCGGAGTTGTGCGAAGTGTCCAATCCAGCCCAGTCCGGTCTGTCGTAATGTCCGCAATATTATTCGCCATTGTTTGAAACGTGGCATTTGCCGCCGTTGGTACTCCTTTGTCAGTGATAGCGGCGGCAACAAGTGCTTTCCCATCACTGACAGATTGAAAAAGTTCAGCCAGCGCCCCTTCAACGTCGGTGCTGGTAAAATTCCCACCGGCGTCTGCAATACTGATCGCGGATGCAGGGTGTGCGCCGGTGGTAGCGGAGGCGTGATCTTCCAGATTCTCGCGCAACGCATCGTAGTCATAAGCCGTAAAATACCGCGCCACCTTCGTGCCTTGCACCCACGCCTTCGCGGCGCCCTGAAATCCGCGTGTGACACCGGTGAGATTATTTCCCTCGACCCCCGTATAAAGCACCGTTTCCGCCATCTCATCGGTACCGATGACCGCCAAGTTGGGCGCCGGCGGGAGCTTCGATGCATCGACGAGCGGGATGGTCGTCATCTGGTCGTCGATCGCCTGCGCGAGCTCCGTCTGCGGACTGTTGGGCATTCCCGGGTACATGGTTTGCACTCTGATCGCCTCCTTGAAACCTATTGGGGCAAAATATGGTATGATATATAAAAAGCAAAAAGGGAGAGTGATCCCCCTTGAAAAGCGTTCGTATGTTCATTGTCGGCCTTGTGTCCGGCGTCATGCTTGCCACCGCCGCATCGGCGTTCGCGGCGTCAGAGACTGTCCAAGCGACATTCGAGCGGTTCGTGCTGGTCGTAAACGGCGGCGAGCCGCAGGAAATCGAGCCGCTCACGTACAAGGGCACGACGTATCTGCCCGTACGTGAGACGGCCAATCGCCTGGGCTATGATGTTACGTACAAGGCCGACGGTAAGACGATCATCTTAAACCAAACCAAAAAGGACGTGGGCAGCGTGAGCACTCTGGATAACGTGAACGTCATAAACGAAACCGACACGGCGCCGATTGTTGATCCGCAGGTCATCGATGTAGATCCCAACGAATGGGTTTCCAATTGGGAGCTGAATAAGACTTATGATTTTCAGTTCCAGGTCGGCATCCCCGACGGGGCCGATCCTACGAGCGACACCCGCCAAATAAAATTGGTGTATGGAGATAAATCCGAATCCTGGATTATTCCGAAGGTCATTGTCGGCGACCTGCTCGTAACAAACGAAAACGGAAATGACCTCATCCTCAAAAACGGGATGCGGTACATTCGTAGATCGTTTGCCGAACAATTCTTTAATCAGTAATTCCCGCCGCCACGCGACTGGACGAAAATCTGCGTCACGACGCTGGCCACAATGCGCCCCAAGCTATTTGGGGCGATTTCTATTGTGTGCCACGTTCCTCGCTGAATCCGGCCACTCTCATCCTTCGCCAGGTACGGCACGATGTCCACGTCTGTTGCCGAAGTCCCGAGCCCGGGCACGACATTCCCATCCACCCGTACCGTAAGCGCCGTCGGAATGGGGCCTTCGAAAATCCCGTATTCGATATCGTGGGTGTGGCTCGGAATCGTATGCGTATGCGGCATGTCGTGCGTATGCGGCATTTGGTGTGTGTGGTCCATGCCGTGGGTGTGTGGCGCACCCTGGAAATTGTGGATATGAAATTTTTCATCATGGGTATGGGCGCCTGATGAAACAAACGTAACCGTTCCGCCGTCTGCCGTCATCAGTCGAGTTCCGTCTGGTATGCCGTGGTTATGGTTTCCGCTAACAGAATGCACTCCCGAAATCCAGTTGTTCGGCTCGAACCCAATCGATCCATATTCCGTCGATCCGAACACATAGCTTTGTTCAGTTGTCCTTAGACTACTCGGTCCCGTGGTTGTTATGGAACTCGGTCCCGTCGTCGTGATGCTGCTCGGCCCGCTCGTCGTCGCCGGCGCGGCCGCAATGGCTCGTTCGTACGCTCGGAACGCCTCCACCTGATAGGAAAGCAGAACCTTGTTAATGCGAACCGTATCTTCCGGAACATAAAACTTCAACACGGCCGGATGTGTCGGGTCGCAGTTATCTGCGAAGTCGTGCGAATCGAAATTCGTCGCTCCTTGCGCATATACTTCATTGATCCTCTGCCGATCCTGCAGCTCTGCGATTGTCCCCGCGATGTCCTGCGGCCGGTTGGCGATCTCGAGCTCCACGTCTCCGGGCGCCCCGGTCACGTCCGCCCGGCGACGGTTTACGACGCGGCTGATGATGTCCACGCCGAGCTCCTCGTCGATCACCCGCACCTGGGCGCCAACCTGAAACCGGTCGAGCTGGTCTTTTGTGAGCGCGTAGAGCTCCGCCGCATCGACCCGGTACGAAATGCGCGGGTGCTTGAGCTCGTTTAGCAGCGCCTCTCCGCGTGCTTTCAGGGTCTCCGCACTTTCGAATCTGCGGTCAACGAAAATCCGGCTGATGATGCCGTATTGCGCCTGCGTATCGGCGTCGAGGTACGGCTTTCCGCCGTTCACCTCGGCGATCGTGAGCTGATTCACTCCTTCGCCGTATCCGAGGCAATACAGCCGCGTGCAAAGGTCAGTCGGATCAGTCTGCTTTTCGATGCCACGGAGATTCACTCCATAGCGGATGTACGCCTGCTCACCAGCCGGAGGCTCCACCAGGTTCAGCGTCCACGGGTAGGACGACGTGTCCCAGGTCCACATGTATTCCTCAGCAAACGGTTTCGGCACGCTGAACGCGGCCGCCAGCAGGTTCTCGTTTTCCCAGCTGTATTCAAACTGCCGGGCGAAAGCGACCGTGCCGAGAGCCCAACGCTGGACGGTCTGCTTGGACAGAATGTATGCCAGCACGTCCCGCGTGTACACGCCCAGATTCCCGATCTGGTGGTATTGAAACAGTACATCATCGATCAGCGTCGCCAGCACGTGTTCGCACTCATACGTGATGGTCTGTCCGTCGCTAGACCGCCGTGCTGTGTTCGGGAGGATGCGGAACAGATCGACGCGCTCATCACCATCGAAGATTTCCACAAACCGCAGCGGCTGGCACTCGGTGTTCTTCGAGTCGTTCGCCGGCAGACTGAACCGCGCCGTCCACAGCGCGTTCAGCGGCGTTTCGTAGCCGATACCAAATGCGTTCTCCAAATAGGCGACCTTCCGCATTTGCAGGTCGTAGATGGTCACGTATGATTTACGCATGCGTCATCCTCCTACACAAACCGGTCTTTGAATGTGATCCTCATCCGGACGGTTCGGCCGGTTTGGTTGTCGGTGTAAACCAGTTCATTTCTCCCAGTGATCAGGTCGAAAAAATCGCCCCGCATCAGATGAAGGGCGTTTTCTCCGTTGAGTGTCAGCCGCAGTTTTTCAGCATCAATTACGATCTGGTCGCCGGGCTTAAATTCGCCCGTAAATTCGATGCTGTCCACGTGATACCGGCCGGCGGAGAAGCTCACTTCGAGATTTGCCTCGACGGTAAAGCGCCCGGTGCGTTCGCGGGTGGCCGAAAAGTCCACTTCGCTGATCGCGTCCAGAACGAACCGGCCGAACTGTTCGCGGAACGCCTCGAAAACGACGTCGGCAGAAAGATCGGCAACAAACCCGCCGTGGGCTTCAATGTTCGCCCAAACCAGCATGTCACCGGATACCTCGATCACAAAACCGCCGAATATGTCAACCGAGGCAACCCGGTTGAACGGCAGCCGGTTAAACGCGCCCATCATGCCAATCTCACGACGCCGTTATTAAGGTCGATCACAAACCTGTCCCCGGCCAAGATTGTGCGCGGATTCGTCAGCGCCGCATATGCGATCAAGTCTCCGCCGGTTGCCGCCGTTCGGATGCCGATGTGCGTCACGGTCCCCCAGTCAGACGTCGCAACGGGGAACCGGATTTCTGCGGCATTCTTGATTGTCTGCTTTCCTCCTTCGTCAGCCGGCGCCGAAAACTCGATCGGCTGCCGTGCGTATCCACCACCGGACACCTCCGTGCCGGTGTCAGCCCCCGTTGGGTTCGATGTATAGAGCGCGAGGTAAACCGTTCCGGTCCGGAACTCCTGATCCAAAATCGCGGCTGCGCGAACACTGGAAAGAGGCATGCTCATCACTCCAATCTGTACTCGTTTGTGATTTTAAAATTGGTGATCGTCGTCGCGCCCTCATTTGACAGCACGATAACCGGAGACGTCCGCACGTTTCCATCGGTGGTAAGCTGGATCATATGCGGCGATTCCGAGACGACTTCCTCAACAAGCTGTTCCTGCAGACCGGTCGCAAACGGGTCAAACGCCACGAGTGGCAGCGTAAACCGCCCGGTGTTGGCCAGGCGGTCGATCGGCAGCGTCCCGGAGTACCGGACGCGATATTTCCGGTCCGGCACGTTGTCAAAAATAAGATCCAGCTCCCGCGGACGGCCGGTAGAGTCGACGAGGTGCGCGGCTAGGGCGGAGATCGCCGCCTCCCGCGAAGCCACGTCATCCGCGATCAGGGCGCATTCCAGGTCAAATCGGCGAGCGGCGAGGTCCGCGCCAAAGTCCCAAGCGCCATGACGTCCGGGGATGGCGAGTGTCCTGTCGACGGTGCCCGGAAGTACCGGCCGCTGGCTGGACCGCAGCATGATGATGCCAAGCTCCTTCGCGGTCTTTCCGCCGAGCGTAAAGCCGTAGTTCGTCGCGTACATCACATCGCCCCCCTGGCCGCCGTCCGAATCATGCCATACAGCTCGCGCGCGATCGCCTGGATGTCCGCGTCAGACCGGACGTAGAAATTCGCACCGGCGAACATGCCCTCCATGCTGACGTTCGTCACGCGCGCCGCGCCCGCGCCGCCGGCCACCGCGACCCCCGGCATCGACAGTCCGCTGAGACCACCCGTGACGGCCGCGGCCATCTCGGCCGCCTCGCGCCGTACAGCATCAATGCTGCGTTCGAGCCCACGCACGAAACCCTCGCCCGTGTACTCGCCGAGCTGCATGAGGACGCGAGACGGCGACCGGATGTCCAAAAAGTCGCGCAGTCCGCCCGTGATCTTGTCGGCGATGTCCTTTATGGCGCTACCGACACTACCGATCATGTTCTTTATGCCGTTCACTAGACCCTGAATCATGTCTTTACCAAGCTGCGTGAGCTGAGACGGAAGGGTCTTAATCCAGTCGATTGCCCGCTGGATGCCGTCCTTAATCGACTGCCATATGTTGTCGGCCGTTGATTTAATTGTGTTCCACGCTGCTGACCAATTGGATTTCAGCAGATCCAGCGCGCCGCTAAATACCTGCCGGATGCCGTCCCAGATCCGCCGGAACGCATCTTTGAGGTTGTTCCAGATCGCCTCAGCGTCCTTTTTCAGGCGGCTGAAATCGCCCGTCACAAGGTCGATGATCAGCAGGAGCGCGCCGGCGAAGATGTTCTTGATCGCGTCCCAGACCCCCGAGAAAAACGTCTTGTATCCCTCAAGGATCGGGCGGATCCTGTCCAACAGCGCGTTCCAGGCTTTAGTCATACCGTCCGAGATGTTGCGCCAGACCTGAGACAGATACGACGATATGCCGTCCCACAGCTCCGTTAAAAACTTCTTGATCGGCTCCCAGTTCTTGTATATCAAGTACGCCGCGGCCGCAAGCGCGGCAATTGCCGCAATCGCCAGCCCGATCGGCCCGAGCAGCGCCGTAAAACCGGCCGCAGCCCCGCCGGCCGCCGTCCCTGCAGCTGCTGTTCCCGCTGCTGCTGCTGTTCCCGCTGCAGACATGCTGCCAAATAAAGCAGTGATCGTTCCGACGGCTTTGATCAGATTACCGACAAAGATCAACAAAGGCCCTACGGCCGCCGCGATCCCGGCGATGGCGACAATCACCTTTTGCGCCGTCGGCGAAAGTTCGCCAAAAGCCCGAACCATGTCGCCTAGCATCTGCACAAACGGCGTAATGACCGGGAGTAGTACCTCGCCAACATCCGTCGCGAGGTTCTTCAGCTCGGTCGTGAGCGCCCGCATGGAGCCGGAGGCGCCTTCCGCCTCGCGTGCAGCCTGCCCCTGCGCAGCCGTCGTCTGTTCCATGATGAGTGCTAGCGTGGCGGCCTGCTTCGCCGCCAGATCCAGTTGCTCACCTTCTTCTACGAGCCCCATCTCCAGCGCTTTCGTTTTGATCAGGGCCTCGTTGGCCGCGATGCCGTAATTGTCGAGCATCGAGTTATTGCCCTTGAGCGCGCCGGTAAGAGCTCGCACAGCGTCCGCAGTCGTACCGCCGAACATGGCCGTCAAGTCGCCGGCAAGCTGAACCAGCGTCTGCGCTTGCCGGGCTGCCTCCTGTTCGGTCAGCCCGCCGATGTTCTGCAGGAGCGAGCCCATCATGTTGGCATACTCGAGCGCCTCTCCCTCAGCGATGCCGTAATAGCTCTCGAGCTGATCCGCCCACTCTTTGACTGCGTCCGCGGCGCTTCCGAATATTTGCTCCGTCGCGCCCAGAGCATCGTTCAGATCAGCGGCCATCTTAAATGCCGCCGCGCCTGCGGCCGCAATCGGAGCAGTCACACCGACGCTCATCTTTTTGCCGACGTCGGTCATTTTCTCCCCGGCGGACTTCATTTTTTCGCCGGCTTCCTGCATACGCTCACCGAGCGATTTGACCGCGGGCTCCATGTCGCGAAGCTGTTGTTCCAGGCTTCTCAGTTGCTGTTCTGTAGCCGCAACCTCGCGCTGAAACGCCCGATATTGCCCTTCGCTGATCTCGCCGCGCTGGAATTGCTCATTGACCTGCTCCTGCACGGCACGCAGCCGATCCAGCTTTTCGCGGGCATTCTCGACCGCGTCAGCGAGCAGTTTCTGCTTCTGCGCCAGCAGCTCTGTATTTGATGGGTCGAGCTTAAGCAACCGCTCAACCTGCTTGAGTTCACTTTGTATGTCTCGGGACCGTTTATTGACATCACTAAGGGCTTTCGACAGCGCGGTCGTATCGGCCCCGATCACAACATTGATACCACGGATTGTTTCTGCCACTGTCTACTCACCCTCCCTTACATGCGATAGAATGCGTCAATGTCTTCCTGCGTCGCCTCTCGCGGCGCGTCAGGATCGTCGCCCATGTAGGCGTACACCAGATCAAAAAAATCCTGCATAGTCAGCAAGTCGAGCTCAGTCATACTGAGCCCGATTCGCCGTGCCAATGCCAGGATATTGATGTCCGTGCGGTCGACACGGTTCGGCGTGTCACCTTTGGGCCGCCGGTGCCACGGTTTTGTTTCGACGAAAAAAGATTTTCGTCGCCTCTTCCATTGAGGCAGTCAGAAGATCGGGGTCAAAGATGTCGATGTCCTCATGCTCTTCAAGCCACCGCTGGAAAGACGGGAACTGCCCGCCCACGCCGGCGGCCGTCCGCGCCAGCGTCCAGATCAGGCGCAGGATCGCCACCGAATCCAGCCGGCTGAAATCGAGTTTAGACGGGTCGACCTTTCCGCCGTTTGTGATAGCCTGAAAACCGGCCAGCCCCGTCATCATCCCGACCATATCGCCGAGCAGGTCTCGGCCAAATTCCTGCTGATAGTAAAGGAGGCTCAGGGCCGATCCCATGAGCCTCAGCGTCTTGTCGCCGATCGTGATTTCGCGCATGTGTTACACCTCCGGCGTAAATGACGGCGTGTAAACCGCGCTGAAGAAGCCGTTATATGCCGTTTGATTCGTGTCCGACAGTTCCATCTCACCCCGGACGATCATCTTGCCGCCGATCTCAATCGGGCTGATCGTCAGGTTGAGCACATCCGTGTTCGGCGTGATCGACTCCGCCTTCGTCTGCCTTTCCTTCGCCGGGCGAGACGCGACGCAGTCATAGTACACGAACCGGCGGTTGCGCTTGTCGCCCTGCACCTGCGCCATCAGCGCAAAGTGTTTCGGAATCGCGTCGGAAACCTCGATCAGCGCGCCGTTCTCGTCGATTTCCCAGCCGAGCATCTCCGCGAGAATCGCGTCCGGCACGTTCGCCATCTCCAGTTCCGCCGTGTAGCCGTTGTTCGCGGTGTACGAAAAGTACAGCGTGTTGTCCGCGTAAAAGTTCGTCGATTCGCCGACGGCGGTCGGCGTGAATCGCAACGCGCCCGGAATCGGGATTGGCGTCTCCCACGCCGGCTGTTGCGCCGTCTGATCGTCGAAAAAGGCGATATGGACTTTTTCAAGTCCAAAAGTCACTTTGTTTTGGGACATTCTGTTACCCTCCAATCAATTGAGTTTCATAAATGACCTGAAACAGCCGCTCGTCTTCGATGTACGTCTCGATCTTCGAGTACGGCAGTCCGAGCTCCTTGAGCTTGTTCTGGACGGCCGCCTCCGCCGCCTGATCTTTCTGGTCTGTGTACAACTCGATCTGCACGTTGGAGACTGGTACATAGTTTTGATTGTCTGCAATCAGGTCGTTGCTGTACGCTTCTCGGTACGTGATAAACGGCGGCTTCGGTGCCGGGTTCTGCGGCGTATCGACAAAATGAGAGTAGGCGACCGGATACCCGATCGCCTTCAATGCTTGATTCAGCTCGGCCAGCGTCATGCCGCATCAGCCTCCGTTCCGGATGATCGCGCGGACGCGGTTCTGAAACGCCTCGATTTCCTTGTCAGCCGTCGGACGGATGTGCGGTCGTTCGGCGACACGCCCGCCGCCACGTTTCGCGTGGCCGAACTCGAGCAGGTGGGCGAGCCACGGTTTGGCGCGGTTGTAGACGACATAGCGGATCTCGCCGTCCCCGCCCATCTTTTTCCGAGTCCAGCCTTTCGCGTACTCTCCAGTCCGGCGAGGCGAGCGTGCGCGAATCTCTTTGACCAAACGTTGGCTCGTCTGATCGGCCTCCTGCTCGATCGCGGCTGACACGTCCTCGGTGTACTCCTTCACGGCCAGCGTGATTTCGGCGGCGAGGTTGTCGATGTTGATGCTAGCCATTGCCGATCACCCTTTCGACCGTGAGCTCGATCTCCTCGGTCCCGGTCTGGTATGTGCGGATCACACGGTACCGTTTGCCCTCGAACTCCACGATCCGCTCGCCGCTGTACTCGTAGGCGTGAACCGTGAAGACGTACTCCGGCCGCAGGCCCGCCGCGGCTCCGCTATAGAAATCATTCCGGCCGGCCGACTTGACCGAGCACAGGATCGTCGTCCTGGTCTCGACTGGCTTTTGGTTTCCGATCTCGTCCTCTTCGATCTGCTGGCCGATCAGTGTCAGCTCGTGGTCATACGTCACCGGCACCACCGCCCGCCGAAATGATCAGGTTATGAAGCCGGTACTGGAGATGCCGCGGCATGTCCCCCGGCGCATCGCGGGACTGGTAGCGCCATGTGGCGTAGTCCACGCAGAACATGACGTGATTCATGTCGGCCGGGTCGAGCGCGATCCCCTTTTCATGCTCCAACTCCCGCACCACACCGGAAATAATGGCGGCCAGGTACGTATCCCTGACCGCCGTCGTGATGCCGAGCCGCGCCTTAACCAACGCGAGGATTTGCTGTTCGTCCATGGGCGTCACCCGCTGTCATCGCGCTTGGTGCGCTTTCGCGGCTTTTCCGTCGGTTCGATGCCGGCGCCTTCGTCGGCCGCCACATACCCCAGCGCCTGCAGTTCCTCCGCACGGTCGCCGTCGTACTCGTCACCGGCGCGGTATGTGCGCTTCGTAACCTTGCAGCGAAAGTCCTTCAACACCTTTGCCATCGATTACGCCTCCGGCACCGGATCGGTGATCGTGACCAGCGCGAACGCGGCCGGCTTCGTCGGCTTGCCGTCGAAGCGCCCTTTGCCACGGAACGCCATTTGGTCCTCGGTGAACTTCACGTGCTCGCTGCGGTCGATCGTGATGTTTTCGCGTTCGACCAGCGTGTACTGCGAGAAATCGCCGAACAAGACTTGGTCCGGGTCCATGAACTGGCTGAACACCACGCGCAGGCCGAGCAGATCCGGCTGCCGCAGGTTCGGCAACTTCCCGACCACGTTGCCGTTGGAATCGACCTGGATGCTGAATTCAGCCAGACGGTTGTAGTACGTCTGACGACGCATGACAGCGACGATTTCGCCCACGCTTTCGTCGCCGGTGTCGATCAGGCCGATCTGCTTGACGAGGTTTTTCAGCAGGTTTGCGTCGGCTTCGACCGTCTTTTGATTCCCGGCCGGGATCGACGGAATGATGCCGGTCGGCTGCTTGTTCGCCGCGCCGGTGCCCTTGAGGATCGCCTGGTCGAGCGCCTTTGCAATGGCCCGGGCAATCTTCCGCGTGACGTAGGCGTCCAGGTTGATGATCGAATCCTGAAGCAAATAGTTGTCGACGAACGTCACCTTACCGACTTTGAACCCGTCAAAGTCGATGTTCGTGATCGTACCGACGTCACCGGTCGGGAGAGAAGCAGATTGTTCGATCCAAGTGGCCGGGCTGGTGTCGGTGTCAATCAAAATGCGAGCCGTGCCCTTCACCGGGATTTTCTCGACCAGCGGATACAGCGTCGTGAAATCACCCATAATGTCCATGATCCGGTTGATCACGACATCCGGGATCGTCAACTCTCCGCCGGCGACAGCCCGGAGGTTGCGGAATTTCTCGTAGAACTCGATGACTTCGCTGCGGCGGTAGTATTCGCCGGTTTTGAGCAGTTCGCGAACATGCAGTCTGTTCATCTCAGCACCTCTTTCGCTTTCGTTGGTTTTGGAACGGACCGTATTGGCCGGCTCCTTCGCATTCAGTTGCTCCAGCTCATTTTCGAGCTCGGCGATTTCGCCTTGGAGCTTGGACTTTTTCTCGTCCAGTTCGGCCTTCTGAGCTTCCAGCTTGGTAACCTCTTCCTCGACTGCCGCGATTTCCTCGTCGTTCTGCGCCTCGTTGGCCGCCGCTTCGAGCCCCTCGCTGCGCTTCTGCAGTTCTTCCTCCTGCACCAGCAATTCGGCCAGTGCGTTTTTGCGCTGCTCGATTTTCTTACTGATGACCAGTTGCCTCAGCAATTCGCTTCACCCTTTCGATGAGTTTTTGTTTTCGCGCCTGCAGGAGGCGGGCGCGGTGTTCCTCGACCTGCTTTTGCCGCGCGGAGACTCCGGTGTCCTCGTAGGCCGGGAACGTGACGACGGAAACCTCGTGGAGGTCGACCTCGGTGATTCTCCATTTCACGGTGCCATCATCTCGCCACTCGGTTTCTTCGGACACAATGTTGAAACCGAAGGAACATTGGTCGACGTCGCCACGTTTCACTCTCTCGTAGAGATTCATGGCGTCAGTGTCATTCGGGTTGATCTTGATTCGGCCCCAAAGGCCGTAATTATCTGCCCGGAGCTCCAGCGTCCCTGCCTTCGTCCGGCCGAGCACCAGGCGCGTTTCGTGATTGATGAGCGCCCGAATGTCGTTGCTGAGGGTGTTATCGAACGCTCCCGGAGCGATCTCCTCGTAGGCTCCCGGCCAAAGCTCCGTCTCGCGGCCGAACACCGCGAAATAGCCCTCGATCACAAGATCACCGCTATCGCCTTCGGCCCTAGTTTTCAGCTCCGTCCGCAGACTCCGCGTCTGCCGCTGCTCCCTGCTCATCCGTCATCACCTCCCTGCTGGAGTTTGGATTGATCACCGATCATGCCGCGCGGAATGTAGTTCTCCAGGATGACCAGCTCGTCCAGACCTTCACGCGGCGACAGGCCGACCCAGTCGCGGACCTCGTTTCCATCCATCAGGCCGCGGACGAACATCTCCATGCCGATCCGGGACAGCTCGCCGAGATCGTAAGCGTAAAGGCTTCGGGCCGACAGGCGGAAATACAGGTCCGGCGCGTACAGGATCTTGTTCGTGAGCTCCTGGCCGATGATCGTGCCGATCGAGGCGATTCGGGTCCGGATGAAGTTGTTCATCTCGTCCTTCTTGAATTCGCCTACACCCACGAAAAACGGCGGCACGCCGAGCATGGCCGCCACCGTTCGCTTGTCTATCTGGACGGATTCATGGATCGCGATGTCCTGCAGACTGAGCGGTTTCACCGTCTCAACCCGGATTATCCCATCGGGCAGAATCCACGGCTTTCCGCTCTTCCCGCTGCCGATGTATCGTTCGATCAGCTTGTCGCGCTCTTCTTCGCTCGCAAACTGCGACGAGTCCGCGTCTACCATGACGATGATCGACGGCCGCCACTTGTCACCCATAAAGGCGTTCTTCGTCTTTGCCGCTTGCGCAAGGTTCGCCACGACATCTTTCAGGATCAGCCGATACCCGCGGCCGCGCCACGGCTCCTGCGGGTCCGGGTTGATCTTGAAGTGCAGCACTTCGTCGTGGTTATAGACGCGGCCGTTGATCATGACCTGATAGCCAGTCGCCAACCCGATCGCGTTCTGCTGCGGCGGCAGGATCGTCGCCATGTGCGACGGAATCGGGATGAGCTCCTCGAGATAACCATCCCCGCTGAACATCGGGAAAACAAACGCATTCCCATCCCCCTCGAGCAGCATGGTGTGCACGATGTGATAGAGCCACGCCTTCCGGGTCATGAGACTGTAAGGCTCAATGTCGACCTTCCTGCTGAGCTCGTTCTGCACCCGCTCGTGCCCGCCTTCGACGTTGCGCATGAGGTGGATGGTCATATTGCTGACCATATCCGCAATCCGGTCAACAGCCATCCGGACTTCCGGACACTCGGAGAGTCGCACGTACCCGGCCGGCAGTGTCAGGTCATCACCCCGAAGCCAGTATCCGAGCAGCCCCTCGCTGCTTCGCTTCTCGGTCGGTTGCCGCGCCCGTTGTTTTTGTCGCTTGCTCACGCTGTGGACTCACCACCTTTTAGCCATTTCTCTTGCGCCTTCGCCTGGTCGGTGTCCTCCAGGTATCGCACACACGCGAAAACCGACGCATCGAAAAGGTCGATACGTCGGTTCTCACTGATTTTCTCGTATTGGATCAAGTCGTCGGTTTTCTCGATGCCGTGGACGTTCTGTACGCAGTATTCATAGGCGTCCGAGTGCAGGTAGTAGAGTTTCCCAAGCTTCGCCTTTTGCTCGATCCGGCGGAAGCCCATCGACTTGCGCCAGAAGTATTGCGGCTCGTCTACCAGCTTGAAGCCGGCCTTTTTGGCGTCCCGGTAAAATTCCGTACTGAATTTCCGGTCGAAGCCGATTTGCTTGATACGGAACCCTTTGGTCTTCATTTCCTTGAACCACTTGATTACCTCTGCGTGGTTCGTAACGGCGCTATTCGTCATGGTCAGCCAGCCGTCATCCTGCCAGCCGAAGAGCGGGATGCCGTCCTCCTCGGCCTTCGCGGTCGCCGCGACGATTGGAAACCAGCCGTGCGTGATGACGATCGCCACATCCTGATATTCCCCATACAGCGCGGCCGCCGTGAGGTCGTGCAGTTTCGCGAGATCCGCTCCGCCGTACCAGTTGATCGGCAATTTCGCGAGATCCTCCAACGTCCAGTTGTATTTCCGGTCGCTGACTCGGAATTCGTGGATGTCGAAATAGGCATTCATCGCGGCTGTGTAGACGTTGAGCGACTTCGCCAGAAAATCCTTCCGCTGCTGCGGGTCGTTCTGGGCCTGCAGCGCGTCGTTGAGAATGTCCTCCGGTCGGATCGTCACTCCGTAGTTCGGGTTTGCCTTTTCGTGCTGGATCGGATTCGTATAATCTACATTGCCGCGCTCATCCTCGTCTGCCTTCGCGATAAACACGAAATACTGCTCGTCCCGGACCGTCTTGTCCAGGATCTTTTTGCAGTATTGCAGGCGCTGGTAGCAAAAGCTGCTCATGTCGTCGCCGGCCGTCGTGATGCCGATCATCAGCTTGTTCGTGTACGCCTTCATGGCCTCCTTGATGATGTTGTACTGCTTCGGCCGAGTGTAAGCGTGCAGCTCATCGGCAATCGCGATGTTACAGTTGAGCGAGTCCTGCCGGTCCGGATTCGCGGCCAGCGCTTCGATGTAAATCGAGCCGTCGCCCAGGTCGCCGCTGATGCTGTGTTCCTGGTTATTGTTCAGGATCCGGAAATTCTCTTCCTCGCCCATCCGCTTGAGGTTAAACAGGATGAACTCAAACGCTTGCTTTGACTGCTTGAGCGCGTGCGCCGTGATGTAGATCGTGGCGCCGGATTTGCGGCTGAGAAGCGCGAGCGCCCACGCCAGTGCAGCAACCAGGCGGGTCTTTCCGTTTTTGCGAGGAATAAAAATAAACGCCTCTTTGTAGCGGCGTTCGTTCGTCTCTGCCTTCCAGAAACCGAGCAAGTTGTAGATGATGAATTTCTGCCACGGTTCAAGCAGAAACGGCTTCCCACGCAGCGGCGTCCCGTCGATCGCCTCGCCCTTGTCGTGGACAAAGGTGCGCTCGATGATCTGGATGACGAATTCCGGGTCCTTCGTGCGCAGCTCGTATTCCGGATTCTCAAGGTCGTCCAGAAACCGCTGCGCGGCCTGCACCAACTCCTTGCCGGCGATCTTCCGCCCCTCGACGATGCTCCTGGCGTACTCCAGAACAACGTCAAGGTTCTTCGCGTCACTCAAGGGCCCTCAGCGCTGCTGCCAGCGCGGACTGCTTCTTCGTCTCGATGGTGATGCCGTCTATGGTCTTCGGATTCAGGCACAGCCTGTCCGCGTACGCCAGTATGTCTTTCCGGAGAGACTCGAGCGTGGCGACAATCGGCGCTTTCTTCGATCCACCGTCCGCAGTCGGCACCTCGAACGGGTAGCCCTGAGCCGCGAACCGTTCGGACAGCGCGGCGTACTGCTCCCGCAGCTCCGCGTAGATCTCGATGATCGGGTCGAACTCTTTCTTGTACGTCCCCAGCTCCTTCATCGCCCGGATCGTCGCTCGCTTGATCGCCGCTTTCGTCTGCTTCGCCATCGTCTCTCACCTCCCGGAAAATGTTCCCCAGATCTCGCACTATTGGAAAAGGGGCCGCCCGCCCGGTCCCCAGCGGCCTCGCCCCGACCCTTGAGGGTAGGGGGGGATGTCTCGTCGCTTCATTTCGCTAAAGTGTTCCGAACCTGCGCCGAAACGCGGTCTCGCCACCGCTCACCCGCAGGCGTCAGCTCGCCTGTCAGGCGATCGTGCATCCGCTCGTGGCACTCATTGCACAGGCTCACGAGGTTCGCGCTGACTAATGCCAGCTCCGGATATTGCTCAAGCGGGTTGATGTGGTGAACCGTCGTTGCAGGTGTCGTACGTCCGTACCGTTTGCACTCTTGGCAAAGGTAATTGTCACGGCGGAGGACCAGCTCTCGCTTTTTACGCCACTTGCTCGATTTGTAGAATTTCATGCGATCACCTCACAATCAGTCCCCAGAAGCCGCCCCGCACCGATCCGGCCACGGCGGAGGAGAGAGCCGCGCCAAAACTCCCAGCGAGGCGGCGGACGAAATAAAGAAAGAGCCCCGCCATTCGGCGAGACTCAGGATAATCAAAAAGCGCCCCGTAAAAAGGGCGCAAAAGGGCTACGGTAAAATTGGCGACATTCGGGCGACATAAAGGCGACGTAATGGCGACATGCTATCATGAAATTTTTTCTTCGACCTTCTTCTTCGCCCGATCGAGATACATGCGAACAGATGCTCTCGATATTTTCAATCTAGCAGCAATTTCATTTTGTGTCAACCCGTGCGCCATGTGAAGCAACCAGCATGTCAGCTCCCTCTCCGTCATCACCGCCACGCAGTCGATGAGGCGCCGCCTCTCTTCTTCTGTTTCTGTCATCGGCTCAACCTGCGCCAGCAGCTCCCGGCGCCGATAAATGTCGCGACGTTCTGCGCCTCTCCGGCTCCCCGGCCGTCGACCGCGGCGCATCCAGTCCAGCGAGTAACGCATGTCATTCAACATGCTGGAGACGGTGCGAGCCTCGTCCTGGCCGTCCAGGTTCGACCGGTCGATAGATCGGCGATAACGGTCGAGGTGGCGGATACCGGCGGTGTACTGCTCGATCAGTTCGGTGATATTCACTTCTTTCTGGCACCTCCCCACGGGGTCAAATGCCTGATCCGCTCATACGCCTGCCTCCGATACGCTCCGCGCGTCAGGTAATACCGGATTACCTCCGTCCGGATCGCCTCTTGGTGGCCGCGGCACAGCGGCACAAGCGCCCAGGTCGCGCTGGCGAGCATAGTGCAGCCGGGATAATTACACTGGCGGTTCATGTTCTCCCTCCGGAGGTTCCGGCAGCGGCATCCAATGCGTGACTGCAGCTTTGCACCATTCCACGTTGCCGGAAAAATTGCCGCCCAGGATGTACCACTGCCCGCTCATGAACAAGCCAATATCCCGGCCCCATTCCGCATAAATGAGATACCTTCCCGGTTTCTCCGGCTGCCGTTCTTTAACGCTGATCCAGCTGCGTTCCTCCCGAAGTCTCTTCAGTTCAACCTCCAATTCTTCGACTTCGCAATATGGGCATATCCGGTAATACCAATCGTGCTTGCACCACGGATTACCGTTCACTTTTCTGTGCTCGAAAATGCTGCCCATCAAAACTCACACCTCCCATTCCTGCAATCAACTCCGTAAACAGCCGACTCATCCACCAGATGCCCGTCATCTGCCGTGGCATCGACGCTGATTTCAAAAACCCCGTCCCACAGCTCCCGGATTTCCTCCGCCTTCGCCACCACGGCGGCTTTCTGCCGGGGCGTCAGCACGATGTCCATGGCCTCTTTGTAGTGTCGCGCAGCCAGTTCGTAGGCCCGGGTGTGGAGCTCGTCCATGGCCTGCCAGAACTCGCGGTAGCCGAGTTTGCGGACCCGCTGGTAGAAGGCTCGCTTCTCCGCACGGCTCATTCCAAATGGCTCCTTTCAACGTTTGTCCCGTCATGTCCCTTCATGTCCCGTCGCCATTTTTCGAAGGGACAGCCAGATGTCGCGTCATTATTGGGCTTTCTCTGTTTTGTCCCGTCGTCCCGTCATTTTGTGTAATTTCTTTTACATGTGCGCGCACGTACGCGCACGTACGCGCGCGTATATAAGAATAGAGAGATAGAAGGGACGAAGGGACAGAAACCGGATTTTCCTAGAGCCACAAGGACTGAAGCCTGTCCCGTCGCTTGTCCCTTCGCAAAATCCCGACGGGACACGACGGGACAAATGCCCCTCCGTCCCTTCATGATTCGTCGATTTTTTCAATATCTCGACGGGACGACGGGACAAAGTACCGACATTTTCGACCGGTCTTCGGATCTCGTTGCTGCTTCGAAATTCCGAAATCGAATTCCCGCTGAATATCAATCGTAAACGTCTGCTGTCTCGGAATGTTTTCAACCCCTTCGTTCTCACACCAAATCTTGAACTCGGCGTACAGTTCCCCAGTGTGTTTCGAAAGCAGATATTCTTCGGTGATGTCATTTTCGACAAGCCAGGTAAGCGCATGCGAGCTTTGCACCTGATAGGTACGGATCGCCTTCTCCACTTTCTCTGATCGCGTGAAGCCTTTCTTGAGCAGCCGGCGAAGGCCCCGAACCGCCATGTTCAGCAGGTAGCTGCGCGCCTCTTCGGAAACGATCTTCTGGGAAATATCCGGGTCGTAGTCCGGATCCGTGTTCGAAAATTTGGCATCCAGCGGGATCAGAATCAGGCGCCGGTAGAACCCGAACGACTTGTCGTTCACGGGCGGCATCTTGTTCGTCGTGAAAATCAAGGTCGCGTAATTTTTCAGGATGAACGGATCCTTGTTCTTACGCTCGACCGTGATCCGTTCGCCGGATGAAATGCTTTTCAGCCGACTGGAATCCTTGATAGTGGTGGCTGGAATATCGTCACCCAGGTTGACCAGTTTGTTTTCCAGCTCCGCCGGCCTGAAGGTTGTTTCGAGGTCCTGCAACGACAGGGTCGAATAGTTCCCCTCGCCGATGAACGCACAGATCATCCGGAGCAGGGTAGATTTACCGTTGTTACCGTCACCGAACATGATGAAGATTTTTTGCATGCGGCAGTTTTTGATCAGGCAATACCCGAGCATTTCCTCGAACAGCTTGAACAGCTGATAATCACCACAAAAGACGCGCATGAGCATCCGGTCAATTGGCTCGTAATAGACAGCGGGGTTGTAGACGGCGTTCACTTGCTGAAAATCGATCGCTTCGGGCGTGTGCGGGTGCAGCTCACCGGTCCGGAGGTCCAGTCGGCCATTTTTGACGTTAATGACATACTCTTCTACCGGCGGGTCGCCGATGTGCCGCTGGATGGTGATGTAGTTCAGCACCTCGTTCTGCTCGCTGCGTTTGCAGGTCGGGTACTTCTCGACCATCGCCCGCAGGATCTCGTATTCCCCGGGCTGATAGTACCCGTCCTTGTACACGTACAGGCGCTCGTGCCGGCTGATGATCTGCATTTCGCTGATCAGAATGTCCCCCATGACGTTATGGAGGAATTTTCCCTTTTCCGTGAACCAGGGCGCGTCGATGTCGACGCCCGGCGCCGGCCGGTCGACTTCCGGGTACGCTTCTTCACGACAGATTTTGGCGATCTCATCGTCCGGCAGCGGCTCCCGGAGCACATACCGGTTAATCAGGCGGATAACCTCGACAGCCTCCGCATGCGAGTAACCGCGCTTGGACAGTTCGATCTGGTATTCGAACAGCGCCTGGTTGCGGCCGTCGCCCTCACCCATCTCGTGGAATCGCCACTTGTCTTGTCTGAGCGGCCGCAGCCACCTGGGCAACTCGTCGAGCTCGTCCCAGTCCCAATCCGTCAGCCATTCCCGCCACTTGCCGGCGAACTTCACACAGACTTGACTTCGTTTCCCCCAGCTTCGGTAGTCGGCGACGAGGCCGATCCCGGTGGTGGTCTTGACGCTGTTTTTGACAGGTTCGGCCGTCGCGAACCAAAAGTGCCTGCCGCGGGTCGTCTGCATGATCTGACACTTAATACCCTCTTCAAGTACCAGCCGGGTCAGCTTCTCGGCCTGCTCGGCGTCGTCAATGTCTACCGCGACGTAAGGCTCGGGGATCGGTAGTCCGACATTCGGCCAGGCGCGGAGCTTTTCTGCCGAATAGGTGTCCCAGCTGACCGGCGCCTTGTCTTCGCGGAGCTTTAGGAAGACATCGAATCGATCGAGGACAGCAGGTTTTTCAGTTCCTCCAGTGACGTGAGCCATACCCCGATTCCCCCGCTTTCGCGAATTTCACGCAGATGCTTTTGTTGAAGAGGGGTCGGAGAATCCCCCGGCCCCTTCTTCAATTCGACGCCCACAAACCGGCCCTTATAGCAGATATAAATGTCCGGCCGGCCGCGACGCTCCCAGCTGTTGCCGTGCGTCACGACGTGGTAAATGCCGCGCTCGGTGAGATACCGAACGCATTCATCCTGCAGCTGTTTTTCTCTCATTTCCCTGCAGCCTTCCGGGCCTTCATTTCGGCGAGGATCTCGGCGGCCGTTTTCTTCTTCGGTGTTTCCGCTGCCGGCGCCCCTGCCGCGGATCCGGCCGATTTACCACCGGCGGCCTTCTTGACTTCGAACGGTTCTCCGGGGCCGATCCATTTCTTGACGTTGGCGAACGTGCCACCCTGGGATCCGGTGCGGTGTTCGATCTCGACGCGGACGAACTTGCCGATGAGATCGTTCGTGTCGATTTCATCGAGCGTTTCGTCTCCCAACGCTGCGCGGCCGATACGGGTGAAGATGAAGTCGGCGATCTCGTTGGGCGACCCGTCGGGATTGATGAAAGTCAGATTTTCCCGAGCCGTCCGACCGGCAGCGTCCTCGATTACAATGGTGATCTTGTCGAACTTCTCGTACTGGCTCTCGTCGATCTCCTTGATTCGGACGACTTGTTCACCTTCCGGGATCGGTTGATAGGTGCTTTCAACTGCTTTACGCTTCATACAGCATCGCTCCTTTTGATGGTGATTTTGGTGGTAAAGCCGCTTTTGCGGTACTTTTCATAGAGCCCGTCCGCTTTCAGGCGGTCGGTGTCGATACCGCTTGCCGCGGCTTTGGAGACTTCGAACAGGTACCGGTTACCCGCCGCCTGAATCTTCTTGTCGCTGTCCTTCATCCGCGCCTCCAGCTCCGCCTTGAGCTGGTCCTTGAGCTGCTTCAAAGTCTTCTCGTCCTCGGCGATCTGCTCGCTCACGGCGTCAATCCGGGCTTGCAGCGGCTCAATCCGCCGGATGAGCTCCGCCACAATGTCCCCTTCCTCGCCGGCCGCCGGCTGCGGGACGTGAACGGTAGTAAGTGCCTGGACGATCTCCTTGTCCTTTTTCTCGTCCCACGGTGGGCTCGTGAGCCCGTCGATGTGCTTCCGGTACCATTCGAGCGCCCGGTCAAGGTGCGCGGCGAAGTTCGGGTATTCCGCGGCCACGCTGTACTTTTTGACGATCGTGTTTTCCGGGCTTGGCTCGAAAGCCTCCGGATTCTCGTAGTCCTTGTCTTCGAGGATCGTCAGCACCATCCGGAACTCATCGAGCCCGGAAAGGTAGGCGTACAGCGCACCCTGCAGTTTGTAATACTCGGGCGGGGAAAACTGGCCGCCCTTGTACCAGTCCTCAACCCGTTTGGTGGTCTTGAGTTCCCAGATCGCGGTCGGCGTCCGGGCGTCCCACAGACCGCCGAAAATCGGCTCATCGGGGAAGTGATCCCATTCAAAGCGCTTGTCTCCGCCGAAATACTGCGCCGGAGTCTGGAGCTTGCCAAAGGCGTACCGCTTGTTGAGGTACGCGATGACCTTCGGTTCGATGATCTTGCCGGCGGCCGTGTAAATCGTTTCTTCGAACGGCTTCCTGTAGACGCCCATCATGTCGCACCAGACTTCGAATTCCGTTGACCACGGGGAGAGGCCGAGGATCGGCGCCAGCCTCGTCCCCGTGATCTTTTTGACTCGCCGCGGCTTTTCCGGAAGCCGGATCGTTCGGGTTTGGAGGTCAATCTGCATATTCCTCACCTCAGAATGGCGTCGCCGTCAGTTCGGTGATGGCGTCAAGCAGCTTCTCGGCGTCCGCTTTGGTCAGCTCGCTTTCGAGGACCTCCGCGAATCCCGCGATGGTCTCCTCGTCCACTCCGACCTTCTGCAATTCTTCGATGCCGAGCGCGATCGCCTCCAGCTGCTCCTCCGTCGCCGGCTCGTCCTGGTTCGTGATGGCCTCGCGGATCTCTTCGCGGCGCTCCGGCGGCACATAGGCCGGCTTGATGGTCCGCATTTCTTCCTCGTCGTTCTCGGGGTCGTTCCCTTCGGCCACCAGATAGTTGTTCGCGAGGAAATACTTGATCGCGCCGGTGTAAGCCTTGTACAACCCTTTGTCTCCGGTGTCGGCGCCGCTGCCGAATGCCTGATAGACTTCCCGCTCGCCGGTCTCTCGGTCGATGATCTCGAACTGGAACTTGGCGATGACCATGTTCATCTTGTCGCTGATCTGCGGGATGAACTGGTATTCGAGAATCGAGCTCTTGAAGTCGAGCCCGGCGGCCGCCAGCGCCGCTTTGAAGTTGTTCTTGTACTGCTTTTCCGTGATGTACTCGTAGGACTGGTGCCGGTTCTTGCCGTCCTTCTCCCAGGTGAACGAGCTCATCTTTTCGCGGAGAACCATCAGCTTCGCCGCGAGTCCTTGCGGAGCTGCTTGCGTTTCCTTCGTTTTGGTTGCCATCTTCGTCTTCCTCTCCTTCTTCGGTTTTTCGGGCTTGACGCCCAGATAATCGTTGATGCGCTTGCGCGCGAGATCGATGTAAAACTGCTTGTCGACCATCGCCGGCTTGTAGCCTGCGCGATTGGCGATGAAGCAATGGTCGGGCAGGTTGGCGATCTTGTCCCGGCGCTTCTTCTCGCCGGGCCCCTTCGGCAGCTTGATCTTGTACAACGTGCCGGCATCCTTATTGATTGAGGCAAACACCCGGTTTACATTCTGAACCTCGACCTCGCCGGCCGGGCTCTGCCAGACAACCTTGTCATAGGTGCTGCCGGCTTTGGTGATGATCTGGAACTGCTCCATATCGTCGCAGGCGTTGATGGTTTCTTCCGGTGGCACGCCGTCCAAGAGATTTGTCACAATTGCCTTTGCGACGATGACCAGGCTCCGGTTCATCCAGTCGCCGCCTTCGTAGTTGGCGACGTAGCCGCCTTTCACCTTGACTTTGCCTTCGACGTTCCGCAGGACATAGTTGTTGACGTCCTTTTGAACGATTTTCTCGACCTGATCCGCCTCCATACCGAAACCTGTCCGCCGGCTCCATTCATCGATGACGGCGTCGATTTCCGCTTCGTGGTCGGTGTCGTAAGAGATGATGAGTCCGTCCGTGTTCGACTGGATCAGCCGAAAGCTCGGGACCTCTTCCAGCTTTTCAATCAGATCGATCAGGTACAGCTGCCCGGACACGCATACCGCCAGCGCCATGCGCGGATCATACAGATCGTTGTATTCGTTGTTCATCGCGCCGAAAGTGGTATTCAAAACCAGCTTCAGCGCGTCCGCGACGGCTTTGTCGCCGGCCTTTTTGGCTTCAATCCGCCGTTCGTAGACCCGTTTGAACTCATCCGGATCCGGGACGTTCCGGGACATGTAGCCGTTCTTGATCATGAGACTAGGATAGTAGCTCGTCACGTCCCGGCTGGAGATCCGGCGGGTTTCCGTCCGTTCCTCCCGATAGCACTCCCGGGCACCGTGCAGGCCGCCCCAAGCGATGGTGTGCGGGACACCGGCGATCTCAATTTCGAGCTTCTTTTTGCGCTGCGGGTCGATGTCGGCGAAAAATTCAATGACTTCCGGGTATTTTGTGATGATGAGGTTGGTCGGGAATTCGTACTCATCCTTGTCAGCCCATTCCGCGACCGGTTCCCGCGCGCCCAGAAATTCCGCCGTCAGTTTGGCGTTGGTCAGCCGCAGGCTCTGTGCAGGCGACAGCCCGCACATGGCGCCAACGTTGATCTTGGACCGCAGGTAACTCTCACGTTCGTGATAGAGTCGGATTGCAGCGTCCACGTCGTGGCAGCAGTACTCAATGACTTCGTTCCGCTCGGCTTCCGTCAGCGGCCGGTCGATGTCGAAGCTGACGCGGCTCTCCTCGATATCCATGCCGAGATTGCCCTCGATCTCCTTCAGCCGGAGCGGTACCGGGATGTCGTCCATAAGGTCGAAGTTTGTCCACGGCGGCCAGGTGACATCCCTGAAATACGGATGGTCCCAGCCCTTCTGTCCGCCGATGATCCAGTCGTTGATCTCCTTCACCTGCTCCGGCGTGGCGCCGGTGTAGATGGCCCGGAGAATCCATTGGTCATAGTGCTTCGTATTGTAGCCGCCGATGACGAGCTCGTCCCGCCCGAACGCATCCGCCCACCAGCGGAGCGCCGGGGCGTCATTGTGCAGGATGATCCGCTCACCATCCTCGACTGGCTGCTTCGTCACAAAGATCCAGTCGTGGGCGAACACTTCACAGTCGTAGATCCAGACGTTCTTGAGTTCCAGAGATCATCACTTCCTTTTCCTCGGAGACACCGTGGCGGCGCGCTCCAGCGTCCAGCCGTTTCGCACGCGAGTTAAGAAAGTAAAGTAATTGATGCCGTTTTTCCGCAACAGCTCGTATATATGCGATGGGTATTTGCGCCGTTTACGGCCGACAGTTCGCATATGTGCCGCCTTCTGCTCTCGACCCCAGACTAGCTCGGTTGCAGCTCTCTCAGGTGACCAGCCCTTGTGAATTCTCATACGGAATGTCCCGCGCGATATGCCGTTCCGTTCTGCGATCGGATACCATTTCGACCAATCCGTGCGGCGTTGCACCGGCTCGGTCAGCGCGCGCTCTTTCGGCCATCCGTACTCCCGGACGCGGAGCTCGAGCGTCTTTTTGGAGATGCCGCGGGCAGCGGCCGCCTCGTACTCTTCGGGCGTGATGTAAACGTGCATGATGGATCACCACTCCAGCACGACCCGCGGCAGATCGTCGAGCAAGTCAGCCTGGTATTGGGGAAGTCCGCGGAGCTCGAGCTGTCCGTAGTGCGGCGGCCGTCCGTAGCGGATCAACAAGTAGCCGGTCTCCGAGACCGTGATGTCGATCGTGAACCGCTTGAGCTTGCGAAAAAACTTCTGCAAGAACTCATAATTAACAATAAATTCTTCTCCGTCAAAGGCGAGCCGCACCGGCAGCCCGTGCACGTTCCTGATTGCATCGCGCTCATCAAGCAAGCGTGCAATTCGCTCGTATGGAGGAGTTGAGCTGACGCGCCGAAGTTTGGCGACTTGCTCGAACAGCTCTTTTCGCCGCCGGGATAGGGTCTGGTTGGCGCGCTTCGCGGCCGCTCGGCTCCGGGCGATTTCCTCTTCGGTTAGCTTTCGGATCATCCCGCACCCTCCACCACAACGGTCTCGACCAACCGGTCAATGTGATGGCGCGCCCGCCGCAAGTCCTCGACGGTCTGCCAGCGCCAGAGCCGCTCGATCGCGGCGCCGGTATGGTATGCAAGCCCACCTGTCAGTCCCGCCGTGGCCGCTTCGATCGCCTCGGTGCTGCTCACCTCGCGTCCTCTGCCGTCATCGACGGCACGCTCGACCGTCTGGAGCAGCGCGTCGCGCTCTTCGCGGAGTTGCTCGATCTCAGCGAGCTGCTTCTCTGCTGCCTGTCCAGCGAGCGCTACTGCCCGGACATTGGCCGCTTCAAGCTCATTGATCCGGGTCGTTTTCTCCGCCAGCTCCTTGCGCAGCCGCTCGATCAGCTCGTGATCTTTGAGCTCCTGCGCAACGCTGTTTGCGAGCTGCTCCGGCTCAGCCGCAGGCTCTGCTATGGCACGCTGATCGATCAGCAATTCGTCGAGCAACCTCTGGGCCTGCTCGCCCCTCACGCCTTTCAGACCCCATTTGCCGAGCCAGTATTGCAAGGCTCCCTTGCTCAAGCCGAGCTCTTCCTCAATCCGGGCGATCTTCCACCCGGCCGCCAGCCGGCGGAGCACTTCCAACTTGTCCGGCGCTTTCGGCGCCGTTGCGGTCGACATGGTCGCTTCCTCCTTCCTCGTCTCGAGCCGTTCCCCGCGGCGCACGCGCTCCAGTTCCTCCGGACTCAGCCGGTACGTGATGACCGGCCCGCTGCCGCTGGATTTGGCTTCGATTTCACGATTGGGAACTGGCGTTCCACCTGAACTTCCGATTCTCACGACCTCCGCACCTCCTCCACGAAAGCGCGCAGTTCCGTCTCATTAAAATCGCGATGCTTCATGAGCGCGTCCCAGATTTTGACTTCAACCGTGCCGGCCGTCTCGAACAGGATGTAGCTGCACTTCTCCCGCTGCCCGGTCCGGTGGATCCGGTCGCATGCTTGCTCGAAGGTTTGGCTGCTGAGCGTCGGCTCATAGAACAGCATCGTGTCCGCCGCGAACAAGTCGATTCCGGCCGACGCCGAGCGGTACTGACAGACAATCACCTGCAGGCCCGGATCCTCCTGAAACTTTTTCCACACCTGCTTGTCTTTTTGCCGGCCGTCGAGGGTGACATAGTGGATTTTGCGTTTCTCCAGCACGCGGCAGATGTCGGCGATCGATTCCTCGAATTCCGCGAAGATGACGAGCTTCTTATCCCAGTTTTCGAGGAGCTCGTCCAGCGCCGCAGACTTCGCGCATTTCAGCCGGTGGACCGTGCCGGATTCGTCCCGAATGTGCCCGCTGCACATCTGCCGGAGCTTCACCATGCGCGCCAGCGGATTCTTCGCCTCGATGTCCAGTTCGGCGATATAGTTCTGAAGCATTTCCTTGTAGAGCTTTTTCTCCTGTAGCTCGAGCGTCAGACGCTCCGGCGGGAGCTTCTCCGGCAGATCCAGGCAGTCCGCTTTCCGGATCCAGATGCTGTGCTGTGCGATGATCGCCTTGAGCTCGTCCACGTTTTTGTAAGCGACCGGCTTGTAATACTTGCCCAAAATGCAATACCGCGCCTCAAAGTGAGAATATGGACCGAAGATGTTTGGATCCAGAAAGTCAAACTGCGCCCAGATTTCTTCCCACCGGCTGTTCCCGATCGGCGTGCCGGTCAGGATGTAACGGTACTTTGACCGCCGGCTGATCTGCTGGATACCGTTCGTAACTCGACGGCGCTTCCCGTCCACTTTCTTGATCTGGCCACGGTAGCGGTTCGAATTCCGGTTTTTGACAAAATGACTTTCATCGAGCACCATCATATCCCATTCCCGATCCAGCTCCGGCCGACGCCAGATCAGGTCGTAGGTGGTCACAGTCAGGAACCTATCGAAGAGCCGACGCTCGAGCGGGGAAAAGAACCGTTGAACGTCGCGGCTCCAACTTCCCCGCACCGAACTAGGACACACCACCAGCGCGCCGCGAATTGCTCCGGCTTTGAACAGGTCCAGGGCGTGGATGAGCATCGATAACGTCTTCGAGGTTCCCTGCTCCGCGAAGATGGCGAAGAACGGGAAACCCTCCCGGATCCGCCGGCGCAAGATGTCAAGGATCCGTTTTTGGTGTTCGAAGAGTGTTACGCCCTGACGCATTTCTGAGCCAGCTGCTCCTGCAGGATGTTCAACTCGTTGCGCAGCCGGTCAACCTCGGCCTCCGCTACCAGCGCCCGGCGGATCGCGTACGGCCAGCCTTCGCGGGCTTCGGCGATGAAGCGAGCGTCTTCCGGCAAAAATCGACCGTCGGTTAACGTGATACTCATGGTTACGCTGTTGCAACCACATTCGCAAGGTCTGATAAAATACGGCCCCGACGTGGCCGCCTCGCAGATCGCGAGGTCGGCCTCAAGGTCACGAGCTTTTCGCGCAATTTGAACTGGCACGGATGCGACCTCCTCGAAAACGTGCTATAATTGCGGAAAGGTGGATTTATTGTGCAGTCGTCCCGTCATTGGGCGGCTGCTCTTTTTCTTTTGCCCAGGCACGGATCTCGTCCAGCGAGATTTCCCACCGGTCGTCCCAGCCTGCCACGAACTGCCACTTGAACGGCTGATAGATCGCCGGGTCCGGTTCGGCCGTGCCCAGCACATCGCCGATGATGCTTCGCGCCAGGTCGGCGGGTCCCGATCCGCCGTAGCCCCAGTTGAAGCCGTCCGGGCTGTGATGGACGAGATGCCGCAGCGGCTCTTGCCGACCATTCCGCACCTTCACAACCACGTTACAGCCGGATCGACGCTCGCCCGCGTAGCCGTCATGTATCGTCAGCGGAAAGCTCACAGCAGCCGGTGCGGCATGCTGCCTCTCCGCAGCTTCGGCCTGCATCTTCCGCAGACATACCGCCCCGTAGCCGATCTCCCGGTATTTCGGGTTTTTCAGCGCACGGCCGCAGCGCATGCACGTCGTTGCCATGGTTTCACCTCCTTTCCTCGATCGGCGCTGCAACGCCGTATCCTGTCGGTCCGATGACCACTGTCACAGGACAGCCGTAGGCGTCTGCGTAGATGTATGGTAGCCTTTCGTACAGCCATCCCGCGAGCTCGATGGTGATGTCCTCCCGGCAGCGGTTCGGGCTCAAGTCCCCGTCGCAGGCCCGTGCGATCTGAAAGCTTTCCAGGTCGTGCTGGATCACTTTACCACCTCCTTCGCCCACTGCCCGGACTGCACCAGCTGCACGTAGCGCTCGAACGTCACCCCGTGCCGCTCCCTGATCTGGAGCGCTACGAACAGCCGACCGAGTCGATCCACCAGGTCGTCCGGGTGCGCGTAGCCGTCGTCTTCGCGGCAGGGACGGGGTTGATTTCTGACGGTCACCTTTTTCCCTCCATCTCAATCGCCGGCCGCCAGCGCCACCCGTCGGCCTCGATCCGGCGGTGCATGGCCTCCTTGTACCGCATCAGCCGGTTGAACCGATATTTGTTGCGTTGATGCCGCGGCCGCCGGTCCGTCGCGTAGGCGGCGGCTTTCCGGCAGTAAAATTGGATGCGGCGGATGTGTTCGTTCACGGGATCACCTCCTACAGTCCAATGAATCTGAGCCCGTAACCGACGAACAACAAGAACGTGAGGAATAACGAGACGTAAATCGTGAAACGGTCAAGTTCGCGCTTTTTCAGCGCGTAGGTGATCAGGAGATAGAGCCAACCTGCCGCACAGGCGAAATTTATGGCGGCTATCACCATTAGAATCGTGTTCACGGCGTCACCTCCTCCGGCTCCAGTCCCCGCGCCGGCCGGTACGACCGGGCTGCCGCGTCCGGCTCCCCGGCGCGCACCCGATCCAGCCGGTCACGGTACCGCTCATACATGCGGCGGGCCCAGCGGGCGAGGGGCTGGCGGTTCTCAAACTTGGCTCGCTCCTCCAGGCCCAAGAAAAACAGGCAGATGGCGAGAAGTTGGTTGGTGGTCACAGCATCGTCACCTCCAGCGCGTCGATTCACTGGCAAATCTCCTGTTCCCAAGCATGGTCGCCGGCGCAATGTGCGACGAAAGCGAGGTTTTTCAGTTCGTCGAGCCGCCGGACCAGCTCCGCGTTCACGATGAGACAGTGCGTAAGTTCGGTGATTTCCGCAGGCGTAAGCGCCTGATATCCGCCGCGCTTTTCCGCAATAAACTGGATTTCCGCCAAGCGACGGTGAACTGGATGGATGCCGATCATCCTGTCCGGGCCTCCCTCCGGTAGTTCGCCTCTTCCTGCTCCCGTATCCACTGGTCGAGTCGGCGGCTGCTGAACAGGTACCGCGGGTTCTTCGACCCTTCAGCACCGTAGACCCGGTGCGGTATCCGCTTTTCGCGGCACAATCGACGCAATGTGTAGTCCGACATGTGCAGGTACTCGCAGGCCTCGGCGAATGTGAGTGTGCGGTCTGGGGTGACGTTCAGTTCGGAGCGAAGTTCGTTGAGAAGCTCGGTTTTGAGCTGCTCTTTCAGGTCAGCGATGATGGTGGCGAATGCTTTTTCCGGTGTCGTCATGGTCGGCCTCCTTTCATGTTGAATTTACTGCCCTCAAAATTGAGGGCAGTAAACTCGGCACTCACCCCACTTGTGGGGGCAGTAATCTTCTCGATGGCCCGAAGCACATCAGCGTGACGCTTGCCAAATTCCTCCGCCACCTGCCGACTGCTGCAAAACGCTTTACCGTTCCGCTCGTAGAGGCGATATTCCGGGTTGAGGATGAGTTTGGACACTGAATCGCCTCCTTTCGTGCCGACCGGTGATGGTCAGGCGGTATCGGGTTTCTTTTCTGAAACCCCAGGGTATAAAAAATACTCGTCTGCACTTATGTCGAACAGCGAGCAAATCAAACGTACTTCTGAGAGTGAAAAATCACCTCCAGTTCCGTTTAAGTTTTGGTTGAGCGCAGAAGGAGATTTGCCTAATTTGGCGGCCAATTCGCTTTGGCTGACGCCGCGTTCTTCGAGAAGTGCTTTGAGCTTTGTGTAGGGGGCGTGGCGTCGCTTGACTTGCCGCAAGATTATCACCTCCACGTTTCTTATTTGAAACCCTTGGTTATATCTTATCCTCCACAGGGTTTCTTTGTCAATAACATTTTTCGCGTCTTTCTAATTTTTTGTTGCTTTTTTGAAACCTGTACTGTATTATACAATTTAGACCAGTCTAAATTTGGTGTTTGGAAGGGGATTGAAATGGTTTATACATTGGGAGAAAAAATAAAGGAGCTGAGAACTAAACAGGGCTTGTCACAGGAAGAATTGGCCGACAAACTTAATGCTAAATTCGGGACGACCATAAATAAAGGAATGATTTCAAAGTGGGAAAACAATATTGGTGAACCACGTTTGGAAACGGCAAGGATTTTGGCGTTGTTTTTCAACGTCTCTTTGGACGAGCTGCTCGGAATTGACCCTAAGCAAGACGACATCCAAACCATCGCCGCCCATCATGAAGGCGAGGAGTGGACTGAGGAGGAACTGGCGGAGATTGAGCGGTTCAAGGAATTCGTGCGGATGAAGAGGAGACAGCGCGAGCAAGGGGAATGATGCCGCATGCTCTACGAAAATCTTCTCCGGGAGGCGGCGAAGCATGACGTAGACATCTATGAGAAACCGATGAGCCCGGGAGTCAAGGGTTTATATGCCGACAGCATCATCTGGATCAACCATACCGTCCCGACAGTGACCGAAAAAGCCTGCATCCTCGCCGAGGAGCTGGGACATTACCACACCAGCGTCGGAAACATCATCGACCTGGGCGACATCCGAAGCCGAAAGCAGGAGCTTCGTGCCCGGGACTGGGCCTATAACCGGCTCGTCCCGCTCTCGAAAATTGTACAAGCCCATCACGCCCACGTCTCCGATCGGCACGAGCTCGCCGAGTATTTGGATGTGACGGAGGAATTCCTGCAGGCCGCCGTCGACCGGTACCGGGAGAAGTACGGTACATATACGATCGTGGACGGACACATCATTTATTTCGACCCGCTCGCCGTGGCTGAAATATTCGATTGACTCGCGCTTCCCCGCCGCGAGGCGGTTGATCATACATTTTGAACAGAACATATGTTTGGGGTGATAAACAAATATGGCCAGCATCGAGAAGCGCGGAACGCGGTCCTGGCGCCTCATAGTAGAGGCCGGATATGGTCCTGACGGTAAACGGATTAAGCGAACCAAAACGATCCGTATCGAGGACGAAGCGCTGCTGAAAACGACGAAGAAGCTGCGGGAGTATTTGCAAACCGAACTGATGAAATTCAAAGCGGAGGTTGAATCCGGCGAGTATATCGCGCCGGAAAGGATGTCGTTCGAAGCGTTCGCCAGGAAAGAGTGGCTGCCAAAGCACGCCGAGAAAAACATGTCGCCCCTGACCGTCCAGAACTACATGAACCACCTGGAGCGCGTCGTTTTCCCGGCGATCGGTCACAAACGGCTGAACGAAATCCGGCCGCTGCATATCGTCGCGATGATGGATAGCTTGGACAAAACCGATCTGTCCGGGAGCACGAAGCTATACATTTTCAAGGTGATAAAGAGCGTGCTCAATCAGGCCGTCAAGTGGAAGCTCGTCCCGCGCAATCCGATGGATGGCCTGGAACGTCCCAGGGCGGAAAAGCAGCGGCCGCGGTATTACGATCAGGATGTCGCACAGCGGGCCGTGGAGGCGATCATACAGGAGCCGATGAGGTGGAGAGTGTATTTCCTCGGGGCGCTGCTCGGCGGGCTCAGACGGGGCGAACTCAACGCCTTGGAGTGGCCGGACGTGGACTTCGCGGCCGGAGGCGTTTTTGTGCGGAAGTCATATTCTACGACCAAGGATGGGGAACCCGTCATAAAAGAGCCGAAAACGGAGACATCAGAGCGCTTCGTGGATTTTCCCGAATGGTACATGGATTTGCTGCGGAAATATCGGGCTCAGTGGAACGAAGAGCGCTTGGCCGTCGGCACGAAATGGCTGGGCGGGGAACGGCAGTTCCTTTTCCATCGCGGCGACGGCCGGCCGATCTACCCGACGACGCCCGCGCATGTGTGGTATCGCATCATGGAAAAGCATGGGCTCCCGCGCATCCGGTTGCACGACCTCCGTCACACAGCCGCAACGCTGCTCATCGAGGCCGGAGTGGACCTGAAAACCATCCAGGAGCGACTTGGGCATTCGAAGTATACCACGACCGCGGACATTTATGCCCACGTCACCGAAAGGATGAAAAAACGGACTGCGGACCACCTCGAAAAGTTTCGTCCCCAATCCGTCCCCAACTGAGCCGATCCGGCTCTTTTCTTTTTCTCCAAAAAATCAAAAACCCCTTGCGGGGCAAGGGTTTTTAGATGGAGCGGGTGATGGGAATCGAACCCACGACAACAGCTTGGAAGGCTGTGGTTTTACCACTAAACTACACCCGCGTTCCTTTATGCATGGTCGGGACGACATGATTCGAACATGCGACCCCCTGGTCCCAAACCAGGTGCTCTGCCAAGCTGAGCTACGTCCCGTTTGTTCCGAAAAGAATGGCGTGCCCTGAGAGACTCGAACTCCCGACCTTTTGATTCGTAGTCAAACGCTCTATCCAGCTGAGCTAAGGGCACGCGTTGCGAAACAAGTATGGAACGGTTGAAAAAATGGAGCGGACGACGGGACTCGAACCCGCGACCCTCGCCTTGGCAAGGCGATGCTCTACCACTGAGCCACGTCCGCACAGGTTGTGGTGCGTAACCTTGCTCGACAAAGCCGCCATCGTCGAATGCGACAATAAAAAATGTATCAAAAAAAGCGGCAAATTGCAAATGCGATTTCTGGGATCCCGGCCGACACCGCAAACAAAAAACCCTTGCGATCAAGGGTTTTGAATTTGCTGGTGCGCGTGGAGGGATTTGAACCCCCACGGTTTCCCGCCAGATCCTAAGTCTGGTGCGTCTGCCAATTCCGCCACACGCGCAGGAAGCAACGCAGCCTGCGTCCCTTCGTCCCGGTGCCGCGGTTACGCCGCGCGGTCCGGCGACTCCCGGACGCGCCTGGAGTGAAAATGGTGGCTGGGGATCCAGGATTCGAACCTGGGAATGACGGAGTCAAAGTCCGTTGCCTTACCGCTTGGCTAATCCCCAGCGACAGCTTTTCCATGGTGGAGGCTGACGGGGTCGAACCGCCGACCTTCTGCTTGTAAGGCAGACGCTCTCCCGGCTGAGCTAAGCCTCCATGGTGACCCGTAGGGGATTCGAACCCCTGTTACCTCCGTGAAAGGGAGGTGTCTTAACCACTTGACCAACGGGCCATAGCAACGCTTTCAATCATCTATAAATAAAGAATCTTATAGGTAAAATGGAGCTCCCAACCGGGCTCGAACCGGTGACCTCATCCTTACCATGGATGCACTCTACCTGCTGAGCTATGGGAGCTTGCATATGGCTCCCCGAACAGGACTCGAACCTGTGACACCTCGGTTAACAGCCGAGTGCTCTACCGACTGAGCTATCGGGGAACGAGCCGAAAAGGTTCGGGGTTGTCGTCATGTATGTGAGCCGGCCTGGCAGCGTCCTACTCTCCCGGGACCTCGCGGTCCAAGTACCATCGGCGCTGGAGGGCTTAACGGCCGTGTTCGGAATGGGAACGGGTGTTTCCCCTCCGCCATCACCACCAGACCGGCTGTATGGCACAGTGCGCCGCTGGCGTCTTGCGCCCTGAAAACCGGATGGGAAGAAGTCAGTCTGGGTAAGGTTAGGATAAGCCCTCGACCGATTAGTACCCGTCAGCTCCACGCGTTGCCGCGCTTACACCCCGGGCCTATCAACCTGGTGTTCTTCCAGGGGTCTTACCTCTTTCGAGCGGGAAATCTCATCTTGGGGCGGGCTTCGCGCTTAGATGCTTTCAGCGCTTATCCCTTCCGCACTTGGCTACCCA
>Ga0310826_100487_pt1 | contig 38788 bp, 24 predicted proteins | sample WT_ome_FD_201306 | JGI IMG/M metagenome (GOLD analysis project Ga0310826, IMG submission 201306) | Sorghum-adapted microbial communities enriched on wild type (WT) sorghum from Joint BioEnergy Institute, Emeryville, California, United... ... | reverse complement strand
ATCCGACAACCAGGTGTCGGCATGCCCGATCCGACAACCGGGGGTCGGCATGCCCGATCCAACAACCGGGGGTCGGCATGCCCGGTCACGACAACCGAGGAGCGGCAAGCCCGATCCGACAACCGGGTGTCGGCATGCCCGGGCACAACAACCGAGGGGCGGCTTGCCCATTCGCGACAACCGGGTGTCTGCATGTCCGGCCATAACAAGCCGGCCGTCAGACATGCTCGCGGATGATGTTCATGGCGTGCCGGATTTCGGGAAAATACCGGTGCTTGCTCCGGTACGCGAAAAACAGCTCGTTCCGGACGGACAGGTCCCCGTAAACGATCCGGACCTTCGCGTCTTTCCCGTCCTCCAGCATATAGGTGGGAACGACGCTCAGACCGGCGCCCGATTCGACGAGCCGCAGAATCATGTGCAGATTCGGCACGATGTAGGGCGCGTAAAGCTTCGGGCGCTTCTTGAAATGCTCCCGCCACACCCTCCGGATGATCGGCAGTTCGGGCCCGTACGCGATCCACTTCCGGGAGGCGAGCCAGCGGTCCTGTTCATCCGGGTCCCGGGTTTCGGGCACCTCCCAGTCCGCCGGCGCGACGATGACGAATTCCTCCTCGCACAGCTTCTCGTACTCAATCCCCGGCTTCATGAATTTTTTCGAGATGATGACGAGATCCGTCTTCTCCGCTTCCAGGCTGTCGATCAGCTCCTCCGCCGTGCCGAAATGGGTAATGGAGCAGGTTCCGAACCGGGTCAGCAGCGGGAGAATTTTTTCCTGGTAGAAATCCGGCGCCGAACCGATCTTGATCCATTTCAGCCCCGGCAGGGAGGACGTTTTGATGTCCGCGCTCACCTTTTCGAGCGCCTCCACGAGCGGCGCCACCTCGGAATACAGCAGCTTGCCCCGCTCGGTCGGAATCATCTTGCGGGCGATCCGCACGAACAGCTTCTCGCCGACCTCGGCTTCCAGGGAGGCCAGATGCTGGCTCATCGCCGGCTGCGTCATGAAGCGGGCCTTGGCCGCCTCCGACACCGAATTGTGGCGGTAAATGGAGACGAAGCTGCGGTACCACTCAAAATCGATCACGGGAACACCCCCGCCATCCATTTTATCCGAAACCATGCGGCCTGGAACGGGACGCGCGGCGCATAAAAAACGGCCGTCCGGGAATCCGCTGTCCCGGCGGCCGTTGACCGCGCTCACACCTCGATGTAATTGTTCCGCGCCAGCTTCCGGTACCAGAAGTAGCTGTCCTTCTTGATCCTGGCTTGCGTCTCGTAGTCGACGAACAGGATGCCGAAGCGCATCGAATAGCCGAACGCCCATTCGAAGTTGTCCATCAGCGACCAGGTGTAATAGCCCTTGACGTTCACGCCCGACTCGATCGCACGGGCCACCTGCAGCACGTGCTTCTTCAGGTACTCGATCCGGCGCTGGTCGCGCACCCGGCCGACCGCGTCGGGCTCGTCGTTGTAGCAGGCGCCGTTCTCCGTGATGTAGATCGGGATGTCGCCGAACTCCCGCTTGATGTACGTCAGCACGCTGTACAGCCCCTGCGGGTAGATGTTCCAGCCGATGTCGGTCTTCTCCCAGCCCATCGGCACTTCCTCGAATCCGAAAATGTCGCCCTTCTCCGGATTGTACCGCCCGATCGCGCCCGTGTAGTAGTTGATGCCGAGGAAGTCGATTTTCGAGCCGATCAGCTCCATGTCGCCGGGCTCGATTTTCGGCTTGCCGCCGAGCTTCTCGAACCACGCGACAAGCTTCTCCGGATACTCGCCCGTCATGACCGGACGGAGGAACCACTCGTTCAGCCAGCCGCGCCGGCGCCACGCCGCCTCGATGTCCTCTTCCCGGTCGGAGAACGGCTCCGCCCATTCCGTGTTCGGCGCGATGCCGATCTGGCCCTGGATGCCGAGCTCGCGGAACAGGCGCACCGTCTTGCCGTGCGCCACGAGCACATTGTGCGCGACGTCAATCGCCGTCTGCAGGTCACGCAAGCCCGGCGCGTGCGCGCCGATGTAGTTGGAGAGGAACGAGATGCACCACGGCTCGTTGAACGTCGCCCACAGCTTCACCTTGCCGTCAAGCGCGCGGAACACCGTCTCGGCATATTTCAGGAAATGATCGATCGTCTCGCGGTTCGCCCAGCCGCCGCGGTCCTGCAGCGCCTGCGGCAGATCCCAGTGGTACAGCGTCAGCATCGGCTCGATGCCGTTCGCCAGCAGCTCGTCCACCAGATTGCGGTAGAACTCGACGCCCTTCGGATTGACCTCGCCCGAGCCGTCCGGGATGATGCGCGGCCACGCCACCGAGAACCGGTACGACGTGATGCCGAGATCCTTCATCAGCTTGATGTCGTCTTTGTACCGGTGGTACATGTCGCAGGCGACGTCGCCGTTGTCGCCCTCCCACACCTTGCCGGGCGTGCGGCAGAACGTGTCCCAGATCGACAGGCCGCGCCCGTCCTCCTGGTACGCCCCCTCCACCTGGAACGCGGCGGTCGCGGTTCCCCAGACGAATCCCTTCGGAAACTGCACGATAGCCAAATCCATTCGCTCCTTCCGTCATGTTGCGCGCATGCCGACGCGGCGAACGCGCGTCCAATACGCTTCACGTCCACCATTGTAAAAGATAAACCGCCTCGTTCCACTCTCCGGTTTGGCCATGGTTGTATGCGATTTTGCCATCTCTTGCTTGTTCCAGCAGGATCAGGTCGGGCGGGCATGTTCGGGCCTCCGCCGTCATATTTTGGCCATATAGCCGGGAAAAAAGGATGACGGGGGGCGGAACGCATGGCGGAAGAAGCGGGAGGCTTCAGCGTCGGGCGGGCGCTTGTGCTGACGGCCATCCTGGGCCAGGCTTACGCGCAATACAAGAAGCCGACGGGCGCGATCGTCCTGCCGCGCCCATACCGGATGACGGCCGCGTTCACGGGCAAGGCGTACGCGGGCGACCCGGCGGCGCTCGCCTTCCTCGCCGAATCGGAGCGGGACGCCGTCCTCGCGTTCCGCGGCACGGTGCGCACGGACGAATGGCTGTCGGACGCCCTGTTCCGCCAGATCGCCTGTCCGTTCGCGCCCGCCATGGGGTTGACGCACGCCGGATTCTCGGCCATTTACATGTCGATGCGCGCAAAAATAACGGAAGCGATCGCATCGATCGCTCCCGCCAAACCGATCTTCATCGCCGGCCACAGCCTCGGCGGCGCGCTGGCCGTGTTCGCCGCGGCCGATCTCGCGTCCGGGGGAAGGCGGACCGTCGTCTACACCTTCGGCGCGCCGCGCGCGGGCGATCCCCGCTTCGCCTGCCGCTTCGGCAGGCTGGTGACCGAATCGTACCGCGTCGCCAATCCGCACGACATCGTCACGCAGCTTCCGCCGCCGGTCTGCCGGGTGCCGGCGACGGGCGTTTTCTGCTTCTACCGGCACGTGCCCGGTCGGATTCGGGTCGAGTTCCGTCCGGGTTCGAACGACGGCAACCACGCGCTCCGCGGATATTTCCGCGCGCTCGCCTTCCGGGCCCCCGCCCTGGCGGCGTCCCTCGGCAGCGCGTTCGAGGGAGAGGAAGACTGAGCCGTTCGCCCCTTATTGACCGTCGACCGAACGGCGTTCTTCGGTTCCGGACACGTCGCGGCGTCCGTTCCTGCGCCTGGTGACGATCTCATGGACGATGACCAACGAGACGACGACAAACGCCAACGCAATGAACCATGAAGGCTCACCCATATAGAACGTCACTATAACCCTCCTAACGACATGATCTATATTTTTCCGGTGCTGTTCATGAAACGTGAACTACATTTCCTGATTATAGGAGAATCTCACGAAAAAATCAAGGAATTTTTCACGTTTTATGAATGGAAAAAGGTGTTTGTTCACTCATCGTGTACAATGTTATCAACCCGCGTTGTCGGACCGCGTCAAATAAACCACCATCAGGACAGACGGGTGAATGCCCCATGATCGGCGAACGGCTCAGAAAATTGCGCAAGGCGAAAGGCATGACCCAGGAGCAGGTGGCCGCGTATCTGAACGCCGCCAAATCCACGGTCTCCCAATACGAGAACAACGTGAACGAACCGGACCTGAAGACGCTGGTCAGGCTGGCGGACCTGTTCGGCGTGACCGTCGACCACCTGTTCGGCCGCGAACCGGCGGACAAGAAGGAAGACAAGTCCGGCTGGCCGCAGCTTTTGAAGGAGAACCTGACGGAAGAGGAAGCGGAGTACCTCCAGGAAAGCCTGGCCATGTACCGGAAATGGAAGGCGCGGCGGTCGAAGGATTCGAAGAACCAGAAGGATGCGAGGGATATGAAGGACAGGAGGGAAACGACATGACGCGCCGGCCGGAACGCATCGCGACCGCGCTCGTCACGGGAGCGGGCGGCGGCCTCGGGCTCGAGACGGCCGTCCTCCTCGCGGCGGCCGGCTTCCGGGTGGCGGCCGGGCTGCGCGACGTCTCCCGCTCGGACGCGCTGCTGGAGCGGGCGCGGCAAGCCGGCGTGGCGGAGCGGATCATGCCGCTCCAGATGGACGTCACCGACGCCGGCCAGATCCGGGCGGCCGTGGAGGCGGCCGAATCCGCCTTCGGCGGCATCGGCACGCTCGTAAACAACGCCGGCTTCGCCGCGGGCGGGTATACGGAAGCGATCCCCGCGGAAGTCTGGCGGCGGCAATTCGACGTCAACCTGTTCGGCGCCGTCGAGACGGTCCGCGCCGTCCTGCCCGGCATGCGCCGGCGCGGCTCCGGCCTGATCGTGCAGGTCGGCAGCGTCAGCGGCCGCATCGGCATGCCCGGCTTCGCCGCGTACAACGCGTCGAAGTTCGCGCTCGCCGGGTGGAGCGAGGCGCTGCGCCACGAGCTGCGGCCGCTCGGCATCGGCGTCGTGCTGGTCGAGTTCGGCTCCTATCGGACCGGCATCTGGAACAAGGGGCTCACCGACCTGCCGGAGGATACGCCCGCCGATTACCTCCCGCAATACCGGCGGATGCTCGACCTGGCCAGGCATTCCGCGGAACGGGCGCCGGACCCGCGGCTCGCGGCCGAACACATCGTCCGCATCGTGCGGGGGCGCGGACGTCCCCGCCGGTTCCAACACCCGGCCGGAGCGGGCGTCAGGCTCGGGTTCGCGGCGCGCGCGCTGCTGCCGTGGACGCTCTGGGAATGGGCGCTCGGCCTGGTCATGGACCGCAAAGACGAATGAAGGCGAAGTCGCATGTCGCGGCTTCGCCTTTCGTTTGCCCCGGTCAGGGCAGCAGATAGAACAGGATCGCGCAGAAGTGCAGCGCCGATCCGGCGACGACGAGCAGATGCCAGACGGCGTGGTGGTACTTGAGCTTCCGCCACAGGAAAAAGACCGTGCCGACCGTGTACGCCAGCCCGCCGAGCACGAGCAGCGCGAGACCCCCGGACGGCATCCGCTCGGTCATCGGCCCCCAGGCGACAACGATGATCCAGCCCGTCGCAAGATAAAGGAGCGTCGACACGACCGGGTATCGGCCCGGAAAGATCGACTGGAACGCGATGCCGAGGAAGGCCGCCGTCCAGACGACGCCGAGCAGCGTCCAGCCGAGCGCGCCCTGCACGGCGTGCAGCACGACCGGCGTGTAGGTGCCCGCGATGAACAGGTAGATGCAGGCGTAGTCCATGATTTCGAACAGGCGTTTCGCCCGCCCCTCGGGCAGGCTGTGGACAAGCGTCGACGCGGTGTAGACCAGCAGCATCGCGGCGCCGAATACGGTGAAGCTGAAGACGTGCAGCGGCGTCCCTTTGACGGCCGCGAAGACGACGAGCAGCGCCAGCGCCGCCAGGCTGAGCACAGCCCCGATGCCGTGCGTGACGGCGTTCGCGATTTCTTCTTTCCGGGTGAAGGTACAGGTGGCTGACAATTCGTTTCGGATCCTCCCTTGCCCGCGGACATGCGTCGAGGCCGGCGGCCGCGCGACGTTCCCGGGCGCTTCAGCCCATTATACGCCTATCCGGAGAAAAAAGCGAATCCGCACGGAAAAGGGACCTTTCGCTTCTTCCGCGAACGTCCCTCTCCGGCCGGTGTCTTTTGTCTCAAAAACCGCGTTCGTACTGCTTCGGCGCGATCTCCTTCGAAAGCCCCGTCGTCTCCCGGATCGCGTGCAGCGCCCAGTACGGATCGTACAGCATGCCGCGCGCGACGCCGACGAGATCGGCATCGCCGTTCTTCAGCACCATCTGCGCCACCTGCGGGTTCTCGAGCCGGCCGACGGCGATGACCGGCACGCCGAGCGCCTCCCGGAACGCGCGGGCGAAGGGCACCTGGAACCCGGGCGTGTTCGACGGCTTCCGCTTGCCGGGCGTCCCCTCCCCGCCCGACGAGACGTCGAACATGTCGACGCCCGCCTCGACCAGCCGCTTGCCGAACGCGAGCGAGTAGTCGAGGTCGTAGCCGCCGTCGACGTATTCGACGGCCGACAGCCGGAAGATGAGCGGCATGTCGGGCGGCAGCACCGCCTTGACGGCCCGGACGACTTCTTCGGCGAACAGGACGCGGTCGCGCCCGTATTCGTCGTCGCGCCGGTTCGTGTACGGCGACAGGAACTGGTGGATCAGGTAGCCGTGCGCGCCGTGCAGCTCGACGGCGTCGACGCCCGCCTCCACCGCGCGCCTCGCCGCGTCGGCGTACTTGACGACGAGCCCCTTCACTTCTTCCGTCGTCAGCGCGCGCGGCGTCCTATACCGCTCGCTGTAGGCTTCGGCCATCGGGCCGACGGGCACCGGCGCGTCCTCCGCCTTGCGGCCGGCGTGCGCGATCTGGATCGCGACCTTCGCGCCGTGTTCCTGGCACGCGCGGATGATCCGCCGGAACGCCGGCACATGGTCGTCCGACCAGAGCCCGAGGCAGCGGTTCGTGATGCGGCCGTCCGGCTCGACGTTCGTCATCTCGATGATGATGAGTCCGGTGCCGCCGATCGCGCGGGAAACATAATGCACATAATGCCAGTCCGTCGGCGTGCCGTCCTCGGCGTACACCGAATATTGGCACATGGGCGGCATGACGATGCGGTTGCGAAGCTTCAGCCCTTTCAGTTCAAACGGTGTCTCCAATCCGACCATCGTGTCACATCCTTTGCTCGTTATTGCCGCGCGGGCGGCGGACTTTTCCTTCGGGTCCATTATAGTGGATTGCGTCCGATCGGAAAAATCGGAATCTTTTTGGTATTTCCGGCTATGGCGCGAAGAAAACGCCAAGAACGGGCTGATGCTCCCGATTTCCCGGCGTGGGCCGCGGATAAGCCATTGTGCTATAATGATCGGGAATTCACCACGAGAAGCGGAGGAGTGCACCAATGGGAACCATTCTGTGCCTGCACGGTTTCGGTCCGTCCGAGCAGGAGAAGATCCGCCGGGTCGCGCCCTGCATGAACGTCGTGTTCGGACGCACGGCCGATATTGAGCCCGATGTCTACCTGGATGCGGAAGTGGTCTGCGGCTGGAACGCGCAGGCGGCGGATCTGTGCCTGCGGGAAGGGGCGAAGCTGCGCTGGGTGCAGACATGGTCGGCCGGCATCGACACCTTGCCGCTCGAGCGGCTGCGGCAGCGGGGCGTGCTGCTCACCGACGCCGCCGGCGTGCATTCGATCGCGGTCGCGGAGACGGCCCTCGCGCACATGCTCGGCCTGACGCGCGGCATCCATTTCGCCGTGCGCAGCCAGACCGCCGGCGAGTGGGCGCGGCCGTCCGCGCTGCCCGAACTGTACGGCAAGACGGCGCTCATCGTCGGCGCCGGCGCCATCGGCAAGCGGATTGCGGAGCTCGCGCGCGCCTTCGGGATGCGCGTGATCGGCATCCGCCGCACGCCCGCCCCGCAGCCCGGCTACGACCGGGTCGACGGGATGGACAGGCTCGACGAGGCGATCGCGGAGAGCGACTACATCGTGAACGTGCTGCCGGGCACGCCCGAGACGCGCGGGATTTTCGACGAGGCGCGGTTCCGCCTGATGAAGCCGACCGCGTTCTTCATCAACGTCGGGCGCGGCTCAAGCGTCGTGACGGAGGCGCTGGTCGCGGCGCTGCGCGAGCGCCGGATCGCCGGCGCCGGGCTCGACGTGTTCGATCAGGAGCCGCTGCCGGCCGGGCATCCGCTCTGGTCGCTCGACAACGTCATCCTGACGCCGCACACCGCCGGCCACACGGACCGGCTCAAGGAGCGGGTCGCCGATCTGTTCGCCGCGAACCTTGAAATTTATCTGCGCGGCGAGACGGACCGGCTGATCAATCTGGTCAACTACGACAAGGGGTATTGAACCTCCCCTTATGGGGAAGGGTTCAATACCCTTTCTCATGGGGGCGGGCTTATGCTCCCTTCCTCATGAGGGCGGGGCCATACTCCCCTCCTCATGAGGGCGGGTTCAGGCTCCCTTCCTCATTGGGCGGGTTCAGGCTCCACTCCTCATGAGGGCGGGTACATGCTCCCCTCTCCTCTTTTGCGGCTTATGGCGGGTCCGCGCGGCGGGTGGCGATCCGTTTCCGGTCGGTGCGGGTGAGGGCGGATGCGTCCGGCGGGAGATTTTGGCTCCGGTGACGGTTAGGGCGCCGGAGACGGCTGCCGGATGGGGGATGGCTGCCGGGGCGGCGCCGGTTCCGCCGGCGCGGCCGCCCGCCGCTCCGACGGTTGACCCGCGGGACGGAGCGACCGGACCAGCCAGTTCATGACGGCCGCGGCCGTCCGCTCCAGATTCGTGGGCCGGTCCGGAGCGCCGGACGGTCCGTGAACGAAATAGTCCTTGTGCCCGCCGTCGATCGCGACCCCGGCGATGTGCCCCGGCGCCCACCGGCGCGAATCCCAGACCGGGATGCCGGCGGCCCCTCTCCGGATGCCGCCCCATGTGCCGAGGCGCGTGATCGGGTCGCGGACGCGGCCGCGTTCGTCCGCCGCGTAGAAGTAGGCCGTCCGGTCCCGCAAAGCGGGATGGATGCGCACTTTCGGCGAGCCGATCTGGACGATCCGGCAGTCGCGCACGGCGCCCTCGGCCAGCAGCCGCCGTGCCGCGTGATACGCGGCGACGCCGCCGCCGCTGTGGCCGATCAGCACAACGGCGCGGCCCGCCGAGCGCTCGCGGATCGCCTCGACGATCGGATCCGCCGGCGGCGCCGCCGCTGCGCCGCGCGTCGCAACGATGATCGAAGTCGCGTCGCCCGGATTGTCTGGATTGTCCGTTCGGGGCGTCAGATTGCCGGCCTCGCGCGGCGCATTGTACGTTCCAGACGCCGGAATGTCGGACTCGTGCGATGGATTGTATGTCCCGGGCGCTTGAATGTCGTCGGACTCGTGCGGCGCACTGTCCGTCCCGGGCAGCGGAATGTCGGACTCGTGCGGCGGAATGAGCGTCCCGGGCGACAGCCGCCGGACCAAATCGCGCGCCACCTGCCGCACCTGGCGCATCAGCGGAAAGGTATGGTCGCCGTACGGATACAGCACATGCACATCGGCAATCGCATACCCCGCCTCGATGCCCATCCGCTTCAACCGTTCCGCCGGTTCCCGAAAATATGACGGCCATGTTTTGACACCGGCGAGCAGATACAGGTCGACGCCGCCTGCGCCGCCTGCGCCGACACTCATGCCGTCTTTGCCGCTCTTGCCGCCATCCATGGTGTCTCCGCCCCTTTCGGACAAAGTGTTGGAACGGGTCTCCCGTACGAATTCACCAGGTATCACCCATTATGCGATTTCGGCGGACGGATTTCCATTCGGGTATCGGCTTGTTGTCCCGCCTGCCGCCCGAGCGGGGAACCGCCCGGGCGGCGCGTCATCCGGTCCGGGTGCCGCCCGATGCGCCGCCCGTGTGGTTCGCCGTCCGATCGGAAATGTCGCCCGCCGTCTCTCCCCAAGTTTCTTCCTCCGATGTCCGTGGTATACCTGTTTTTCCGCGTTGCTGTCCCGGTCCGGGCGGATGCCGGGAAGAATAGGCGAAGTTTTTTCCTCTATTCTTGGGATTTGGCGAAAAGAACGCGAAATAGAGGAAAATACTTCTTTTATTTTTCAAAAATCCGGACAAAAATCATGATTTTGAAGAAATAGAAGAAATAATTTCTTCTATTTCGACAATATTCCAGGTTTTCATCGGAATAAAGGAAAAAAATTCGCTTATTGGGCCGGGATGGCCGGGTCGGGGATTCCTTCGGCGCGCAAGAAAGCAAAAATCCCCGCCCAAAGGGGGCAGGGATCCGGACAGGCCGGGAGAAGCCGGGAGAGACCGGGACAGGCCACGTGCCGCTACAGTTGCAGCACCACTTCATGCCGCGCGCCGTCGTCGACAAGTTCGACGTACCAGCCGCCGGGAGCGGTCATCGGCGTGCGGCTGTCGTGAGGCGCGGAAGTATCCGGCGTCCGGTCAGCCGCGGACCCGGCGGTATCCGTCCGGACGGCCGCAGTCTCGGCGGAATCCGGCGTCCGGTCAGCCTCGGACCCGGCGGTATCCGGCGTCCGTGAAACAGCAGCCCCGGCGGTGTCCGGCGTCCGGTCAGCCTCGGACCCGGCGGTATCCGGCGTCCGGGAAACAGCAGCCCCGGCGGTGTCCGGCGTCCGGTCAGCCTCGGACCCGGCGGTATCCGGCGTCCGGGAAACAGCAGCCCCGGCGGTGTCCGGCGTCCGGTCAGCCTCGGACCCGGCGGTATCCGGGGTCCGGGAAACAGCAGCCCCGGCGGTGTCCGGCGTCCGGTCAGCCTCGGACCCGGCGGTATCCGGCGTCCGGGAAACAGCAGCCCCGGCGAATGCCGTTCCGCCGCCGGGCGACGCCGGCTTGCCGTCAATCGTGAGAACCGGTCCGGACCCGCCGCCGGCCTGCCGGTTCCGCACCTCGATCGCGTACACGCTGCCGCCGTACCGGTACTCCGCCCGAAATCCCGGCCATCCCGCGGGGATGCGCGGCTCGAGCCGCAGCCGATCGCCTTCCCGGCGGATGCCGAGAATCCACTCGATGCCGGCCTGGTACATCCAGCCGGCCGCGCCCGTGTACCACGTCCACCCCGCCCGGCCGCGGTACGGGTTCGACATGTACACGTCCGCCGCCATGGCGTACGGCTCGCCAAGGTACACCGCGATCTCGCGCGGCGAGGCGGTGTGCCGGATCGGGTTGAGCATGTCGAACAGCTCGTAGGCCCGGTCCCCGTCGCCCAGGATCGACCAGGCGACGATGCTCCAGATGACGCCGTGCGTATACTGGCCGCCGTTCTCGCGAATGCCGGGCGGATAGCCCTGGATGTAGCCGGGCGACGGCTCGGTCGTGTCGAACGGCGGCGTCAGCAGCCGCACGACCGACATCGTCCGATCGACCAGCTCGCGGTCGAACGAGCGCATCGCCCGCAGCGCCCGATCGGCGGGCGCCCCGCCCGAAATGACGGACCACGACTGGGCGATCGCGTCGATGCGGCATTCCCGCCCGCCGCTGGTGCCGAGCCATTCGCCGCCGTCGGTATAGGCTCGCCGGTACCATTCGCCGTCCCACGCGTGCCGGTTCAGCGCCTCCGCGAGCGACTCCCGCGCCCGCCGCAGCTCGGCGGCCCGATTCCCGTCTCCGCGCCGCTCGCACACCTCGGCGAACAGGCCGAGCACCGTCATCAGGAACCAGCCGAGCCAGACGCTTTCGCCCCGGCCCTCGCTGCCGACGAGGTTCATGCCGTCGTTCCAGTCGCCGATGCCCATGAGCGGCAGGCCGTGGCCGCCGAAGCGGAGCGCCCGGTTCATCGCGCGCAGGCAGTGCTCGTACACCGTGCCGGCCTCGTCCGATTCGACGGTCCGCTCGTAACGCTCGTGCTCGCCCTCGCCCAGCTCCTCGCTGACAAGGAACGGCCGCGTCTCGTCCAGCACGCTCATGTCGCCCGTGTGCAACACGTAGCGCGCGGTCGCGTAAGGCAGCCAGAGCAGGTCGTCGGAATAGCGCGTCCGCACGCCCCGCTCCGTCTCCTCGTGCCACCAGTGCTGCACGTCGCCTTCGCGGTACTGGTGCGCGGCGTGGATCAGAATTTGCCGGCGCGTCAGATCGGGCCGGGTGTGCAGCAGCGCGAGCGAATCCTGCAGTTGGTCGCGGAAGCCGTACGCGCCGCCGGACTGGTAGAACGCGGAGCGCGCCCACATCCGGCAGGAGAGCGTCTGGTAGAGCAGCCAGCCGTTCAGCAGCATGTCCATCGCCGGATCGGGCGTCTCGACCCGAAGCTGCCCGAGCGTCTCCTTCCAGAAGCCCGCAGCCTCGGCAAAAGCCTCCGCGCACCGCCCGACATCCGCGTAGGCCGAGACAAGACCGCGCGCTTCCTCTCCGTTCCGCCCGCAGCCGAGCAGGATGCACACCGTCCGCTCGGCGCCCGGCTCCAGCTCGATCGCGAGCTGCACGGCGCCGCAGCCGTCCGCGAACCGGCCCGCCGCCCCCGACAGGCTCCGGCGCTTCATCGCCGCCGGCTCGGCCAGGCTGCCGCCGCGGCCGACGAATTCCCGCCGGTCGGCCGTGCAGACGGCCGGCCCGGTCTCGCCGTCATCCGCCGCAATCGCCAGGAAAGCCGTCTCGTCCCGGAACGTCTCCTGAAACGCGTTGCGCGCGTACAGCGCCCGGCCGTCCCACTCCGTCCCGACGGACGAAGCGCCGTTCTCCCGGCTGACGCCGAGCACCCAGGAGACGTAGCCGGTCACGGTCAGAAGCCGCTTGCGGCTTCCCGTGTTCGCGAGGCGGATCTCGGTGATTTTCACGGGGTCGTGACGCGCGGCGAACACCGTCATCGTCTGCCGGATTCCGAAGCAGCTCCGCTCGAACCGCGAATATCCGCGCCCGTGCGAGACGACCACGGCGCCCGGTCCGCCGGCCGGCGCCGGCGCGACCGACCAGAACCGCCCCGTCTCCTCGTCGCGGATGTAGCACGCTTCCCCGGCCGGATCGAGCACCGGATCGTTCGACCAGGGCGTCAGCTTGAACTCCCGGCTGTTCCGGAACCAGGTGCAGCCCGTGCCGCGCTCGGTGATCAGGAAGCCGAAGTCCGGGTTCGCGACGACGTTGGACCAGGGGGCGGGGAGATGTTTGCCTTCGGGCAGCACGATGCGGTATTCGGAGCCGTCCGGGACAAAACCGCCCCAGCCGTTCCACATCGCCAGTCCTTCCCGCGCCCTTTCCGCCGTGCCGGCATCCGCTTCCCCCGGTTCTTCCGCCGCGGCCGAAGGCTTGAACGCCGGCGCTGGCGTCTTGCCGACCGCGGACATGACGCGCAGCTGCGCGCGCAGGCTGGAACCGTCGAGCCGGAGGACAACCCGGGCCGAGGCGACGAGCTGCCGTATCTCCTCCCCGCGCAGCTGATCCGAGCTGAGCGCGTACGCCCGGCCCGGACGGTGGTCGTACATGCGCGGCACGGATTGCCCGATCAGGCGCGTGATCCGGTCGCGCAGCTCCTGATGGTAACCGCCCGGCGTCTCGATCAGGAACACCAGGTCAAAAAGAACCCCCGCCCGCCGCAGCCACTCGTGGCACCGGACCAACTCCGCCGCCGTCCCCGCGCCTGCCGTGTCGTACGCCTTGACGAGCACAATCGGCAGATCGCCGGAAATGCCGAGCGGCCAGAGCCCGGACTGGGCGTACGGGCCGCCGTCAAGCGCCTCGGCGCGCTCCGGCCGCAACGGCGGCGCATACAGCACGCGCCCCGCCAGCACGTGGCAGAGCGTGGCCTCCGCCGTCTGCATGTGCAAATGGTGCAGCTCGATCCGGCTGCGCGTCCAGGCGAGCTGGAAGGCGCGCTCGACCTGCTGCGCCGTGCTGAACCTGCCGTACAATTCGAGCGCGTCCTCCCGCGACTCGGCCGTTCCCGTGACGACGATCAGCTTCGCCTGTCCGCCCGGCGGCACGGTGAACCGCCGGCGCACGGCGAAGATCGGATCGATCACCGCACCGGTCGTGCCGGTGAGCCGTTCGCATATCGCCCGCGGTTCCCGCATCGACCCGCCGCGGCCGATGAAGCGCGCGCGGTCGGTCTCGTATTCGACCGGCCCGGCCGCCTCGCCGCATATGAGCCCGTGCACCGCCCAGACCGGCCGGTCGCCCGGGCTGCGCGGCCTGCGCCTGGCGAGCAGCGCCTCCCGTTCCCCGTCAAACGCCGTCTCGATGAACAGCTTGCTGAACGCGGGATGCGCAGCGTCCGCCGCCGGTTCGGCGAGCGCCAGCTCGACAAAGGTCGTCGCCTCGAGCAGCCGGGCGGTCCCGCCGCGGTTCGTGATCGTGATCCGCCGGATCTCCGCGTTGCCCTCCGCCGCGGCGCAAATGTCCATCGCCGTCCGGATGTCGCCGTCGCGCCGCATGAAGCGCGCCTGCTCCAGCGAGAACTCGGCCGCGTACTCGTCGCCGGCCGTGCCGGTCGGGTGCCACGCGGCCGACCAGACCGTCTCCCGCTCGACATCGCGGATGTAGACACCGATCCCCCACGCGTCGTCGCAGGCGTCTTCCCGCCAGCGCGTCACCGCCAGTCCGTCGCTGCTCAGATAGCCGTTGCCGGAAGCGGTGACGACGGTCGTGAACGAACCGTTCGACAGCACGCACACCTCGGGCAACGGCGGATGCGGCGCGCGGAACGTCCGCTGCGGCGCCTTCAGCCGCTGGTCCGGGTCCTGCATGCGGAGCGGCGCGGCCGCCGCGTGCAGGACGAGCGCCGGACGCTCGGGCACCCGCTCCTGCAGCAGCAGCTCGGCCGAGCGGATCCGCTTGTCGGCGTGGAAGCGGTCGACCATGCTCCTGTCCAGCAGCAGGTTGCCGAGCGTAAGCAGCATCATGCCCTGGTGGTGCGCCATGAAGCTGCGGATCATGACGCTGGTTTTGCCCTCGGGCAGACGTTCGCGGGTGCAGTCGATCGCCTCGTAGTAGCCGTATTCGCCCCGCGCCCCGAGCGCTTCCATTTTGCGGAGCTCGTCCATCGCCAGCCGCGGCTCGTAGAGCAGCGCCATGACCGTGGCGTAGGGCGCGACGACGAGATCCGTCTCGAGGCCGCGCTTGAAGCCGAGACCGGGCACGCCGAACGCCCGGTACTGGTAGTTCATCTGGAAGTCGAACGCGAAGTAGCCCGACTCGGAAATGCCCATCGGCACGCCGCGCAGCCGCGCGTACTCGGCCTGCTTGCGGATGACGGCGCGGTAGGTGGCGTCCCAGACCGTTCCGGCGTAGGTGCGCATGAGCAGCGGCGGCATCAGGTATTCGAACATCGTGCCCGACCAGGAGACGAGCGCCTTGCCGCCGCCCGCCCGCGTCATCGCGCGCCCGAGCTTGAACCAGTGCGAGACCGGCACCTGACCGAGCGCGATCGCGATGAAGCTGGCCTGCCGGGCTTCGGAGGCGAGCAGGTCATAAAGGATCGTCTCCCGCTCGCCGGTCGCGGTGTGGAAGCCGAGGCTGAACAGTTTGGACGCGGGGTCGAAGAGCGGCCGGAAATCCGTTCCCGCGATAAGCGCCTCTATCCGTTCGACCAGCTTCCAACCGCGCGCCGCCCAGTCGCCCGCCCCGGACGGCCGGCCCGCCGGCTTGTACGCGCCGAGCGGTTCCGCCGAGGCCTCAAGATCGGCAGGCGTACCGGAAGCCGCCGGCGCTTCGGGCGCTGCCGGCGTCTCGCGGTCCGACGGCGCGCCCGGTTTCGTCGACGCCCCGGGATCGACCGACGCGTCGGAAGCCGCCGGCGCTTCGGGCGCTGCCGGCGTCTCGCGGTCCGACGGCACGCCCGGTTTCGTCGACGCCCCGTGCCCGATCGATGCCTCAGGCCTGTCAGGCGCTCCGTTCTTCAACGACGCCCCGATTCCGGCGGACGCGCCCATCTCCGCGGATGCCTCCAACTCGGCCGTCACCGGGCGAAGCCGTCCCGGTCCGCCCGCCCCGCCGCCAGCCGCCGGCCGGCCGGGACCGGCCGGGCCGCCGCCCCCGTGCGCCGCGTCCCGGCGCGCATCCGCCTTCGCCGCGCCGTCCGGATCGTCGCGCCGGAGCCATTCGGCGAGCCCTTCCTTCGCGGCGATCAGGCAGCCGATCAGGTTCCCCGAATCGACGGTCGAGACATACTGCGGCGGGAGCGGACGGAGCGTCTCGGTGCTGTACCAGTTGTAGAGGTGGCCGTTCCATTTTTCCATCCGCTCGATGGTGCCGATCGTCCGCTCGAGGCGCTCGATCATGCCGGGCGTGTCGATGAACCCGAAATCCCGGGCCGTCACGGTGCAGGCGACCAGCATGCCGATGTTCGTCGGCGACGTGCGGCGGGCGACGCCGACCGGCGGATCGATCTGCACGTTGTCCGGCGGCAGCCAGTTGTCCCGCTCCGTCGCGTAATCCTCGTAGAATCGCCAGATGTCCGCGGCCAGCTTCCGCAGCTCGTCCTTCTCCGCCGCCGTCAGACCGTCCTCCCCGGCCGGAGCGGCCCGGTCCAGCCAGCCGATGACGATCGGCGCGCACGCCCAGATCGCCGCGAGCGACAGACCGACGGCCATCCGGGCGGGCGATACGGCGAAAACCGCCAGAACGCCGACCGCGGCGGCAAGCGCAAGCCCCCATTCGAGCCCCATCAGCCGGCGCGGGGCGAGGCGCTCGACTTCCGCCGAGCTGATCCATTCCAGCAGTTTGCGGCGGGAGACCGCCATCCGGTAGAGCGCCCGCGCGATCGCGTCGACGGTCATGACGGCCTGATACGGCAGCGTCGCGAGCGCGGACAGCGCCTGCCCGGCGGCGACGGCAAGGACGCCGGGGCGGCGGATGAGCCGGTCGGGCGCGGCGAGCGCCCGCCACACCGGCATCGCCAGCGTCGCCAGCGCGATGGCGCAGACGGCCGCTCCGGCCCCGGCGGGCAGCAGCATTCCCAGCGCGAGCAGGGCGAGAAGCGCGGGGGGCATCAGGCTGCGGCGCAGATTGTCGACGATCTGCCAGCGCGTGACGGGCGACAGATCGACGCGCCGCTTCCGCCCGCCGCGATCCGGCGCCGTGCGGCGCAGCCAGCCGAGCAGTTGCCAATCGCCCCGGATCCAGCGGTGCTGCCGGTGCTGGTACGCGCTGAACGTCGCCGGATGGCCGTCCACCAGCTCGATGTCGGGCAGGAGCCCGCCGCGCAGGAACCCGCCCTCGAGCAGATCGTGACTGAGCACCCGGTTGTCGGGAATGCGCTCCCGGAGAACCGCGCGGAACGTATCGACGTCGAGGATGCCTTTTCCCGTGAAAATGCCGACATCCAGACCGTCCTGGTAAGGGTCCGACATCGCGAAGGCGTACGGATCGATGCCCGGCTCCCCGGACCAGAGGCGGGCGAAGCGGGAGCGCATCGCCGACTCGTGGCTGACGCCGATGCGCGGCTGCAGGACGCCGTAGCCTTCCGTGACGCGCGTGCCCGCTTCGTTGAGCCTCGGGCGGTTGTACGGGTAGTGCATCGTCCCGATCATCCGCTGCGCCGCGCCGATCGGCAGCTGGGTGTCGGCGTCCAGCGTGATCAGGTAGCGGATGCGGGGAAGCACCGACGGGTCGCCGACGCGGACGGCGTACGACGTGTCCGCCTCGCCGCGCAGCAGATCCGCGAATTCGACGAGCTTGCCGCGCTTGCGCTCCCAGCCCATCCAGACCTTGTCCGCCTCGTTCCAGGTCCGGCGGCGGATGTAGACGTGGAACGTCGAGCCGCCTTCCGAGCCGTAGGCCCGGTTGAGCGCCTCGATCGCGCGGACGGCTTCGTCGGCGATCGCCCGGTCCTCCTCCTTTGTCTCCTCGTCCGCGTCGGCAAAATCGCCGAGCAGCGCGAAATGGAGGTTCGGGTCGCGGCTTGCGAGATAGTGCAGCTCGAGGCGTTCGGCGCTCTCGCGCACCTGCGAGGGGCTGGTCCAGATGACAGGCACGACGACCATCGTCGCGGCGTCGTCCGGAATGCCCGAGGAAAAGTCGTAGCGCAAAAGCGGCCGCGACCGGCACCAGGCGCAGATGGACTGGTGCACGATCTGCACCGCCCACTCGCTCGCCGGAAACGCGAGCAGCAAAGCCGCCGCCGCGGCCAGCCACGCCTGTCCGCCGCCGGCGCCGAACGCGGGCGCCGCGAGGCGGACGGCCAGCGCCCAGAGTACGGCGAAGAAGCCGGCCAGCGCGCCGAAATAGACGGGCTGGCGCATTTGCTTGATCGCGGCCCGCGGCATGGCGCGCGGCTTCGCGCACAGCCTCAGCGCGCGCCAGAGCGCCCGGACGCCGCGCGGGTCGAGCAGGTAATAGGCCGTGTAGGCCGGGCGCGGGAGGACGGCGTCGCCCGCGCCTTCCGGTCGTTGATTGGATTGTACCGCCGAGGCAGGGCGGTCCGACCCGGACCCGGCCTGCCCCGCGCGATCGGCGCGATCCGCCACTGACCCGGCCTGCCCCGCGCGATCGGCGCGATCCGCCACTGACCCGGCCTGCCCCGCGCGATCGGCGCGATCCGCCACTGACCCGGCCTGCTCCGCGCGATCGGCGCGATCCGACCCGGACCCGGCCTGCCCCGCGCGATCGGCGCGATCCGACCCGGGCTTGGCTTGTCCGTTCCGCTCATGCGCGCCGCCGGCCGTTTTTTGCCCGTCGACCTGGGCGAACCGCTCATGTGCGACGCCCACCGTCTGCCCGCCGGCTTGCTCGTGTTCTTCCCGCCCGGCGGAAGCCGTACGCTCGCCGTAGCGGGCGGCGAGCTCCACGGCCTGCTTCGCGACCAGCGTCTCGGGCAGGCGCATGCGCTCGGCCAGCTCCTGCACCCGGCCGAGCAGCACCTGCCGGCTGGACGCGTCGAGCAGCGGATACGTGCCCGCCGCCTCCGTCCGGAGCACCCGGTCGACATGGCAAAGCCGCTCGAACATGCCGCTCCAGTCGAGGCGGTCCAGCCGGCGGAGCGACTGGATCGCGTGGCTGGCCGACACTTCGTACGACGCCTGCAGCCCGTGTTCGTGCGCGATGATTTTCTCCAGGCTTTCCTGTTGCGGATCGAGCCGGCAGGCGAGCCATTCCCGCACGTCGCCGGCGTATTCGGCCATCTCGCCGAGTCGGTCGACCAGATGGACGATCGTCGGGCCGGACAGCGGCAGCGTCTCGCCCGCCGCGTCGAGCGCGTCCCGGATTGCGGCCGCCGACGGCGCTTTGTCCGCTTCCGTGAACGGTTGCAGAATCCGGTCGATCCGGTCCCCCGCCTCGCGGCGCTCCTTGAGCGTCCGGCATAGGCCGGCCAGCCGCCGGATGACCGCGATGCGGACGAATAGCGGCATCATCGCAACCTCGCCGATCGTCAGGACGGCGATCTCCTGATACGCCTCCGCATAGGCTGCGAGCAGGTCGGCGTCGAACAGGCCGTCCGCGTGCTCCAGGTAATCCGCGCAGAGCACCGACATCCGCAGCTCCCGGCCTCCGGCCAGCGCGGGAAGGCGGCGCGTTTCGCCAATGCGGATCATTTTCCGGATGTGCAGCGTCTGTTCGGCGATGAAATCCGCGTGATCGAGCAGCCATTCTTCGGCCGGCCGCGTGCCTTCCTGTCCCTCCCGCCGGAGTCTGAGCGCGTATTCCCGAAGCTCCGCGGCGTCCCGGTCGAATCCTCGGATCAGGGCGATCGAGGCGCGCAGGCCGCCGCGGGACAGCGTATGCGTCAAAGCCAGCTCCCGCGCCTTGCGCCGGAGCTGCTCTTCGTTCAGAATCATGAGTCCTCCCGTGATCGATGTCGTGGTCTGGTCAAAGTCACGAAGTTAAATATTCCCACGATGGGCGTTTTTTATGACCGGGAGGCGGAATGCGGGAGGAACGGCGGGAGGACTGCGGGAAGGTGGCGAGTGGAAGGCGGGATCGGCCGAGGAACGAATGCGGAAAGGGCGGTGAACGGAAGGCGGGTTCGGCGGAGGTTCGAATGCGGAAAAGACGGTGAATGGAAGGCGGGTTCGGCGGACATTCGAATGCGGAAAGGGCGGTGAACGGAAGGCGGGTTCGGCGGACATTCGAATGCGGAATGGACGGTGAACGGAAGGCGGGTTCGGCGGAGGTTCGAATCCAGAAAAGACGGTGAACGGAATGCAGGTTCGGCGGAGGTTCGAATGCGGAAAAGACGGTGAATGGAATGCGGGTTCGGCGGACGTTCGAATGTGGAAAAGACGGTGAACGGAATGCAGGTTCGGCGGAGGTTCGAATGCGGAAAGGACGGTGAATGGAAGGCGGGTTCGGCGGACGTTCGAATGTGGAAAAGACGGTGAACGGAATGCAGGATGGAAAACGGGAGGATTGTGGACGGGAAAACGAAAAAGGGACTGTCCCGGTGAGACAGACCCTCGCGAATGGCGTAGCCGCGGGCTGGCCACTGCGAAATAGACGAAGTTGCTTCCGCTATTATTCGATTTTCGGACAATACCCGCGAAATAGCCGCAAAAATTTCGCTTATTTCGGCGAAATCGGCGATTTCGGCCGAAATTCCGGATAATAGAGGAAATATTTTCTTCTATTTTTACGATATTCGTAACTTTCGACAAATTAAAAGAAATTTTTGCCGCTATTCGGACGGGGACGGCCGCGCCGAAACCGCGCCACCCACAGCGAGCCCCGGAGCCGCGCCGCCACGGTCGCGTCGCAGCGGTGCCACCACGACCGCGCCGGAGCCGCCCATAGCCGCGCCACCGGCGATGACGCCGAAGCCCCCATGGCGGCGATCATTCCGACGGTGACGCCGAAGCCCCCATGGCGGCGCTCATTCCGGCAATGACGCAAGCCGCCCATGGCGGCGCTCATTCCGGCGATGGCGCCGAAGCCGCCCATGGCGGCGCTCATTCCGAACTCGCGGCCCGGGAACCGCTCGGCTCCCGCAGCTTCCGCAGGAAGGGCAGCGCGTCCTCCGCCCGCACCGGCGCGCTGAAGTAGTAGCCCTGCAGCTCGTCGCAGTGCATCCGGCGCAGTTGGCGCAGCTCGTCCTCCGTCTCGACGCCCTCTGCGACGACGCGCAGGTTCATGCTGTGGGCCAGCGCCATGATGGCCGACACGATCGAGGCGTTCTTGCAGTCGGTGTCGATGTGGCGGATGAACGTGCGGTCGATTTTCACGGCGTGAATCGGCAGATTCTTGAGCTGGGACAGCGACGAATAGCCCGTGCCGAAATCGTCGATCGAGATGCGGATGCCGCGCTTCTTCAACCGCCGGAGCGTGTCGACGACGGCGTTCCGGTCACGGTGCAGGAAGCTCTCCGTAATCTCGAGCTCCAGCCACTCCGGCCGCATGCCCGTCTCCAGCAGGATCGCCTCCACCCGCTCGACGAACCGCGGGTTCTCGAACTGGCGGGGCGAGACGTTGACCGCCACGACCGCGGGCGGATAGCCGGCTTCGACCCACGCCACGCACTGCCTGCAGGCCTGGCGCAGCACCCAGTCGCCGATCGCGTGGATGACGCCGGTCTCCTCCGCGAGCGGTATGAACAGATCGGGCGGCACATAGCCCCGACCCGGCCGGTACCAGCGGACCAGCGCCTCGAATCCGAGCGTGCGCTCGCCGTCCGCGTCCATCCGGGGCTGGTAGAACACCTCGAACTGATTCAGCTCGAGCGCCTTGTGCAGGCTCGTCTCCATCTCCAGCCGCTCCGACACCTGTTCCTTCATCGAGCTGGAGTAAAATTCGTACCGCCGCCCGCCCGCCTCCTTCGCCGTATACATCGCGGTGTCCGCGTTCCGCACCAGTTCCTCGACCCGGACCCCGTCGTCCGGATACAGGCTGATGCCGATGCTCACGCCGACGTAGAGTTCCTGGTCGCCCACGCGCACCGGCTCCGCCGCCGCCTCGATCACGGCGTCGCCGATCCGGCCCAGCGCCTCGCGCGAACCGCCGGGCACCAGAATCGCGTATTCGTCGCCGCCCAGCCGGCAGATGACCGCGCTCTCGTCGCATACCCGGCGCAGCCGGTCCGCGATGATGCGCAGCATCTCGTCGCCGGAAGCGTGGCCGAGCGAGTCGTTCACCTGCTTGAACCGGTCGATGTCGAGCATCATGACGCCGACGCCGCGATCCCCGCATTCGCCCGTCATCGACCGCAGCCGTTCGTAGAAATAAAACCGGTTCGGCAGCGACGTGAGCGTGTCCTGATAGGACAATCGCTCGAGCGCCGCCTCGGAGGCGCGGAGCCGGGCGGTCTTCTCCCGCAGCGACGCCGTGAGCCGCTCGTTCGTGTCGTACTGGACCGCGAGACGGTCCGCGATCTCCCGGCAGTTCACCGCGATCTCGGCCGCCTCCGCCGCTCCGCCGACCGGCCACGGGACGTCCGCGCCCTGCCGCAGCTTCTGGTGCAGGCCGTTCGTCGCCGACGCGAGGCGCTCGAACGCGACCGATATCCGGCGTGAAAGCCAAAGCGCGCCGAACGTTGCGGACAACACGGCCGCCGCGGCCGAGACCATCAGCGCCGCCGGAGCCGGAAGGCCGGCCAGTTCCGGCGCCTCATTCTCCAAGGGCGAGCCGGGCAATCCGGCGAGCAGGACGATCAGCAGGCCGGGCACGACGGCCGCGCCCGCCGCGAGATGCGCGATCATCCGCCGCAGCGGAACGCGCGCCGTCTCCCGCGCGCCCGCGAGCCGCGCGGCCAGCCGCTCGAGCGGCCGGTAATGGTGCGCGAGGTCGGCGAGCAGCGCGGACGCCGCGCCGGCGACGAGGCTGCCGGCGGCCATCTCCGCGGCCGCGCCGATCGCGCCGCCGCTCGCCAGCGCCGCAAGCAGCGCGGACGGCGCGACGACGAACAACTGATAGCCCAGTTCCGCGGGCAGCAGATCCTCCCGGCCGCGCTTCAGCCAGGCGGCGAGCAGCGCGAGCTCGGCGACGGCCAGCAAAGCGGTCCACGGCCGGTCTCCGAGCCATATGCCGGCGGCGGCAATGGCCAGGGCGGCCGCGCCGGCGAAGCGGAAGCCCGTCCGCCGAAGGAGCAGCAGCAGGAAGCATCCGGCCCAACCCGAACCGGTCGAGAACACCGGCGGAGCCGGCAAAATCATGACGGCGGCGGCCGCCGCCGCGAGCAGTACGTCAATTCCCTCCTTCCACCCGGGCAGTCTCTTTCCGATGGTTCTATCCGACATGTTCCTCCCCCGCTGGCGGGGACGCAAAAACGCCGGACCGCAAAAAAACTGCCTCCAAGCTCATGAAGGCAGTTCGCGTCTTGAAATGCACAAACTCCGGCAGCCCGGCTGTCATAGCATAATGCCGTAGACCCGTGGCTTTGCGTCCCATATTTTCATATGGTTTGCCTTTATCAGCTTGGTGCGCATGATTCGATTGTAACTGCAATCATTCGACATTCGCGCGTGATTTCCTGCTTTATCCACTCTCGGGCATCATCCCCGGCGAAACGCGCAGCAGATGGGCCGACGCCCCTTCGGTTCCGAGACCGTAGCAGACGACGAGCAGCGTCTCCGCTTCCCGCGTGAACTCGCCCCGCTCCAGCCAGGCGGCGAGGTCGAACGGCAGCCGCTCGATCACCGCGTGCTTTCGCAGCTGCTGCTCGTCCGGCGCGAGCGCGGCGAACGCCGGCGACACCTCCTCCGGACGCTCGGCCAGCCGGCGCATCCACGCGGCATGCTCCCGCTTGTCCATCCGGAACTCCCACCAGACGGCGCGCGGCTTGTACCGATGGTTCAGGAAGTAGTCGTATTTCATCAGGCCGAGCGCCAGATCCGGTTCCAGCGCCGACGGGCCGCACGCCTCGAGGAACGCCCGCAGCCGGATGAACAGATCCTCCAGCTGGTGGCCGATCCGCTGCCAGCCCCGCTCCTCCCAGTAGTCTCCGAACCGCTGGAAAAAATCAAACGGCGACTCGAACACCCGAAACGCGAGACACAGCACCGTGCGGTCCATCCGATGGGCGTTCCAGTATTTCTCCAGCACGTCCTCGACGCGCTTGATCCGCACGATGTCGCCGAAGGACAGCACGTCGTTCGACAAAATCTCGTACGGCGCCCGCTCCATGAACACGTAGCCGTACTTCGCCGCGTCCCGCCGCAGTCCGGTGCCGCGCAGCATCTTGAGGAAGCCGAGCTGCAGCTCCTCGGGGCGAAGCGCGAACACGTCGTTGAACGTCTTGCGGAACGTGTCGTAGTCCTCGTACGGCAGTCCGGCGATCAGGTCAAGGTGCTGGGCGATTTTCCCGCTGTCCCGGATCGCCGTCACCGTGCGGCTCAGCTTCGCGAAGTTCTGCCGGCGCATGACCGCCTCGTTCGTCGGGTCGTTCGTCGACTGCACGCCGATCTCGAACCGGAAGATGCCCGGCGGCGCATGCTCCGCGAGGAACTCGAGCACCTCGGGCCGCATGATGTCGGCGGTGATCTCGAACTGGAACACGCAGCCCCCGTGGTTCTCGATCAGGAAGCGGAACAGCTCGAGCGCGTAATCGCGGCGGATGTTGAACGTGCGGTCGACGAACTTGATGATCCGGGCGCCGTTTTCGATCAGGTAAAGCAGGTCCGCCTTCGTCTGTTCGAGATCGTAGTAGCGGACCCCGGTCTCGATGCTGGACAGGCAAAACTGGCAGTTGAACGGACAGCCGCGGCTCGTCTCGAAGTAGACGATGCGGTTCGGCAGATGCGGCACGTCTTCCGGGAAGCGGTGCGGCGACGGCATCTTCGTCAGGTCCGCCTTCGGGCGCGGCGGATTGATCCGGATCTCGCGCGCGCCGTCCGGCAACGTCTTGCGGTACGCGAGGCCGAAGACGAAGTGGAACTTCCCTTCGCCGCGCAGTTCGGTCAGCAGATGGTGAAACGTCTCCTCGCCCTCGCCCATGACGATGAAATCGACCTGCTCCAGCCGCTCCATCCAGTACTCCGTGTCGTAGCTGACCTCCGGGCCGCCGAGCACGATGCGGACATCGGGCAGCACCTTGCGCAGCAGGTCGATGACCGTGATCGTCTCCTCGATGTTCCAGATGTAGCACGAGAAGCCGACGACGTCCGGCTTCCTCCGGTACAGGTCGGCGGCGATGTTCATGGCCGGGTCCTTGATCGTGTACTCGGCGATTTCGATGTCGAACTCGCGCCTGCTGTACGCCTTCAGGCAGCGCAGCGCGAGCGAGGTGTGGATGTATTTCGCGTTGAGCGTGGCGAGCACGATTTTCATGGCATGACCTCGCGGGATAAAGATGGGCCCGCCTGCTCCCGCGGGCGGAAGCGGCAGGCCGCGGTTTGAGCCGATGCCGATGATCCGATCGGCTACAGGTTGTCGCTGAGATGCAGTTTGTCCATGTACTGCAGATGCATGACTTCATATTGGACGCGCCACTCGCCGTCTCCGAGATACGTCACGACGCCCGGCGCGAAGCCGCGCGGCTCGGCGTTGAACGTCCGCGAATAATAGATGATGATTTCCAGGTTGTCGTCCGGCAGCATGCGGCGCAGTTCGACGGCCATGTTGATCGCCCAGTTGCGCAGGTCCCCTCTCGCTTCGCTGCCGTACAGCATGTAGAACGACGGGCTGATGACGGCGGTCACGACGAGCCAGCCTTCCGCGTCGCGCGTGACGGTCCAGTCGCTGAACGTGGCCGTTCCCTTGACCGTATAGGTGCTGCTGAACTCCTCTTCCAGGAGCTCCCGGATCTCCTCGTTCGACGCGCCTTCCAGACTGTCCGGCAGGCTGCTCCCCGGGAAGCCGATCTCGTAGATCGCGGGCGGATCCGCCTCCAGATCCTCAAGCAGCGACTCGGCATAGTACGCGGGAACCGCGAAGTTGAGCGCGGCCAGCGTATCGCGGATGACGGCCGTCGTGATGCCGACCAGCTCGCCGTACTCGTTGAACACCGCGCCGCCCGAGCTGCCCCGGTCCACCGGTGCGTTGATCTGGTAATACGTCAGGTCGCCGTCTTCGATGAAGTTGCTGATCAGGCCCTCGGACACGGTGTTCCGGTAGCCGAGCGGACTGCCGATCGCGACGACGCGGTCGCCTTTGCGCACCAGATCGGGATCCGCGAACTCGACCGGCGCAATGTTCAGCGATTGCGCGGTCTGCACGATCGCGAGATCCGCGTCCTCGTCGGCCGCGGCCACGCCGAGAATGGCGACGGAGGTGCCGTCGTTCAGCAGGACGCTGCCGGAAGAAGCGCCGTCGATCACGTGCCAGTTCGTGAGCACCCAGCGCGCGCCGACGATGACGCCGCTGCCCTGGGCGTTGTCGGTCGTGATCATGACGACCCGGTCGTCATTCCGCTCCACGATCTCCGCGGGCGAAAGCCGCACGCGGGCCGCTTCCTTTGCCGCCCGCTCCTGTTGTTCAATATACCCGGCGGTTTCGATGACGATCGTCCGGTTCGCCGCGTTCCACGTCGTCCGCGCGCCGAACGCGTCGCCGACGAGCCGGAGCGGCACCATCGTCACGCCGTTCACGGCCCGGGCGGGCACGTCGAGCGCGACCGTCTTGCCGTTCACGACGGCCTGCCGCGAATCGATGCCCAGCGTGACGGACAGGCTGTCCTTGCGCGCGACGACGGTCTTCGTCGAAGCGTTCCAGTGGACCTTCGCGCCGAGCGCCGAGAAGATTTGCCGCATCGGCACGAGCGTCACGCCGTTCTGCTGCACCGGCGCGGGATCGAACGCGAACGGTTCGCCGTCGACGATCACCCGGATCTCCGTCTGCTGCGCCGCCGTCGAGGCCGATTCGGCCGCGACGGCATGCGGCGCCCATGCTCCCGTGAGCGGCCATGCGATCATCACGGCCGCGGCGCAGATTGCAATACCGCGTCTGAAGGTTGCGTATGTTGCTCCCATGTTTCCCTCCGGCTGTCTCCTTTTTCTCCCATCGCCATCGTACCACCCGGAAGCGGGGTTGTCCATGTCCGGCCGCAGGAAAGTTCCGGTTCAGCGCACGGACGCTCCGCCCGTTCCCCATTCCCGCACGAAACGGCTCAGCCGCTCGATGCCGGGCTCGATGTCCCGGTCGCGGATGTTGCCGTACCCGAGCACGATCTGGCGGGTGCGGAATCCCCGCCGCACGCAGTAGTCCTCGACCGGCTCGACGACGACGCCGCAGGCCGCCGCCCCGGTCCAGTCCGGGGCTTCGGGCAGATCCGGAAACTCCGCCAGGATATGCATGCCCGCCTCGTCCCCCCGGATGACGGCGCGCTCGCCGAAGTGGCGGCGCAGCGCTTCGATGAGCAGCGCGCGCCGGTTGCGGTAGACGGTGCGCATCCGGTGGATGTGCCGCTCCAGGTGCCCGTCCCGGATGAAGCGGGCCAGGGCGATCTGCGGCGCGGCGGGCGGGCGCAGGTTCGCCGCCTCCCTGTAGGCGGCGAACGGTCCGGTCAGGTCGCCCGGCAGCACGAGGAAGCCGATGCGCAGGCCGGGCGCGAGCGTCTTGCTGAACGTGCCCGCGTAGATGACGCGCTCCGGCCCGAGCGTGTGGAGCGGCGGGATCGGCACCCCTTTCAGCCGGAAGTCGCCGTCGTAATCGTCCTCCACGATGTAGCTGCCGGCCTCCTCGGCGAGCCGGACCGCGTGGAGCCGGCGCTGGATCGACAGGATGCCGCCGGTCGGGTACTGATGGGACGGGGTCAACACCATCAGCCTTCCGGGCGGCAGCGCCGCGATCTCGTGCACCCGCATGCCGGACTCGTCAACGGGCACCGGCTCGATCCGGTAACCCGCCCTTCCGAAAATGTGTCCCGTGATCTCGATCGTCGGGTCCTCGAGGCAGACGGAGTCGAACCGGGGCCTGAGCGCGCGGGCCGCGAGGTCGAAGCCTTCCGACGAGCCGCCGGTGATCATGATGCGGTCCGGGTCGACCCGCATGCCGCGCGAACGGAGCAGGAAGGCGGCAATCTCGAGGCGCAGGCTCTCCTCGCCCCGGACGTCGCCGTAATCGCAGGCGTCGTCCAGGGCCGCTTCCTTCAGATAGCGGGCCCATTTCCCGCGGGGGAAATGCTCGAGATCCGGCACGCCTGTGGCGAAGCGGATCACGCCGTCGCGGGCGGATGCGGAGCTGACACGCGTCGCGGACAGCGCCGCCGGCGTTCGGGCGTACGGGGCGCGCTGTCCGACGGCGTCGCGCCGCCCCAGGGTGTCGCGCTGGCCCTGGGTGTCGCGCGAGCCGAAGACGCCGCGCAGGCCGACGGACGGCGAGATGCCTTCGGCCACGTAGGTCCCGGAACCGTGCCGGCCGACGAGGTAGCCCTCCGCGGTCAGCTGTTCGTACGCTTCGATGGCGACGTTCCGCGCGATGCCGAGTTCTTTTGCCAGAAGGCGGGTGGAGGGAAGTCGCGCGCCCACGGGGATGTCGCCGTTCTCGATCTTGCGCCGGATCTGGTCGCAGAGCTGGGCGGTTACGGGCCGCCGCGCCGATCGGTCGATCGTGATGCCGAACAACGGGTACCACCCTTTCCAGAGCCAAAAGTGGTTCCATAAATTTTGTTGAAAAGTGGACCTGTGGGAGACCACTTGCCCTTATTATAATGGGACCGGAACGATGGAGAAAGGAGAGGATCGAAAATGATGGAAAAGAAACGACTGGGTCAAACGGATATCGAGGTGAGCGCGGTCGGCTTCGGCTGCTGGCCGATCGGCGGGCAGTTCCTGCTGGACGGCTATCCGGACGGATACGGCGAGGTGGACGACGACGTGTCGATCAAGGCGATCGAGCGGGCGCTCGAGCTCGGGATTAATTTCTTCGACACGGCGGACGCATACGGCACCGGGCACAGCGAAGAGGTGCTGGGACGCGCGCTGAAGGGACGCTGGCACGAGGCGGTCATCGCGACCAAGTTCGGGTTCACCTACGACGAGGCGAGCCGGAACGTGTATACGAAGATCGACGTGTCGCCGGACTATATCGTCCAAGCCTGCGAGCGGTCGCTGCGGCGGCTCGGCACGGACTATATCGACCTGTACCAGATCCATCCCGGCTCGATACCGGACGACCGGATCGATTCCGTCATCCACTCGCTGGAGCAGCTGAAGAAGAAAGGCTGGATCCGCGCGTACGGATGGAGCACGGAGGATCACGAGGCGGCCGAAACGTTCGCCCGCAGATCCGCCGCGGCGGCGTTCCAGCACCCGCTCAACGTGCTGGTTGACTCGCCGATGGTGGAGCTCTGCGAGCGGCACGGGCTCACAAGCATCAACAACGCGCCGCTCGCCATGGGGCTGCTCAGCGGCAAGTTCAGCCGCGCGTCGCGGCTCCCCGCCGATGACGTGCGCGGCAGCGCGCAAGCCTGGGTCCGTTACTTCAAGGACGGCCGGCCGGTGCCGGAGTATCTGGACGCGCTGGACGCGATCCGCGAAGTGCTGACCTCCGGCGGACGGTCGCTCGTGCAGGGCGCGCTCGCGTGGATCTGGGGCCGCAGCGCGGTTACGGTGCCGATTCCGGGCATCAAGAATCCCGCGCAGGCCGAGGAAGCGGCGAAGGCGATGGCATTCGGCCCGCTCGCGCCGGAGCAGATGGCGGAGATCAAGCGGATTCTGGACAACCTGAACGCGGACGTGAGCCGGACAGGTTGAGGACGGGTGGAGCGGCGCCGGATGGCCGATCCGGACGCCGCGGCCCGTGCCGGCCGGATACGATGCACGAACGCCGCGGCCCGTGCGAATAGAATACACCCCCGGTCACCGCAGCCCGCTCGGAATAGAAGAAATTCCTTCCTCTATCCGGCCGTTTTCGCGATTCACCCTAGATATAGAAGAAAATTCTTCCTCTATCTCTCCCAAAACCGCCCGAATCCGGGCATTTCCGCGAAACAAGCGAAATAACTTCGTCTATTTTTCGGAATCCCGACGATTTCGACAAAATAGACGAAGTTTTTGCTTCTATGGCCGCCTTGGCCGGACCTCAACGGCAAGAAGGCGGAGGAGTTGTTCAACAAACGGATCGCGACGAAGATCGGACGGAAGGCGGTCTGCCTGCCCTCCGCCTCCCCCGCCAACGCCTCAAAAAGCCTGGAACAGCTGATCCGGGAATGGAGCGTCATCAGGCGCGATGGATGAGCGCCACCGTATCCGCAACAGGAAGGGCTGTCCCCTGCGGGGCGAATGCCCGGCGACGCCGGTACAAACCCTATGATCCGACACGCCCGCAAGGAGGACTGTCCCATGGATCGTTTCGAGCCTTATCTCGTCTTTTTCGAACCGGCCGCCCTGGATTACCCGCTCGGGCGCAAGCTCCACGAACGCTTCAAGGCGCTCGGAACCCCGATTCGCATGACGACGTCCCATAATCGGGTGACGGGCATTCCCGGGGACACCGAAACCGAGAAATACCGCAACGCGAAACGAACCCTCGTCGTCGGCGTACGCAAAACCCTCGATTTCGACACGTCCAAACCGTCGGCGGAATACGCGATCCCGCTGACGACCGGATGCGCGGGGCATTGTCATTACTGCTACCTGCAAACCACCATGAGCGCGAAACCGTATGTCCGGATTTACGTCAACCTCGACGAGATTCTCGAGCGCGCGGCGCGGTACATCGAAGAACGGAAGCCGGAGATCACCCGGTTCGAAGCCGCCTGCACGGGGGACCCGGTCGCCCTCGAGCACATGACCGGCGCCCTCGGCAAAACCATCGAGTTTATGGCGGATCAGCCTTACGGGCGGCTTCGGTTCGTCACCAAGTTCGCCGGCATCGACCCGCTGCTGTCGCTCCGGCACGGCGGCCATACGCGCATCCGCTTTTCCGTCAACTCCGACTATGTGGTCCGCCATTTCGAACCGGCCACATCCCTTCTGGAAGAACGGATCGAAGCGGCGGGCCGCGTCGCGGAAGCCGGGTATCCGCTCGGATTCATCATCGCGCCGATCATCAAGCACGACGGCTGGCAGGAGGGGTACTGGCGTCTCCTCGAGACCCTGCATGACCGTCTGAAACATGTCCCGCTAAACGACCTGACCTTCGAGCTCATCCAGCACCGATTCACCAAAACGGCCAAAAACACGATCCTGAGGCGTTACCCGAAGACGAAACTGGTGATGGATGAAGACGAGCGGCGCATCAAGTGGGGAAGATACGGAAAATTCAAGTACGTGTATCCGGCGGAAACCGTGGAAGAGTTCCAGGAGTTGTTTGAACACGGCATCCGGTCTTTTTTCCCGCAAGCGGAAATCGCTTATTTCGTTTGAGCCTTCGCATTCGGCTGCGCCGACGCATTCAAGGCCGCGGCGGAATGGCGGCGCGCCGGGGGTTCGTGCTATGATGGACACGACCAGCAAGGGAAACGGAGCGGATGTTGCGATGAAGGATCACCGCCGGAAAGACGCGGGGCAAGGCGCCGGAAAGCCGGTTGCGGCGGGGCGGACGATTGCGGCCGGGCGGGCGGACAAGCGGAGCGCAAGGCGCGGGACGGACGCGGCTGACGCGGGCGCGAGGAAGACCCGTGATGAAGCGAACCGCGATGATGCGAACCGCGATGATGCGAACCGCGATGATGCGAACCGCGCGAAGCCGAAGCGGAGGCCTGCCGGCGCCGACCGGGACGGTGCGAAGCGGGCGCGCGAACAAGGCGTCCGGATTTCGGACGCCGCGGCGGACGAGCTCAGGCCCGGCGACCGGATCGTCGTGACGATCAAGCGGATCGGCATCAACGGCGAAGGCGTCGGCTACTACAAGCGCAAGGCCGTCTTCGTGCCCGGCGCCCTGCCCGGCGAGGTCGTGAAAGCGGCCGTAACCGGCGTGGAGGCGAACCGGCTGACGGCAGAAATGGTTGCGGTCGAGAAGCGGTCGCCGCACCGGGTGAAACCGCCCTGCCCCGTATACGACCGCTGCGGCGGTTGCCAACTTCAGCATATGGACTACGCTGGCCAACTCGCGGCGAAGGAGGAGCTCGTCCGCGAGGCGTTCGCGCGCTACGCCGGCCTCGAGGGCGAGGCGCTGCCGCTGCGCCCGATCATCGGCATGGACGAGCCCTGGCGCTACCGCAACAAGGCGCAGCTGCAGGCCGGACGGGGGCCGGGCGGCAAGCTCGCCCTCGGGCTGTATGAGCCGGGCAGCCGCCGGCTCGTCGACATCACCGGGTGCGCGGTGCAGCACCCGGCCGTCACCGAAGCCGCCGAGCGGATCCGGCGACTGATCGGGCAGGCCGGCGTGCCGGTCGGCAGCGGCCCCGGCGGCGCGCTGCGCACCGTCGTGCTGCGCGTCGCCCCCGAGTCGGGCGAGCTGCAGCTTGTGCTCGTCGCGTCGGCCGAGCAGTTCCCCGGCCGGGACCGGCTCGTCGAGGCGATTCGCGCGGAGCTGCCGCGGATCACCTCGATCTCGGTGAACGTGAACAAGGGCGCATCCCCGCTCGTCTTCGGCGAGCGCACCCGGCTGATCTGGGGCAAGCCCGACCTGGAGACCCGGCTCGGCGACCTGCGGTTCAGGCTGTCCCCGCGCGCCTTCTTCCAGCTCAACCCGGAGCAGACGGTGAAGCTGTACGACCTCGCGCGGGAAGCGGCCGCCCTGACCGGCCGGGAGACGGTCGTCGACGCCTACTGCGGCACCGGCACGATCGCCCTCTGGCTCGCGCCTTACGCGCGCGAGGTCCGCGGCATCGAGACGATCCGCGAGGCCGTCGACGACGCCGAACGGAACGCCCGGCTGAACGGCCGGACGAACGCCCGCTTCTACGTCGGGCGCGCCGAGGAGCTCTTGCCCCGCTGGGTGAAGCTGGGCTTCCGGCCCGACGTCATCGTCGTCGACCCGCCGCGCACCGGCTGCGACGCCGCCCTATTGCGCACGGTCGCCGACGTGAAGCCGGACCGCTTCGTCTACGTCTCGTGCAATCCGGCGACGCTCGCGAAGGACTGCCGCGCGCTGCTCGACGCGGGCTACCGGATCGAGTGGGCACAGCCGGTGGACATGTTCCCCCAGACGGCGCATGTGGAGTGCTGCGTGTTGCTGCAACGAAGCAAGTGAAAGGCAGACGCGTCCGGGATCTGTCCCATGATTCCCGGATGCCCGTCTGCCTTTCTTTTGCAATTTATTGCTTGAATTCGATTGGTTTGCGGCGCAACAGGATGTATGGTAAATTTGCGGAGAATGTTGCGATGCCATCCGGGGCCCGCTATGGCAAGGAACCAAAATCTTCTTCTCGCTAATCGAAACTTCCGGAACTTGTGGCTGGCGCAAACCGGAAGCAACATAGGCGATTGGTTCCATCAGGTTGCTCTGGCGCAGACGACTATGGCCATCGCCCATTCCGCCGAAGCCATGGGACTTGTGTTGCTGTGCAGGTCGTTTACCGGTTTTGTGCCGGGGCCTTTGGTCAGCCCGTTGGTCGATCATTTCGGCAAAAAGAAAGCGATGATCGTCACGGACTTCTGCGGGCGCTGTTTGTTCCGGTTTTCATTCTTGCGATTGTTTTGCGCAACAGCGCCTGTCTCTTTGTCGGCGCGTTCCTGCTCGGTCTGAGCGGCGTGATGTTCAATCCGGCCGCCCAGGCCTGTCTGATGTTCGCCAATCCGGGAATTGCGCCGACGGGGGTGATCATCGAATCCGTTTCACTGCTTTGCGGCATGTATTGGTTGGCCGGGTTGCGTCCGAACGTCGCCAATCGGAACGGGGTGTTCATGTGAGAAGAACCGAACTTGTTCCCTGGACGGAACAATGGCTTGAACGGTACCGGCAAGAGGAGATCTTGCTGCGATCCATTTTCGGGAACGAGCTGCTTGACATCCATCATATCGGCAGCACGTCCGTGCCCCAAATCGGCTACGCCAAGCCGATCATCGATATCCTGATCGTCGTCCGGGATATCGGCAAGGTGGACGCGTACAACGATTTGATGATCCGCGCCGGCTACGAGCCCCGGGGAGAGCAGGGAATCGCCGGCCGGCGCTATTTTCCGAAGGGCGGGGACCGGAGAACCCACCACGCGCATATCTTCGAGGCGGGAAACCCCCATATCGACCGGCATCTGAACTTCAAGGCCTGCCTGATGCGCCATCCCGACGAAGCGAGGGCGTACGGAGAGTTGAAACTGCGCCTCGCCCGGCAATTTCCGGATGATGTTCGCGCCTATCAGGAGGGGAAAGCGGCCTTCTGCGCCGAATTGGAGCGGAAGGCCATGAGATGGGCGGAAGCGCTTCAGGATCAGCCGTCCACGGACAATTCCTGCGAATATCGCCGGACGAGATGTGACGCCCGGCAATCGCAAGCGTCGCAACGGCAAGCAACAGCATGCCGGCGCCAATCAGTCCGATGGTCGCAAAATCGAAGGCGACCGGAGCGGGATCAATCGCCCACACAAGCGCGAAAACGAGAAAACCCAACAGGCCGCCAAAGAAGACGCCCGGCCCGACATACAGGCCCGCTTGCACCAGGATGTTGCAGAGGATGCCGGCGGGAGTCACGCCGATGGCCCGCAGCACGGCGAATTCCTTGCGCTTTGACAGAATCTGGTTCATCAAGCCGCTCAACACGCCCGCCATCGAGCAGCCGATGATGACGGAAAGCACGACGACAAAAATCCCCCACCGCTGAACGAATCCATTCCTCGCTTGTTCCAACGCTTCGTTCAAGGTGGTGATCTGAAGCTCCGGGAATTTCGCGCGCACGGATTCCAGCTCCGCCAACGCTTGCGGCTCATCGTTCGTGTCGATATGGATTCTGGTCACGGCCGGATACCGATTCAGGGGATTGGACCAGGTCATCAGCGCATGATCGGGCTGCTTCAGTTCCCCGCTGACCCTGCCGATGCGAAAGACCCCGACAGGCACGATATCCTGAAGCGCCTCATCAAGCGTACCGATCACGATTTCGTCCCCCGCTTGCAGGCGATATTTGTCCGCAAGCTCCGCGGAGATCACCAGTTCATCTTCCCCGAGCCCTTCCACCAACGGAGAGTAAACGGCCAAAGGCGCAATCCTGACCTTCTCGCCATTCAGCAAAATATAGTTGAGATTCAATACTCCTTCATACTCCACTTCGCGAACGGAATCCAGCGCCAGCAACGCGTCACGCAGCCATTGATGATCCAGGGCGGATTCGGTTCCGAGACGGTTGTACAGCATGATCGGTTTCTCGTAGTTTTCCTTCAAAAAACGCAGGTTGTTGGCTTCCAACGTATTCAGCAACGTGGTGCCGAACACGGCAATCGCCAGCGTCAGGGAAACCGGGATCACGGCAAAAGCGTTTCTCCTGACCTGGGGCAGCATGTTCTTGAATGTCAGGTAGACAATCCGGCCAATTCTGCGGCCGATCACCTTCAACGCGCCATGGATGACCTTCTCGACCGCACGGGGCATGAGCAGCAAACATCCGGCCAACAGGATCAGCAATCCCGGGAAGAGCAGGGCGTAATTTTCATTGACATAACCAAACAAGTACGCGATAGACCCGGTCAGAAGCGCGATCCATCCACGGCGTTTATGTTTCGTTTTGTGCTTGAAGTCCAGCCGCTCGTTTTCTTCCATCATCTCGCGGGGCAGAATGCTCATGCTGCGATAGGCGGGGATGAGCATGAACAATTGGAAGAAAAGAAAACAGGCCGCGGCGACAATGAACACCACCGGCAAGTCGGAGGCGTGCCCCGCGGTCGCCCGCATCCCAAATACGCGTTCGGCGACCCGGATCAACCCGTTCGTCGCCCATGCCGATACGGCCCCGCCGAGCATCGTGCCCGTCAGATTAATGACGTAACTCTGGATCAGCACGATCCGGCCGATCTGCGCGGTCGAGGCTCCGATCGAACGCAAAATCGCGATCTGATTCCTCAATCTGTAGAGAAGTATTTCCAGATTGGAAAGGATGAGCAGCGCCGTGACCACGAGAACCAGGAACGACAACACGATGATATAGGTGTGCAGCGTTCGCATATTGGAGTGAACGAGTTCATTCTGTTCCACCAGATCGATGCGCAGACGGTCATCGATCTTGCGGATCTCCCGCACAACCGACAAAGCATCCGCGCCCTTCGCCAGTTTGAGCATCAGCCCGCTCGCATACTCGCCTTCCTCCGCGAAGGGCGCCATATGATCATAGTGGATGATGGCGAAGCTGACCAGACCTTGTGGATCCTCGATAATCTCCGACACACGGAACGTCATGCCTTCCACGACCACGTGATCGTCGATGCCCGCTCTCATGAATTCGGCGAGTTCTTCATGGAGGATGATCGTGGAAGGCGCAATGTCCGAAGTGAATTTGTAGGTGCTCCTGGTCAGGCTATTGCCGGTCGCGCCGATGGTCCACACGGGCATGCTCGATTCGCCGAAGCGGAGGAATCCGGACAAAACATGGGCGGACTCCTCCACACCCGGCAGCGAAACGATGCGATCCGCTTTCTCCTTCGTCAGGACATCGGGATGATCCGGGGGATAGGAAACCATGATGTCCGCTTCGCCGAACATCTCGCGGAACGACTGCTCCATCGCGCGCTGCGCGTTCAGCGAATACACAAGCATGGTGATGATCAGAAGCGTCGAGACCAGGATGCTGACGATGGAAAAAGCAATCAGCAGACGATTCGCTTTCAACAGTCTCAGGGCCAGTCCCCAACAGGTCTTTCTCATGCTCCCCTCCGCCCTTCGGCGATTGCTCTGAACATCTTCAGGATCTTGTCCAGATCCCGCATGCCGCCGCAAACATATTCGTCCCGGATCTCCCCGTCATGGAAAAACAGCACCCGGTCCGCGGAAGCCGCGACGACGGGGTCGTGCGTGACCAGCAAGATGGTCTGCTGGCGTTCAGCCCTCATGTCGAGCAATACATTCAGGATTTCCTTCGTGGTGTTGAAGTCGAGATTGCCCGTCGGCTCATCGGCCAACAGGATGGGAGGCTTCGCGATGATGGCGCGGCCGATCGCGACCCGTTGCTGCTGGCCGCCGGACAATTCGACCGGCCGATGCCGGCGGAAGGCGGACAGACCCAGCATCCCCAGCACCTCTTCCACCCGGGCGCGGATGGAGGATTCCGGTTCTCCCAGGAGAATGAGCGGAACCGCGATATTGTCTTCCGCGGACAAGTCTTTGAGAAGATTGAAGGATTGGTGGACAAAACCGACATTCTTCAACCGGTAACGCGAAGCCTCCGGCTCCTGGAAGATATGGCGGCAAGGCTCGCCATTGAGTTTGATGACGCCCGAAGTCGGCTTGTCCAGAGCGCTCAGGATGTGAAGCAAGGTGCTCTTCCCCGATCCGCTCGTTCCCATGACGGCCACGAACTCCGCCTTTTTCAGGGAAAAAGAAACATTCTTCAACGCGCGCACGGCGTGATTCGCATTTTCATAGGTTTTGGACAACCCTTCCACTTCCAGAACGGTCCGGCTCATGGTTCCCCTCCCCCTTTCCACTATATCCAGTATTTTATACGAAGACCGAACATTCACCAAATATTGCGGGGGTTGGTTGAAAGAAACCGGATGGCTGTGATAGAATGATCCAAATTTGCGATGCAATGAAGAAGGATCATCATTTGCGGGAGTGACAGCGGAATGCATTTTGAACGGTACACGGATGTGCATGCGTTCTACCGGGATACCTTTGATGTGTTGATGCGTCACGAGTCGCAGAATATGATCATCCTCGGCAATCTCATCATGGGTCACAAGGGCGAAGACAAAACAGACTGGCGCGATCCCGCAAACTGGCTGATGGCGACCGTCTCCGACGCAAGCGGCATAAGGCTGACCGCCCTCATGACTCCGCCGCATAACCTGACCCTGTACGCCACCGACAACCGGATTGACCCGGCGGCGATCGACTGTCTGATCGAAGGACTGGAAGGCCATGACATTCCCGGCGTGATCACCGAGAAAGCTTTGGCCGAATCTTTCGCCGGGGCATATGCCGCTCGAAAGGGATTGACCCGCAAAACGATCATGGACCAGCGGATCTATGAACTGACGGCGGTCAATCCCGGCATCAACCTGATGGGCACGGTTCGCTTGCTGGATGAGAACGATATGCATTTTTTCCCGTATTGGCTTGAAGCTTTCCATGCGGCAGGTGTCTATGGAAAAACGGAAATGTCGATCCCTCAGAATGAGGACTTGTATCGCTACAGACTGTCGACGAAAAAGCTCTATGTATTGGAAGTCGACGGAATGCCCGTCTGCATGGCAGGTTATACAAGGGAATTGCCGTCAGCGATCGGAGTGGCCTTCGTCTATACCCCTTCCTATTTCCGGAGAAAGGGCTACGCCACCTCATGCGTGGCGCAACTCAGTCAAATGGCGCTGGACAAGGGCTATGCGAAATGCGTGTTGTACACCGATCTGCTGAACCCGACATCGAACGGCATTTATCAGAAAATAGGGTACAAGGCGGTCTGCGATTCGCTCATGCTGAAATTTGAATGACGGGATTGTCCCGGGCGGGAGTTCGACTCCCGCCCTTGGTCTTTTTTGCCGGGAGATGTTCTTGGACGAGAGGAAAACCGAAATTTTTGTCGAATATGGTACTTGAGAAGTACGCCATTTATTGGATTCGGTTGGGCCGATTGGATCATCGGAAGATTGGGCAGTACTTCTCGTTTTTTGTTTTTATAGCCCAAATTCTGCAAGAAGGACTGTGAAATCATGCGAGCACTCTTCAAACTCTTCGGGCTTGTCTGTTCGGTCATGCTGCTGGTTGCGTTGTGGCCCGCCGATGCTCATGGCGAAGACCGATCCTTTGAAATCACGAATGTTGAAATTCGCGCCCGCATCGACCGGGACGGCAACATGCACGTCACGGAGTATGACACGTACCGATTCAGCGGGCAATTCAACGGGATTCTGGTGAACCTCAACTCCCGCGCTTCGGACGGAATCGAACATTTTCAGGCCTGAGCCTTTTGCATAATTTCGTTTTGAAGCCAGCTTCATAGGGAGTCCTCAACTAGCAGCAGTTAATTCCTGGCTTTAACGTTTAAAAATGTGTAATTGGAGTTTATTGGTCATAAAAATGGGCAGA
>Ga0310826_100486_pt1 | contig 38837 bp, 41 predicted proteins | sample WT_ome_FD_201306 | JGI IMG/M metagenome (GOLD analysis project Ga0310826, IMG submission 201306) | Sorghum-adapted microbial communities enriched on wild type (WT) sorghum from Joint BioEnergy Institute, Emeryville, California, United... ... | reverse complement strand
GACGTGGATGCCGTGCTTGATGCAATTTTCGACGAGCGGCTGGACGATCAGCTTCGGGACGGGAATTTGCATGAGTTCGTCATCGATTTCGATCGTATAGTGCAGGTCGTCCGGATAACGGATTTTCATGCATTCCAGATAAGCCGCGGTGTATTCGATTTCCGCTCCCAGGCTCACCTCGCTGGATTCTTCCGACGAAATGTATCTCAGCATGTGCGAGAGCTTCTGGCAGAGCATCGTAATTTCGCGGGACATGTTCTCTTCCGCCATGACGCTGATCGTGGTGATCGTATTGAACAGAAAATGCGGGTTCATCTGGGAAGAGAGCGCGGCCATCGTGGCCCTGATTTCCTGGGTCTGCGCGAACAGCAATTTCTCGACGGAGCGCTGCAGTTTGGCGTTCATACGGTTGAACGCCAGCTGCAGTTCCTCAATCTCGTATATCCCGCTGTTGACCGGCTGATTCCGGCGAATCCCCTCGCCAATATCCATCTTCTTGATGGCGGAGTGCAATCTGGCGATCGGCTTCGTGATTCTGCGCGCCGCATAATAGGAGTAGATGAGCGCCAGCAACAAGACGGCCGCCGTCGCCAGGGCCAGCCGCAGGGTGAATTGATTCAGGGAATCGACCAGTTCCTGTCGGGAAGCCGCCACGGCAAGGATCCATCCCGTCTGCCCGGAGACATGAAAAGACACCAGCTCCTTGCCCGGGCCGGCATAACGGTCGACATAGAGCGAAGATTTGCCCGAGCGCAGAAACTGGTTGTAGTAATACGCTCCTTCCCCGTTGTCGCCTTCGTAAGGATAGAACAGATCGCCTTCCGCATTGAATACGTAGTACCGCTTGTCGCTCCCGCTTTCCTTTTCCAGCGCGATCAGGCTGCTGAAGATGATATCCGCGTCCTGCTGGGCCTGTATGATGCCCTGCAGTTTCCCGTAATCTCCGTAATAGGCCCTGTACAGCGAGATGAAGTGCTTGTCCTTGAAGAATACGAACGATTTCGCCAGTTCGGCGTCTTTCTCGGGCGGACCGATCAAGCTGCCCCCGCCTTTTCCGATGACGGCGTCGAACCACGGCTTGTTCGTCACATCGTCTTTCCCGTATTTGACGAGCGCCCCGGTTGAAATGCGGTTCCCTTCCAGGTCATAGATGGTCAGTTCCCGAACGGCCTGCGTCGGCCCGATGGCGGCCACCATGATTTCGTTCAGCGCCTTGATCTCCGATATCTGCTCCATGGTGTAGGCGCTCCCGTCGCCATGCCGGCCGGCGATGCGCAGCAGGATGTCCTTGATCAGACTGGAGTAGGAGACGCTCAGGGTGACGTTGTCCATTTTCTGAATTTCGAGATCCAGTTTGTTGGAGAGGCTGAGCGAAAGTTCCTCGATGGACGCCAGCGAACGGGTCGTAAACTCCCGAAATTCGTAAATATAGAAACCGACGGCGTAAATGGACGATACCAGCAGGATCATGACGGCATAAGTCAAAAACAGCCGGAAACGCATCGTTTTTCTTCTCATGTTGGAAAGCGCTCCCAATCATGTTGTCCGCACAATCCCCGGCTCCGTTCCACCGGCTCGCCGCGGCGCCGGGGCGTTTCCCTGCCGCAATCCGCCATGAACCGGATCGGGCGGCAGGGAAACGGTCACTTCAGGCCGGCGCCGCGCCTTCTTGCCTGACGGCGACGGCTTCGCCGCGATACGTCACGGTGCGCCTGCAGGCTTCGCCCGCGAATTCCACGACGAACTCGCGGACGGCGGGCATGCCGGCATAGCCGCCCTTCCGCTCCCCGATGACAAGCGTCCGCCCGGCATCGTTCCATTCGAGCGGGATCGTGGCGTATGCGCCTTGCTCATAGTTGTAGTTGTCGCCTTCATCTTCATAGATCATGAATTGGCCGTCCGCGCCGGGATAAATTTTCAGGCAAATCGGGGCGTCCGGTTTCTCGTCCGCGTACCGGATATCCGGACCGGTCGGCACGATGGACCCCGCGCGGACGAACAGCGGCAGCGTCTCCAGGTCGGCCTCGGCCCCGATGGTCCGGCCGCCTTCCAACCGCTCGTCCGTCCAGTAATTGTACCATATCCCGGCCGGCAAATAGACGGGGCGGGTCTCGGGAATATCCTCCAGTTCGCGCGAACCCGGGCCGAAGTACATCGGGTTCGTCACGGGCGCGACAAGAAACGCCGGACCGAACATGAACTGATCGGCGATATCATGCACGCGCGGATCTTCCCTGAAGTCGAACGCCAGCGCGCGCAGCATCGTATAGCCCCGATGCGCGACCGCGCCCGCAAGCGAGTAAATGTACGGCATCAGCCGGTAGCGAAGCTTCAGGTATTTCACCAGCGCGTCGTACATCGGGGTGCCCGGTTCCCCGAAACGCCACACCTCCCTCGGCGTATCCGTGCCGTGCGACCGGAACATGGGCAGAAAAGCGCCCAATTGAAACCAGCGGACATACAGTTCGCGGTAGCCGGGATCATCCACGCCGCCGTCGAAATCGCCGTTCCAGAACCACAGCTCCTTGCGCCTGCGCACGAAGAATCCGCCGATATCCAGCGTCCAGTAGGGCGAACCCGTTACGCAGAAGTTGAGGCCTTCGGCGATCTGCTTCCGGAGCGTCTCCCATTTCGCGGCGATGTCGCCGGACCAGGTGATCGTGCCGTAGCGGTGCTGCCCCGCGTATGCCGAGCGCGTCAGATTCACGACCCGCTTGTCCGGCGTCGCGTTCCGCTGGCCTTCATAGATGCCCCGGGAATGCAGCAGCGAATAGGCGTTGATGTATTCCGGATCAAGATACCGCCTGGCTTCCGACGTGTTGATCCGCATCCGCTCTTCGGGTTCCGGCTTGACCGCGCCCTTCCAGTCGGATTCGAACGGTTCGGTGCAGTCGCACCACCAGGCGTCGACGCCGTGGGAGAACAGCCCGTCATGGGCCTGCTTCCAGTACAGCCGGCGCGCTTCTTCGTTGAAGGCGTCATAAGTGGCCTGGTTGCCGAGCAGAAACCCCCGTTCGCTCATTTCCCGGTGATTGTCGCCGCCTTCCCTCATGATCGGCCATATGGACACCATCAATTTGGCGTTCAGATCATGCAGCTGCTTCATCATGCCGTCCGGATCCGGGAACCGTTCGGGATCGAGCGTTTTCTGGCCCCACAGCTCGCCGGGCCAAGACATCCAGTCGAGCACGACGCAATCGATCGGCAATCCGCGCCTGCGGTATTCCCGGACAACGCCGATCAGCTCGTCCTGCGTCTTGTACCGTTCCTTCGACTGGATGTAGCCGTAGGCCCATTTCGGCAGCATGGGCGCGTCGCCCGTCAGATGGCGGACGCCGCGGACAATGTCGTCAAATTCCGGACCGTAGATGAAATAGTAGTCCATCTCGTCGTCGACATCGGTCCAGATGTACGAGCCGAACGCATCGTCGCGGAAAATCATCAGCGAATAGCTGTCCATCAGAATGCCGTATCCGCGGGTGGAGACGAGAACCGGCACCACCGCCTTCATGTTTTGCTGATACAGATACTGGACTTTTCCCCGCAGGTTCATCATGCCTTCTTCATGCGAGCCGAGTCCGTACAGCGCCTCGCCGGGCTGCCACTCGAACGCCAGCTTCGTATGGTACGCCTGCCGGTCGACCACTTGCCGCGCATTGTCCGCCCTTGCGCGCAGCCCGTCCGCGCTCTGATCCATTTCGACCTTCGACCCGCCTTCGAACACCGTCCGGATCACATCGATCCGCTCCAGCGTCTTGCCGCCCGAATCGGGCTCCTTCGTCAGCAGACGGCCTTCCGCGTCCCGGTAGCTGAACGCGCAGGTCGCCTTGTCGACCCGTATCCTGAGAAGTCCGGTCGCCAATTCCACATGATCGGCGGTCTCCGCCAACGTCCACTCCACCGCCGCGCCCTCCGTGCGCCTGATGACCATCAAACTCTCTTTCCCGCTGAAATTATCATCCAGCGTATAACGGATTCTGGCAATGGACGGCGTGCAAAACGCGACATGCATCTTCCCTTCCGTGGTCCACAGCGTCGCGCCTTCCGCGTCGCGTTCGACCCGCATCAGCCGCATGGCGATCATTCTCCTTCCCGTCAGGTTGGTATTATAATGATATTATGATTTGTTAACGCTATCTAACTGGAAATTGCGCAATATTAACACAATATTTCGATCGGGTGATGACATGTACGAATACCGCTACCATGAGAACAAAACCCACGGAGAGCCGGACTTTCCTTTTCATGTGTATCAAGTGGAGCATCAGGCCGGCGCATCCTGCATTCTGCCCATCCACTGGCACAACGAGATGGAAATCATTCTTCTCGCCGAGGGAAACGCCGTCTTCCGCATCGAGAACCGGGAATACGCCATGCGGGCCGGGGATGCGCTGATCGTCCACCCGGGCGAGCTTCATTCGGGCGAAGGCGTTCCGGAAGGCCGTATCCGCTACCTGGCCATCGTGTTCCACCTCGACTGGCTATCCTCGCTCCAGCAGGACCGCATTCAGCAGCGGTATCTGAACCCGATCGCGCAGGGAACGGTCCGGCTTCCGTCCATGCTGTCCGCCGCCGACGAACGGCACGCCACGCTGCTGGAGCTGGTGCGGCGGATCTTGATCTGCCATGAGCGCCGGCCGCCCGCCTTCGAAATGAGCCTGAAGGCGCATCTGCTCATGCTGATCGCCGAAGTTTACCGGTGCGGACTGGCCGGTCAAGCCGATGAGACGGTCAAACGCGGGCGCCGCTTTCAACAGCAGATCAGGCAGGTGCTCGCGTTCATGGAGGCGCATGCCGGCGAGAAGCTGGATCTGAACCGTCTGGCCGCCGTCCTGTCCATGAGCCGTTCGCATTTTTGCAAATTCTTCAAAACGCAGACCGGCATGAGGCCCATGGAGTATTTGAATTACATCCGCGTCAACAAAGCCGCGCGGATGCTGCGCGCCGAAAATTGCAGCGTCCTCGAAGCCGCGCTGGAGTCCGGTTTTCAGAACGCCAGCTATTTCACGAAATGGTTCAAATGCTTCATGAACACGACGCCTTCCGAGTACAAATCCCGTCATGCGTCCGATCTCTGAACGGGGAGAAAAAAAATCCGGCCATCCGGCCGGACACGAAAAACCGGACCGCCCGGGCCGGATCGCCGCGGGCGGTCTGTGCCCGGCGGGCGCCTTGCCGCCGGGCAGTTTGCGCTATGTTCTCTTGATGACCTTGAAGTAGACCTGGTAAGGCTCATAGCCGATGTCCCGGATTCGTCTCAACGAAATGGCGGGATCCTGATTGGCCGTCTTGAAGAAATACCGCCAGCTTCCCCACTCGCGTTCATTCTCCATCTCGATTTCGGCGGCGATGTCGTCGCTCTCCACGTACAGAATCCGTTCCGCGTCGCACAGGCCCGCCAACACTTCCGGACCGTAGCGGAAAGCCCCCGTCCGCTCGTCGTCGGGAAGCGGAACGAAACGAATGCCGATCGGCAGCGTCACGCTGACCCGGTCGCCGTCCCGCCAGACCCGGCGAATCGGATAGAACCGGGAACTGTCCGACGATTTTCCGTGAAGCGCGCCGTTCACATGGAATACGGCGTCCGACATGATCCATTCCGGAATCCGGAAATGGAGCGCGGCTTCCGGCTGCGCGGATGTGCGCACAATGAAATCATACTTCCGGTATGGCGGCATGTTTTCGTGAATCGCCGCCGCTTCGTTGATCGCTTGATGCCCCGACGTGTCGGAAGAAGTCAGCGCGTTGCCGTTCATCTGATCCCGGACCTGAACGATCCGGAATTCCGCTCCATGAATCTCCGTGATCATTTCCGAATCAAAATATTGACAGATGTAAACATCATCCCGGTCCCGATAATAGATCCCCCTGTTCAGGGAGGCGTTCGCCTGCACCATCGTGCCGTGGCAGCAGAAGAAACTGTTCGTTTCCGAACTCCATTCCTTGCGCAATCCGGCCTTCATCGGCAGGAAATACGTGAGCAGTCCGGTGCGGGGATGCTCGTTGGGATTGCCGTTCAGGCCGTAATCCTGGTAATAGGTCTGCGCCATGACCCCGTTGTACAGGTTGTATTCCCGGTATTGCGCGTAGCCGGGGTCGCCGGTGTGCCTGAACAGGAACTCCGCCAAGCGCATCATGTTGTACACCGTGCAATGCTCCTGGTTCTTGTCTCCGAGGCGGGCCTTCATCTTCATCTTCGGCATCCAGACTTCGCCGGCGGTCTGACCGCCCGTCGCCAGGAAGCCTCTTTCCGTCACCGCGCAACGCCAATAGGCTTTCACAATGTCCATCCACCGGCTGTCTCCGGTGACTTCATACGCCCTGGCGCAGCCGAGCACTTCCGGGATCGTCGTGTTGGCCGCGTCCCGATCATTCTCGTCGGCGGCAAGCGAAGCTTCCACCTGGCCAGGAAAGCGCTGCTTCGCAAAGTCAGCGACTACCTGCCCGACCCGGTCTCGTCCGAAGAACTGCTGAGAAGTCTGCTAAGCGTCAGGCGCGAGCTCGAACAAGATTCGACCGGTTTCTTCAATTCGGCCCGCGAAAATGCGCAAGCGCTTACTTTTTCAACCGCCGGACGGGTTGCGCGACCTCCGGACGACATCATCGATCAGGTGAAGGCCTATGTGAAACATTCGCTGCGCGAAAACATCACCCTGAAAGAGATTGCCCGCAGCCTTCACTTCAATTGCTCCTATCTGGGGCAGAAATTCAAGGAACACGAGAAGATGACGTTCAACGAATATCTGCTCCGTCAGCGCATGGAAAGAGCCAAGACGCTGCTCGCGCATACGCGGATGAAAGTCTACGAAATCGCCAATCAGGTCGGGTATTCGGATCTGGACTGGTTCTACAAAAAATTCAAATCGTACACGGGCGTCAGCGCCAACCAGTACCGGAAGATGTCCTCCGATACGGCATAGACGCCCTTTTCCCGTTGCACGATGCCTGAACCGGGCGCAAGAGGAGCCGCCCGGCCGATCTGGACAAGCGGGCCGAATCGGCCGGAGGCTGTTCATCAACCCGCCGCCGATGCCGCCGGTCCGGGTCCGTCGGCCGGGGCGGCTCCCGCCGCATAAAGCCGGGCAAGCGCGGACTACTGCGCGCGCATCCATTCGACGAGGGCCCGGATCTCGTCGTCGGACAGCGTCCCTCCGAACGCCGGCATCTGCCCTCTGCCATCCTTGATGACCGCGAACAACTCGTCCGCGCTCAGCCGCTCGTCGGCGTTCTTCAGTTCCGGCCCGAAGCCCCCGCCGAGATCGGCGCCATGGCAGGAGACGCAATTGGCTTTGTAGACCGCTTCCACCTGCGCGGCCGCGCCGTCCGCCGGCGCCGCGTTGTCCGGCTCCCGCGTGTTCGCCGCGCCGTTGTTGCCGTCGCCGCCTCCGCATGCCGACAGGCCGAGCCCGAACGCTGCGATCAGCGCGGCGGCGATCCGGATTTTTCGTTTCACCGTTCATTCCATCCCTTCGCGGATCATCGGCGGCCCGGCCTGATCTGCCGCGCCGCCCGTTCTTTATTATGGCGCGAATTGCCAGCCGTTTATGACGGATGCGCGGCGCCCGGTCCCTGGTCCGATTTCTTTTGTCCCCCCGCGGGTGTATAATGGCTGACAGATGCTGTGAACCAACGGAACAGGAGACCTTGCCATGGCGACACCGCAACCCAAACCAACCGAAACCGCCCGGCCCTCCCTGACGGAAGGCCCGATCGCGAAGACGCTGTTCGTGTTCTCGCTGCCGATCCTGCTCGGCAACGTGCTGCAGACGCTGAACGGCTCCATCAACTCGATCTGGGTCGGCCGGCTGCTCGGCGAGACCGCCCTGGCGGCGACGTCCAACGCGAACTTCCTGATGTTCTTCCTGATCAGCGCCATTTTCGGCATCTCGATGGCGTCGGTCATCCTGCTCGGGCAGAACCTCGGGGCGCAGCGGATTCAAGAGGCGAAGAAAGTCGTCGGCACCAGCGCCAGCTTCTTCTTCATCCTGTCCGTCATCACCGGCGCGCTCGGCATCCTGTTCTCGCCGCTCATCCTCGAGCTGCTGAACACGCCGGAAGAAGCGATGGACATGGCGGTCATCTACACGCGGATCATGTTCGCGGGCACGCCGCTCATGTTCGGCTTCAACCTGATCATGGCCGTCATGCGCGGCGCCGGCGACTCGACGACGCCGTTCTGGTTCCTGCTGCTCGCCACCGTGCTCGACATCGGACTCAACCCGCTCCTGATCCGCGGGTACGGACCGCTGCCCGAGATGGGCATCGCCGGCTCCGCGACGGCCGCGCTGATCGCCAATTTCATCAGCCTGATCCTGCTGATGGTCCGGCTCTACTCGAAGCGGTACTTCCTGCGGATCACGTGGAAGGAACTGCATCTCTTGCGCATGGATTGGCGGATCATCCGGCTGACGGTCCAGAAGGGGGTTCCGATGGGCCTCAACATGATCATCGTGTCGCTCGCCAACCTGCTGCTCATCCATATCGTGAACGGCTTCGGCACCGAGGCGACCGCCGCGTTCGGCATCGCGAACCAGATTTCGAGCTACGTCCAGATGCCCGCCCTCGCGATCGGCGGCGCGGCCACCTCGATGGCGGCGCAGAACATCGGCGCGGGCCGCTGGGACCGCGTGAACCGCATCACCGGCGTCGGCATCGGCTTCAACGTGATGCTGACCGGGGCGCTCGTGCTCATCCTGCTCGTCCTCAACCGCGAGGCGGTCAGCCTGTTCGTGGAGGACGCCGGCGCGATCGAGATCGGCATGCACATCAACAACGTGACGCTGTGGTCGTTCATCATTTTCGGCATCTTCAATGTGATGGCCGGCGTCGTCCGCTCGGCGGGCGCCGTCATGGCGCCGCTCGTCTTCGCGTTCATCTCGCTGATGCTCGTCCGCACGCCGCTCGCCGCCTGGCTCGGCGAGGCCTACGGCCTGGACGCGGTCTGGTGGTGCTTCCCGGTCAGCTTCACGATGGCCGCGCTGCTCAACACCTTTTACTACAAGTACGGGGGATGGCGCAAGGCGCGGCTGCTGGAGCAGGCAAGCGGCGCCTGACCGGCGCTTGCGCGGACACAACAAAGCAGCCCTCGTCCGGCAGCGGACGGGGGCTGCGGTTTCTCGGGATCACCCGATACACGCGTACGTCATATTGCGCGCACTAGCCGGCTGCTCATCGGCGTCACTCCGCCATCCTCTCCACATGCCGCAGTTTGTCCGGATTGGCGACGACGTAGATCGCCGCGATCCGGTCCCCTTCGATGTCGATGGAGGCGACGGCGATCGTCTGCTCCTTCGTCTGCACGACGATGCCCGGCCCGCCGTTGACCACGGCCGGGAGCCAGGCCGCGTCCGCCGGCAGCACGGACGGCATCGTCGCCAGAAAGACGGCGATGCGCTTCGCGCCGACAACCGTGCGCGGCGGCGCGGCGACCTTGCCGCCGCCGTCGATCGTGAGCGCGGTGTCCGCCGACAGCGCGCGCATCAGCCCGTCGACGTCGGCGCTTGCCAGGGCGCGCACGAACTGTTCGACCAGCCGCGCCGGAGCCGCCCGGTCCGCCGCGGGCGCATCCCCGTCAGTTGCGGGCGCGGACGCCCGGTTCCCGAGGCTGCGCTTCGCGCGGTGGTAGATCTGCCGGCAATTGACGCTGCTCTTGCCGACGATCCCGGCGATCTCGTCATAGCCGTACCCGAGCACCTCGCGCAGCAGGAACACCGCCCGCTCCACGTAGGAGAGCTGCTGCAGGAGCAGCAGGTAGGCCGTGCCGAGCGATTCCTTGTGCACGTATGTCTGCAGCGGATCATTCGACGGGACGGCCCGGCCGGCTTCGCCGACGAGCGGTTCGGGCAGCCACGGGCCCGGATACACCTCCCGTTTCTTCGCGGAAGACTGCAGATGGTTGAGGCAGCGGTTGGTCACCGCCCGACACAGGTAGGCCTGCACGTTGGCGACATGATCCCGTCCCGCCCGGTCGAGCGCGAGGAATGATTCATGCACGATATCCTCGGCGTCCATGACGCTTCCGAGCATCCGGTACGCCAGCGAAAAAAGGAGCGGCTTGAGCTCCCTGTACACCGCATCCGACAATGCGCCATCGCCCGGCACAGCCATCGCCACACTTTCCGGTCGTTCTGTAGAAATACTTCTCCGCGCCCGATCCGCATCCTTCTCGGGTTCAGCGGATTTGTGCGATATTTTCCATCCGGAGATCGTCCAGCAGCTTCCGCGCCGCCCGCACCCCGCTCGCCGCCGCCGCGTCGACCAGCAGTTCCCCGTGGCCGGCCCATTCGCCCGCCACGTAGAGCCCGCGCACCTCCGGCACGGCCGGCCCCGGCGTCCGGTCCGTGCGGCCGGTGTGCGCGTAGTCGTACGCGACCGTCATGTTCAGCAAATACTGGCGCGCGACGATTTCGTTCCGCCAGCCCGGCTGGATGATGTCCATCGCCCGCTCCAGCGCCTCCTCGTCCCTTGCCGGATCCCGCTCCCCGATGCCGTGATATTTCACCACATGGACGACATGGCCTTCCTTCGCCAGCGACGGGGTCGGTCCCGACTGGTACGAGAAAAACACCGGTTCATCGATCCCCATCACGATCCGGTTGCGCGGGGCCGGGAGCCGTCCGAGGCACAGATCGAGGCAGGCGACCGTGACCGGCCTCGCCTGCTCCTTCCAGACGCGCAGCGACGTGTGCTCCGCGCCCCGCACGAGGCGGAACGCTTCGGCCGGCGGCACCGCAACGATGATCTGTCCGGCATCCAGCACCTTGCCGTCCTTCAGGCGCACTTGCCGGACCCGGCCGTCATGTTCGATCGCCTCGACGCCGGCCGAGCGGATCAGCTCGACGCCTTCCCGAAGCGCGATTTCCACGAGCTGGTCGACGATCGACTGCCAGCCGCCTTCCAGATAAACCACCGAACCCGGCTTGAGCGACCGGCGCGCCTGCGCGAGCGCGGCGCCGGCGCATTGCCGGTCGGGCGCGTGGGTGAACGTGCTGGTGCGGGCAAAAGCATACAGCAGATTCCGGCCCATCGGCTCGCGGAGATGCCGCTCGATCCACGTGCGAAGACTCGCGTCCGCGGCGCCTTCCGCGTCCGGATCGAGACGCATGATCTTCAGCAGCGCCCGCATCAGCTCGATCTTCCCGGCCCAGGTGAAGTTCCGGCCCATGATGAATTGCGCCATCGGCATCACCTTGCCGTTCCACATGACGGACACGCTGAGCGACGGGCTCCCGCCCTTGAGGACAAGGCCCAGCTCCCGGAAAATCCGCTCCGCTTCGCCTCCGCGATAGAACGCGTGGCTGCCGAGGTTGAGCAGCGCGCCGTTCTTCCGCACGGTGATCGCCCTGCCGCCGAACCGCTCCGCCCTCTCCAGCACGGTCACGCGCTTTCCCGCCCGCGCAAGCATGCAGGCCGCGACCAGCCCGGCGACGCCGCCGCCGATGATGAGCACTTTCGATTCGTTCATGGAAACATCACCCTCCGATTCGTTGTTCTGCTCTTAAGACAGATGGGAGGGCGACATTGTGACAAACCGCGACAAAGCTTTTTTCATGAACAGATACAGATCCTTGTCAACGCCGAACACGAGTCCGTCGTCGGGGTTTTCCCGGTAATGCCGCTCCGCCGATCGGACAAGCCCGGGGTCCGCAAGGGCGAGCTCCTCCATTTCCTGCTTCCAACGCCGCGCCAGCGCTTGAACATCGGGATCGTCCGGCGCTTTGCCCGCTTCGAGCAAGCTCCGGAACCCGTCCAGCATCCGCCGGATCCCGGCCTGCCGTTCTCCGTCATGCCCCGCGGCGATGTACCGTTCCCGCAATTCCCGGATCTGCCCCGCCGTAAAATGCGGACTCCGCGCCAGGTTCATCATGCGCATGACCGTCAGGAACTGCTCGCCGTCCGCCGCCTTTCCCCCGCGAAAATGGTCGTACAGCCCGCGCAACCGATCCCGCAGCTCGAGCATCGTCCGAATCTGCCCGTCCAGGCGGGAGAGCTGCAGCCGCAGCAATTCCGCCGGGTCGAATCCGGGATCGTGCAGGATCGCCTTGATTTCCTTGAGGCGAAACCCCAGCTGCTTGAGCGAGACAATCTGCTGGAGCTTCACCAGATCGTCCACGGAATACAGCCGGTGTCCGCCCTCGGTGTATTGCGACGGCGACAGCAGGCCGATCCGGTCGTAGTGATGAAGCGCGCGGACGGTGAGACCGGTCCTTTTCGCCAGCTTGCCGATCGTCCAGCTCCGTTCGGACACCAACATCACCTCCCCGCGGCAAAATGGCTGTTGAACCTGACGCAGCGTCAGGATTTATAATCGGCTCCAACCGACCATATCCCAGGAGGCAGGATCATGACAACGGCGAATCTTTTGATCAGGACACTGGCCCACAACGGGCAAGCCCGCATCCTGTTTGTGCAAAACGCGGACTTGCTGAACACCGTATGCGATCGGCCCGCCATCCGGAGCAGACTGCTGCGACATGCGCTCGGATTGACCGTCTCGGCCGCGAGCCTGCTCTCGGGAACGCTGAAAGACCGCCAGCGCCTCAGCCTGAAAGTGAAGGCGAGCCGGCCGGGCTGCGCGTGGTTTGCCGACGTCGACGCGTCGGGCAACGTGCGCGGCTATCCCGGCGAAGCGCTGCTGGATATGCCTCCGGAAGAGCTGGACAGTCTGTCCCTCCCGCAGCTCATCGGAGACAGGGGGTTCATCCAGCTGGTCAAGGATGTCGGGATGTACCGGAGCGTAACGGGCATCACGGACATGCCGCACCGGAACATCGTGGACGACCTGGCGCATTATTTCGGCCAGAGCGAGCAGACGCCGACGCACTTCGCGATTCACATCGACTTCGATGGAAGCGGCCGTATCCGGACGGCCGTCGGCGTCATGGCGCAGCTCCTGCCCGGCGCGCCGGATGGGCTCATGGACCGCATCCGGGAAGCGGCACGGCGCCTGCCGGACCTTGCGCCGTCGGATGCGGACGGTGACGCGTTCCGCCAGGTGCCGTTCCGGTTGTTCCGCGACATCGAATGGCTGGACGAACGCCGGGTGCAGGCATACTGCGGCTGCTCCAAGGCGATGCTGCGGCCCATGCTGTACGCGCTGGGGCCCGGCGAGCTGACTGCAGCCTGCGAACGGAACCGCCACGTGGAAATCGTCTGCCGCATCTGCGGACAATCCCATGTATTCACGCCGGACGAGATCAAGGAGCTGCTGGCGCGCGATATGCCGGCTCCGGGTTCCGGGCCGCCTGCGCCGTAGCCGGCCGCATCCCGAGCGCTTCTAAGCCCGATGGACTGGAGGGGCGGCATGCCGGTCGACCGCCGGGCGCCGCGATCACGGCAGATTGAGGCGGGCCGCGATATCCGCCGGGACATCCGTCTTCGCCGCGAACCGGATGCGATAACCGTCCCGCAGGATGGTCAGCTCATCCCCGCCCGCGGCGAGGAGGGTTTCCCCTTCCGCCCATGCGCGGACGCGAGCCGGCGCGTCGCGGCCGCTCAAGCCGAACGTGACGGTCATGTTCGGCGGCAGCGCGAGCATCCCGATCGGGATCCAGCGCCGCCGCTTCGACACGACGACGGCATGCGCCGTCCCGCCGATGGCGAAGGTGAAGTCGTCGTGCACCTTCGCCAGCTTCATGCCGAATCGGCCGGACAGCCATCCGCGGAAGGCGGACACATCCTCCACGGGGAACCCGACTTCGCGCAGGTACAGGATTTGGACCGGTCCGTTTTGCGGCAGCGCATCCTCCCGCACGTACCGGTGGGCGATCACCTCCAGCAGATGGCCGTCGCCGTCGCGGAAATACGCGTTGGCCAGGGTGCCGTCATCGTCCGTCTCGCGCCCGTCGGGCCAACGCAGCAGCGGGATTCCCGCCTCCCGTTACAGATAGGCGATCACGTCGGAGAACGTCGACCAGGGCACTTCGAACGCGAAATGGGCCGGCGCCACCGGCTCGTACGCTTCCGCGAACGCAAGCGTGGTGAACGGCGTCACCCGAAAGCGGATTTCGCCTTCCGATTCGGACGCGATCGGCAGCCCCAGGAGCCCGTTGTAAAATTGCCGCACGCCGTCCAGCGAGACGGTATGCAGCCTGAGATCCGCAACATGCGTGATCATCCGGCCAGCCTCCTTTCGGACACGAAGTGTTTCAGCATCCGGCCTGCCCGCGGACGCGGCGGAGCAGATCCAGGAAACAGCGGAGCGCGCCGTGGACGCGGTCCAGGACGGCGTGTTCCGGCATGTACCCCTCCGGTTCCGTCCTGAACAGCTTGCGCTGCTCCCCGCCGATGGAGATCCACTCCGGGCAATTGATGCCGTGCAAATTGCGCACCATGGCCTGCAGCTGCAGCAGCGAGCTGATGCCGACGGGACCGCCCGACGACGTCGCGGACAGCACCGGCTTGCCGCCGAAATGCTCCTTGCCGAGATGGTCCAGCGCGTTTTTCAGCACGCCCGAGACGCTTCCGTGATATTCCGGCGAGGCGAGAACGAATCCGTCGGCGTCGGCGGCCATCCGCTTCAGCCTGAGCAGCCCGGCGTGATCGTCCTGCGCTTCGTCGGAACTGTAGAACGGCACCGGATCCCGATAGAGGTCGTACAGGTCGGCCTGCACGCCCTGCCGGCGAAGCTCGGCGACGATATACTTCGCCAGCCGGGTGCTGGTCGAGCCGCTTCGGTTGGAGCCTGCGATTGCGACGACTTTCATCTCTCATCACTCCTTGTTCGGATCGTCTCTCTGGCTCCATCCTAGCAGAATCGGCCCGCTCCGGCGTCGGCGGTCAGGATGATGTTGACAAAACAAAACGTCCGGCGAACGGCCGAACGCTTCTACAACTTAAGACTGAGTATCGAGTCCGTGCTTTACCGCCAGAATGGCGGCCTGGGTGCGGTCCGTGAGGCCGAGCTTGCCGAGCACGTGGCTGACATGCGTTTTCACCGTCTTCTCGGTGATGTGCAGCGCTTCGGCGATCTCCCTGTTCGTGAGACCGGAAGCGATCAGGCGCAGCACTTCCCGTTCCCGCGCCGTCAGGCCGTCGAACGGCGTTGCGGCCCGCTCCGGCGCGGAGCCCGCGGGATCCGCGATGCTCTCCATCAGCAGCCCGGCCACTTCGGGATGCACCTCGACCTTGCCCGCATGCACGCGGCGGATCGCCTTCGCCAGCTCATCCGGCTCGATATCCTTGAGCAGATAGCCTCTGGCCCCGGCCTTGACGGCGGGCAGCACATGATCGTGATCGGAGAACGACGTAAGCACGATCACCTTGACGGCGGGATGGGATTCCCGGATCCGCCTCGTCGCTTCGATGCCGTTCAGCGCCGGCATGTGCAGGTCCATCAGCACGATGTCCGGCTCAAGCTCCGCCACGCGCTCCAGCGTTTCGGTGCCCGTGGACGCTTCGCCGACCAGTTCGAAATCCGGCTGCGTCTTCAGATACAGCTCCAGTCCTCTCCGGACGATGGCATGATCATCCGCCAGCAGGAGGCGAATTTTCGTCATCCTTGTCCTTCCTTTCCTTCCGGCAGCGGGATCGTCGCCTCGACGAGCGTGCCCTTGCGGCCGTCGCTCGTGACATGCAGCTCGCCGCCCAGCGCCATCGCGCGTTCGCGCATCGTGAACAACCCGAGCGACGCTCCCGGGCGGCCGGCAATCCCCGGGGGCATGCCGACGCCGGAATCGGCGATCCGCAATACGGCCGCCCTGTCGCCCAGTTCCAGCTCGACGCTCGCTTCGTCCGTCCGCGCATGCTTGGACACGTTGTTCAGCGCCTCCTGCCCGATTCGCCAGAGCGCTTCCTCCGCCTGCCGGGGCAGTTCGCGCACGCCGGCGACCCGGGAGGAGACCTTCAGCCCGAGTTTGCGCCCGTACTCGCTCAGCGCCGTCACGAGCCCGGCTTCCAGCCCCGCCGGCCGAAGCTGCATGATGAGCGCGCGCATTTCCTTCAGCGCGTCGCGCGAGAGCGACTGCATCTCGCGAACCGCCGCCAGGGCGGCATCCGCGTCGCCGCCGCGCAATTGCCGCTCCGCTCCCTTGGCCGTCATCGACAGCGAGAACAGCATCTGGCACACGGAGTCATGCAGATCGCGCGCGAGCCGGTTCCGCTCGTCCAGCCGCGCCAGTTCGCGGCGCTGTTCCTCGAGCTGCGCGCTCTCGAAGGCGGCGTCGATCTGCTCGGCAATCGCCTCGAGCACCTCCCCGTCGGCCCGCTCCAAAGCCCCGGGCCGATCGCTGCCGATGACCAGCGCTCCGGCAGGCCGCGCGGCCGACTGGAGCGGAACCGCGAGCGCCGCCCGCAGCGGAGGCAGCAGGCCGCGCAGCCGCGGGTGATCCGTGAGGCCCGCGATTTCGGCGCCCGCCGCCGCGACGCGCCGCCTTTCCGCGACGCAGCCCGCCAGCCAGGGCAGCGAACCGGCTTCGATCCGGGTGCCGGGGAACACCGTCTGCCCGCCGGCATGGACGGCGCTGATGACGAAGCCGCCCCGGGACTTTCGGAAGATGGCGGCGAACGGCCAGGGGAAATGTTTGCCCATCAGCGCCAGCGCGCAGGCCGGAACCGGCGCGTCGGGGGCCGGAGAGCCCAGATCGCGGCTGAATTCGCCCAGCTTCGCGAACAATGCCGCCCGCCGCTGCTCCGCGCCGTACAACCGCGCGCGCTCGATCGCGCTGCCGATCTGGAACGCGACGGACTGCAGCAGCGCCAGCTCGTCGTCATGAAAATGCATCTTGCCGGGCGCGGCCACATTGAGCACGCCGAGCCGCTTCTCCCCGGCCGTCAGCGGCACGGTGGCGTGATGGGTGATGCCGCCCGTGTCTCCCCGCCGCTGCGTCACCGCGTCCTCGAGCCGTTTGCAGTTCAAAATGTTGACCGCCTTGTCCAGCCGGTTTTCCCGGAACCGGTCCAGGCACCAGCAGTTTCCGCACCGCATATGCCGCCTGTCTTCCATTTCGAGCGCCGGCGGCAGGCCGGCGTCGGCCGCCAATTCGTACGGTCCGTCGCCGTCGACCAGAAAGATCCAGCCGGCTTTCAGGCCGGTCAGCTCCAGCAGCTTCTCCAGCACCGTCTTCAGCGTCGGCATGAGCTCGTTGGAACGGTTCAGCGTTTCCGCGATCGTTTTCAGGGTGACCAGCTCTTCGATCCGGTGCTCCATCTTCCCGCATCACCTCATACCTTCGCCCGCTGCAGCCGCAGCGCGTTCAGCACGACCGACACCGAGCTCAGCGCCATCGCGGCGCCGGCCACCCACGGCGCGAGAAAGCCCGCCGCCGCGATCGGGATGCCGAGCGAGTTGTAGGCGAGTGCCCAGAACAGGTTCTGCCGGATGTTCGTCATCGTCTTGCGGCTCATCCGGATCGCGTCGGCGATGCCGTTCAGATCGCCGCGCATCAGCGTCACGTCCGCCGCTTCCATCGCGACGTCCGTGCCCGTGCCGATCGCCATCCCGATGTCGGCCGTCGCCAGCGCGGGCGCGTCGTTGATTCCGTCGCCGACCATCGCCACCTTCCGGCCCTGCGCCTTGAGCTTCCGCACTTCCTCGGCCTTCCCTTCCGGCAGCACGTCCGCGAGCACGCGGCCGATGCCGGCCTGCCGCGCGATCGCCCGCGCGGTCCGCTCGTTGTCGCCCGTGATCATGACGACCTCGATCCCCATCGCCCGGAGGCGCGCCACCGCTTCCCGCGACGTCTCCCTGATCGTGTCGGCCGCGGCCACCAGCCCGGCATATTGACCGTCCACGGCGACCAGCATCGCGGTCTTGCCCGCCTCCTCGAGCCGGGCCATGTCCGCCTCCGCCCGCTCCGTCGCCACGCCATGGCGCGCCAGCAGCCTGCGGCTTCCCGCGAGCACTTCCTTCCCTTCGACGACGGCGCGAATGCCGTGTCCGGGGATCGCCTCGAACGCCTCGGCTTCGGGCAGCGCAATGCCCCTGGCCGCGATGCCCGACACGATCGCCTCGGCGAGCGGATGCTCGGAAGGTTTCTCGGCCGCGCCGACGAGGCGCAGCAATCCGGTCTCGTCGTCCATCGCGGCGATCACGTCCGTCAGCTCGGGCCGCCCCTTCGTCACCGTGCCGGTCTTGTCGAGGACGACCGTGTCGACGCGGTGCGTCAGCTCCAGATGCTCGCCGCCCTTGAACAGAATGCCGAGCTCCGCCGCGCGGCCCGAGCCCGCCATGATGGAGGTCGGCGTCGCGAGGCCGAGCGCGCACGGGCAGGCGATGACGAGGACCGCGATCGCGTTCCGCAGCGCGGCGGCGAAATCGCCGGGCGCCGCCCACGCGATCCAGACCAGGAACGTCGCGAGCGCGATGCCGACGACGATCGGCACGAAAACGCCCGAGATCGCGTCGGCCACCCGCTGGATCGGCGCCTTCGAGCCCTGCGCCTCTTCCACGATCCGGATGATCTGCGCGAGCGCCGTATCCCTGCCGACCTTCGTCGCCCGCACTTTCAGCATCCCGTTCCGGTTGACGGTCGCGCCGATGACGGTGTCGCCGGCCCGCTTCTCCACGGGGATGCTCTCGCCGGTCAGCATCGACTCGTCGACCGACGAATGGCCTTCCTCCACGACCCCGTCGACCGGAATTTTCTCGCCCGGCCGCACGAGCACGATGTCCCCGGCCGCCACTTCCTCCGCCGGAATCCGGATTTCCTCGCCGCCGCGGATCACGATCGCCGTCTTCGCCCGGAGGCCCATCAGCGCCTTGATCGCCTCGGACGTGCGCCCCTTCGCCAGCGCCTCGAGCAGCTTCCCGAGGACGATCAGCGTGATCAGGATCGCGCTTGTCTCATAATAGAGGTCCGGCGCGTGACGCGCGGCTCCGTCCGCCATCGCCCATTCCAGCGTCAGGAACAGGCTGTACAGATACGCGGCCGACGTGCCGAGCGCGACCAGCACGTCCATGTTGGCGCTCCGGCCCCGCAGCGCCTTCCACGCGCCGACGTAGAACGGCCCGCCGATCGCAAACTGCACGGGCGTGGCGAGCGCCAGCTGTACCCACGGGTTCATTAGCCACGCGGGCACCGGGATGAACGACAGCCAGGCGAAATGCCCGGCCATCGCCCACAGGAGCGGCAGCGACAGCGCGGCCGACGCCGCAAACCGTACCGTCTGCCGCCGGATCTCCCGCCGCCTGCGGTCCTTCGCGTCCTCCCGCTCCTCCTGCGGGATCGCCCCGTAGCCGAGCTGCTCCACCTTGCGGATGATGTCCCCGGGCGTCACGGCCGCGGGCGAGTATTCGACGCGCGCCGTCTCCATCGCGAGATTGACGCTGGCGCTCGTGACGCCGGGCAGCCGGGAGAGCCCCTTCTCGATCCGGTTGGCGCAGGCCGCGCAGGTCATGCCGGTGATTTGGAACTGCGCCCGCTTCGTCTCCCGGGTTGCTTCCGTTTCCACGGCAATATACCCCCTCAGGGTATGGTATCCGCCAAGAAATACATCCCGCCGCCGGCGGCCGCCCGGCTCCCCGAACCGGACGGCCCCGCACGGCCGGACGATGCGTCAGACGACGTCGTAGCCCTGATCCTCGATCGCCTGCTTCAATTGCTCCAGCGTCACGGCGTTCTCGTCGTACTCGATCGTCACCGTGCCGCTCGCCAGATCGACCGAGCCCGAGGCGCCGGCCTGCCGGACCGCCGTTTCGACCGCGTTCACGCAATGATTGCAGGACATGCCCTTCACATGGAGCGTAACCTTCTGCACAGAATCATCCCCTTTGCCCGGAATCGTTATTTCAGCAGCTTGTTCACGGTGGCGAGCAGTTCGTCGATGACATCGGGGTCGCCTTCCCGGATCCGTTCGACCACGCAGCTCCGCATGTGTCCGGCCAGCAGCAGCTTGCCGACGCCGTTCAGCGCCGCCTGCGCGGCCGAGATCTGGTTGAGGACGTGATCGCAGTACGTGTCCCGCTCGATCATCCCCTTGATGCCGCGGATCTGCCCCTCGATCCGGTTCAGCCGGGTGATCAGTTCCGACTTGAACTTGTCGGAATGATGGCTTCTCCGGTGATCCCCGTGCGGATGAACCGGTTCCGCCGTATCGTCCATGATGTCCATGTCGCTCACCCCCGTCGCCTTTTATAGTATACCCCCCTACTGTATGTGTCAATTCATTTTTTCCGGAAAGCGATGGACAATCCAACCGGCCCAGCCCGCGATCCGGCTGATCGAAATCGCCGCCGCAACCGGAGCGTACGCGCATGATGGCATGGGTGTTCCGCCGAATCCGTCCCCGGTTCGGCGCTCCGCCGCGAGCGCGCGGCGAAGACGATGAGAATCAGGACGCACGCTGACGCAAGCCACAAGGCGGCCGGCGAGCCGTAGCCGCGTTCTCCCCCGATCAACAGCGCGAGGAGCAGGGCGGCGATGCCGATCAGGAACGACCGCGCTCCACCCCGGTCCACACGGCGGAGTAGCCGGAGACGGCGAGCGGGTTCAATGCGTTTTGACGAAGTTCATGCTTGAGAAACCGGTACAGTCTGGTTGCCGCCCGCGTGAACGGAGCGCCCGTCTTCGGGTACAGCATGCCGAACGCCATGTCGACGGACAACCCTTCGCCAAGCGGCCGGACAACCGTGCCCCGGGGCAGCGGATCAAGCGAGATTTCGGGCACCAGGGCGATGCCGAGTCCGCCGGCGACATAATGTTTCAGCGCCGACATGCTCCCGATCTCCATCACATCCGCCGGCACGTTGCCCGCATCCTTCAGCGTCATTTCGAGCTTTCGGCGATACGGACACACCGCCGACGTCACGAGCAGCCGGTGTTCGCGGAAATCGCGGGCGTCAATGGCCGCCTTCCGGGCGAGCGGATGGTTTTCCGGCAGCAGAACCGCGAACGGCTCCTTAAACAGCGCCTCATAGTAAAGCTCCTCTCCCGCGTCCGGCGAGGAACAGAGCGCGAGATCGACATCCCCTCTCAGCACCCGGTCGGCGAGCGTCGGCGTATCGGCGATATCCACGGAAATCCGGATGTTCGGATGCCGCTCCAGGAAGGTCTTGAGCAGGCCCGGCAGCCGGTGGCTGGCCGTCGGTTCCGTCACGCCGAGCCGGACGTGCCCGGCCTCGCCCGTCTCCCAGTCCGCCATGATGGCCTGCAGTTGCTCCATATGCCGGATCAGGGGCAGGCTTTGCTCGCGGAACAGCCTTCCCGCTTCCGTCAGGCGGAACGGCTTGCCGCGCTCGATGAGCGTGACGCCCAGATCCGATTCCAGCTTGCGGATCTGCATCGTCACCGCGGACGGCGAATAGTTCAGCTCTTCCGCCGCGCGGATGAAACTTTCGTGTTTCGCGATCAGGTGAAAGGTTTTGATGGCTTTCAGGTCCATGCGCATCGCTCCGTATTCAATATTTTTGAACCATTCCTTCACTATATTCAATTATACAAAATCAAGATGCCGCCTTAAAATGAAATCGGAATCCGGAACCGGAAAAGGAGCGATGGGGATGGAATTGCGAAACAAGGTGGTGCTGGTCACGGGAGGCGGTACGGGCATCGGCCGGGCAACCAGTCTTGCGCTCGCGAAGCGCGGCGCGATCGTCGCCGTCAACTATTCGCGCTCGGAAGCCGAAGCCGAAGATACGGTGCGGACGATCCGGCAGGCGGGCGGGCGCGCCCTGGCCATCCGGGCGGACGTGTCCCGGGATGGCGAAGTCCGGGAAATGGTCGCCAAGATTGCCCGCGATTGCGGATCAGTGGATGCGCTCGTGAACAACGCGGGCATCACCCGGCATCTGCCCTTCGACGATCTGGAAGCCGCGGACGGGGAAGCATGGGACGAGCTGTTCGCCGTCAATGTCAAAGGCATGTTCTTCTGCGCGCGGGCGGTTGCGCCGCACATGGTCGGGAATCGGCAGGGCGCGATCGTCAATGTGGGCAGCATCGCCGGCCTGACGGGACTCGGCTCCTCCCTGCCGTACGCCGTCTCCAAGGCGGCCGTGCACGGGCTGACGAAATCGCTGGCGCACGCGCTGAAGCCCCACGTCCGCGTCAACTGCGTCGTGCCGGGAGCCGTCGCGACCCGGTGGTGGGCCGGGCGGGAAGAGCAGATGAAGCGGCTCGCTCCCCGGCTGCTGCTGCAGCGCATCGCGGAACCCGAAGACATCGCGCAACTGATCTGCGCCGTTCTGGAACAGGAAGCGATGACCGGGCAGATCATCACGGCCGACAGCGGTCAGACGCTGTAGTGCGGAGAATGGTCACGACAGGGGGTTATCGGGATGAATGTTCGCATCATGTTTCTGGCGCTGGGCGCCTTCGTCATCGGCACGGAAACGTTCATGATCGCGGGACTGCTTCCCGAAATCGCCGATGCGTTCCATGTTTCGGTGTCCGCCGCCGGCCAACTGGTCACCGTGTACTCGCTCGTGTACGCCGTCGGCTCGCCCGTTCTGATGACGCTCGCGGGGCGGGCGGAGAGGCGGAGGCTGCTGGTCGGGTCGTTGCTGATGTTCGCCGCGGGGAATGCCGTCTGCGGCCTCGGGCTGTCTTACGGAATGACGCTCGCGGGGCGGATCATCGCGGCCGCGGCGGCGGGCCTGTTCGCGCCGGCGGCGTCCGCCGCGGCCGCGGTCCTGGCGCCCTCCGACCAGCGCGGGCGCGCGCTGTCGGCGGTCATCGGCGGCCAGACCGTGTCGCTGATCCTGGGCGTCCCGGCCGGCACCTATCTGGCCTTCGCCTCGCATTGGACGATGCCGTTCCGGGCGGTGGCCGCCGGGTCCTTGCTGGCGGCGGCGCTTGTCCGCTGGCGCTTCCCGGTCATGCCGTCCCCCGGCGCGGCGCCGCTCAGAGAGCGGCTCGCATTGCTGGGACGGCCGGCGATCTTGTCCGCCCTGTGCACGACGCTGCTGTGGGGCATCGCCATCTTCTCGGTGTACACCTATATCGCCGATCTGTACGGCGGGCTCGGAGCGGAAGGGGAGGCGATCAGCCTGGTGCTCCTCGTCGGCGGAATCGCCAGCTTCATCGGCGTCAGCCTCGGCGGATACGCCGCCGACCGGATCGGTCCCGCCGGCACCATCGCGCTGGCGCTCACGGCGCTGGCCGTCTCGCTCGCGGCCATGTCGGCGCTGCACGCGGCGTCCGGCTTCAGAGGCTTGTGGGGGGCCGCCCTGGCGGCCGTCGCCCTGTACGGGATCGGCAGCTATGCGTTCAACCCCGCCCAGCAGCACCGGCTCATCGGGCTGTCCGGCCCGTCCGCCGGAATCGTCCTCTCGCTCAACGCCTCGGCCATCTACCTGGGCAGCGCGGGCGGCGCGTTCCTGGGCGGGCTCGTGGTGAAATACGGCTCCGCCGCGATGCTCGGGTATTTCGGCGGCGCGTGGGCGCTCGCGGCCCTGGCGCTGTTCGGACTGGGCCGCCTGTCGGGAGCGGGTGTGCGAAGCGGTCAGCCGGCGGACGGGTGAGCAACGGGGGGTGGCGAGAAGCCGCCGACCCGCCGCCTCAGGAAGGATACACAATCCGACAGGATGACAGCACGACGCCGCTTTCGTAAGCCTTGCTGCTCAGCAGCTCCAGATTGAACTTCTGCTTCACCGGGCCGAACAGCGGGATGCCGTCGCCCAGCAGCACCGGATTGATCTTCAGAATCAGGGTGTCGATGAGCCGGTGCCGCAGCAGCTCCCCGGCCAGTTGGCCGCCGCCGCACAGCCATGTGTTCCGGTATCGGCCGCCGGTTTTTAGCCTGCGGGTGAAGGACGCGGCGTCTTCCCGGACCAGTTCGACGTTGTCGTTCGATTCGAAGTCCAGTTCGCGGGAGAAGACGAAATGCTTCAGATCGGGGTGAACCGCCTGCGCGATGCCGGACGGTTCCCCCGGCTTCAGCCCGTACCGGAATCCGCAGGCGTACGTCTTGCTTCCCATGAGCACGGCATCGTAGCGCCGGACGCTTTCAAAAAAGTCGCCGCCGTCATCCGCATACAGGAACACCGATTCGTCCGCCACCCCGTTCCGGTCCGCGATGAACATGTCCAGCGTTGTCGCCACATGATAGGTCAATTGCGCCATATCCATTCCTCTCTTGGTTCCCGCCGCGTTCCATTTTACACCGGATGCCGCTTGCGGAGATACAAAAAAATGGAACGCCGCCTTCAAATCATGTAAAATGAAGGGCGCCAGACGTTTTTTTCCGCACTTTGGCACCATATGGCAGGAAAAAGGGTGGACCCGGCAGTCGATTTTCTCCGACGCTGGGGACGTTCCAACCCAAAATGCCCAAGGAGAGGTGCATGTGCAGACGTCGGTCGGTGAAGCAAGAACGCCGGTTGGATTGAAGTTGATCCGGAACGTGCCCGTGACGAACGCCGTGGCGTCGGGGGCGTGCGGACTGCTGCTTCTCGCGCTGCCGGACGTGGTGTCGGAGCTGACGGGGATCGCGAGCCGGACGGCGCTCGCGGAAACCGGGGCCGCGCGCACGGAAGCCGACCGTTCCGCGCGAACTCGCGGCCGGAATGGAAGCTTGCCGGCCGAAAGGAGGCTGTCAGGATGAATTGGCGCATTCTGCTGCTGACGGCGGGGATGTTCGTCATCGGAACGGAAGCGTTCATGATCGCGGGCCTGCTGCCCGAACTGGCCCGGGATCTGGACGTTTCGGTCTCGGCCGCCGGCCAGCTGGTGACGGCGTTTTCCCTTGCCTACGCGTTCGGTTCCCCGATATTGGCCACGCTGACGGGAATGACGGAACGAAGGAAGCTGCTGTCGGGCGCCATGCTGCTGTTTGCCGCGGGGAATGCCCTCTGCGGATTTGCGCATGTCTACGGTCTGCTGCTTCTGGGCAGGGTGATCACGGCGGCGGGCGCCGGCCTGTTCGCACCATCGGCGGCGCACGCGGCATCGGCCCTATCCGATCCCGGCCGCCGGGGGCGCGCGCTGTCGCTCGTGCTCGGCGGGGCGACGATCGCGCTCATTCTCGGTGTTCCCGCCGGTACCTGGATGGCGTACATGCTGGACTGGAGATTGCCGTTCTGGATCGTGGCGGGGCTCTCGGCGGCGGCCGCGGCGGGCATCCGGCTGTTTTTTCCGAAGGTCGAGGCGCCGGGGAGCGTCACGATGCGTGAACGGCTGTCGCAGCTCAGACGGCCGCTCGTGCTGTCCGCGCTGGCGGCCAGTCTGACGTGGGGAATCGGCGTTTTTCTCGTGTACACCTACATCGCGGACATCTTCGGGCAGATCGGGGCGGCCGGGCGGACGGTCTCGCTCGTCCTGCTGCTGACGGGGCTCGCCAGCTTCGCCGGAGTGCAGTTCGGCGGCTGGGCCGTCGACCGGTACGGTTCGCACCGGATGATCGTCATCACACTGATCCTGCTGATGACGGCGGTCATCAGCCTGTCGCTGCTGCGTGCGCTCCCGGGCTACGCCGGGCCGCTCGCGCTCGGCGGCGCGGCGATGGCGCTATGGGGTTTCAGCGGCTACGCCTTCAATCCGGCCCAGCAGCATCGGCTGATCGGGATATCCGGCCACGCGTCGGGCATCGTCCTCTCCCTGCACAATTCGTCCATTTACCTGGGCACCGCCCTTGGCGCGATGATCGGGGGAGCCGTCCTGGATCTCGGCGGCGCTTCGAATCTCGGCTGGTGTTCCGCGGCGGCCTTCGTCCTGGCGCTCGCCGCCCATGGCGCGAGCAGGCGCCTGTCGGAAAGCGAAAGCGGCGCGTCCAGCCGGTCATGACGGCCCGGCGAGCATCCGCATCAGATGGCGATGAGATCGCCGATGTCATGGTCCGGGGAAGCGAGCATGGACGGCAGCATCAGATCCATGATCATGTTGGGCACGCCGCGGATCGCTTTCACGGGATGCTGGTTGAGCCGGTCGTAATCTTCCCGCTTCCAGCGGGCGGGGTCGGGTCCCATCCAGGAGACGGATGCCTTTGGCAATGCCGGCCGCCCGGAGAGCGTCCAAAGCCAGCCCGTACTCGTTGTCAATGCCCATCCGCGGATCATCGCAAGACAACCCGCACGCAAATCCGAACCCTCCGATCAATCGCCTGTCCGACACCGGAGCCAGGCGGCCTCGCCCTGAATTGCAAAAAAACGAAAGCGCGCCTCGCGCGCGCTCCGGTTTATTTCCCGGCCTGTAGCAGGTTGACAAGCAACCCCTCGCGACCCGTCTGCTCAAAGAACAGGTTGGTGCCGAAGTGCGCCAGCGCGCCCGCCACGACCGTCCACGCCAAAATGCTGACCGTCATCCACACCGTGATTTGCCGGCGCGTGCCGCCGAAGCTCATCGCCATGATCGCGCCCAGATGGCTGCCGACCGTGATCGGCGAGATGAGCGCCAGGCCGGGCAGGCCGTACTTCTTCCAGATCGCCGCGGCGCGTTTCTCCCGCTTGCCTTCGGCGTTGACGCCCTTGCGCGCCTTGCGCCGCTCCAGCCACAGCTTGACGCGGTCGATCAGCAGGATGAGCAGCCAGATCGTCGCCAGGTTGCCGACGAACGCGATCAGGGCGACGGCGGGCGCGTTCATGCCGGCGAGCACGCCGAGCGGAATGACGCCGACCACTTCGAAGAACGGGGTCGCAGCCAGAATGAACACGATCAGGTAGGCGAGCATCAAAGCCATCGGAAATTCCTCCTCATGAATCGGGTTCGGCTCGAAGCCGTTGCTGTTCTTGACAGTTTTGATTGTAAAGAATCCTTTGCATATTGTCAATGGTCATTTACAATTTGACGATAATTTTTTGCATATTGACAAGGATTCTTGTCTTATGAATCATCAGAAAAGCCGGTCCGCGTTGCGCAGACCGGCTTTCCCGGGAAGCGCCACCGCCCGTCGGATCAACCCATTGATGTCCATGTAGATCCTCCTGCAGGACCGTGGCCTCCACCCAAGGCGCGGGAACGTGCGGCTTCGGGCGAACGAAGCGCGGGCAATCGGCCGGACACCGGCGCAACAAGGACCAGGCATTCCGCCCGACGCACGCGAAGCCGCATTGAATCCATGCAAGTCAATGATTGTAATCGATTTTGGCGCATATAGAATGAAAATCAATACTGAATTGAATAAGGAGCGGCAGACGCTTGTCGGCCGCCTGGCCGGGATAATCCGGAAGCTTCCAAAGCATCCGGACGATGAGAACCAATGACAGGAGCGACATGATCCAGAAAACCGCTCGCCAACCCATGAGTCCGCCGAGGAACGTGAGAGCGCCGCGACACCCACCGACGCACCAGCTCCGGTTCGCCGCGGATCGGCCTGCAAACCGCCGGAGGCGCTCCCTGCGGGGAACGCCTCCGTCATCGTCAGAACTCCTCGTCTTCGTCAACCTCCTGCTCCCGGTTGTATTTCCGCTCTTCCCGCCAGAAAATGAAGTACTGGATCGCCCCCATCAGGAACAGCACCGCGAACGGCACGAACCGGCGGTCGCCAAAGAAGAAGATGACGAGCGCCGCCGCGGGGATCGCGTAGTAGTAGAACATGTACACTTTGCGGCAGGCCTGGAGGGTGATCCATTTCAGCCCTTCGTCTTCCTCCTTGAATTCATAGGGCGTCCAGGTCGCCATGCTGATCTTGCTGGACGGATGGCGGCGGTTGTGGACCGTCACCAGGAGGAAGAAGCCGACGCCGATCACGACCATCACGGTCAGGATGATGCGATCGTATTCCCTGAAGACCTCCGGCGCCGCCGCGCCCAGGCCCAGCATTCCCATGAACAGCGCCAGGATGAAGATGACGGTCAGCGGCGAACGAACGATTTGCCTAAGCATTGCCCTCTCCCTCTTCCCCGGATTGATCGCGCAGCCAGAACACCTCTTCCACCGTCGTCCCGAACACCCTTGCCAGCTTCAGCGCCAGCACCACGGAAGGGGAATAGTCGCCCTTCTCGATCAACCCGACGGTCTGCCGCGTGATCCCGACCTTCTCGGCGAGATCGGATTGCGACATTTTGAATCGCGCCCTGAGTTCACGTACCCTGTTCTCCAGCATCGCCAGTATCCTTTCCTTGAAGTTGGTTCGGACATCGTCCGCAATGCCTGCCATCAGACTTGCCATCGTCTCCCGCCTTCACGTAAAAACTTGACACCAAGCCAACTATATTGTACAGGATGTCAACGATCCTTGTCAGCGTCCCGCTCTCCACGGGCGCACGATCAAGGCCACGGCGATGGCGAGGATGATGCCCGCCACCATCGGATCATAGTGCGAGCCGTAATCGGGGAACAGGAAGAACGCCACGTTCGCGCCGGCGTGCGTAAGCGCAGCCATCCAGACGCTGCGGCCGGCGTTGTTGTAGATCCACACGATGACGATCCTGAGCAGCACGGTCACGAGCGAATGCCACGCGATCCAGACGGCGCCGTGTCCGGCCTGCGCCCAGGGAATGAAATGCCACAACGCCCACACCGCGCCGCAGATCAGGCCGGCCGCCAGCGGGCCCGCGCGTTCCTGCAGCGGATCGACGACGAAGGGCATCCAGCCCGCTTCTTCCCCCGCCGCCGCGACGAGGAACACGGCAAACAGCACCGGAATCATCGGCCAGTGCAGATCGGGCTCCGGGAGCGGATAGCTGAGGAGCGTCATGCACAGCCACGAGATGAAGAGCACCGCCGGCATGAGAAATAGAGCGGGCCAATACCAGACTCTCCTCCGTACCGCCCGCCAGTCCGCAAGCCGGTGCAACAGATTCCGGATTCCCTTCCCCCTCTCCCGCCGGTACGCCAGCCAGCACGCGGCGATCAGCGGGCAGAACGCCATGAGCGAGCTGACGGGAAGATTGACCGGAATGTCGGGCTTGTCGCCGATCAGCCCGTCGAGCAGCCACATGCCGGCGGACATCGCGAACACCGTCAGGCAAAAATGCGCGGGGGTTTTGAGCGCCGGCTCAAACGCGCGCATGGACCACACCCCTTCCACGGGGAGAGCACGCCTCCCCGTCCCATGATGCCGCTTCAATTATTGACCGGCTTGCAGCAGGTTGACAAGCAGACCTTCGCGACCCGTCTGCTCGAAGAACAGGTTGATGCCGAAGTGCGCCAGCGCGCCCGCCACGACCATCCACGCCAGCATGCTGACCGTCATCGCCGCGCGTGCCCCCGCAACGAGGTATCCGCGCTAAAGCAGTTTCGGATAGAAAAAAAACCGGCCCGCGGTCGTTCTTCGCCGCGAACCGGTCAGAAAATCGGCGGCTCCCGGCAGAACGTTATTGCCCCCGCCGCACCGCTCCGCATACGCTGAACGGCCGTTGGCGCGCCAATGGCCGCTCCGCGGGCGCCTCACACGTTCAGCTTCATCTTCGCCTTGAGCCGGGTGGCGGCAAGTTCCAGCGCGATGGCGAAGACGAGGATGAAATACGTGATGACCCCGACTTCCCGCAGATCGAAATAGAACGAGCTCGCCATGAACAGATCAAAGCCGATGCCTCCCGCCCCCGCGGCGGCCCCCATGGCGACGGCGACGGCGAAATTGATCTCGAATCTGAGGAAAGTCCAAGACACCAGATAGGTCAGGGAAGACGGAAGCACGGCCTGAAACACGATCTGCCACCAGCCCGCGCCGCTGGCCTTCAACGCTTCGATGACGCCCTCATCGATTTCCTCGAACGACTCGGAATACGCCTTCACCAGATAGCCGAGCGAGTGGAACGTCATCCCGATGACGGCGGCGACGCTGCCCAGCCCGGCCGCGACGGCGAAGATCAGCACCCAGAGCACCGTGGGCACGGCCCGGACGAACGCCGCGAACCCTTTGACCGCCGCGGACGCGCGCTTCGACGTCAAATTTCTCGCGGACAAGAGTCCCAGCGCAAGCGCGAGCGCCGCGCCGAACAGCGTCGTCAGAAAAGCGAGCCCCAGCGTGACGCCGACTTGCCGCAGCGCTTCCCCGAAGCCGAAATGGCTCATCCGGGGCATGAGAAACATCGTCTTCACGTTGAGCAGCGTGTCCCGGACGCCCCGGATTACGGACACATCCTTGCCGTCCAGCGTGAAAAAGGCCGCCATCGTGAGCAGGACGAGCGCGAGCCCCGTCAAACGGACGACCCGCTTCTGCCTGTCGGGACTTCTGCCTTCCATATTACAGAATCACCCTTCTCACATGGTTGGAGATCGTTTCGATGAGCAGGATCGCCGCCACGATGACGAGCACGACCAGGCTGGCGGCGTGGTAATTCAGGCTCTTGTAGTACAGATTGAAGGCGAAGCCGATGCCCGTGCCCGTCAGGAGGCCGACGAGCGTGGCTTGCCGGATGTTCGTCTCGATCGTGAACAGCAGCCAGCTCATCATCTGGGGAAGGGCGGACGGCATGACGGAGTGGACCACGATCGGGACGTACCCCGCCCCCGTGGCCCTGAGCGCTTCCACCGAACTGCCGCTCACCTCGTCGATCGTCTCGATGAAAGCCCGGGTCAGAAAGCCGAACGAGAAGAAGAACAGCGCGAAATACCCGGACGGATTCCCCCAACGACTGTGAAATTGAGTTTGATCATCCCGCGGCGGCGCGCCGGCGCGTCGGTTCACCTTTACCCTAACGTTGTTGCCAAGTTGCGCGGGTTAGAGCAGTGTAAATGGATGATCAAACATGTGTAAAAATTTGCGGGGCGCATGCAGGGGTCAGCAATGTTGGCGGCATCCGAAACCACCGGCCGTTTCCATCGGCAAAAAATCGCGGCCATTGACACCCGGCCCGGCCGGACATTAGAATGGTGTTTGTACATACAAATGACGCGCGCAACCCGTGTGCCGGAGATGAACGATCATGTTGGACAAATATTTCACGGATTGCCTGTACTTTACCGCCAACCGGCTCGCCCGGGCGATCACCCGGATGGCCGAGGAGGAATTCGGCCCGACCGGACTGTCGCCGGCCTACGCCTTCCTGCTGATGGCGGTGTACGAGCGGGACGGCTTGACCCAGAAGGAGCTCGGGGAAGTGCTCCACCTGACGCCTTCGACCGTCACCCGTTTCGTCGAGAAGCTGGAAATGAAGCGCCTCGTCGTCACCCGTCAGGACGGCCGATTGTCGCGGGTTTATTTGACGGACAGAGGACGGGCCATGCGGAAACAGATCGAGGAATGCTGGACCAGCCTGCATGAGCGGTACGCGAAGGTGCTCGGCCGGGAAGAGGGCGACAGGCTGACCCGCCGCCTGTACGAGGCGAGCGTTGAGCTGGAGCGGGCGTAACGGGGCAAACATGGGCGCAACGAACAAGTCGTTTGATGTGCGATTGTTAATTTGTATGTACAAACAAATTTACGGGATGGAGAAAGGAGAAAACGTTCCGTGGTAGCAACGCGAGATCCCGGGCGTTGGGCGGCGCTTGCCGTTGTCCTCACCGCGACCCTGCTGTCGATTCTGAACGTGTTCATCTCGAATGTGGCGCTGCCCGTAATGCAGGAAGATTTGGGCGCTTCGGCCGGCCAGACGCAAATGATCCTCGCCGGCTACAATCTGGCGTTCGGCCTGTTTCTGGTCACCGGCGGCAGGCTGGGCGACCTGTACGGCATCCGGCGCGTGTTTCTCGTCGGGTTGATTCTGTTTACGGCCGCGTCGGGGGTATCGGGATTTGCGCCGGAGCCGGCGTCTCTGGTTGGCGCGCGGGCCGTTCAGGGATTGGGGGCCGCGCTCATGATCCCGCAGGTGATGTCCTTCATTCAGGTGCACTTTACCGGGAAGGAACGGGGCATGGCGCTCGGCGCCTACGCGGCGGTCGGCGGATTCGGCTCCACCGTCGCCCAGCTGCTCGGCGGATGGCTGATCGAAGCCGACTGGTTCGGCCTCGGTTGGCGCACCATCTATCTGATCAACGTCCCCGTCGGGTGTCTGGCCATGCTTGGCGCGCTCCGGTTGATGCGGGAGCGGCTTCAGGCTTCGCAGGGCGGCCGGCGGCTGGATCTGGCCGGTGTCGTCCTCGTGACCGCCGCCCTGTCGGCGCTGTGCTTTCCGCTGACGTTCGGGAACGATTGGAATTGGCCGTGGTGGATCTTCCTCCCGCTCGCCGCGTCGCCGCTTGTCGGGTACCTGTTCGTCCGGCATCAGCGATGGCTGGAGGCAAGCGGGCGCGGCATGCCGCTCGTCAGCATGTCGCTGTTCCGGCAGAGGAGTTTCGCGGTCGGCAATCTGCTCATTCTGCTGTTCTATGCCAACAACGCGGTCCTGTTCATGGCGATGCCGCTGTTTCTGCAGCGGGGGCTCGGGATGACGCCGCTTGAGTCCGGCCTCGTCTTCGCGCCGCTGGCGCTCGGCTTCGCCCTGACGTCGATGCGAAGCGGCGGATGGGCGGCCATATCCGGGCACCGGACGCTGATCGCCGGCTGTCTGCTGCTCGGTGCGGCGTATCTGCTGTTCTACGCCGCCGACTTCGCCTTCGCGCCGGAGATGAGCGGCTACGAATGGATTCCCGCCGCGCTGCTCGCCGGTGTGGCGATGGGCTTCGTCTCCGCGCCGCTGAACTATTTGACGCTGGCCCGCGTGAAGGAAGACGAGGCGGGGACCGCCTCGGGCGTCGTGACCGCGGGGGTGGAAATCGCCTATGCCCTGGGCACGGTGGCGGGTGGGACGATTTTCTTCTCCGTTGCGGGCGGAACCCGTTACCTTGAGGCGTTCCACAGCGTCATCGGCTTCAATGCGCTGCTGGTCCTCGGCATGCTGGCGCTCATCCGATATATGCGGGAGCCGGCACGGCAATCCGTTCCAGCTTCTCCGGATTCAGCACGGCATACACGTTCTGAACGGTCCCGTCCTCGTTCCAGTCGAAGCAGGTGACTCCGGTCAACCGGCCGTCCTCGACGGCCACGATGCCGATCGAGCCGTTGATGCGCGCGCCGTACAGGCGCGCGTCCTTGAAACGGCGGGCCGCCATCGTCTGCAGCAGCGCCGCGACGCGCACCCGGCCGTAAATCGGATTGATCGCCGCCCGCGTCTTGCCTCCGCCGTCCGTCACGAGCACGGCATCTTCCGCGATCAGATCGAGGATGTCCCCGATGCGGCCGCTCGCGATGGCCGACACCCACCGCTGCACCAGCTCCTGTTCGCCTTGCGGATGGTATGGGGCGGGCTGGACGCGGTTGCCGAGCTTTTTCTTCGCCCGGCTCAATATCTTGCGGCATGCCGTCTCCGTCTTGTCCAGCATGCCGGCGATTTCCGCATAGTCGCAGTCGAATGCTTCCCGCAGCACCACGACCGCCCGCTCCAGAGGCGTCAACCGCTCCAGCATGACGAGGAACGCATAGGAAATGTCTTCGCGGCGCTCGATCTCCGCCATCGCGTTGTCCGGCGTCTCCGTCCACGGTTCGGGCAGCCATTCGCCCACATAGGTGACCTTGCGCCTCGCCGCCGATTTCATGACGTTGAGACAGCGGTGCGTCAGGCCTTTGGCCAGGTACGCTTTCGGATTGGAGACGTTCGGCAGCCGCTCCTTGTCGAGCGCGGCGAACAGATCCTGCACGGCGTCTTCGGCGTCCGACACCGATCCGAGCATGCGATAGGCCATGTCCAGCAGATAAGGCCGGTAGGACGCATACAGTTGTTCAACGTGCACTTGTCGCGCTTGTTGGCCGCTGTCTTGACCCGCAGATTGCGGCATTCGCTTCTCCTCCCGTCCGCCGGCCATGGTCAATGCCGCGCCGTGCCGCAATGTTACACTCTCCATTCTACACCACCTCCAACGAGCAAAAAAACGGCCGGCGTCGCCCCTCGAGCGAGCGCATCCGTGTGCGGTGAACGATAAGCCGACTGATCTTCCGAAGATATGCACAAAAGGAGCCCGTCCAGGCTCCTTGGATAGCGTGTTTCCGGCCGGTGCGGATCCGGGCCGGTCCGGCTCACTTGCTCGCCGGCAAGAAACATCCCGGGAACATTCCCGTCGAGATGGAAATCCGGTTCCAGCCGTTGATCGCGTTGATCGCCATGATCAGATCGACGTACTCCTTCTCGCTGAAATGCTTCCGCACGTTCTCGTACACGTGATCGGGGACGCCGCTCTCCGAAATGCGGGTGACGCATTCGGTCAGTTCGAGCACCGCCCTTTCCTTGTCGCTGTAGACGGGCACTTCCCGCCATGCGGTCAGAAGCAGCAGCCGCTCGAGGCTCTCCCCGTTCTCCAGCAGATCTTTGCCATGCATGTCGATGCAGAACGCGCACCCGTTGATCTGCGACGCGCGCATCTTGATCAGCGTGTACAGATTGTGGTCGATGCCGGTGCTTTGCGCGAACGATTCGAAGGCCAGCATCGCCTCGAATGCCGCCGGATTGGCCTCTCTGTAATTGAGTCTTGGTTGCATGCGCTCTCCTCCCGGTTATGTGGTTTCATAAATAAAGACAACGGAGGCGAGCCTTTTGTGACCTTGGTGGTCAGCCGTTCAACACGCGGAACGTCAGACGGGTGACGCCCGGGCATATTGGCTTTGCTGCAAGCCCATTTGCCATGTTCTCATATTTTTGATACGTTTTATTAAATACCAATTGGTGCCATCAATTTAAGAGCGCTTCCATTCTTGTTTGAAAGGAGATGTGCGGGTAATGTACATTCCAAGACATTTTCAAGTGACAGACATGCGGAAATTGTACTCGTTCATCAAAGAAAACAGTTTTGGCGTATTGTTTTCGTATCATGATGGAGAGCCATTTGCAACCCACTTGCCTTTCCTCATTGAGAAAAATGACAACGGTGAGTATTACCTGCTAAGTCACTTTGCAAAGTCAAACCCGCACTGGAAATCCATCAGCGATCAAGTGCTGGTTGTTTTCCAAGGCCCGCATTCATACATTTCGGCATCATGGTATCAAGAGCGTCATACAGTGCCGACCTGGAACTATATTGCGGTTCATGTTTACGGGGATTTCATTCTTATCGAGGACAAGGAAGAACTTGTCAAATTGATTGAAGACACCGTGGATTTTTATGAATCATCATTTGATCATCCCTGGACAACGGATTTGTCTGACGACTTCAACCGCAAGCTGATGGAAGCGATTGTCGGCTTCAAAATAAAGATTAATCGAATCGAAGGCAAGTGGAAACTCAGCCAGAACCATTCAGCAGAAAGAAGAAGCAAGATTATCGCAGGATTAAGGACTTTAAATGACAGCAACTCACATCAAATTGCCGATTTGATGGAACAAGAACTGATCTCCGTGTCCCAGGAAAAGTAAATCCATTCTTGCCGGCTTCCCTTCACCTTTGTCCATACGGGTTCAAACCGGGGCAGCCGGCTTGATTCCAACGGGCAAAACAAAATCCACCCTCAAGATTGGATTCTCGGGTGGATCAACCGTTCAAACGAAAAAAGCCCCGTCCGGGCCTTCCTGTCTGGAATGGTGCTGGTGAAGGGACTTGAACCCCCACTCCCTCGCGGGAAGCGGATTTTGAGTTTGAGGAGGTGCAAGGAGGTGAACGCACGTTCGCCAAAATACTAGAAGCCTTGTGACATAAGGGATTTCATGGATTGTAAATTTTTCCAATTGAAAAATACGTCCCGCGATTTTGCGAAGGGTTTTGTGCGCTCGTACTTCCCCGGGTTGTACGAGGCCAAACCCCCTCAACCTCGCACAACTTTGACCGCGCCAAACTCCCAATCCAACGGGAGGTTGACGAAAAATGTCGAAGGACAAAGCCGATGCCGGTGTAAAACTTTCCTTGCCCGCCGACGTTTCCTCGCGGGCCCAATTCAGCGAAGCCGTCCGCCTGTTTCTGATGGACTGCCGGTTCCGAAATCTTTCTCCGATGACCATCGAAGGTTATCATACGTATTTACGGGCCTTGCAACGCGATCTCGACCAATGGGGGCTTTCCCTGAATACCCTCACCCCAAAAGATCTCACTGTACGGATGGTCAACGAAATGCTGGAACAGGGATTCAAATCGAATACGATCAACGGAAAAATTCGGACTTGCCAACAATTTTTCAAATTCCTCCATCTCGAAGGCATCTTGGACGCAAACCTCGCGGAAGGTCTGAAACCCATTAAAAGTGAGCGCAAAATGGTCCACACTTTCACCGAAGAGCAAGTCCAGGCCATCTTGCGCCAACCGGATCGCACAACGTTTACCGGACTGCGCGATTATACCATGATGCTGGTTTTGCTGGATACGGGCATGCGGGTCAATGAATTAACGCAAATGAAAATTTCCCATATCGACTTTGAGGAGAAAACCATCCACATTCCCATGGGCAAAGGCCGGAAGTTCCGCGTCGTCCCCATTCAGCAAACGTGTGTGAACGCCTTAAAGGAGTATTTGGAGGAACGGGGGGAACACGAATTTGATGACCTCTGGGTCACCGTCTTCCATCAACCCTTCCGACGGTATGGGGTCATTCAAATGATCAGCGGCCACTGCCAAAAGGCCGGGATCAAAGGGGTGCAAGGTTCCGCCCATACGTTCCGCCACACTTTTGCGAAATTCTTTTTAATGAACGGCGGCGATATCTTCACCCTGCAATATCTGCTGGGGCATACGACGTTGGAAATGACCCGTTACTACGTGGAACTGTTCAGCAAAGACCTTCACAAACAGCACGAAAAATGCAGTCCGGTCGAACATCTTGCCGAAGATTTGAAAGAAGAGGTGCAATAACATGGACAGGCCCGTAACGCGACGGAAAAACATCATCAAGGCGGCCGCTGTAAACACCACCACCCCTAAACGCCCCGCCGAATTTACGGATCTGGTAAAGTCCTTTCTTACGGAATGCCGGGCGAAAAACTTATCCGGACGCACGATTCAGTTTTACGAAGAGAACCTGGTCCGGATGAAAAAAATGTTTGATGAACAGGGGATCCCCTTGAACGTAACCACGCTCACAGCCCGGGAGATCAAGCACCATTATGTAGGCCGGATGATTGAAAACGGCCTGGCCAGCAATACGATCAACGGCCGGATCAAAAGCTGCAAAGCGTTCTTCAAGTATCTGTTTGAAGAAGGGATCGTCCCCCATAACCTGGCGGAAAATATCAAACTGGTGAAAGCGGAAAAGAAAATGATTCAAACGTTTACAAAAGAACAGGTGGTTGCCTTGCTCCAGCAACCCGACAAAAAAACGTTTACCGGGTTACGGGATTACACGATGATGGTGGTTATGCTGGAAACCGGAATGAGGATCGGCGAACTCCTCCATTTAAAGGTGGATGACGTCTTTCTCAAAGAGCTTGAAATCCGCATCCAAAAAGGCAAAGGAGGGAAAGCGCGGCGGGTCCCCATTCAAAAAACATGCGCCAAAATCCTGAAGCAATATCTGGGGGAACGGGGCGATGCGGAAACGGATGCCTTGTTCATCAGCATTGACGAGGCACCGCTGCATATCCGGACCTTTCAGGAAAATGTCCAGGAGTACGGCAAGAAGGCCGGGATTACAGGAGTCCGTGTTTCCCCGCACACCTTCCAGCATACCATGGCCAAGTTCTATATATTAAATGGCGGCGACGTCTTCACCCTGCAACAAATACTGGGGCACAGCACCCTGGACATGGTCCGATATTACGTGGAATTGTTCAGCAAAGATATTAAAGAACAGCATCAAAAATACAGTCCCGTTGAACATATGGCCCGGTATCGAAACGTGATATAAATAAATCCCTTTCCAGAAGGGGGCATCTGTTTCCGGATGCCCTTTTGCATATCCAGCCAACACTGAACGTTGGGGTTTTGAAACACCCGTAGCTTTTTCATTCCCCGCGTATCAATAGGGTTCAGTTCGGAATGGGTTTAATCTTGATGTTCGGGCATTTAAATATTGAAAAATCAACCTTGTATTTATCATTGTATGGTCAGACCGCCGGATACAGTTGCATACGAGACAAATCAACGATAAATTTCCCGGGAATCAACAAGTCCAAACCAATTAGACCGTTAATCCCGTTATGTTCTCCGATGCGTCCAAAGTCCATGTGAAAGTCTTTGATTACAAAAGTATCCACCTGAACTTGATCGACTCTTCTTCGGATCGCCGCTTCTCTGCCTCCAATTCCTGTCATAAAACGGATCTGGTCTCCGGGTTCATAGGAGTGGAACAGATCATCCACCGCATCGATGGAAATAATGGACTCAGCCGCACCCGTATCGATGACCACATTCCGAATGGTCATAAGTTTTCCATGATGAGTAATGACAATAGGGAAAATAACAGACCATCGATCAGCTTAAGATTCATGAACGGAAAGTCTCCTGAGCATCGGCTTATTTCGGACTTCAATGATGATTTTCTCGTTGGATGTATGATAGACAAAACGCCCGTTTGAAGCGGCAAACAACTCTTTCCACGCCTGCTGCGCATCCCGAATGGGTCTGACCACAGCCACTTCTTCCACATGAAGCTTATTGTTCTCGTAATGAGATTTTAATTCTTCCACCAAGACGAATTGATTGGGGAATAACTCCCTCACCTCAGACCACAGCATGCTTTCACCCCTTTGCTTTCCTTTGGACTATTATACCATTAGCGATAAAAGGATGGACAGTTCTCTATGCGGATCGGCGGAAACCGCCGCGGCCGCAACCCGGCCTGGCCATCATCGTTTTTTATGTAGTGAGTATTCATGATGAGAGGAAGGGGAATCATGGCGGCAAGACGCTGATTTGAGGTCCTCGTTGGCCTCTTGTTCATGGTAGTGATGAGACGGCCTGCGCGGAAGTGGACGCTTCACATTCGTCGCAAACTTCGGAGACAAATCCCTTGATGGCAGCGGAGTGACCACATTGTTATGTGATGTCTCCGATTTCCTGAATGGCCTTCTCAAACCACGGCTTCACTTCCGGCAGATTCGTTTTAATCATTTCCCAAACAATGCTTTCATCGATCCCGAAATACTCACGAATAACAATATTCCATAGACCAGTCATCTTCTTCCATGGAATCTCCGGATATTTGCCGCGTATTTCATCGGAAACATTCTTTGACGCTTCACCAATCACTTCCAG
>Ga0310826_100479_pt1 | contig 39583 bp, 37 predicted proteins | sample WT_ome_FD_201306 | JGI IMG/M metagenome (GOLD analysis project Ga0310826, IMG submission 201306) | Sorghum-adapted microbial communities enriched on wild type (WT) sorghum from Joint BioEnergy Institute, Emeryville, California, United... ... | reverse complement strand
CAGTCACCAGACCATTCCATATTTGGTTTTCAGAAAATCCATCGAACAACAGAGAGAGATCATGATGTGAAAGATTTCACCCCTTAAAATTCATGAAAAAATTGTCTTGACATCGTGTGCCACTATACGTGGTGGAATAACGGAACGTGGTTCCGTTAGAGGCCGTCATCGGCCGCGCCGGATGCGCCGATGGCGTCTGCAACGGAACAGAGTTCCGTTAGCGGGATCTCCGCAGGGGATCGTGGTGGAATAACGGAACGTGGTTCCGTTAGAGGCCGTCATCGGTCGCGCCGATTGCGCCGAAGCCGTCTGCAACGGAACGTGGTTCCGTTAGCGGGATCTCCGCACGGGATCGTGGTGGAATAACGGAACACGGTTCCGTTAGAGGCTGTCACCGGCCGCGCCGGATGCGCCGAAGCCGTCTGCAACGGAACGTGGTTCCGTTAGCGGGATCTCCGCACGGGATCGTGGTGGAATAACGGAACATGGTTCCGTTAGAGGCTGTCACCGGCCGCGCCGATTGCGCCGAAGCCGTCTGCAACGGAACGTGGTTCCGTTAGCGGGATCTCCGCAGGGGATCGTGTTGGAATAACGGAACACGGTTCCGTTAGAGGCCGTCATCGGTCGCGCCGGATGCGCCGAAGCCGTCTGCAACGGAACGTGGTTCCGTTAGCGGGATCTCCGCAGAGGGTCGTGGCGGATTAACGGAACGTGGTTCCGTTAGAGGCCGTCATCGGCCGCGCCGGATGCGCCGATGGCGTCTGCAACGGAACGTGGTTCCGTTGGCGGGATCTCCGCAGGGGATCGTGGTGGAATAACGGAGCACGGTTCCGTTAGAGGCCGGCATCGCCCGCGCCGGATGCGCCGAAGCCGTCTGCAACGGAACATGGTTCCGTTAGCGGGATCTCAGCAGAGGGTCGTGGCGGATTAACGGAACGTGGTTCCGTTAGCGGGATAGGCGCGGCATGTTCGTGCCGATTAACGGAACGTGGTTTCGTTGGAGGCCGGCATCGGCAGCGTCGGGTGCAGCCATATCTTCCGCAAAAGGGAAACGGGCCGGGAGCAACGGCATTTGACGCCGTTGCCCCCGGCCCTGTGCAATTGTCACCGGCGCTTCGCGCGCTTCGAGCGCGAAGGCAGCCCGGCCTGTCCGTCGCCCGATCCGGCGAGCGTCCCGCCCGGGCCGGCGCTCCCGCCTCCCGGCATGGCGCCGAAGTCCCCGAAGCCGCCGTAGCCCTCCGCGTTTCGGCCTCCGGCGCGCGCGTTCCTGCCTCGAACCTGTGCTCCGTCCGTGACGGTCCGCGCCATGCGGCGCAGCGCAATGTAAAGCGCCAGCGAGAGCAGCGCGGCGCCGCCGCACACGGCGGCGAAGCCCCACGGTTCGTCGGCGATCCGCACGCCGCCGGCATACATGCCCCAGAGCGCGCCCGCCGCCGCGGCCGGAAGCGGGAGCCAGGCGACGGCGACAAGCGACCGCATCAAGGCGCCGCTCCTCCGCGTCGCCGCCGTGCCGCTTAGCGCGGCCAGCGTCTCGATCGCTCCGGCGTGGCGTCCGAGGAGCGCGCGCAACAGGCCCAGTCGCCGCTGCAGGCGGCGGTAGGGCTCGCTGTCCGTCAGCCGCTTGCCGAACGACTCCGCGGCGGCGGATTCCGCTTCGACGATGGCGAGCAGATGCCGGTTCCACTGCAGAAGTTCACGCTGCAGCCCGGCGATCGTCTCCGGCGGGATCGGCTGTCCGCTGCGCCTGGCCGCGCCTTCCAGCCCGTCCAGCCGCCGTTCGAACGTTTCGAATCCGCCGCGCAGCGTTTCGAGCGCGGCCGTGAGGATGACGGCGAACGCTTCGGGGGCGCTTGCCGCCCGGCCGAGCCGTTCTTCCCACGGGGAACGCTGCAGGCGGAGCATGAACCGGAGATCGAATTGAAGGGTGACAAGTCGTTTGTCCGTCACCCAGAAATGAAGCGGGAACACATCCTGCTCATCCGGCGACATCCTGAGCGGCAGCGTGCCGAACACGGTGTCGCCGGACTCCGGCGTCTCGGTCGACACGGCCAGCGTGTCCCGGCGTTCCATGGCGTCATCCAGCCAGTTCGCGCATTCCGGAAGCCGGCGCTTGATGGCGGTCAGCGCGGCCGCACGCGTCATGCCGGCGGTCAGGACCGCAGCGGCCGGCTCCGTCCCCGGCGCGCCCGCCGGATTGGTTGCCGTCGCGCGATCCCCGGTCTGCCCCGCTCCCGACCCGACCGATTCCATGTCCGGAACCGTCGCCGCACCGGCCGATCCGACGACGGCCGTCCCGATTCCCGACCTCGCCGATTCCAGGTCCGTAATCGTCGCCGCGCCCGACGGCCTTGCGCCGGCCGGCCCGGTTCCCGGCAACGACCGTTCCGTCCCGGACATCGCCGGAATCGTCCGCGGCTCCGCCAGCCAGTCCGACGGCGCGCGTCCGTCGGTCAGCATATGCCATTCCCAGCCTGCCGGCATCCGCAGCATGCGGTGCTTCATATCGTCCCTCCATTCGGGCGATTGCGCGCTTGTCTCACACTTCCATCATACCCGCTGGCGGCCCGACAGGACAAGGGTGAGCTTTATTGCGGCCCGGCAGGACAAGGCGCTTCCGATGGCATTCCGACAGGACAAGGGTGAGCCTGATTGCGGCCCGGCAGGACAAGGATGCTTCCGATGGCATCCCGACCGGACAAGGGTGAGCCTGATTGCGGCCCGGCAGGACAAGGATGCTTCCGATGGCATCCCGACCGGACAAGGGTGAGCCTGATTGCGGCCCGGCAGGATAATGCGCTTCGATGGCATACCGGCTGAACAAGGGTGCTTCCAAATGTTTTCCCGACAGGGACAAAGGTGCGCCTGATTGCATCCCGGCAGGACAAAGGTGCGCCCAAGCCTAATTGCATTCCTCGCCGCGAAGGTTGTCCGACAGCCACCGCCTCAGCTTGCCGATCGCCCTCCGCTGCATGCGCGACACGCTCATTTGCGAGACGCCGAGCCGCTCGGCGACCGCCCGCTGCGGCAGGCCGAAGTCGAACACGAGCCGCAGCACCTCGGCCTCCTCCGGCTTCAGCCGCTTCATCGCAAGCTCGAGATCGAGCCGGCTTTCGACCGCCGTGAACTCGTCGCCGGGATGGCCGATCCGGTCCCCCAGCGTGGACAGATTTTCGTCGTCGAACACGGGCGTGTCGAGCGAGACGCAGCGGTACATGTCGCGTCCGGCCAGCACTTCCAGCGTCTCGTCCCGCGTCAGGCCGAGCCGCTCCGCGATTTCTTCGACGCTCGGCGGACGCTCCAGCTGCGCGGTCAGCTCGTCGATCGTCTGCCGGACGAGGATGCCTTTTTCCTTGATGCGGCGAGGCACCTGGACATACCACGACTTGTCGCGCAAATAGTTCTTCATATGGCCGACCATGCTTTTCATCGCATACGTTTCGAATTGTGCGCCGACCGCCGAATCGTACCGTCCGAGCAACCGGAACAGCGCGAGCCTGCCGACCTGGTGCAGATCTTCGTACAGGTCCGGCCGGTTGCGCGAGATGCGCGACGCCGCCATCCGGATCATCGGATCGCACATTTCGATCACCCGGGCCGCTTTTTCGCGGGACGGGCTGGCCCGATAATCGGACAACAAGGCGTCCGTATCGGCTGCCGATGGTTTGCACGTACGCTTCATGTTGGTCTGCCACCTCTTCTTTTTTTTCGATCCTCCACCTTTCCGTATTCCATTTTAAAAAAATAATACCATTTATAACCATACACCAATCGAACCGGTACCGCCGGACGCCCGGAGTCGCCCGAATTCGCCATGATGATCCGGGACATGCGCGGATTCGACGGATTCCGCCCGCCGCGCCAATGTCCGAAGTCGCTCCGACCCGCGCGATCCGCCCTTTCAGCCGCCGCGCCGGGGCGCGCCCAGCCGGACCATCGACTCGCGGTAGGCCGTAGGCGGCATGCCGCAGATGCGGCGGAACTGCTTCGAGAAATAGAGCGGGTCCTGGAAGCCCACGGAGGCGGCGATCTGCTCGACCGTCAGCTCGAGCCGTTCCCGCAGCAGCCGACGGGCATGGTCGATGCGCAGCCGGAGCAGGAACGCGACCGGCGTCATCCCCGTGTGCCGCTTGAAGACGCGCGACAGGTAGGCGCGGCTGAAGCCGAGCGTCGCGGCCATCAGCTCGATCGAGACCGGCTCCGCGTACTGCGTGGACAGGTAGTGGACGATCCGCTGGACGAGCTCGTTGCCGCCGGCGTCCGCCCCGGTCTCGGGCGCGTCCTCGCGGGCCAGCGCCTTGCCATATTCGACCATGAGCAGCCGAAGGCAGCCCGCCGCCTCGAGGCCCGCCAGCTTGCCGCCTTCGCGGAAGACGCGCTGGATCCGCCCGATCAGCGCGGCCGGCCGGAGGCTGCCGCCGGTGTCGGCCACCGGGCGCGCCGGCGTGAAGCCGACGGAGCCGACCAGTTCCCCGCTCTGCGACCCGGCGAACGCGACCCACCGGTACCGCCACGGGTCCTGCTCGTCCGCCGCGTACTCGATCAGCCTCCCGGGCGCGATCAGAAAAGCGTGCCCCGCCCGCAGCCGGTACGTTCTCCCCTCGACGCGGTAGACGCCGGAACCCGAAAGGACGTGGTGCAGCAGCCAGAAATCGTACACCTTCGGCCCGATCCTGTGCCCGGGGCGTGTCTGGCTCTCGCCGGAGAACAGCACGTTCAGATCGCCGTGCTCGATCGAGACCGGGTTGGACACGACGGTGTAGGTCGGGGTGCGCGGCGCTTCCCCCTGTTCCGAAGGATGGCGTTCCATGGTTCCATCTCCTTTGCGGCCGTTCGGTTGCCTCAACCATACCACAGAAGAGCGCCCGCCGCCATTCGAACCCCGCCATCAGGTCACAAAAATCCATGCCAAATTCACTTTCCGCCATTCGCTTGCGCCTCGCTTCTCGGCTATACTGGGGCTGACGGAACGAAACCTTTTGATGAAGGATCGTGATGACAGTGGCGGATCTCGCGAGCTTGAAACGGCAATTCATCGAGCGCTACGGCGGCGCGGAGGAGGGCATCCGGATCTACCGCGCGCCCGGGCGCGTCAACCTGATCGGGGAGCATACGGACTACAACGGCGGGTATGTGTTTCCGGCGGCGCTGACGTTCGGCACGACGATGCTGGCGCGGGCGCGGACGGACGGCACGATGGGCCTCGCGTCGACGAATTTCCCGGCGGCCGGGAGGATCAGCCTGCAGGGGATTGCCTACGATCCGGCCGACGACTGGATGAACTACCCGAAGGGCGTCGTGCGCGAGCTTAAACGGGCGGGCTTCGAACTCGGCGGCGGCTTCGACATTCTGTACTGCGGCGAAATTCCGAACGGCTCGGGCCTCTCGTCCTCGGCGTCGATCGAGGTCGTGACGGCGTACGGCCTGCTGGAGCTGAACGGGCAGCCGACCGACACGGTGGAGATCGCGAAGCTCGCGCAGCGGGCGGAGAACGAGTTCGTCGGCGTCAAATGCGGTATCATGGATCAGTTCGCGGTGGCGAACGGCCGGAAGGACCACGCGATCCTGCTGCTCTGCGACACGCTCGAATACGAGCTGGTGCCGTTTGAGAGCGGCGCGTACCGGCTGGTCATCGGCAACACGAACAAGCGCCGGGAGCTCGCCGATTCGAAGTACAACGAGCGGCGCGGCGAATGCGAACAGGCGGTGCGGGATCTCCGGCGGGCGTTCCCGGATCTGGAGCTGCTCGGCCGCCTCTCCGTGGACGAGTTCCGCGCGCACGCGCATCTCATCGGGAGCGAGACGGTGCGCCGCCGGGCGCAGCATGTCGTCGAGGAGATCGACCGGGTGCGGCAATCGGTCGACGTGCTGCGGCGGGGCGACCTGGCCGCGTTCGGCCGGCTGATGAATGCGTCCCACGACTCGCTGCGCGACCTGTACGAAGTGACGGGCCGGGAGCTCGACGCGATGGTCGACGCGGCGCGAAGCGTCCCGGGCGTGCTCGGCTCGCGCATGACCGGGGCCGGCTTCGGCGGATGCGCCGTTTCGCTCGTGCACGAAGACGCGGTCGAGACATTCATCCGCGAGGTCGGCGCCCGCTACGCGGAAGCGACCGGCCTGAAGGCGGACTTTTACGTCTGCTCGATCGGGAACGGCGTCGAACGGATCGAATAGCGCGGAGTTTTTTTACGGTAAAAAGGAACCCGCCGAACCGCGACGACGGCGACCGTCGAACGGGGGCTGCGTGACGCGGGGCGGAACGGACGGAAGGAGCTTAAGCGATGGCGGTATTGGTGACGGGAGGCGCGGGCTACATCGGCTCGCACACGGCGGCGGCGCTCCTCGAGCGCGGGGAGGAAGTCGTCGTCCTTGACAATTTGCAGACCGGGCATCGGCGGGCGGCGGAGGGCTGCGCGCATTTCTACGAAGGCGACATCCGGGACGGGGATCTGCTGGACCTCATCTTCCGGTCGCACGAGATCGACGCGGTCATCCATTTCGCCGCGAATTCGCTTGTCCAGGAGAGCATGACCGACCCGGGCAAGTATTACCACAACAACGTGTACGGCACGCTCTGCCTGCTCGAGCGGATGCGGGCGCACGGCGTGAAGCGGATCGTGTTCTCGTCGACGGCCGCGGTGTACGGCGAGCCGGAGCGGGTGCCGATCGAAGAGTCGGACCGGACCGCGCCGACGAACGCGTACGGCGAGACGAAGCTCGCGATGGAGCGGATGATCCGCTGGTTCGGCGTCGCCCACGGCATCGAGGGCGTCTCGCTGCGCTACTTCAACGCGGCCGGCGCGCACGAGAGCGGGCGGATCGGGGAGGACCACAGCCCGGAGACGCATCTCGTGCCGATCGTGCTGCAGGCGGCGCTCGGGCAGCGGCCGCACGTCGCGATTTTCGGCGACGACTATCCGACGCCGGACGGCACGTGCGTCCGCGACTACATCCACGTCTCGGACCTCGCCGACGCCCACCTGCTCGCCGTCGACCGGCTGCGCCGCGGCGAGGGGAGCGCCGTCTACAATCTGGGCAGCGGCCACGGCTGGTCGGTCCGCGAGATCATCGAGCAGGCGCGCCGCGAGACGGGCCGGGACATCCCGGTCGTCGTCCAGCCGCGCCGGGCGGGCGACCCGGCGGTGCTCGTCGCGTCCGCGGAGCGCGCGAAGCGGGAGCTCGGCTGGCATCCGCGCCGCTCCGACATCGGCACGATCATCCGCACCGCCTGGGCGTGGCACACCGCGAATCCCGACGGGTACGGGGACAGGTGAGCGCGGCGGTGGCAAGGAGGAACGCATCATGACCAGACCGACAACCGGAACCGGGCCGGAGGACAGGGAGCGTCCGACGCGGGCGGACAGGGGAGCGCGAGAGACGCCGGCTGCGGAGCAGGCGCAGGCGGACGGGGACGCGCAAGAGTCGCCGGCGGCGGAGCAGACGCGGCGGGCGCAGGCGGACGGGGACGCGCAAGAATCGCCGGCGGCGGAGCAGACGCAGGCGGACGGGGACGCGCAAGAGTCGCCGGCGGCGGAGCAGACGCGGCGGGCGCAGGCGGCGATCGGCCTGCTTGTCCGCTACGCGCTGCGGCACGGGCTGATCAAGCCGGCGGACCGGGACTGGGCGCTCAACGCGCTGCTCGATCTGTTCGGCTTCGCGGAGCCCGGCGCGGCGGCGGACATCCTGAAGGCGGTAGCCGGCCGGCCGTCCGCGCCGGCGCAGGAGCGTCAGCCGGCCGCGGACGACGAGCCGGTTCCCGCCGAAGCCGCGCCGATCCTCGCGCCGCTCATCGACTACGGCATCGCGATCGGGCTCGCGCCGGACGACACGACGACCTCGCGGGATCTGCTCGACGCCCGGATCATGGGGCTCGTCATGCCGCGCCCGTCGGAGGCGGCGGAAACGTTCTTCCGGCAGGCGGAGCGCGAAGGCATCGAAGCGGCGACCGACGCGTTCTACAGGCTGAACATCGCATCCCATTACGTCCGGATGGACCGCGTCCGGCAGAACGAATACTGGGTGCACGAAGGCGAGTACGGCGGCATCGAGATCACGATCAACCTGTCGAAGCCGGAGAAGGATCCGCGCGAGATCGCGCGCCTCCGCTCGCTGCCGCCCGCCGGCTATCCGGCATGCCTGCTCTGCCCGTCGAACGTCGGCTACGCCGGCCGGCCCGACCATCCGGCGCGCCAGAACCTGCGTCTGCTGCCGCTCCGGCTGAACGGCGAGGACTGGTACTTCCAGTATTCGCCCTACGTCTACTACAACGAGCACAGCATCGTCCTCCGCGCCGAGCATGTGCCGATGGCGATCTCGGAAGCGACGTTCGCACGGCTGCTTGATTTTCTTGACCAATTCCCGCACTACTTCATCGGATCGAACGCCGATCTGCCGATCGTCGGCGGGTCCATTTTGAACCACGACCACTTCCAGGCGGGCCGCCACACCTTCGCGATGGAGAAGGCGCGGACGGAAGAAGCGTTCCGGCACCCGGACTATCCCGGCATCGCCGGCGGCGTCGTCCGCTGGCCCCTGTCCGTCTTCCGGATCGCGGGCCCGCGCCGGGACGAGCTGGAGGAAGCCGCGTCGGCCCTGCTGCGCGCGTGGCGGGAATACGCCGACCCGTCCGTCGGCATCCTGCCCTTCACGGCGGGAGAGGACGGGACGCGCCGGCCGCACAACACGATCACGCCGATCGCCCGCCGGAAGCGGGACGGCCGGTACGAGCTCGATCTCGTGCTGCGCAACAACCGGACGAGCGCGGAGCATCCGGACGGGATTTTCCATCCGCACCGCCACCTGCATCACATCAAGAAGGAGAACATCGGCCTGATCGAGGTGATGGGACTGGCGGTGCTGCCCGGCCGGCTGAAGGACGAGCTCCGGCAGATCGCGGCCATCCTGGCCGGCGGGCGGCCGTACGATCCGGAAGCGCTCGCCGATGCGGCGCACCCGCTGCGCAAGCACGCCGAATGGATCGGCGCCCTTGTGCGGGCCCACGGGACGTCGCTGTCCATGGCCGAAGCGGCACGCCTGCTGCGCGCCGAAGTCGGGCGCAAGTTCACCGAAGTGCTGAGCGACGCCGGCGTGTTCAAGCGCGACGAGGCGGGGCGGGCCGCGTTCGCCGCGTTCCTGGAAGCGGCGGGATGGCGCCGGTCCGGACAGGCATATTGAAAGCAAGATCGCCGATCCCGAACACGGGACGCCGGCGGTCTTTTTTTTGTCGATTTTGCAAAAAGCGCCGGAACCGCTTGCAACTCTTAATTACAAAAAGTTAGTATATAAATATATTTTAACTACTAACGAAAAGAGGCTACATTTGTGAGAAGCGGCAGTCACAGTCCGGGATGGAAATTCATGCTGGTTCTGATCGTGACGGTCTCGCTTTTCGGCATTTCCGCCTACATCGTCCGGGACGGGATGGGGCTCGTCCGGGGCAACATCGAGGAGCAGGACGGGCGGCAGCGGCGGGCGCTGGCGATCGCGGAGCTGAACGCCCTGTACCGGAGCAAGGCGATCGCGTTCCAGGATTACCTCCTCGACGGGGACGAGGCCGGGCTCCGGCGTTACGACGAGTTGTCCGCGCGGGCGCGGGACATGATCCTCGAGGCGATCGCGGCGGAAACCGCGGACGAACGGAAGGCGCTGCTGGAGCGGGCGCTGGCGCTCGACGACGAGCTCGGCGCGCTTGCCGGAGGGCGGCTTTCCACGCAAAACGCGCAGGACGCGGCGCGGGTCCGCGACGAGATCCTCGGCCTGCTGGACCAGATGCTGGAAGATGCGAAGGCGGACGCCGTCCTCGCGGCGGACCGGACCTACAGCCAGCTCCGGGGCAACGCGCTCGTGCTCGTCTTCTCCATCGTGATCTCGGCGGCCGTCGGGCTGACGCTGGTCGTTCTGGTGAGCCGGAACGTGACGCGGAGTCTGCACGAGGTCGTGCGGATGGCGGACGGGATCGCGGGCCGGGATCTGCTCCTACCGGACATGGAGGCGCTCGAGCGGAACGAGATCGGCCGTCTGGCGGATTCCATGAACCGGATGAAGCGGACGCTGCGGGAGATGATGGAGAACATCTCGGGCGCGTCGGCCCTCGTGGCCGGCGAGAGCGCGAAGCTGATCGCCAGCACCGGCCGCGCGGGCGAAGGCAGCCGGGAGATCGCCCGGACGATGGAGCGATTGTCCCGCCGATCGCGGGAGCAGGCCGACGCGTCCTCGAGGCTGGCCGGTCGGATGGACCATCTGGCCGAACAGATTCTGGCCGTGGCGGACGAGAAGGACCGGCTCGACGAGCTGTCCCGCCGGATGCTCGCGCTGACGGAGGAGGGCGGCGAGTCGATGCGCGCCTCCGTCGCGAACATGCGCGTGATCGACGCCGGCATGGACGAGTCGCTCGCGCAGGTCCGCGGTCTGGCGGAGAAGACCGGGCAGGTCTCCGAAATCGTCGCCGCCATCCGCGACATCGCCGACCAGACGAGCCTGCTGGCGCTGAACGCGGCGATCGAGGCCGCGCGGGCGGGCGAGCACGGCCGCAGCTTCGCCGTCGTCGCCGCGAACGTGCGGAAGCTGTCGGAGCGGGTGCAGGCGTCGGTCGCGCATATCGCGGACGTGCTGGAGGATATCCGGAGCGAATCGGCGGGCGCGGCGGCCTCGCTCGAGCGCGCCGGCGCGATCGTGAAGGACGGCGGGCGGCTGATGGACCGGACCGGCGGGATGTTCCTCGAGCTGAAGGAGCAGATCGGCCGGATCGGCGAGCAGATCGGGCGCATGTCGGCGTCGCTCGACGAGATCCGCAGCCGGACGCCGGAGATCCGGCAATTCCTGCTCGACACCGTGGCGCGGGCGGAGGAGACAGCCGAAGGCGTCTCGGAAGTGTCCGCCATCGCGGCCGAGTTCGACGCGTTTCTCCGCGAGGTCGAACGCAGCGTCCTTGATCTGGACCGGGAAGCGGGCAGGCTGAGCGGTATGGTCCGCCAATTCCACTTGTGACGGAGGGCTTCGGATGAAGATTGCGCAATACGCATGGGGTTTGCTCGTTTTGCGGCTGTGCCTCGGGTTCAATTTCGCGATGCACGGATTCGCCAAGTTCGCCGGAGGCATCGAGAACACGTCGCGCTGGTTCGACGGGCTGGGACTGCCCGGCATCCTGGCTTACGGGGTGGCGCTGCTCGAAGTGCTGGGCGGCTTCGGCCTGATGGCGGGACTGTTCACGCGGATGCTGTCCTTCCTCTACATGATCGTCATGGCGGTGGCCGTCTGGAAGGTGAGGCTATCGGGCGGATTCCTCGGCGGGTGGGAGCTCGAATTCACCTTCTTCTCCGTCGCGCTGGCGCTCCTCGTGACCGGCGGCGGGGTGTACTCGGTCGATCATGCCCTTTTCCCTTCGAAAAAAATCCTCCGCCTCCTCCATCCCGACCGCGCGTCCGCCGACCCGAACCGCGAGGGTGCGGCAGCTTCCGCGGAGTGAACCGGAACCGTCGCCCCGCCCCCATCCGCCCCGGGCCGGGCGTTTTTTTTCATGGACCGGCGTGCCAACAAATACAATTACATGAAAACCTGACATGAACATTGATTGTTTCGAGATTCATTATTAAAATATGGAAGGAATTATAAAAAATTATCGTGGCCGATCGGTTCTCCTGTACCGGGAAGCCGCGGGAGGGGTGGGATCATGGCGGTCACCATCATGCCGCTGGACGAATTCATGAAACTTGACGCGGACGAACAGGTGGAGCAACTGAAACGATACAAACTCGACCATACGCTGAAGGACATTCGGGAAGCCTGGGGACTCAAGCATTCGGCGCAATACTACATGCTGCTCAAGAAGCTGCGCATTTACGACCGGGTGGTCAACAAGTCGGACAAGTTCTATCCGGAGCAGCTGATCTACGAGCGCGCCGAATCGCGTCCGTTCGGCTACGCCGACCCGAGAAGCGCGCAGGCGACGGCGAAGAAGGACCACTTTACCTACCAGCTGAACGTGACGCTGCCCGGGCCGGAGCTCGCCGACCGGCTGGAACGGATCGCGTTCTTCCTCAAGGGCGAGAACAAGCGGATCAGCGTCAGGCTCGCGCTGGAGGCGGAGGACGGCGAAGCGTCCGAGTCGCAGGCCGCCGCGGCGAGCGAGGAGTAATCCCGCGCGCCGCGGCCGCGCGGCCCGGCTATTCGCCCGATTGCGCGGAGGAACCCAGGCGTCCGAGCTCGGACACGAGCGCCTCGACCTCGCTTACGCTGAAATGGGGCTTGGCTTGCACGAGCTCGTACAGTTCCCTGATCTCGTCGTAATGCTCCACGGGGAACCGGGAGGCCTGGAGGGCCGCGCCGGTCGCCATGCGCAGCTTCGACTTGATCGCTTCAATCATATACGCGATGTTCTCGGGCGTCGGTTCACGGAGATCCGTCATGGACTCGTCTTCCTTCCTTGTCGGGGGATGACCGCATTGTATCATGACCGGCGGGCCCGGCGCCAATCGTTGCGGCCTGCTGCCGTCATCCTGTAGAATGGAACGGAAAGCGAACGGCGGAAGCGCATCCGAAACGTTTCCGGGCGAAGGAGGAACAAGTTCGATGCGCAGACTGGTCGACGGGACGGGGCTTGCCGAATTTCTGGCCGGCATCGCCGCCGAATGTCCGGATCCGGACGGGATCGTGATGCTCTGCATCGGCACGGACCGGTCGACCGGCGACGCGTTCGGGCCGCTGCTCGGCAGCCGGCTGCTGCGGGACGGATGGCCGCACGTGTACGGCACGCTGCGCGAGCCGTGCGACGCGGACAGGCTGCCGGACGTGCTCGGGCGGCTGCCGGCCGGCAAGACGGTGATTGCTTTCGACGCGTGCCTCGGGTCGCCCGCGAATGTCGGCAAATTTTCGGTGGCCCGGGGACCGCTGCTGCCGGCCGAAGCGGTGGGACGGCGGCTGCCGGAGGCCGGACACTACAGCGCCGCCGCGGTGGTCGCCGCGCGCACGGCGAAGCCCTATCACGCGCTGATGACCGCTCCGCTGTCGCTGGTCATGGACATGGCCGAAGCCGCCGCGGCGGCGGCAGCCTCGGCCTGGAGATGGACGGAGGGACGCGCATGAGCGAACCGATTTCGATTGCGACGAGCCGGACCGGAGAGGGGCTCGCCTTTCGGGTATACGGCCGGAAGCGGCGGGAAGCCGACCCGGCCGTCGTACTGCTGCACGGATTCTGCGGAAGTTCCGCGTATTGGGAAGAGACGCTGCCGCATCTCGACGGCGCCGGCCTGTTCATCGTGCCGGATCTGAGGGGCCACGGGCTGTCCGCCGCGCCCTCCGGCGCGGTGTACGCGATGGAAGATTTCGCGGACGATCTGGCGCGGCTGCTGGATGCGCTCGGCGAGCGGGAGGCGATCGTCCTCGGCCATTCGCTCGGCGGCTACATTACCCTCGCCTTCGCGGAGAAGTATCCGGGCCGGCTGAGGGGATTCGGGCTCGTCCACTCGACCGCGCTGCCCGACACGGAGGAGGCGAAGGCCGGCCGCGACCGCACGGCGAAGCGGCTGCTGGAGGAAGGCGCGGCGCCCTTCGTGGCCGAACTCGCGCCGAAGCTGTTCGCGGAGGAGAACCGCGCGCGCATGCCGGAGAAGGTCGAGCGGGCCGTCGCGATCGGCCTCGGCGTCTCGCCGGCGGGCGCGGCGGCGACCGCGCTCGGCATGAAGGCGCGGCCGGACCGGTCCGCCCTGCTGCGGAAAGCTCCGGTTCCGGCGCTTCTCGTCGCGGGGGAAGGCGACGCGATCGTCGCGCCGGAGCGCACCTTCCTCGACGCGGACGGCCCGAACGTGCGCCGCGCGCTGCTTGCGGGCTGCGGGCACATGTCGATGATGGAGGCGCCCGCGGCGCTGGCGGAGACGATCGCCGGTTTCGCGCGGGACGTCGCGTCCGGCGGGGCGTGAAGCCGGATGCCGGACGGAGCGTGACGGCATGTTCCAGCGGGACTACATCATGCGCATGATTTCGCAGGCCGCCGAAGCGGTCGGCGCGATCCTCGGCATGCGCCGCAGGCGCGAGCACACGGAGGCGCTGCGGTTCATCGACGACTGGCTCGAGCGCAATCTGCGCCTCAGGCTCGATCTGGTCGACCGGCTGTCGTCGGACGATCTGATCCGGCTCCATACGACGGCCGGCATCCCGGACGCCGGCGCGATCATCGCGATTGCTCGGCTGCTCAGGGAAGCGGCGGCGGCCGCGGAGGGGAGCGGCGACGAAGAACTGGCGTGCCTGCGCCGGCTCAAGGCGCTGGACCTGAATCTCGCGGTATCGGCGGACAAGCCCGACGGCGCGGCGCTCGATCCCGACGAGGAGGCGGAGGCGCTGCTCCGGGAGCTCGGCGGCTGGATGCTGCCCGCGGAGACGCTTCTCAACCTTGTCGCCTGGTGCGAGCGCCGCGGCCGATACGCGGAAGCGGAGAACTGGCTGCACGAATGGCTGGAGACGGATGGAGCGGACCGCGGAACGGCCGTTTCGTTTTACCGGAGGCTGCTGGAGCTTCCGGACAAGCGGCTGGCGGCGGGCGGACTGTCGCGCGGGGAACTGGAATCCGGCCTTGCGGAACTGGAAACGTAAAATCATTAATTGTCGTATAATTGAACGGGGCAGGAATCGGGGGGGACGTTGTCGAAATCTCTCGACAAATCGTGCAATTTGTTGATGTCGGCGCCCGCGTGAACTGTCGATGCCGATTGTCGCAAAAAACCGGTTTATGCTAAGATTATGGTGGAATGACTACCTATATTTAGTAATGTGGTGACCTCTTTGGAATATGCTCTGTGGCTTGATTTCGTCCTGTTCCTGGTCACGCTGGCGTTGTTCGTCTACGTGTTCATGAGCAGCACGATCACCCGGTTGCACAAGGTATATTTGACATTTCACGCGTGTTTGCTGCTGTGGCCGTTCAGCCAGTTCGCCGTGGCGACCACGGATGATCCGTTCTTCCAGGCGTTTCACCTGAAGATCGGTTTCGCGGGCATATCCGTTGTCGGGGTGGCCTGGACGATCTTCGCCATTTTTCTTTCGGGGCATTCGTATATCCTGAACCGGCGGTCCATGACAGCGCTTGCGATCCCGACGGTCGTGGTCGTCGTCCTGATTCTGCTGAATCCGTCCGGCACGTTCATGAAGCCGGTGGATTCGGACTACGCGGACCGCGTGTACGGGCCGATCTTCTGGGCGATGATCGCCATTCAGTTCGTCTATCTGGCGCTCTCGACCGCCCAGCTCGTGCGGAACATCCGGGACAACACGGCGCCGCGTCACCGGCGTCAGATCCGGATGGCCCTGACGGGCATGTTCATCCTGTTCGTCTTCGCGCTGGCCGACACGATCGTGAACGTCGTGTTCGACGACCGGTTTCCGACCGTTTCCGGGTTGACGTCCTTCGGCATCATGTTCTCGGTCATCTATTTCGTCATCGCCATCCGGAAATACGGCGTGTTCGACATCGTCCGCATCGCGCAGGTGAACGTTGTCGACAGCATGTCGACCGGTGTCGCGGTGCTGGACGAGCACGATGTCGTGCTGGAGACGAACCGCGTGTTCCGGCGGCTGTTCGACATCCGGACGGGCGACCGGCTCCGGATCGAATCGCTGCTGGAGAAGGTGGAGGCCGAAGGCGGGATCGAGCCGTTCCTTCAGGCGTATCGCGGCCAACCGCCGAAGTCCGCGCAGATCGAAGTGACGTTCAAGGACAACGACTCGTTTCGCCATGTGATCATCCACGGCGAGCCGATCGAAGCGAACGGCGCGATGATCGGCCGGGTGCTGACGTTCCAGGATGTCAGCGAGCTGCGCTCGCTTGTCGAATCGTCCTACCGTCAGAATGAAGCGCTTCAGCAGCGGAACCGCGAGCTGGTCGAGATGCAGGCGGAGCTGTATGCGATGAACCAGCAGCTGGAGCGGATGGCGATCACGGACAGCCTGACCGGATGCTACAACCGGCGGTACCTGATGCAGCAGCTCGAACACGAGATCATGACGAACATCCGGTACAACATTCCGTTCGCCATCTTCCTGTTCGACATCGACCTGTTCAAATCGATTAACGACGTATACGGGCATCTGGTCGGCGACGAGGTCATCAAGCATACGGCCGACACCGTGCGCCGGTGCCTGCGCCGGACCGACATCGTGGCGAGGTACGGCGGCGAGGAGTTCACCGTCTATCTGCCGCACACGAACCGCGCGCAGGCGATGATGCTGGCCGAGCGGGTCCGGCAGGCCGTCTCGTCCACCGAGGTCCCGGCCGGTCAGGACGGCCGGACCGTCACGGTGACGATCAGCATGGGCGTGCTCGCCGTGGAAGAGAGCGATCCCGCGAGGATCGACGACGCGAAGGAGTATCTCCGGGAATTGTTCTCCAGGGTGGACGCCGCGCTGTACAAAGCGAAGAACGGCGGACGGAACCGGATCGTGGCCGCCGACTGAAACCGTATTCTGTACCGGGAGGTGCGGCATGAGCAGCAAAGGGCAGATTGCGGCAATTGCATACACGACGCTCGGCGGCATCGCGTTGATCGGAATCTACGCGATGCTCGACGGCCATGCCGTCAATCCGGCGGTGTTGACGCTGGCCTTCGCGTTCCATCTGCTGGTGCTGTTGCCCATGGCGTGGCTGGCCGGCAAGGCGTACGACCGGATGCGGAAGATCGCGATGCAGGACGACCTTACCCGGGTCTGGAACCGGAAGTACGTCGCGGTCATGTTGCCGAAGCTGCTCCGTCAGGCCGCGAAGCGCGGCAAGCCGCTGTCGGTGTCCCTGATCGATATCAACGACTTCAAGCTGATCAACGATTCCTACGGCCATCAGGCCGGGGATCAGGTGTTGCAGATGATCGCCGGATCCTTGCGCGGTTGCGCGGTCAAGGGCGAGATCGTCGCGCGCTGGGGCGGCGACGAATTCCTGTTCATCAGCCCGTGCTGCCGGGCCGGCCAACCGATCGCCGAAGCGGTCGGCAAGGCGCTGGACAAGCTGTCGAAGCGCGTCGGCGCCCGGGTGACCGCTTCCGTCGGCACCGCGGTGTTCCCGGAGGACGGCGACAACCTGCAAACTTTGCTGCATCATGCGGACCGCCGCATGTATGAAGACAAAGACAACCGAAAATGCGGATTCGACCGGCAGACCATGCTGCAGGCATGACCCATGAGCGGGCCTGAGCTGCCGAAGGAAGGGTATGCGATGAGAAGAGTTCACATCAGTATGGTTCGGCCGGGCGACAGGCTTGCGCGGCCGGTCATGCGGGAAAACGGCAGCGTATTGCTTGGCGCCGGGGTGGAGTTGAATGAACGTTTCATCGAGCGTCTCCGCAACCTGGGCGTCGACGTCGTGTTCGTGGAAGACGAGTGGACGACCGACCTTATTCCCGAGGAGGTCATCCGCGACGAAACGTACCAGCGGGCGGTCGACACGATCTACAAAACGGTCGGCAGCCTGATGGACATGCCGGTCCACAAGGGGCGCGCGGCGATGCCGGATCTCGGCCGGACATTCCGGCAGCTGTTCGGGGAGATCATGCACGATCTCCTGCAGCGCCGGGACATCATGTACAGCCTGGCCAACATCCATGTGGCGGACGCCTATCTGTTCCATCATTCGGTCAACGTGGCCGTGCTCGCGGGCATCATGGGCATGGCCAAGGGATACAACCGGAATCAGATCGAGGAGCTGGGAATCGGCGCGCTGCTGTTCGACATCGGCATGATCAAGGTGCCGAAGGAGCTGCTGAACAAGTCGTCTCCGCTTACGCCCGAAGAGCGCGCCATCGTCGAGAAGCATACGACGGAAGGGTTCGATATGCTGCGGACGCAGCACGATATTTCGCTGCTTTCCGCGCACTGCGCGCTCCAGCATCACGAGCGGTACGACGGTTCCGGCTATCCCCGGGGCCTCAAGGGCGGGGAAATCCACGAGTACGCGCAGATCGTGGCCATCGCGGACGTGTACGACGCGCTCACGTCGCCGCGCTCCTATCGCAACCGCTACTCGCCGTCCGAGGCGATCGAATATCTGTTCGCGGCCGGCAACACGCTGTTCGACCTGGAACTGATCAAGCTGTTCTGCAGGCACGTGTCGGTCTATCCGATCGCGACGACGGTCATGCTCAACACGGGCCAGATCGCGGTCGTGACGGCCAACAATCCGCTCGCCGTCCATCGTCCGGTCGTGCGCATCCTGCGCGAAGCCGACGGTCGCCCGGTGTCCAGGCCATACGAGATCGACCTGCAATACGACAAGCAACTCATGATCGTGAAGGAACTGTAGCGTCAAGGCCGTGCCGGCATTCCGGCGCGGCCCGTTTGTTGTCCGGCGGCGCTGGTCAGCCGCCGAACGCCGCGCGGAACGCCGCGCCGAGCCGCTTCGGGTCCACGTCCCAGAGCGCCGCGATCTCGGGGCAGACATTCTCCTCCCACCAGTCGGCCAGCTTTTTCCGGTTGTCCCGGTGCTCGTGAATCCAGAGCAGATTTTCCGCCACCTTGCGAAAATAGAGCTTCTCCGCCTCTTCGACCTTATCCGCCGGAATGTACCGGTCCAGCCGCTTGATCGTCCGGTACAGCTCGACGCTGCAGGCGCGCCGGATTCTGCGCGCCGACGGATAGACGGCTTCGTGCTTGCCCGCCGGCTTCAGCGGTCTCATCGGTCCCTCACCTCGCCATGCTGCACGTGCATGAAGCATTGTATGCACGGCGAAAGGCGGCGGGCACACGGCCGCGCCGCCGGCGGACGGATTCATGCTCCGACGGAAAGCGTCACTGCACGGTGATGTAGCCGACCATCGGGCCGTTCTGTTCGAGATCCCGGTGGGTGAGGCAGATGATCGGATACGTGCCCGGGTGTTCGGCGGTGAAGCGGACGACCGTCGTTTCGCCTTTCCGGACGACGCCGCGGATGTTCAGCCCTTCGATCACGAACGGATGGCTCGCGCCGTTCACGCCGGTGATCTGCAGTTCGACCGGCTGTCCGCGGCCCACGACGATATGGCCGGGGTCCCAGCGGTACACTTCGATTCTCCGCCCGTCCGGCCCCGTGCTGCTGAACTCGCCCGTCACCAGATGGAAGACGGCGGTCTCCGCCGGCTTGCCGCCCGCGAGGATCGCCCGCTCCCACCGCAGATAGGCCAGCGCCAGGAGGAATGCCGCCGCCAGCGCGAGCGCCAGGTAGAGCTTCCGTTTATGGATGAAGTAAACTTTGGACATGGCCCGCCACCTCTCGCATAGAATGTTCATGGACAATCTATGCGCGGGCTCGTCCGCGCATGACAGCGGGGCGACGAACTTTCATCGTTCCGGAAGTCCGGCGTCCCGCGGGCACGGCGTGGGGCGACGAACTTTCATCGTTCCGGAAGTCCGGCGCCCCGCAGGCACGGCGTGGGGCGACGAACTTTCATCGTTCCGGAAGTCCGGCGCCCCGCAGGCACGGCGTGGGGCGACGAACTTTCATCGTTCCGGAAGTCCGGCGCCCCGCAGGCACGGCGTGGGGCGACGAACTTCATCATTCCGGAAGTCCGGCGTTCCGCGGGCACGGCGCGGGGCGACGAACTTTCATCGTTCCGGAAATCCGGCGCCCCGCAGGCTCGGCGAGGTGCGCCGTGATTTCATTCATCTGGAAGTCTGTCGAACGGCTGTGATAGAATACGGGACAGGTTGCGATTTTACGGAGGTGCGGGCGGTTGGAACAATGGATCACCGAGTTCATGGAATCATACGGCTACTTCGGCATCTTGCTGCTGATTGCGATCGAGAACCTGTTCCCGCCCATTCCTTCGGAAGTCATTCTCACGTTCGGCGGGTTCATGACGACGACTTCCGAACTCACGATCTTCGGCGTCGTGCTTGCCGCGACCCTGGGATCGGTGATCGGGGCCATCCTGCTGTACGGCATAGGGCGGGTGCTGTCCGCGGAGCGGCTCGAAGCGATCGTCGAACGCTACGGCGCGATTCTGCGGCTGAAGCCCGAAGACATCCGCAAGGCGGACGCCTGGTTCGACCGTTACGGACCGTGGGCGGTGTTCTTCGGCCGGCTCGTGCCGCTCGTCCGCAGCCTGATCTCGATTCCGGCCGGCAGCTCCGGCATGCGCTTCACGCCGTTCCTCGCGCTTACGACGGCCGGCTCGCTCATCTGGAACACGGCGCTCGTCAGCGTCGGCGCCGCCGTCGGCGCTTCGTGGGATTCGATCGTCCATTATATGGACCTGTACTCCAACATCGTGTACGCGCTGCTCGCGCTGGGCGGCATCGCCTTCCTCGTCTGGTTCGTGCGCAACCGCGTGCTGAAGGGACGACGCTAGGCCGCCGGAACGGGGCCTTGCGAGCCGGTTGTGGCATCGGGCCGGCTCTGGTAACATGGATGGCAGATTGACGGAAGGGGCGATCCACACATGGCCAAATCGGTGGCGGACAAGCTGGGCCGCGGCATTTCGCCGAAAGCGTTCATGGACGGCATGACCCGAAACAAGGAGACGTTCGTCTCGCTGTACGAAAACTTCGAGTGGCCGAGCGACGAAGACCGGGAGTTCTTCGAGTCGCTCCGGTTCCGGGACGACCTGCGCTGCCTGATCCTGATGGCGGACTGGTGCGGCGATTGCGTCAAGAACGTCCCGCCGGTGTTCCGCGCGCTCGAAGCCGGCGAAGTGCCGATCGACGTGTTGATCAAGGAAGAGCATCCGGATACGATGAGCCAGTTCCTGACGCTCGGCGGGGAGTCGATTCCGGTCGTCATTTTCGCCGATACGGGCGGGGCGGTGCTCGGCACCTGGGGACCGCGCCCGGCGCACGTGCAGGAGGCGATGGTCCGGTTCAAGCAGGAAAATCCCGACCGCAATGTCCCCGACTATCAGGAGAAGCTGGCAGCGGTTCGCGAAGAGATCAAGAGGAGGTACGGAGAGGGCACGGGTTACCAGGCGCACGTGCTGCGGGAAATCCGCGAGCTCGTCTCCGGGATCTAGAGATGGCGGAAGACATTCGCATCGAGACGTTTACGCTCGGGCCGCTCGAGACGAACGCCTATCTGGTCACGGACGCCGAAGGCGCCCATGCCTTCGTCATCGACCCCGGCGCCGGCCCGGAGCGGCTGCTCAGGCGGATCGAAGAACTCGGCGCCACCGTCGAGGCGATCGTGCTGACCCATGCGCATTTCGACCATATCGCGGGCGTCGATGAAGTGCGCCGGGCGTGCGGGTGCCCGGTCTATGTGCATGACCTCGAGGCGGACTGGCTGACCGACCCGATCAAGAACGGCTCCGCGCGCTGGCCGGACGCGACGCCGCCGATCGCCCTCGAGCCCGCCGAGCACGCGCTGGAAGACGGCATGACCCTCAAGCTCATCGGCCGCGAGTTCCGGGTGATCCATACGCCCGGCCATTCGCCGGGCAGCGTCAGCCTGCTCCACGGCTGTCATCTGTTCGGCGGCGACGTGCTGTTCCGGATGTCGGTCGGGCGGACGGATCTGCCCGGCGGCCGGACGGAAGACCTCGTGGATTCGATCCGGAACATGCTCTACAGGCTGCCGCCCGACACGCGCGTCTGCCCGGGCCACGGCCCGCAGACGACGATCGGCTTCGAAATGGCGCACAATCCGTATGTGCCCGCGCTGCCTCAATATTGACGCGCAAACGACGGAACCTCGCCTTCCGCAAGGAGGGCGAGGTTCCGGTCATGTTGCGGGCTTGCCGAGGACGCGGCGCAGCAGGAACAGCCCGACCGCGCCGGAGAGGGCGAGCGTCATCCCCGCCAGCGCCGAGACATACGGGTACAGAACCGGATAGAACAGCGACGGCCAGACCGTCAGCGCGTTCGACTCGAACCCGATGGCGATCGGCGTCGCGAAGTTCGCGAGCCGCGTCCGGTAGAGCGGCCGCGTCCGCTCGGCGCAGCCGAATTCCTCCGCCTCCACCGAGCCGTCCCCGGACACGAGCAGAATCCGCCAGCGCAGTTCCTCCGGCGGCATCTCGTTCTTCGGCCCGCTGATCCGCTGGATGACGGCCAGCCGCACCGTGTCCGCCTTGCGATCGGTCAGCTCGGCGAGCGCGACAAAGCCGTGGTACCGGTTCGGGTCGCGGTGCTCCGGGCGGATGATCGCGTGCGCGGGATGGGAATGGTCGCGCCCGTTCACCGTGACGCGCACCGGACCGCTACGCCGCTCCTCCGCCGGTTCCGCTTCATCCCCGATCACGATCCGGTTGCCCCGGAACTCATACACGAACCCTTCATCCGCAAAGCCGGACGCTTCGAGCGGAATCTGTCTGATCGCGTACCGCTTCCTTGCTTCCTCCGCGAGCGCGTATTCCCGGTAATGGGCGTACAGCAGCGGCGCGGAGACGGCGAGGAGCAGCAAGCCGATTGCGATCATGCCGCAGGCTCCGACGCGCAAGAATCCTTTCACTCCTTCGAAAAAATGCTCCCGCCGCTCACCAACCGGAACCGTTCTCCCGTCCCGCCGCCGGCTGGCGCTCGAACGCGACGATCCAGTCCCCCTGAACGGCCGCGTAACCGACATCCCCCTCCACGACGAGGCCGTACAGATTTTTCACGTCGAGAAATTCCCGCCGATCGCCGTTCTCGAACTCCAGCGTGATGTAGTAGTGCGTGTGCGAGCTGAAGCCGTGATGGGCTGCGCCGTCCCCGTGATGGTGGACGTGCGAGCTTCCCGACACTTCCATCCGCTTCGCGACGACGCGGGCGTAGACGGTCCGGCGCGGCGCGCGGGCGTTGCGGATTTGACCGGCAACGCCGTAGGCGGCCATGGCGATAACCGCGACGGCTCCAATGAGGATGATGATCGGCACAAGTGTGAACATGAAGTCGGAACCGCCGCCGAACGGTCCCGGAGAGAACGGATCGTACATGCGCTTCCTCCCGTTTCCGATGCTGACAGTTATATACGCCGATTTGACGGAAACGTTTCACCGGGCGGCTGTGGAACTTTTCCGGGCGACGGTCGTCTAATTGCGTGAGAATGGATCGAATGGGAGGTACAGACAAGGATGGCATCGAGATCACGTTTATTGATGTTGTGCGCGCTGCTTCTCCTGTCCGCCGCGACCGTCGGTTACCCGTCGCGGGAAGCGGCCGCCGCGGAGGAGATGTTTGCCTCGTTCGCCCTTGCGGACCCCGGGACCGGGAAGGTGTTTTTCAATGTGATCCGGAATGCGGAACCGCGCCAGATCGTCGTCTTCCGTACGGCGGACGGCGAATGGATGCGGCTGCCGGACCATGTCAGAAGTCTTTGGGTCCAGTCCGCGAACGGCTGCTACCGCGTGCCGGCCCATGCGCTGAGTCCGTCGCCGATGACGGACGCCTGCTACGATGCGGCAAAGGACGAGCTGGTCTACACGACCTTTTTCGAGCAATCCCCGAGCGGCAAATGGGGACTGAAGGACTTCACGTTCTACCAGCCGTACGATCCGTCGACGCTGCTGACGGACCGGCCGCAACCGGTCATCCATTACGGCTACGGCCCCTACGCCATGCACAAACAGGTCGTCCTCATGATGCGAAACAACGCGACCGGCGAAATCCGGCAGCTTGTCGCAAGTGACACCTATCCGGTCTACCGGTGGCTCAAGGACGGCACCCTGCTGCTGCAGCGGTTCAGCGAGACGGACAGGCAGAACGAGCTGGTTCGCGTCAACCCGGCGACCGGCGAGATGAAGCGGTTCATGCTCGGTTCGCTGCGCGGGTACAACGCCGAGCGCAACTGGCTGCTCTACGTGATCAACGAACCGTCGCGGACGCTGAGAATCTATGATTTCGGAACCGGAACGTCCCGTCCGGCGAAGGAAGACGAGGCGGCGCTGTTCTATCCCGATTCCGCCGCGTCGAAGCCGGAGGAGCCCGCATTCCCGCAAGATCTCGACATCGATTCGCTGCCGGTCGCGTCCACGGGCCTGCGAACGGATGATGCCGCGACGCTGACGCTGGACGGCGCGGACATCCCGCTGCCCTTCGCGTTCATCGGAATGGACGGGGAAACGTACGTGCCGCTGCGGCCGCTCGTCGACCGGGGATGGACGATTCGCCAGGAACCGCTGGAGAGAGGCTTCGAATACGCAGTCCGCTCGGACCGCGGCGAGCTGAGGCTGAACCGCGGGAACAGCATTTCGTTGAACGACCGGTTGTACGTCCCGATCCGGCTCATCGAATCGCTCGGCCATGAAGCGAAGCTGAACTGGATTCGCTGATCGCGCGTTGGCGGGGAGGTGCGCCCATGCGTTCGAAAGCGCTCTGCCGGATCTTGTGCGCGCTGCTGTTTTTGTCCGTCGCGCCCTCGGGTCTCAACGGCGGAGATGCGGCGGGGGCCGAGGCGGGTGATTTTTACGCCCATTACATCTTTACGGACCCCCGGACCGGAGAGTCGTTCTACGAGGTGACCCTGTTCCTGAACCCGCGGGAGTTCGTCTCGGCCATCGTGTTCCGGACGGCGGACGGCGAGTGGCTGCGGCTGCCGGATGACGTGCGCCAGTTCCCGGGCGAGTCCGAAGCGGGCTGCGTCCGGGTCAATCCGTACTGGCTGAGGCCGGCTCCGTTCCTTGACGCCTGTTACGACGCGGCTGCGGATGAGCTGGTCTACACCGCGATGTTCGAGCCTTCCCCGAGCGGCAAATGGGGGCTGAAGACCATCCGGTTTTACGAGACGGCCGACGATCCCCTGTCAGCGTCCGATCCGCATCCGTCCATTCCTTACGGTTCGCGCATTCTCGCGAAAAAAGGGGCCCTCATGCTGAAAAACTACGCCACCGGGGAGATCCGGCTGGCCGGCATCACCGGCGTTCATCCGGACTACGTGTGGCTTCCGGACGGCACATTGGCGCTGTCGCGCTACAGCGAGGCGGATCGGGAGTACGAACTGGTGCGCATCCATCCGGCGACCGGCGAGGCGAAGCGGCTGTTCGCCGGTCTCCTGAGGGGGTACAACGCGGAACAGGGGCTGCTGCGCTATGTTGATGCAAAGGGCGAATGGTATGTCCATGATGTTCGGGCCGGGAAGTCCCGACCGTACCGGGAAGCCGAGGATGCCAAGCTGTTCTCCGGCTCCGTGCCGCCGGACAGGCCGGCGCCGCTTCCTGCTCCCGGTGATTTCGATCTCATCGCGCTGCCCGTCGCCGAGACCGTTACGCGGGAAAAGCCCGTCGCGGCGCTGACGCTGGACGGCCGGGAGATTCCGCTTCTCTTCGCGTTCGTCGGGCTGGACGGGGAGACGTATGTGCCGCTCCGGCCGCTGGTCGACCGGGGATGGACGCTCATGCGGGAACCGCTGGCGGGAGGCGGGCACGAATTTGTCGCCGAATCGGAGCGGGGCGGCCTTCGGCTGAACCGGGCGAACAGCATGGCGCTGGATGACCGGCTGTACGTGAGGCTCGGCCTCATCCGGTCGCTCGGCCATGAAGCGGAACTGAAGTGGCTGCCCTGACCAAATTGCATCGTCCGGACCGATCTGCGAAAATGGATGCGAAAGCAGTCGGCGTACAAGGATGGTGTGCATGAGAGAAACGGATGAGGCATTGGAGTTGGAGAAGGAGCAGGGGACGGACGACGCCGGTCCGCGCGCGGCGGCGCTGACGCCGGAGGAGGCGGCCGAGCGCGAGCGGATCGTGAAGCTGATCGGCGCCGAACTCGGGCTGCCCGCGGGCAAGGTGGGCTCGGCGGTCCGGCTGCTGGACGAAGGGAACACGATTCCGTTCATCGCCCGCTACCGGAAGGAGATGACGGGCGAGCTGGACGAGCAGCAGCTCCGGGACATCGCGGAGCGGCTGAACTATCTCCGCAATCTGGAGGCGCGCAAGCGCGAAGTGCTCCGGCTCATCGACGAGCAGGGGAAGCTGACGGACGAGCTGCGCGAAGCGATCGGCCGGGCGGTGAAGCTGCAGGAGGTCGAGGACCTGTACCGCCCGTACCGCCAGAAGCGCAAGACGCGGGCGAGCGTCGCGAAGGAGCGGGGCCTGGAGCCGCTGGCGGAGTGGCTGCTCAGCCGGCCGCGGCAGGGCGCGCCGCTTGAGGAAGCGGCGAAGTACATCAATGAAGAGAAGGGCGTGGCGACGGCCGAAGAAGCGCTGCAGGGCGCGATGGACATCATTGCGGAGCGGCTCGCGGACGACGCGCAGATCCGCGCCTGGGTGCGGCGCCACACGCGCGAACACGCGGTGCTCGTGTCCGCGGCGAAGGACCCGGCCGCGGAATCGGTCTACGAGATGTACTACGACTACCGCGAGCCGGTCCGGCGGATGCCGCCGCACCGCGTGCTCGCCGTCAACCGGGGCGAGCGCGAAGAGGCGCTGAAGGTGTCGCTCGAGCTCGACCCGGCGCGCATCTTCGAATACATCGGGCGCAAGATCGCCCTGGACCGGCAGCCGGAGGCGGTGCGCGACGTGCTGCGGGCCGTCGTCGAGGACGCGTACAAGCGGCTCATCGCGCCGTCGATCGAGCGCGAGGTGCGCGCCGAGATGACGGCGGAGGCGGAGGAGCACGCGATCGGCATTTTCGCCGCGAACCTGCGCAGCCTGCTGCTGCAGCCGCCGGTCCGCGGGCGGGTCGTGCTCGGCATCGACCCGGCCTACCGCACCGGCTGCAAGCTGGCCGTCGTCGACGAGACCGGCAAGCTGCTCGCGACGGACGTCTGCTATCCGACGCCGCCGCACAACAAGACGGCCGAGGCGGAGCGGATCGTCGGCGGGCTCATCGACCGGTTCGGCGTCAAGCTGATCGCGATCGGCAACGGCACCGCCTCGCGGGAGACGGAGCTGTTCGCCGCCGATCTGATCCGCAAGCGGCGCGAGGCGGGGAAGGACGCGGACGGGCTGCGGTACATCATCGTGAACGAGGCGGGGGCGAGCGTCTATTCGGCTTCGAAGCTGGCGGCCGAGGAGTTCCCGGCGCTTGACGTCGCGGAGCGCAGCGCCGTCTCGATCGCCCGCCGGCTGCAGGACCCGCTCGCCGAGCTTGTCAAGATCGAGCCGAAGTCGATCGGCGTCGGGCAGTACCAGCACGATGTCAATCCGAAGCGGCTGGACGAGAGTCTGGGCGCCGTCGTCGAATCGGCGGTCAACCATGTCGGCGTCGACGTCAACACCGCGTCGCCGCAGCTGCTCTCGTATGTCGCCGGCATCAACGCGGCGATCGCCCGCAACATCGTCGCGTACCGCGAGGCGAACGGCAAGTTCACGAACCGCGGCCAGCTGAAGTCGGTGCCGAGGCTCGGCGCGAAGACGTACGAGCAATGCATCGGCTTCCTGCGCGTGCCGGACGGCGAGCAGCCGCTCGACCGGACGCCGATCCACCCGGAATCGTATCCGGTGGTCGACCGGCTGTTCGCAATGCTCGGATTCGGCGTGCGGGATCTCGGGACGGAGGCGCTGAACGCGAAGCTGCGGGAACTCGATCCCGCGGCCGTCGCCGAACAGCTCGGCGTCGGCGTGCCGACGATGCGCGACATCATCGACAGCCTGCTGCGCCCGGGGCGCGACCCGCGCGAGGAGCTGCCGCCGCCGGTGTTCCGGACCGACGTGCTGCGCATCGAGGATCTGGCGCCCGGCATGGAGCTCAAGGGCACCGTGCGCAACGTGACCGATTTCGGCGCGTTCGTCGATATCGGCGTGAAGAACGACGGGCTCGTCCACATCTCGCAGCTGAGCGACCGCTACGTGAAGCATCCGCTGGACGTCGTGTCCGTCGGCGAGACGGTGACGGTCCGGGTGCTGTCGGTCGACGTGAAGCGGGGGCGCGTCAGCCTGACGATGCGTTCGGACGGGTGACACCGGTCTGTTTCACGGGAAGGCAGTTTAGTGGTATGATGACAATAGTAGAGTGAAGAAATCGGAAAACAAGGAGTGAGAGAGATGAGCACCGAACAGGCATGCCGACTCGTCGACCGGATTCCGGCCGACTTCGGCGAAGTGATCCGCACGCGGCGATCCGTCCGGCAGTACGATCCGGACTTCACGCTGAGCCGGGAGGAGATCCGGTCGCTGCTGGCCGACACTATCCTGGCGCCGTCGTCGAACAATTTGCAGCCGTGGCGTTTCCTCGTGATCGACCGGAAGGAAGACAAGGAGAAGCTGTATCCGATCGCGAACAGCCAGAAGCAGGTGCTCGAAGCGTCGGCGACGATCGCCGTGCTCGGCGATCTCGAAGGCTACAAGCGGGCGGGAGACATCACCCGGATCGCGGCGGAGCGCGGCTACATGACGCCGGAGTTCGCCGCGCAGCAGGCGGAGCGGCTGATCGCCTCCTACGGCGCGCGCAGCGAGGATGCGCTCCGGCGGATCGTGCTGATCGACGGCAGCCTGGCCGCGATGCAGCTCATGCTGGCGGCGCGTGCGCGCGGCCTCGACACGGTGCCGATGGGCGGCTTCAACCACGAGCGGTTCATCGAGGCGTTCCGCGTGCCCGCCACATATGTGCCGGTCATGCTCATCGCCGTGGGCAAGGCGGCCGCCGAAGGGCGTCCGACGGCGCGGCTTCCCGTGGACGAAGTGACGACCTGGGGCAGCTACTGATACGCGGTTTCTGCTACCGATACGGTCTTCTCATGACGACAAGGCCGGACGGCATCTTGCGATGCCGCGCCGGCCTTGTGCCTTGTTCGCGGAGGCGGGGCGGTCACGTGAGCAGTCCCGTCTGCCGGTCGCCGTCTTCCTTTCGGGGTTTGGAGCGGTAGAAGAACCAGCAATCGTTCAGCAGCCGGATCTGCCGGCTGTCTTTTTTCTGGAAAGCCCGCATCAGTTGATTGCACAGCCATTGGGGCATGACGATCGTCCTCCTCCGGATATGCCATGTCTTGTATAACATATGGAGTTGGGCGGGTGTCCGTGCAGGTCCCACCCCGGGCGATTGTCACGCTTGCGTGTGCGCGGAGGCGGCTACGCCTCGTATTCTTCCTCGTACCACTGCTCGAGCTGGGCCAGGAGCGCCCGGATTTCCGTAAGCAGCGAGATGAGCGGATACGTCTGCTCGCGAATCGCGGCGAAGCTCCGCTCCAGCCGGGTCAGAAAATCGAGCCCGCTGGTGACGGAAGCCGCGGGGTCTAGCAGCTCGAGATCGGAGCACTCGGCGGCTACGCGCGGCAGCTGCGGCACGTTGTCGGCGGTCAGCTTGCCGATCTCCTTGTGCAGCCGGAGCAGGAGCGCGCTGAGCTGATAGGCGTGGCTCGCCGGCATCTCGACGTACTGCAGGCCCTCCGGTCCCTGCAGGATACAATAGCGCATCGTCGGCATTGGTGTCGGTTCCTTCCTTCTTCGCGATCGTACGTGCCATGCCGCGGGGCCCCGAGTGGGAAAGAGGCAAATAACGCCCTTGGTTCCGTTGGCGTCGGGCAGGACAAATCCCGCCCGCATCCCGGGCCGCACCGGACCCGTCCAGTCCGCCGCATAACGGCATTCCGCGCGGTCCGCGCCGGCGCGGCATGGCAAAACTACTTGACAGTGTAACGCACGGCATCTTATAAATTCAAGTATATTCGTAGTGGACGGCGCCCCGTCGAAAGCGCCGATGGAAGGGAAGGAACCGGTGTGGACGACGACGCGCTGCAGGCCTGGGTCGAGCGGATTTCGCTGGAAAGTTTCGGCATGCCGTTCCGGCACCGGGCGACGTTCAACAGCAGGCTGCGCTCGACGGGCGGACGCTATTTTCTGAAGACGCACAACATCGAGATCAACCCGAAGCAGCTCGAGCAGTACGGTCCGGAAGAGACGGCGAAGATCATCAAGCACGAACTGTGCCACTATCATCTGCATCTCGCGAACCGGGGATACCGCCATCGCGACCGGGACTTCATGGAGCTGCTCGCCCGGGTCGGCGGCAGCCGGTATTGCCGCCATCTGCCCGGCATGGGACCGCGCAAGCCGCGTCCCGCGCGCTACATGCTGAAATGCGTCGCCTGCAGTACCGAATATTTGCGGAAGCGCCGGATGGATCCGCGCCGATACGCCTGTGGAAAATGCGGAGGGAAATTGCAGCTTTTCGTGCTTGACTCGAAAATCGAATCATGATAAATTATAACTTGTCGCCGCGAAACGTGGAGAAGTACCCAAGTGGCTCAAGGGGACCCTCTGCTAAGGGGTTAGACTGCGCAAGCGGTGCGAGGGTTCGAATCCCTCCTTCTCCGCCATTGTTTTCAAAATGAATTCGGCGGCAGCCGGCCGGAAGACCGGTCCAGGGTCTTCCGTGGCGATTGCGGCGCCGGATGCCGCCGATTCGCTCGGCCCGTTGGTCAAGGGGTTAAGACACCTCCCTTTCACGGAGGTAACAGGGGTTCGAATCCCCTACGGGTCACCATGAGCCATTAGCTCAGTTGGTAGAGCACCTGACTTTTAATCAGGGTGTCGTAGGTTCGAGTCCTACATGGCTCACCACCATTTCAGCCATGCCGGACCGTTCGCCGGCGCGACCGAATCGAATATGCGGTAGTGGTGGAATTGGCAGACACGCTATCTTGAGGGGGTAGTGGGCTTCGCCCGTGGAGGTTCGAGTCCTCTCTACCGCACCATTCGCAAGCAGGATGGACCCCGCGCGGGTCTTTTTTTCATGCTCAGAAGTAGTCTTTCAGAATGCGCGCGATTGTCTCCTTGTCCCGGATCTCCGGCCCGAAATGGGCTGCCGTCCTTGCGCTGTTGTTCCACGGAGGAACGCTGAAGGCGTCCGTGTAGCCTTTCAATTTCCAGTACGACATCCTCGTGTACGAGATGCCCGTGTTGTCGGAATGGACGTGATTAATCCAGAGCGGCCGCCGGACGGAAATGAATTCGCGCGGCGCCGTCAGGGCGCTGATGTAGCCCCTGGGCATCGCGAGCCGCTCGCCGGCCAGCCAATTGTCCGCGCGATAGACCGTTGTCAGGAAACTCGGCGCCCAGAAGAAAAACCTGGCCATCCGGTTCCGGACGGAATCGTACGCGTAGCCGTACTGCGGGATGAGCACGACCGGCGTCTTCGTCGGAACATGGCGTTCCAGCAGGCTGACGAAGGAGCGGTGATACATGTCGTCGCTCTCGAGGTTCGCCTCGTACAGCAGATCATGGCCCCGGATCGCTTCCGCCACCTTCGCCTCATAGTCGTGCTTCGAAATGAACGCCACATGTTTCGGAAGCGGCGGATGCTGCGCGAGGACGGAGCGGACCAGCGCTTCGGATTCCGGCCGGTAGAGCGCGAACGCCTGGAACCGCTGCGAATCCTGCTTGAGCAGGCTGCGGAGCGTGTACCGCATGAAGATGCCGATCCGGGCGCGGATCCAGTCGGCGGCGCCGGCCGCATCCGAATTGTGCCGGCTGTTGAACGGGATGATGAACACGATTTTCTTCTTCATGAATATACCCCGCTTTGCGCTTTTAAATGCAGCATATGCAGACGGGCAGGCGGTTGGCTGGACAGGCGTCTTGAGGTTGTAAGCGGCGGGCGGGAATGGTACGATGGAATGGGCCGAAGTCGCAAAAAATATAACGCAAAAATATGACGCGTGGGCGATCGGCCGGCGTCTGAGAGGAGGTTCGGGCGATGGGTGTGCCGACAGGCGTATGGGTGGCGGCGTTCGTCATCGTCGTTGTGCTCGCCTGGGTGACGTTCTGGGTCACGAACAAGGCGTATTCCCGCAAGTGGGAAGACACGGAGGATCCGAAGCTTTGAGTTCATCGGCGGTTTCGACCGTTCAGCCGTACGGCATGATGCCGTGCGGCTTTTTTCGCGCCGGTTGTTATTGTATGTACAAGTATGTCGAATTTCGTCTCGTGATTGCCAAGTTGTACGAACAAGTGTACAATGCAGTAAGGAAGGACAACATCAGCAGCGAAGGAGGAGATGGGGCCGCACATGTTGGAAGCGCTTAAGGAAGAAGTGCTCGCCGCGAACCTCGATTTGCCGCGGTACGGTCTCGTCACGTTCACCTGGGGCAACGTGAGCGGCATCGACCGGGAAAGCGGGCTCGTCGTCATCAAGCCGAGCGGCGTCCCGTACGAGAAGCTGAAGGCGGAGGATCTCGTCGTCGTCGATCTGGACGGGAACAAGGTGGAGGGCGCGCTCAAGCCGTCGTCCGACACGCCGACGCATCTGGCGCTGTACCGGGCGTTCCCGTCGATCGGCGGCATCGTGCATACGCACTCGCCCTGGGCGACCGCGTGGGCGCAGGCCGGGATGGGCATTCCGGCGCTCGGCACGACGCACGCCGACTATTTCTACGGCGAGATTCCGTGCACGCGTCCGATGACGGAGGAGGAGATCCGCGGCGCCTACGAACTCGAGACCGGCAACGTCATCATCGAGACGTTCCGGACGCGGGGGATCGATCCGGCGATGGTGCCGGGCGTGCTCGTCCATTGCCACGCGCCGTTCGCGTGGGGCAAGGACGCGCACGAGGCGGTGCACAACGCGGTCGTGCTCGAGGAAGTGGCGAAGATCGGCCACCGGACGCTCGCGCTGCGCGCGGTCGGTCCGATGGACCAGGCGCTGCTTGACCGGCATTTCCTCCGCAAGCACGGGGCGAACGCGTATTACGGCCAGTCGGGGCCGCAATCTTGAGACGGGAGGAGTGACGCGACATGGGAAAAAAGTATGCGATCGGCATTGACTACGGCACGCAATCGGGACGCGCGGTGCTGGTGGACCTGGCGGACGGGACCGAAGTCGCGGACCACGTGACGCCGTACCCCCACGGCGTCATCGACGAGACGCTGCCCGGTTCGGGCAAGCGGCTGGAGCCCGACTGGGCGCTGCAGCACCCCGACGACTACATCGAAGTGCTGCGGCGGTCGGTGCCGGCCGTGCTCGAGATGTCCGGCGTCGATCCGGGCGACGTGATCGGCATCGGCATCGACTTCACGGCCTGCACGATGCTGCCGGTGGACGCGCAGGGCACGCCGCTCTGCCTGCTGCCGGAGTTCCGAGGCAATCCCCACAGCTGGGTGAAGCTGTGGAAGCACCACGCCGCCCAGGACGAGGCGAACAAGATCAACAGGATCGCGGAGGAGCGCGGCGAACCGTGGCTGAAGCGCTACGGCGGGAAAATTTCGTCCGAGTGGATGATCGCGAAGGTCTGGCAGATTCTGGACGAAGCGCCGGAGATCTACGACGCCGCCGACCAGTTCCTTGAGGCGACGGACTGGGTCATCGCGCAATTGTCCGGCCGCATTCTCCGCAACAGCTGCACGGCCGGCTACAAGGCGATCTGGCACAAGCGGGACGGCTACCCGAGCCGCGACTACTTCAAGGCGCTCGATCCGCGCCTCGAGAACCTGACCGAGACGAAGCTGCGCGGCGAGATCGTGCCGCTCGGCACGCGCGCCGGCGGGCTGACGCCGGAGATGGCGAAGATCACGGGCCTGCGCGAAGGAACGGCGGTCGCCGTCGGCAACGTCGACGCGCACGCGGCCGTGCCGGGCGTCGGCGTCACCGAGCCGGGCAAGCTCGTCATGGCGATGGGCACGTCGATCTGCCACATGCTGCTCGGCACCGAAGAGCGCGAAGTCGAGGGGATGTGCGGCGTCGTCGAAGACGGCATCATTCCGGGGTACTTCGGCTACGAGGCGGGTCAGTCGGCGGTCGGGGACATTTTTGAATGGTACGTGACGGAAGCGGTTCCGGCCTATGTGAAGGAGGAGGCGGAGCGCGAAGGCGTCAGCGTGCACGAATGGCTCGAAGCGCGGGCGGCGCGGCTGAAGCCGGGCGAATCGGGGCTGATCGCGCTCGACTGGTGGAACGGCAATCGGTCCGTCCTCGTCGACGCCGATCTGACGGGCGTCATCGTCGGCCTCACGCTGCTCACGAAGCCCGAGGAGATCTACCGGGCGCTGCTCGAGGCGACGGCGTTCGGCACGCGCAAGATCGTGGAAGCGTTCGACGAGAGCGGCGTCGCGGTGAAGGAGCTGTACGCGTGCGGCGGGCTGCCGCAGAAGAACCGGCTGCTCATGCAGATCTACGCCGACGTGACGAACCGCGAGATCAAGGTCGCGGCGTCCCGGCAGACGCCGGCGGTCGGCGCGGCGATGTTCGCGGCGGTCGCGGCGGGCGCGGAAGCGGGCGGCTACGATTCGATCGTGGAGGCGGCGAAGAAGATGGCGCGCGTGCGGGAGGAATCGTTCAAGCCGATTCCGGAAAACGCGGCGATCTACGACCGGCTGTACAAGGAATACACGGCGCTGCACGACTATTTCGGACGCGGCGCCAACGACGTGATGAAACGGCTGAAAGCGCTCAAGGAGGAGGTTGCGCGTCATGCTTGAAGCGAAGAAAGTGAAATTCTGGTTCGCGGTCGGCAGCCAGCATCTGTACGGGCCCGAGGCGCTGGAACAGGTGGCGGCGAACGCGCGGGAGATCGTCGGCGGATTGAACGAGAGCGGCGCGCTCGGCTATGAGCTCGTGCTCAAGCCGGTGCTCACGACGCCGGAGGACATCCGGCGGTTCATGATCGAGGCGAACGCTGACGACGAATGCGCCGGCGTCATCACCTGGATGCACACGTTCTCGCCCTCGAAAATGTGGATCGGCGGGCTGTCGGTGCTCAAGAAGCCGCTGCTGCATTTTGCGACGCAGCACAATCGCGACATCCCGTGGGACACGATCGACATGGATTTCATGAACCTGAACCAGGCCGCCCACGGCGACCGCGAGCACGGCCATATCCACGCGCGGCTGGGCGTCCGCCGGTCGGTCGTGTTCGGGCATTGGCAGGATCCGAAGGCGCAGGAGCGGATCGGCGCGTGGATGCGGACGGCGGCGGCCTGGGCCGAGAGCCGGACGCTCAAGGTCGCGCGGATCGGCGACAACATGCGGCAGGTGGCCGTTACCGAGGGCGACAAGGTCGAGGCGGAAGCGGTCTTCGGCTGGTCGGTGAACACCTGGGGTGTCGGCGATGTGGCCGCGCGCGTGAACGCGGTGAGCGAAGCCGACGTGAAGCGGCTGCTGGACGAGTACGCGGAGCGCTATGAGATCGTGGCGGACACGGAGGAGAAGCGGGAGGCGATCGCCTACCAGGCGCGGATCGAGCTTGGCCTGCGCGCGTTCCTCGAGGAAGGCGGATTCTCCGCGTTCACGACGACATTCGAGGATCTGCACGGCCTGCGGCAACTTCCCGGCCTCGCGGTGCAGCGGCTGATGGAGGACGGCTACGGCTTCGCGGGCGAAGGCGACTGGAAGACGGCGGCGCTCGTCCGGCTCATGAAGGTGATGGCGGGTTTCAAGGGCACGTCGTTCATGGAAGACTACACCTACCATCTCGATCCGGAGAACGAGCTTGTGCTCGGCGCGCACATGCTCGAGATCTGCCCGACGATCGCGGCGGAGAAGCCGCGCATCGAGGTGCATCCGCTCGGCATCGGCGGCAAGGAGCCGCCGGCGCGGATGGTGTTCAACGCCCGGGCCGGCGCGGCGATCAACGCGTCGATCGTCGACCTCGGCAGCCGGTTCCGCCTGCTTGTAAACGAGGTCGAGGCGGTGCCGGTCGAGCGGCCGATGCCGAAGCTGCCGGTCGCCCGCGTGCTCTGGCGCGTGCTGCCGAACCTCCGGGACGGCGTCGAGTCGTGGATTCTCGCCGGCGGCGCGCACCATACCGGCTTCTCCTATCATGTGACGGCTTCCCAGATGGCCGATTTCGCCGAAATGGCCGGCATCGAGTCGATCATCATCGGGGAAGGCACGCGCCCGGACGCGTTGCGGCGGGAGCTCGCGCTCGCCGATCTGGCGTGGAAACTGCGTTCGCGGTGAACCAGACCGGGGGTCAGGAGGCGGTGTCTGAACGATGACGCGCGGCGATATGCCGAAGTATTTGCGCCTCAAGCAGGAGATCCTGTCCTGGCTGCACAGCGGCGAATGGAAGCCGCACGAGCTGCTGCCGTCGGAGAATGAGCTGGCCGCCCGGTTCGGCATGAGCCGGCAGACCGTCCGGCAGACGCTCGGCGAGCTGGAGCAGGAAGGCTACCTGTATCGCCAGCGCGGCAAGGGAACATTCGTGGCGCCGCCGGACTTCGCGAAGGCCGGGGCGGCCCAGGCCGCCGTCGGCATGGTGACGACGTATATCTCGGACTACATCTTTCCGCATATCGTGCGCGGGGCGGAGGCGGTGCTCCGCGCACGCGGGATGGGGCTGTACCTGTCGAGCACCGACAACGACAAGGCGCGGGAGCGGGACAGCCTCCAGATGATGATGGATCGGGGCGTCGGCGGGCTGATTGTCGAGCCGACAAAGAGCGGCGAGGGCAACCCGAACCTGGAGCAGTATCTGGCGTTCCGCTACCGCGGCGTTCCGGTCGTCATGATCAACGCCCGCTATCCGGAGCTCGACTGCCCGTGCCTCGTCGTGGACGACGAGGCCGGCGCGTTCGCGGCGGCGGAGCATCTGATCAAGCTCGGCCACCGGCGGATCGCGGGATTCTTCAAGACGGACGACCTGCAGGGGACGCGCCGGATGAAGGGGTTCCTGCGCGCGATGAAGCGCCACGGCGTGCCCATCATGGAAGACGGCATCGTCACGTACGCGTCGGAGGACAAGTGGACGCACCCCGCCGAGCGGGCCGGACTGCTGCTGCGGCGCGAGGAGCGGCCGACGGCGCTGGTCTGCTACAACGACGAGCTCGCCGTCGCGCTGCTGCCGGTCATCCGGGCGGCGGGGCTGGCCGTGCCGGACGACCTGTCAATCGTCGGGTTCGACGACTCGACGCTGGCCCAGGCGGCCGAGGTGAAGCTGACGACGCTGACCCATCCGAAGACGGCGATGGGCGAGCGGGCGGCGGAGATGCTGCTCCGCCTGATGGCCGATCCCTCGGCCGAGGGCGAGGACGTGACGTACGCGCCCAGGCTGATCGTCCGCGAGTCGACGCGGGCGGTCGGAGCGAAGGCGGAATAGCGGTTGTTTGGCGGGGGTGGCCGAACGTTTCGGGGGTGGCCGAGGGTCGGCAAGACTTCTTGGCCGGCCCCTTCCTTTTGCTGCGGGCGTTGTAGCGAGGATACCGCGTAACAGCGCCGGATCGAGGCCGGTTGGAGCGGCCCGTGCCGCAGACCACCCCGAACGACAGGACGTGTGAAGGCGGACCCGCGTGCAAACGCGGCGGACCTGCGTGCGCAACACGCAGGTCCGCCTTTTTTTCGCTCGTGCGGTTCCCCATCCTTCCATTGCAGATTACGTGTACATATTCCTTGTGCTAAAATATAAGAATATGACAACGGACGGGGATGAACATGCCGAAGAAAGTCACCATGCAGCAGATCGCCGACTATCTTGGCGTTTCGAAATTCGTCGTCTCGAAGGCGCTTTCAGGCAAGGAAGGCGTCAGCGCCGCGACGAAGGAGCGGGTCATCCAGGCGGCGGCGCAGCTCGGCTACTTCGCGCAGCGGAGCGGCCATCTGAAGAACGAAAAGCCCGGGCAGACGTCCGAGGGCGGGGCGAAGCCGTCCGTGCTCGTGCTCATGCCCAACATCCGGTTCCAGACGAAGGAATCCGTCTACTGGGGGCGCATCATCGACGGCATCTCGATCCGGCTCGAGGAGCGGGGGTACGGAATGGTGATCGTCTCCGAGCACAGCATTGACGGGCTGCTCAACGTGCTCAATCCGAGCGGTCTGCTCGGCATGATCGGCGTCGGCGAGATCTCGACCTCGCTGCTGCTCGAGGTGCACCGCTGCGGCCTGCCGATGGTGCTCATTGACCACGAGGATCCGCTCATCCCTTCGGACACCATTTTCGTGAACAACTACGACTGCATGTACCGGCTCACCCGGTATCTGATCGGCGTCGGCCACCGCGATCTGCTGTTTGTCGGCAATATCCGGTTTTCCCGCAGCTTCCGGGACCGCTGGAACGGGTTCCGCTTCGCGCTCGAAGAGGAAGGCATTCCGTTGCGCGACGATCACCTGATCCATCTCGAAGGCATCACCGGCTTCTCCGGCCAAATCGCGGAATGGGCGTCCCGCTGCCGCGAAGCGGGCACGCTGCCCGGCGCCGTCGTCTGCGCGAACGACAGCATCGCGATCTACGCGCTCCAGGCGTTCGGCGAGCTCGGCATCGCCGTGCCGGACGACCTGTCGCTGTGCGGCTTCGACAACATCGAAGACGCGCAGCGCGTCCGTCCCGCGCTCACGACCGTGCACGTGCCGAAGGAGGCGCTCGGGCGCAGGGCGGTGGATCGGTTGTTCGAGCGCGTCGCGTCGCCGCGCGATCCGCGCGAGAAAATCCTGATCTCCGGCGAAATGGTGTATCGCGAATCGAGCCGGGAAAAAGTCGGACGGAGCCACAGCGAACCGCAAGCTCCTTAAGTCCAGCCGCGACGGGAGGCGGAAACGCCATGCGCAAATGGAACCCTGCCGCCAGGTTCGGCGACCTGCCGATGGAGCGGAAGCTCATCCTCATCTTTCTCTTCCTGGTCATCCTGCCGATCATGGCGCTCAGCCTGATCTCCTATGACCGGTACGCGCACACCATCGAGGACAACGCGACCTCCTACGTGGCCGAACTGGCCCGCAGGCTGATCGTCAGCCTCGACGACTACATCGCCGACATGGAGCGGCTGACCGCCCTGCCCGGCGCCATCGAAGAGATCCGGGACAGCCTTCGCGCGGCCAACGCCTTCTACGCCCGTCCCGACCTCGAGATCGGGGACAGCCCCTACATCATCCCGAGCCAAAAGGGCACCGCGCTCGAAATCCAGCGCCGGGTGGAGGACAGCATCTATTTCCTGAACAGCGTCAAGGAAGGCGCGACGTCGATCTACCTGTTCGACAACTTCGGCAACGGCTACTACCGCGTGCAAGTCGGCGGCGTCCGCTCCGACATCATGACCACATACGAGCAATGGCTGGAACAGGCGCGGCGGGAAGGAACGAACGCCGCGCTCGTCAGCACGCAGGAATACACGAGCAACCACAACCGCAAGCGCTACGTGTTCACCGTCGTCCGGCAAATTTTCACGCCGTCGCTGGAACTGCTCGGCCTCATCGCCGTCGACGCGAACATCAGCGTCATCGAGCGGTACGTGTCCGAGCTCGACGCCGTCACCGGCGGCGAGACGATGATCCTCGACGAGAACAACTTCGTCATCTACGACAGCAACATGCGCCACCTCGCCCAGAACCGGGCGGACGATCCGATCGTCGCGCGGGCCGCCGGCAGCCGCGGCGTGTTCCGCCACGACGCGGAGGATGGGCAGCGGATCGTCATCTACGACCGCTCGGACAAGACCGGCTGGAAGGTCATCATCTCCGTCCCCGTCAGCGTGCTGACGAAGGACGCGGCGGCGAACCGCAATTTCACGATGGCGACGGCGACGATGATCGGCTTCCTCGCGCTCGTCGTCTCGGTGTTCTTCTCGTTCGCCCTGACGCGGCCGCTCCGCTCGCTGATGCAGCTCATGAAGCACGTGCAGGCCGGCAATCTCGACGTGTCGTTTCCGGTCCGGCGGCAGGACGAGATCGGGATGCTGGGGTTCCATTTCAACCGGATGATCAATCGCATCCGCGAGCTGATCAACGACAACTACCACATGCAATTGCGCCGCAAGGAGGCGGAGCTGCTCGCGCTGCAGAGCCAGATCAACCCGCACTTCCTGCACAACACGCTCGAGTCGATCCGGATGACGGCCGAGGTCGACGACAACCCCGAGGTGGCGGACATGAT
>Ga0310826_100478_pt1 | contig 39729 bp, 71 predicted proteins | sample WT_ome_FD_201306 | JGI IMG/M metagenome (GOLD analysis project Ga0310826, IMG submission 201306) | Sorghum-adapted microbial communities enriched on wild type (WT) sorghum from Joint BioEnergy Institute, Emeryville, California, United... ... | reverse complement strand
GGTCTGTCTTAGGATGGGCTGATGACACAGCCCTGAACTTGGAGATTGCATGAAGCAGAAATGCATGAGTGCGCTAATCATCCAAGAATCCCCCGGATTTATCCGTGGGGAGTGTCAATATGGTAAACTGAAACATGCAGATCATTATCGAGATACAAGTTCATGGATTGAAAGAATGGGAGATATTTATAAATGCGTAAATGAAGAATGTGAAATGTATCAAGAATATTTTTACACTGACAAGTATGGGGAGTTATATGAAGGATATCCATAATAAAAAAAAGAAAGAAAGATCGGGGGATTCTATGTTTGTAATTCAAAGAAAAATGGAGGGTAGCAATGGTATTATTACCATTGATGCTGATAGAGTAGATTTGAATTTTGAAGCAGGTTGGGTTAAGTTTACCGATAAACAGGGAATAATTGTTGCAGGCTTCAAATTAAGTGAAATAGTTGGATTCTGGTATGATGGAAGATGGGGCATAGGATAAGACTTATTAAGGGGTCGTTAAATTGGTCATTTCATGAAAACCACAAAGAAAGCGATGAGAAAATAAATTCATGGGACTAAATTCAATTCATCATCACACTATGATTTTTGCTACGACTCAAAGAAAAGCAGAAGAAAAATTAAATGAACTTGCGACTAAACTTGATGGTGATATTGTATATCGAACTAAAGATATCATAAAAACTAAAGATAAAACAATCAAAGCACGAAGATGGTCTGAAAATTGTAGGGGATACCGATTTAAGGAAGTATATGTGGATTCTTTTATTGACCATAGATGCGTAGATGAGTGTATCTTACCCTATCTAATGTCTCCAGCACATTGGAATGGCGATTGGGACGAAGAACAAAAGTGGAACTGGAGAGAACATGTTCATTATTTTTAATCACAATAAAATTAAGAATTGATTGACAGTATTGGTGAATGAAATTCCATTAAATGATAGTTTTATTAAGAATAATAAACCTATAAGGAGTGTTAATATGAATAAAAAATATGTTTTGGATATTGATGGTTCAATTTTCTCATCAGAAGAAGAGCTTATTAATTACATTCGAAAAAAATATGTTAAAGAATTCAAAGGTAAAAAGACGGATATATCAGAGATTTATGACATCCTTCATCAACATTTCCCTGATTGGAAAGTGAATGTGGAGAATGGGGCAGGTTGGTATGCAGAATACATAATCAAACTTAGCAAAGATCGGACAGTCATTGAACAACATTATGCTAACGAAAAAGCTGAAACAGATAGATTTTATGTTTATAAAGGAAATCCAGATAATTTTCAGGATCTAATTAAAGAAATTTCGTGGAAAATTGAAACCGCAAAGAGGATGATAGACAAAATTCGTTCAATTGGTGACTTTGAAGATATTTATTGCAAAGAATTTGACTATGGATATTCTCAAGATGAGCATCATTTTACCTTTGTCTATAAACTTAAAGAATGGGGTGATTATTCAGAAGAAAGATATTATCCTTGGGGAGAGAAAGGTGAAGATGAGTTTGTAAATGACTTTAAAAAATATTTTGTTACTAAGCTCGAAGGTGAAATAAAACCCGATTATGATGACGGATATTTTAATGGTTATACTATCGACGGAATCAATATTGATGGTTTAGTTAGGAGAGCAAGAAAGGTAAGGTTGGAAATCGTTGAATAATTTTTATCAATAAAACTATGATTTTAGAAAAAATAAATATAAGGAGTGATGAAGTATTCAACTGCTATTCAAGCAATGAAGAGGATGCTGAGTGAATGTATTGATTTATGTGTAACAGATCCACCTTGTATCATGAATAAAACATTTGGAAGTTCAACATCTGTAGGGATGCAAGAGAAATGGCAAGGCATGTTAAAAGCTGGTGATAAGACGGCAAACATTGTCAACAATATTGAATTTAAAGATTGGTTGTCTGAATTATATCGAATTTTGAAATCGCCCAGTCACTTCTATGTCTTTGTTAATGATAAAAATGTTCAAGACATGTTAAACGAGGCAACAAAAGTTGGTTTTAAATTACATAATATTTTAGTATGGAAAAAGAACAATAAAACACCAAATAAGTTTTATATGAAGGACTGTGAATTCATTATTTTCTTTAGAAAAGGGAAATCTTTTTACATAAACAATAAAGGTGATAGTCAATATCAAGAAGTTGATTACGGCAATTTAGATTGTGTTGGTGAAGAACTTTGGGAAGAACAGATTTTAAAAGTAAATAATATTAATGGCAAAGATAAATTGCATCCAACACAAAAGCCGGTTGAACTGTTAGAGAAATTAATACTTAATAGTTCGCAACTAGGACAGATTGTGTTTGATCCTTTTATGGGTTCTGGAAGTACGGCAATCGCAAGCAAGAATACTGGAAGAAAATACATGGGGTTTGAGATTGATAAAAGGTATTTTGATGTGTGCCAAAAGCGATTAGCTTAATCCAATCAAAGACGGCTTGATAGGGAAAAGGGGAGGTGATTGATTGAATATCTGGGATAAAGAATCATTTGAAGTTGATTATCGTGGCAAAAAATATAAGTTCACACAACTAGGAATTGATATTTCTGAAAGTTGGAATAAACCTAATGGGACAGTTGAAATAAGCCATAAAATTGAAAGTGATGGACTTACCACAACAATTTATATAATTAATGATTTTGACGAAGGAACATTCGGGTTTGGTCATAAAGTTATTGAAGATGGTAAAGACTATGGATTATTTGTAACTTTGCAAGATGAAGTATTGTTTGAACATTTAGCTTCATTAGTAAATTATGTTGATTATATTTTTGGTGAGTAAATCACAATAAAAGACGGAATTTATCGAAAATATGGAGGTAAAAATGAAAAATACAATTATTAACGCAAAAATCACAAGTACAAGATGGGATAGGGAAAGAGGACTAACACATTGGATTAGTGTTGAAGGCGATGGATGGGGTTGTTCATTCGGAGGATACCATCTAAAAGATGCGGCATGTTATGAATGGGTTATGGCGCTTATGGATGCTCTAGACTTATATGAATTTGACGAAAAGAAACTCATTGGGCAAATTGTAAGAGTTGAACTTGAAGGAGATGGCTGTGCTGGATTTCAAATATTAGCAATTGGACATCCAATTAAAGATAAATGGTTGCGTCCGAAAGAAATATTTGCTAAATACTCAAAATAAATACGATAAAAGATTGCTTTGATCGGAAGGGGAGAAATAAATGCCAATCATTACAAAAGATAATGTAAAATATCTTCAATTCGGCTATGGAGATATTTTTGTAGGAGATGCAAAGGACAAAAAACTGGAAAAATATATGGAGCGGTATTCATTCAATCTGAACCTAGAGAAATCGGCTCGTATTGGGAAAATACAGAGAGTAAAACCTTAGATAATTTTGTCACTCATGTAATTATGCAGTTCGATAATATTAAATCTTTAGATGTAGTAATTGAAACATTGCAAGACATTAGAAAAGAAATGCAGATGCAAAGTATGAGTTATTAATACTTATCAAATATATGTTTTAATGGGGTTTGATATGTAATGGCCAAATATCGAAAGAAGCCAGTGATCGTTGAAGCAGAGCAATGGTTTCCGGGGAAAGATGTTGAGGGGGTTATTGACATGGCCCAATTTTCGGAAATTTATCTTCTCCCCGAGAATCAACACTTGAGATATCAAGTTAAAACGTTGGAAGGATTTCATGTTGTTAGTCCTGGGGATTGGATAATCACGGGTGTTGAGGGTGAGAAATATCCTTGTAAACCAGAAATTTTTGAAAAAACATATGAGCCAGCTGAAGATTAATATTGGGAGGAATTGTATGAAAGACTTTATATTGCAGTCACTAGCTTCATTATCAACTGGTTTAATTGCAGGTCTTCTCTTTGCTGCGGCAAGACTTCCTATTCCTGCTCCGCCTGTAATTCCAGCGGTTTTTGGAATTCTTGGAATTACACTAGGATACATAATTTTCAAGAAATTTTTTTGGTGATTAGATAAAATGAGTCCATTCAAAAAACTACTTGAATCTGCGAAGACAGAAGATGAAAGAAAAGGCTTTTTAAAAATGATTCAAATGATGCTTTGTCTAAAAAACATGAAAGGATCAGGGATCAATGGAGGAACAGGTAAAACAGATTGAGCGTGATTTAGTTCTTCTTGGATTAATTGCTGATTATATTGGTGTATACAAAAAAACATTAAAAGATTATATTGCAGATTATGATGTTAACAAAGTATCTCAATTAGGAGACAAATATATTAAAAGCGATGATCAGCTTAATAATATTTTTAAACAAATGGCGCGGGAAGCATACGATAGATTACGCAGTAGGTTTTATGAGGGGAGTAAGTAAATGGCTGTAAATCATTACTTAATGACCGATGAAGAATTAATTGATCGTTTCTGTGATGTTATTGAAAGTAATACATATGTTGATGATATGTTTATAGAACTTGATTATGAGCCAGAAATAAAATATGCTGCAAAGAAAACAAAAGAATATTGGGATATTCGTAAAGAAATATTGGAGCGTATGAAATGATATGGAAAATTGAGGGAGATAAGTAAATGACCAATTATTATTCTTATCATACGTTTAGTGATAGTTGGAGTGTAATTCAGTTTAATAACAATGAAGAAGTAGATGCGGAAGTTGCTTATTTTCCACCAAATCATAATGTTGAATATATTGTTGAGTTGCTAAATGAAGCATATAGAAAAGGAATGGAGAGTAACGAAATACAATAAAACGATTATTTAATGGGAGTTGAGAGAGTGAACTGGAGCACACTGCTTTTTACGTTGCAAATAAAGAATCGGGGAAATATGAAACCATAAGTTATACGCTGAATATGGAAGGTATGATTCCAAGAAAAGGAGACTTTCTACTTATTGAAGACGATACATATGAAGTGCTGTTTGTCACATTTGATGTTGAAAATAAGGCAATTGGTGTTATGACACAAAGACTTAAAAGAAAATAAAATTTCATTTTTAACAAAAAAATGTAAGGGAATGTATATGAACGAAAAAGTCAAGGTTCATTTTTATTGTGGCAACAAAGTCGATCAAGATGAATTCAATAAAATTGTTGAACATCTGATTATACAGCCCCTAGATGAGCATGAAGAGGTTTTTGTATATTCACTTTGGAAGAAGATATATTAGGTTCAGTAGTGCAGGGTTCATAAGGGGCAAATTAGAAAAATGAGGTGCAATTTTATATGCTGTCATATCAACTTAAAAAGAGTGCTTATTTTTATTACATAGTTTTTGTAAAAGGAAATAAAAAAATTTCATATGAAGATGCTCAAAAGAAGTTAAATAGAAATATTGCACTTGCAATTAAAGTACATATTGAAGATAATCGTTATGTTTATCTGTACGGTAATCTACACATTTACACAAAAGGAAATGTAATCACCAAAATTAGAAATTATAAAGGCGTGCTCTGTGACTGGTTTTATAAAGATCATAAGCGTTTTGACCAGTTGAATAAAGAACTAGGTATTAAAGATGTTCAGAAATCAAAATGGAATGAAGTTGGCGATTTAAGTTATATCGAAGAATATGCCAAGGGATTTAAACAGGCTGCTAATTAAAAAAATAAAAATAAAATATAAAATATAGTTTGCAATGAATATACCCATGTGATACAATGATTTCCAGAGGATAATTCTTAGGAGGTTTCTCACATGGGGAAATCCGTTTATTTGAAAATGGATAGTTTAGATTTAAAAGTAGTAAATACAATTAGCGATCTTGAGAAAATTAGAAGTGAATATGAATTCTTAATGGACAAAGTTGAAGATGCTCATAATTTAATAAATGATGTAGTAAAAGATATTGAATCAGGAAAACTAGATTGGGATATAACAGCAAAGAAATTAAAAGAGATCGCAAGTATGTTAGCTTGATTTGTTAGGTACATTATATTTAAAAATAAAATATAATAATATGATTAAGAAGAAAGAATCCCTATCCGTTGCAAGTATTTTTTTTAATAACGGAGGTTTAGTTTATGGATGAAGAAGTATATTATCGAATATACGCTTCAGAACGACAAGGAATGAAATTGACTGTTGTTTGTATGTAATTGTTGTTTGTATGTAATGGTTTGATGAATTTGACTATCACATCGGAAAGGAGGATATGTGTGAGAAAATCAGTTGAATGGTTTGCTGAATTAATGGAAAGCAAACTGAAAGCTAATGACCATAAGGGTGGTTGGGATAAATGTACTTACCCATATTTATTAACCAGATTGAAAGATGAAGTTAAAGAATTGGAAGATGCAATTAATTCTTATCCAGACGGAGTAAAATCAATTGATGATTTTGCATGGGATGTTATTGGAGAGGCGTTAGACGTAGCTAATTTTGCAATGATGATCGCTGATGTGACAAATAAAGATGTGTACCGGAGAAACCAAATAAAAAGTTGATTTTAATTGAAAAAGTAAAGGAATGAAATTATGAGTAGCACAAATAGAAGCCAAGCTAGAGATTTGCATATAGCAGATTATTATGTAACACCTATTGATGAAATTATTACATTTCTGAAAGAGTTTGAAAAGGTTGAATCAGGAGAATTAACAAAGGGGACTATCTTAGATCCGGCAGCAGGTGGGGATTTAAACCATCCAATGAGTTATCCAGAAGCTTTGATTAGATGTGGTGTAAATAAAAATAAAATAAAAACAATAGACATTAGAAAAGATTCACTGGCTGAAAATAAAGAGGATTATTTAAAGGTTAAATTGGATTATAAACCTTATGTCATTATAACTAATCCTCCATTTAATCAGGCATTAGAAATTATTACAAAAGCATTAGATGATGTAGATGATAATGGTTGGGTAATTATGTTGCTTAGGTTAAACTTTTTAGAAACAAAAGTAAGAAAAGATTTTTTTGATAAGCAACTTCCTAAATACATATTTGTTCACCACAAGAGAATGAGTTTTACAGATGATGGAAAACGAGACAGTATTGCATATGCTCATTATGTATGGAGAAAGGGATATATGCCAAATTTTACTTTGACGAAGGTGATTTAAAATAAAAAATATTATTCATTGGAATATATTTAAAAAGTGCTTTGTAAGTCATACATACAAAGGATGTTCGTATCCATCTGTAATTTTAGTTGAGGGTAAGTGGACTACAGATGTCAAGCCGCAGCGTAAAACAAATCCTAGAGGATGGGTTGTATGCGATCATACTCAAGTGATACATAATCCACCTGATGATGTTTTAAATCAATATATTAAACAGAAAAATTAATCTATGACAAGGTGAATATGAAATTTAATATTACTGAAGGCGATGGATTGATTTGTGACAAAAGTGGATGTTGGTTAATTAAAAGAAAGGAAGGTTATGTATGAATAAATCTATCGATCAACACACAGAAACATTAGATGATCTTATTTTTGAAGTGGTTAGAAAGTATGCAAAACAGCATAATTTAGTTATTAGTCAAGAGTCATCATATGATAAAGGAAAAATTGTTATTTTTATTAAAGGTGAAAATAATTAAAATTGTAATTTTATTGGAATAATGGAGGATGATAGATTGAGCAAAGAGTTACTTGGAAGTCTTGAAATAAATCGTATCTATCAAATGGATTGTTTAGAAGGTATGAAACTATTACCAGATAATTGTATAGATTTAACGGTAACATCACCGCCATATGATAATTTACGTACATATAATGGTTATACATTTGATTTTGAGCCAATTGCAAATGAACTATTTAGGATTACTAAAAATGGCGGAGTGGTTGTTTGGATAGTAGGAGATGCTACGATTAAAGGTAGTGAGACTGGAACAAGTTTTAAACAAGCATTGTATTTTAAGGATGTTTGCGGGTTTAATTTGCATGATACAATGATTTATAAAAAGAATGCATCATATGCACACGATCCTAGAAATAAAAGATATAAGAATTGCTTCGAATATATGTTTGTTTTCTCCAAAGGTAAGCCAAATACATATAACGAAATTAAAGATGTCCCAAACAAACATAGTGGAAAGATTGCAACAGGAACAAAGGGGAGAACCAGATATGGAGAATTAAGAAAGGTTAAACCTGTTTTGATTGGAGAATATCAGGCTAGAAGTAATATTTGGGAATATAATACAGGGAGGGTTATGACATCAGACAAAATCGCATACAAGCATCCTGCTATATTCCCTGAACAATTAGCAGCAGATCATATCTTAAGTTGGAGCAATGAAGGGAATGTTGTACTTGATCCGTTTATGGGTTCAGGAACAACCGCTAAAATGGCTCAAATATATAATCGAAAGTTTTTAGGATTTGAAATATCACCAGAATACATACAAATTGCAAATTTAAGATTAGAAAGTATTAACGAAGATTATCCAATCAAATAGGAAATTTATAGGGGGATTATATGAAAGTGATAGATCATGTAACTAAAAATGAAATTGGCGAAATGAAATTTAATTCATTTAAAGTTGATGATACTTTTAGAATTCAATTTTCTGATGGAAGTCAAAAATACTATTTAGTGACTGGCGTGGATTATAGTGATGATGGAAAAGTTTATTTTTTTGAAATGACAAAAGATCAATATAATAAGGGACTGCGAATTAAGGACTTACTAGTTTAATAAACATTTTGGAGAAGAGGTGAAATAATGCTCAGAGGTTGGATTGGTGCAGATTATGAAGATAAAGAGCATCTTGAGAATTTAGGAATAATTTTAGGTGAATACGATGAAGCAAATGGTGAGTTTAAGGATTGTATTGTTTCAGAAGAAGCATTTCGAAAATTAGAGCCATATTGGTTTATCCGATATATATGGCATCTTCAATAATCATTTTTAAAAGATGTAGAAAAATACTGGAGGTTGATTTAAATTAGAGTATTGTCACTTTTTGATGGAATGTCCAGTAAGAAAATAAAGAGTAAGGAATTTGATAACAGATGAACAAATTTGCATTTTACAATGATACACAAAAACAAGTCCATATTCATCCTGCAACATTTAAATATGGTTGTAAATGTACAAGTATTTTGCCAATTAAACATATGGAATACAGAGTGTTTGATTTACCACAAGGAACAATGCCAATGCTAAAGGTATGGGACTATGGAGATAGGGGACTTGGTATTTTAGTTACATCTTTGTCAATTGAAGATTGGAGTGATAATAAAAATGAAATCTAATTGCTCAATTGAACATAGATGGCGTTCGCTCTAATATTCAAACATTCAATAAAGAGCAAATTATTTCAATACTTGTTAAATTAAATGCATATGCATTATCAGCTAAAGACCTTGGCATTTTAGAAGAATACATTATTAGTGGATATAATGTAATGGATTGGATTGCAGACTTAAAAGCCAAACTTGAACATGTCACTAGAAAAGAAGAAATTCAAAAACTAAAAAGTATGGAGGCCAAACTAGACCGACTACTATCTGATGAAAAGAAAGTAGAACTGGAAATTGATGAGATTGCTAAAATGTTAAAAGAATAATTTTATAGGAGGGTTAGAAAGTGTCAGATCAATCAAAACAGTTGACTGAAATGGTTTTAAAGGAACTTGAAAAAGCCGGGATTAATGCTAAGAAAGTGGGCAGGAACGATATCACATCAGCCATTGTCGGGAATCGCCTTAAAAAATTGCATATCAATTTAAGAGAATCCTATCGATTTTCCGTACACTGACGATTGGTTTATTTGCAAAATTTTATTCAGGCTCTGCAACGCATCTAAAGGGATACATTTTGAGTTTAGTTCAATAAAAATAAAATATAATATTGAAATAATGGAGGTAAAAGTATATAATTAGTTATACAATAAAACAAATTAAATTTTCTGATGCTAGGGACTATATCAAGAAGCATCATTATTCGCATGGCTGTCATAATGGTGCTTCTCCTTGCTTTGGTTTGTTCGATAAAGATGAATTAATTGGTGTTTTAATGTTTGCTACACCATGTAGTGAAGCAGTAAGGGCGAGTGTATTTGGAAAATAATACAAAGATCATGTAACAGAATTGCATAGACTACATATTTTAGACGTTACACCTAGAAATACTGAGAGTTGGTTTATTTCCAGATGCCTTAAAGAGTTGAAAAAAATTAAACCTAAAATATGGGCAGTATTATCATTTGCAGATAAGACAGAAGGACATGAGGGAATAATATATAAAGCGACAAATGCGTATAGACTTGGTTCAACAGGAAGGGCTAAATTTTACATAGATCAAGAGGGAAGGTTAAGACATCCTAGACAAAACGGTGTAAATATTACTGAATCGACGGCTGCTGAAATAGGTTGGAAAACTGTTATGAGAGATGCGAAAAATAGATATATGTGGTTGTTGCCAGATAATAAACGGCATAAAAAAGAGTTATTGAAATTATGTGATACTTACTTTAAGAAATATTTGAACGACAAAATAAAATAAAATCTAGAAAAGAGAGGAAACCAAATGTGCCTATTATCACTAAAGATAATGTAAAATATCTTCAATTTGGATACGGTGATATTTTTGTTGGTGATGCTAGAGACAAAAAAACTGAAAAAGTGTTTGGAGTAGTATTTGCTTTAACCGAACCTAAAGAAATAGGAACAGAGTGGAAAGAGGTAAAAGATAAACCTTTAGATGATTTTGATGTACATGTAGTAATGCAATTCGATGATATTAGATCGCTGGACGTTGTGATTGAAGTATTAGAAAACATTAGAAAAGAAATGATTCTTTAAAATGGAAATTAATGTTTTCTTTAAAATCGTTTTTAGTGAAAAAAGGAAGAGGTGATTTGTTTAAAATATAAATTTCAGATGTTATAATATTGAGATTTGAAAATATTGTTGAACTAGATGGGTTCATTATGACCTTAAAGAAAATTTCAAGGGAAATAAAGGGATTAGAGGGGGATTGAAAATGAAGTGTAAAGATTGTAACTATTTTAAATATAACTATAAAAACAAAGGAACATGTTATCATCCTGACGTACCATTATTAATTGTAAAACGTGATATGGAATGTAAATTTGAAGTAACAAAACTCAGATGCAGTATGTGTAAATATTGGCTTCCAGCAGAAGGTTTTAAAAGAGAAGATGATTGTGGTGGCTGCACATTTGGAGGTGGGTTTTATCCAATGTTTCTAAGAGAGCCATGTAATCTAAAAGAAGAATATAGGGTACAGGTTGAAAAAGAACATTCGGAATTTGTTTGAGGGGAAATGATTAAAAATGAAAGCAATCATTGATGGAAAATTATATGATACTGATAAGGCCGAGTTGATTACTCTTTTCAAAAGATATGTTAAACCGAGAAGTTTATTGATTGAAGAGTTTCAAGAATGGGTAATGTGTGAATTGTACAAAACCCCCAAAGGAGCATGGTTCGAAATTGTTGGAACCGATACTCGTAATCCAACTTTAAATGTAATACCTTTAGAGCAAGCCAAAATTATTATTAAAATTGCCGATATCGATAAGTTTCTTGAATTATTTCCTGATGAAGTGGAAGAAGCGTAAAATATATTAGGAGGAAATATTGAAATGTATGATTGGCTTAAAGTATTAGAAACTGCTAATACAGTATTCCTAAAAATCGATGATGGGATTTATGAAGTTTATAAAGATCGTAATGAACAATTTTCAGGAGCATTATATGTGGGGATAGAAGAAGTTATTAATGAATTAAATTCGAATCTAAAAGTTGCCATTGTTAAATTGACTGAAACTGGAGTTCCGGTTGTAATACATTTTGATGAATAAAAACAAAAAGGAGTGATAATATGTCAAAATGGACGAACCAAGAAATTGCAGAGAAAATGGAGATTGAAGGTTTAGGATATTTGATTCAACACTATATTTCAAGCGAAAGCATTGAAGATGAATGGCTGGCAGCTAAGTGGAAGAAGTGTGAGAAATTATTTAATGAAATACAAAATTATTTGAGTAAATATTTGCAAGATTGGTGACTCAAATGGATAAAATTTACAAAACCAAGAGCAATGAAAAACTGTTCACAATGAATGGATGAATGCTTGTGTTAGTCCACACACAAGATTATGTCTACATATTGCATCAATTGTGCAAAATTGCTGGAATAAGTAGTTAAAAGACTTTTTATAAATGAATTTATAATCCAAATTAGGAGGAAATAAAATGAATATTATTAACATTATTGAAGAAAAAATTAAAAATCTACAAAAAGAAATTGATGAAATTAATGAATTATTTGATGAAGATTTTGACCCTCAAGATTGGTCTGGTGGCAATTTTGATGACTGTTACGACCTTGGGTATGGTCATGGGAAAAAGTTTGGACGAATGGCAGCTTATAAAGAAATTTTAGAGTTTCTATTGAAAAATAAAGCGAGGTAACAAAATGGCTATTAAAAAACAAATAATTGTATTCTCAGTAATTTTTAATGAAGATGATACATATGCAAATTCAGCAGCAGAAGCAATTTCTCATTGTTTGTGCAATGAAGATGGCATTATAGAATGGGATTATAGAATCAAAAAGGAAGAAACGTTAACAAGTGTTTTAAACGATGAGGATTTAGATTGAATAAAAGAGGAGGAGTAATATATGTCGTTTGTAAACTATGAAGAGCAACTTAATGAAATTTTTGAGGAAAAGGACGAAGTTTATAAAGTGCAACAAGAAGAAGGATGGCGCATTCAAGATTTAGAAACGGCTTTATGGGCTGATGAAATTGTTCATCAAAGAGAAGAGAAGGTGGCAGAAATTGAACGAGTGTATCAGGAGCGAAAAGAAAAGCTACTGGCAAAATTAGATGAATGGAAAGAACAAACTCTTAAACCTTTGTAAAATGATATTGAGTTTTTTAAAACACACTTACACCTTTGGCACATGAAAGTGGTTGAAGAAGAAAAAAGAAATAATGCAAAGAAATTAAGCAAAACAATCAAGCTGCAATATCGTGACCTTACATATCGGAAACAAAATCCGCAAATTCTTATCAATGGTAAAGAGCCAGAGAAAGCAAAAGGCGATCCAATGCTGGTTTCATTTGTTAAAGAAAATAGACCTGATTTAATTAAAGAAGAAGTTGCATGGAAAGAATTTAAAGACACACTGAAACAAGTGGAAATTGATGGTAAGTTGATGTATGTTGATGAAAATGGAGAACCAATTACCTTTATTGAATTGGTTCCTAGAGAAGATAAGTTTGATTGGAAGGTTAAAAATTAAGACTATAAGGCGGAGTCCTAAATGGAGGAATAAACAATGATACGGTTAACGTGTTAAAATGTACAAAATCGCATAAACAAGCGATTATACAGTATGTACCGATGGCTTAGTCGGGAATTTACGCCTGTGGAGTGTTGTAGAACCTGTAGTAGCATGATGCGAGGCAGAACACGTTGAAGCAGGAACTTTTCTCGATATGGATATTTGTCCATATTTTGAGTAGCAGTTTTCTTCTGATATTACAGATGAAGATATTGACGGTTTAATAAGTGAATTGGATGTTGACATTTAGTGGGGGGTTATTGAAATGACATTAAATCAAAACCAAAAAGAATATTTTTTAAATATTCTAGAGAAAGTTGATGCAGAAGAACTAAAAAGAGCATTAAGACTTATGTTTAAGGTTGGTCTACCATTATTAGCTATTTTAGACAATATGGACGAAGATGAAGAAGATATATAAAAGATTCTATGATAAGATCATTATATAGGCAAGCAGATAAACTTTATAAGATGAACAACCGTGACTATATAGACAATATAAGTCGAAAATTAACGAGACTTCAGAAAGATAGAAGTGAGTGGGAGAACAGATATCGTGAATTGATGAAGATTAGTATTATATATGGAGGCTATCTAGCATGAAAACACTAATTGATTCCTTATTGTCACTTGGCACAGGTTTGATTGTTGGAGTTATTTTTGCGTTGGTTCGCCTTCCTGTTCCAGCGCCTGCGGTTCTACCTGGGGTAGCAGGTATTTTGGGTATTACAATTGGATATTTGATAGTTCTGCATTTTATCTTCAAAGAATAAAAGTAAAAAATATAACTTGAATATGGTGAAATGTCTTGATATGATTATATATAGATACAAATTGTTTTACCCTTAAAGGGTTTAACATAGATATCATATTTATAAAAGGAGTGTTTGTTATGTAGCCGCTCAAAATGAATGATAAATTATACCGATACCTATAAAAATAAAAAATAAAAGGGAGATGTATAATAAACATGAAAAAAAATGATGTAGAAAAGCAAGAACTTCGCCAAGCAATTAACAAACTTGAAATTGTGGGAGTTGTAAAAGAAAGCAAGTTGAACGCTGGCGAATCCGATAAAGGTAAATATATTAACGGTTCACTTGTCATTAAAGCAGGTGAGTTTACAGAAGTTGAAGTAAAGGTTTTTGTAAATGAAAAGACTAAGGATGGAAACACACGTAAGGTCTATTCTACTTTGAAGCAAATACTTGATAAGAATGTAAGCACACTCGCTGATGGTGTAAACGAAGAAGAGGCTGTAAAGGTTCGCATTTGGGGCAATGATAATTTTGCACCACAATTTCGTGAAGAAATGTATGTGTCTGAAAGCAACCCAACCGAGGTAACCACAAGAATTTCACTTGACCTTGGCTTTGGAAACGTGACGATTAATGATACATATAAACCAGAAGATTATAAAGCTGAATTTGATGTTGAAATGTTTATTCATAAAATTGAGGAAGAAGAAAAAGATGGTGAGCCAACTGGTCGAGCCATTGTAAAGGGGTATGTTCCTGCGTATGGTGGCACAGTATTCCCATTGACGATTGTTGCTGGCGAGATTGAAGATGAAGATGGTCAGCCGTATGATTTTGGGGAAGATGTTTTAAACGCTCTTCAAGAGGGAGATACAGTAAGGCTTTGGGGTGAAATCAATCATCAGGTAATTGTTTCAAAGAAAAAAGTTGGCGGTGGTTTGGGTCGAGCAAAGACAGAAGAAACTCGTACATATGTAAACGAGTTAGTTGCCTACGGTGGAGATCTTATTGAAGACGAAGATAAAATGTTTGACGAAGATCTGATTAAAACGGCAGTCAAAGAGCGTGAAAACAAGAAGCAAGAGATTCTGCAGCAACATAATGAGAGTGAAAATAAGAAAGAATCAAAAAGTAGAGGTATGAGTAATAATCGTAATCACTCTGCACATTCTCAGGCTCAAAGACGTAATAATAATTCAGTTGGTGTTTCAGACGATGACATTCCTTTCTGACTAAATAGCTAATCAATGAATAATGGTAGAATTTATATGGAGTTGATAACTCAACTCCATATAATAAATAAAATATAGGAGTGATATTATTGACGATTGATATTTTTAATTTGGAACCAACAAAAGTAAGTCGTGATTTAAGAGGCAAGATTGTGCTACTTTACGGAGAGATGAAAAGTGGGAAAACGAGTAATGCCGTAAAATTTCCTCGTCCCCTCTTACTCGCAGCAGAGCGTGGTTACAACGCACTAAGCGGAGTAAGAGCACAAAATATAGACAAGTGGTCAGACTTTAAGCGAGTATTAAAACAATTGAAAGATCCAAGAGCAAAGCAAATGTATGAAACAGTTATTTTGGATACAGTAGATATTTTTTATGACATGTGCGAATCATACATATGCTCCAGGGAAGGTGTAGATAAAATTGGTGATGTTCCTTATGGCGCTGGATATCGTTTTGTAGAAAAGGAATTTGATGAAGCTCTACGTTCGATCCCAATGTTGGATTTTGGATTGGTAATGATTTCTCATAGCGAAGACAAACAATTCACTGACGAAAAGGGACAGTCGTATAATAAAATTGTACCCACACTTCCCAAGACACCTCGTAAAATTGTATTGCGTATGGCAGATATTATTGGATATTCACGCACGGTAGAAACAGAAGAAGGGAACAAAACCTATCTTTATATGCGTGGGACACCAAGATTTGAAGCAGGTAGTCGATGGAAGTATACGCCTAATTATATTGAATTTAACTATGAAAATCTTACAAATTCTATTGCAGATGCTATTGAAAAAGAAGAGCAGAGCGGAGCATGTGTTGTTGATGAACATATTAATACATATGAATCTAAACCTGAAATGAATTTTGATGATGTTATGGCTGAAATTAAGACTATAATTAATGAACTTCTAGAAATTGATAAGGATAATAATAACGACAAAAATACGAGAACTATAACTAGAACGGTTGAAAAGCACTTGGGTAAAGGAAAAAGATTAGCAGAAGCAGAGGAAGATCAAGTAGATATTGTAGCATTAATTCTTGAAGATCTAGAAGAGCTTTTGCGGTCGCAAACTAACGAATAATAACAAGGGGGTCTTTCCCCCTTGTTGCATAAGGAAGTGATATATTGTCGAGAAAAGTAAAGTGTCCTGAATGCAATACACTAAATTTCAAAGAAAATACCATTCAAATTGGTAATAGATATTATTGTCCCGAGTGCGCCGAGAAAAGAAGAAAAGAAATAGAAAAAAATACAGATGGTTGGAATGAGTTGTTTAATTATATTTGTGATTTATATGATATAAGTGAGCCAACAGGTATGATGTATGGCCAATTAAAAAGATATAGAAATGAACCATATAATTATACAAACAAAGGAATGTTGCTCACATTAAAGTATTATTATGAAGTGCTTGGCAATGATCTTAAAGAAGATGTTGGGTTGGGTATTATTGAATATGAATACGATAACGCAAAAAAACATTATCTAGATATATTACGAGTAAAGAAGAGTGTTCAAGATTTAGTTGTTTTTGAGGAAAAAATGCAAGAAGTCAAAGTAGTTTCTTCTTTCTGGTCAAAAAAGAAAAACAAGCAATTAAGTTTCGAAAATATCAAGCACGAGGGGGAAGAAATAGAAATTAATGAGGGTTAAAAATGTAAAAAAATATTATGATAAACGATCAGCATGTCAAGTATTGGGAGTATTAATGTTAGAACCTCAAAGGGTTAAATCAAGGGAATATCATTTAACACAAAAGGATTTTTCTGTAGATACATTACATAATATTATCTTTACTTGTATTTATAATCTAGCGTATCAAGGAGTAAAACAGATTAATATTAGTGAAATAGAAGGTTATTTGTCTGTTGCAAGTCCAGTTGATCATACAAGGGTTTTTGAGAAGTATGATGGTGCCGAATGGATCAGCAAAGTTTTAGAAACAGCCAATACGATAAATTTTGATTATCATTATAACAAAATAAAGAAATATTCTTTATTGAGAAGTTATTTAGAGCAAGGTATTGATATTACTTATATTTTAGATAAAGATGAGATTGATCCCAACATTATTAAGATTCAAGAAGAAAAGTTTGAATCCATGACATTGGAAGACATTATTAAGGAAATTGATCTTAGGCATTTGGAAGCTAAACGAGATTTTGTTATTAAAGACGAGAGTGATCGCAGAAAAGCTGGCGATGGAGCCAGGGAATTAAGAGAGGCATTGAAACAAAGTCCCATATTTGGAATGAGTTTGGAAAGCGAATATTTAAATACAATTATCAGGGGGGCATTAGGAAGTAAATTCATATTAGAAACGAGAGATACGGGTAATGGTAAAACCCGCATAGCAATTAAACGTCTCTTGGGTTTTACTGCCCCATATTTATGGGACTTTGATAAACATGCATTTGTAGAAAATCCAAATGGTCAAGGAAAAAGTGCTCTTTATATAGGAACTGAAATGGATTTATATTTAGAATTGGAGCCAATGATGTGGGCTATTGTTTCAGGAGTGGACGAAAAAAAAATAAAAAACAATGACTTAACCAAAGAGGAAGAAGATAGGGTAGATAGAGCAATTAAGATTCTTGACGACACTAAACTTTTTCTAGAAAATCAACCGAATTTTGATAATCATTACTTATGGCAAACAATTGAAGAATACAAAATTAAACATGATATATGTGCTGTGGTGTTAGATTATATCGAAATTCAAAGTGGATTAATTAATGAATATAAAAATATGATAGGTGGAGGAATGATGGTTAGAGAAGACCAGATTCTACTTAACCTATCAAACAACCTAAAAAATATTGCGAACGAATTTGATATTTGGGTTAACTCATTTACGCAGACAACTGATGAGGCCAGAAGAGATGGTCGAAGGGATCAGGGAGCTGTAAAAGGAGCCAGATCGCTTCCTAATAAAGCTGATGTAGGCATTGTTGTATTTGAACCAACAAAAAAAGAACTACAGCAAATTGAGCCAATAATTACGAAATTAAAAGGCTTTAATAAAATGCCCAATATTTATTATTCATTCTACAAGAATCGCGGGGAAAATTATAAAGACGTTAAAATATGGGGGTATCAAGATTTTGGCAATGGATATTTTAAAGACATGTTTGTTACAAACAAACACAATGAACTTATTACCGACATCCGCAAAACCAAGATTAATATGGTGGATGATAAAGTAACTGCGTTTTAAGTGGTGATCATTATTGATTAGCGCAGAAGAATTACTCGATTTGATTACCAAGGAAGATATCATCAATATACTAAGTGAATTTGATGATAACCCAAAAACCGATAATAACAACAATTTGTATTTTAAGACTATATGTCATGGAGGGAAAAAGAAAAAACTTCATTACTTCAATGACTCCAAATTATTTTGTTGTTATACCGAATGTGGAACAATGAGTCTTTATGACTTATTAATGAACATAAACAACTGGACTTTTGCAGAGGCTTTTAAATTTGTAGCTAATTATAAGGGAATTCGTCTATTCTCAAAAAAAATTGGCCTACAGAAAAAGAAAGTGCGGAATACAGATCTTGATTTTCTAGAAGTACATACATATAAGCCAAACACCAAAGAAATAAAACTCCCAGAATATAATGACAAGGTATTAAATATGTTTAGTGATTATATGCCTTTAGAATGGGAACAAGAGGGAATAACAGAAGATTCGATAAAAAGGTTTGGAATTAAGTTTTGTTTTAGTCGTTATGCTGCAATAATTCCCCATCGTTCTTTTGATGGTAAATTAATAGGAATTAGAGGGAGGCATTTTCTACAACAAGACATTGAAGATGGACGTAAATATATGCCCATAATGATTCAAGGACTGTTATATAGATACCCTACAAATTATAGTCTTTATGGAATTTGGGAGAATAAAGAAAATATAAAGAAATATCGAAAAGTTATGATTTTTGAAGGTGAAAAGTCTGTATTAAAAATTGATAATTATTTAGGTGAAAATAATAATGTTGCTTTAGCGACATTGGGTATGAATTTAAGTTTATATCAAAGAAATTTGTTGTTGGGGCTTGGAGTAGAGGAAATCATCATATGTTATGACAAGCAATATAATGTTGATGCTCTTGAAGACAAGAATCATCCAGACCATAAAGAAATAGTGAGATATATAAAAAATATAATTAAAATAATCAAGATGTTTGTTAACTATTGTAATGTTTATGTTATTTTTGATTGGGATAACAAATTAAATTATAAAGACAGCCCTGTAGACAAAGGTAAAGAAGTTTTTTTGGAATTGCTTCAAAACAACAAATATCTAATTACTGATGTACAGGAGCTTGAGGAGTTGATTCAAAATAAAGTACAAAGTTAGACAAAATGACTATGATTTTCTCAGAGATGATGATCTTCTGTATTATCTACTCAGGCATAGAGGAGTAGAAGATCCTGAGAGATTATTGAGTGTTGGTGATCATGAAGTATTGGATGGCATGATTTTAAAGAACATGAAAGAAGGGCTTCAGCTTTTAAATCAGCATATAAGAAATCAAAGTAACATTCATATTCAAGTAGATTCTGATACTGATGGATATATGTCTTCTGCAATAATGATCCAGTATTTAAAAAAGGTCAGTCCCAATTTAAAAATTACATATACAATTCATAAAGGTAAAGAACATGGGATTATTCCCGAAATATTAAAAGGATATGAGTTTGATTTATTGATTGTTCCAGATGCGGGTTCGAATGATATTTATCAATGTAAACAATTAAAAAATCAAGGTAAGGATATTCTAATCATAGATCACCATGAAATAGAAAATGAAAATAAATATGCAACAGTAATCAATTGTATGGATGGTCAGTATAAAAACCCTCACTTATCTGGAACAGCGATGGTATATAAGTTTTGTAAAGAATACGACAAAATGTATGGACATAATGTTGCCGATGAATTTTTTGATTTAGTTGCTGTTGGCACAATCGCGGATATGATTGATTTACGATCTTATGAAGCTCGTTGGTTTGTGCTAAAAGGAGTTGAAAAGTTAGGCAAGGGTAATGAATTTTTGAAAGAAATTATGAATCAAAATGAATTTCAGATTCAAGGAAAGCCCAACATTACAAAAGTTGCGTGGTTTGTATCACCATATATAAACTGTTGTATTCGAAGTGGTACTCAGGAAGAAAAAATCAATATGTTCAGAGCCATTTTGGGGGAACAAGAAGAAATTGAATATCTACCGAAAGCAACCAACGAAAATTCTAACCCAGGACCAGAAAAGATTACACTTCAAAAGTACATGGCTAAAATTTTGAAGAATATTAAAAATAGACAAGATAGAGAAGTAAAAGGTCATGTAGAATTTCTCATAAAATCGGTTGAAAACGAGGGTAAAAATTCGGATAAAATTCTGATTTTAAATGCTCCTGAAGATTCGTCACAAACGTATACGGGTTTAATTGCAAATAAGCTTGCTAGTCACTTTAAACGCCCTGTGTTGCTTTTAAGAAAAGATGCGAGATTCGATGATCAATTTGGAGGTAGCGGAAGAAATTATTCATTGTCTCCAATTGATGATTTGCGACAGTTTTTATTGGATTTAAATGTGTTTGAGAATGTGTCTGGACACAGTAATGCTTTTGGGGTTGGTTTAAAAGAAAATAAGGTTGACGAATTAAGGCAATTGATAAACGAAAAATTAAAAGATATGTCATTAGAGGATGTATATCATGTAGATTACGAAATTAATGTGGGGCGTTTAAGAATAAGAGATATTAAGAGAGTGGCAGAATGGGAAGATATGTGGGGAGGTATGTTAGAAGAACCTTTATTTGCTATTACCAATATTTATCTCCCTACGGATAAGATTCAATTGATAGGAGACAAAAAGAATATTATTCGTTTTGAAGCCAAGGGTATATCATTTATCAAAAAATTTACAAGCGAAGATGAGTACAATCGAATGACCATGAGACAATCAAAAGGATTGAATCGTAACAGACCAAAATCAGTTAAGCTAGATGTAATCGGAAAGTTCAAACTGAACGAATGGAACAACAGCAAATACCCACAAGTTGAAGTTGTTGATTTTAATGTTACTGATGGAAGAGATTTTATATTTTGAAGGAGAGAGAGCAACTTGATCCAAAATATTGATTTTGTTCATCTCCACTGCCACAGCGATTATTCAAATTTGCGTTTGCTTGATAGTATCAATAAAATCCCTAACATGATAAAATACGTAGCCTCACTTGGACAAAATGCTTTGGCACTGACTGACCACGAGACTATAAGCGGACACGTAAAGTTTCTAAAAGCTGTTAAGGAGTTAAAAGAAAAAAAAGAAATTCCGGAGGACTTTAAACCTATATTAGGCAACGAAATCTATTTGTTACCAAGCGAAGAAGAAATGAACGAAAAAATAGAAAATGGAGAAAGTGTGAAGTTTTATCACTTTCTCCTTTTGGCAAAAGATAAAGAAGGACACAAATTAATTAGAAAATTGTCTTCAAGAGCTTGGGGGCGCATGTTTAGTTATAAAGGATTAGACAGAGTTCCTACATTTCATGCTGATATTGAAGAAATTGTAGGAGATAATAAGGGACATTTGATTGCATCGACAGCATGTTTAGGGTCGTACTTCGCTCAAAATGTATTAGCATTGCTTGATGAGAACTGTAAAGATCCAATACATTATAAGAAAAAAATACATCATTTTATTAATTGGTGTATTGATATGTTTGGTAAAGATGATTTTTATATTGAGATTCAACCAAGTAAAGAATCAAAAGAACAAATTGAATATAATAAAATGGCAATAAAGATAGCAAAAGCTTACGGATTAAAATTTTTGGTAAGTACCGACGCACATTACTTGCAACCTACGGATCGCAATATCCATAAAGCATATTTGACAGCAGACGAAGAAGATGGCGGAGATAGAGAAGTAGATGAATTTTATCACAGTACACACTTCTTTACGGCTGATTTGTTGGTAGATTATTTAGATTATTTAGATCAAGAAGATCTTATCCAGGCCGTAAAAAATACGAAAGAAATTGCAGAAAAAGTTGAATTTTATGATTTAGCTCATAAGCAAATTATCCCTAGAATTAAACTACCTGATGAAACTGAATGGTTTTATGATGAAAATCTGTATCGAATGGCAAGACAATATGAATATATAAACGAGATGATTAATTCAGATGAAATCTATAATCGCTATTTAATTAGTCAGGTGTTGTGCGGACTAAAAAATAAAATTAAAAAATCAGATTATAAGCAAACCTTTGAAAGAATAAATATAGAATGTAAGGAAACCTTGGAAATTAGCAAGGCAAAAGACGAACCAGTTAGCAGTTATTTTATCACAATGCAAAAGAATATCGATATTATTTGGGAAGAAGCAAAAAGCATTGTGGGTACATCAAGAGGAAGTGCGGCTGGGTTTATAATGAACTATCTTCTTGGTATCACTCAAATTAATCCATTAAAGCAAGACGGAATCGAAATGCCTCATTGGAGATTTATTTCCGGTCACCGTCCTGAGTACCCTGATATTGATATAGATATCAGCTCACATAAACGCGATGTTGCTTTCCAATGCTTGCAAAAATACTACGAATCAATTGGTGGCAAGGTTGTAAGGGTGTGTACATTTGGAACTGAAACGTCCAAATCAACGATCCTAACGGCTGCAAGAGGACTTGGTATTAATAATGATGTTGCATTATATCTCAGTTCATTAATCCCTGTAGAGCGTGGATTTGTATGGTCAATTGAAGACTGCTATTATGGAAACGAAGAAAAAGGAAGGCAGCCTGTAGCGGATTTTAAAAAAACAATTGATAAATATGAAGGATTACTTGAAGTTGCCTTAGGAATCCAAGGTTTAATTAATAAAAGATCAAGCCATGCAGCAGGAGTATTAATTGTCAATGAAGATTTTACTGAACGCAATGCTATCATGCAAACACCATCTAAAGAAATAGTGTCTCAATTTAACCTTGAAGATAGTGAATATGTTGGCAACATTAAATACGATATTCTTAATACAAAAACATGTAGCATGATTCAAGTAACATTAGAAATGCTAATAGAATACGGAAAAATTGAGTGGCAAGGATCACTTAGAAAGACATATGATAAATATCTGCATCCAGACGTAATTGACCGAACCACTCCTGAAATGTGGCAATTATTAAATGATGGAAAATTGATATCTGCTTTTCAATTTGATGAACTCTCTGGTATACAAGCCTTAAGAGTTATTAAGCCATCAAGTTTGTTGGAAGCAACAAACGCCAATACTGTTATGAGACTAATGGGGGAAGGGGAAGAGTCACCACTAGAGAAGTATGGGCGATACAAGAACAACATCAATGAATGGTATTCTGACATGCGTGATTTTGGTTTAAGTGAAGAAGATATAAAAATAGTTGAAAAACATCTATTAGAGGATTATGGAGTATGTTCAAGCCAAGAGAAGATGATGTTGTTAGCAATGGATAAAGAGATTGCCGGGTTCGATGTTGTTGAAGCAAACAAACTGAGAAAAGGTGTAGCCAAGAAGAAGGCTGATGTACTAGAAGAATGTAAACAGATGTTGTATGAGAAAGGTAGAGCATTGGGAACTTCTCAAAAATTATTGGAGTATATTTGGGAAGTACAAATAGCAATGCAGCGTGGTTACGGATTCTCAATTCTTCATGGTATTGGCTACACTTATATTCTTATTCAACAATTAAATCTAATTTATTATTACCCACCAATCTATTGGAATACAGCAGTTCTTCTGGTCGAATCAGGAGCGTTGGAACAAGAAACTCTTGATGAGGATGATGAAGATGAGTCGTAAAGAAAAAACCACAAATTATGGTACGGTTGCTACTGCTATAGGGAATCTTCAAAGCCAAGGGATTAAAATTGCTTTGCCTGACATTAATCTTTCTGGATTAGGGTTTAAGCCTGATGAAGAAAATGATCGTATTATATATGGCTTAAAGGGCATCATGAGAATTTCAACTGATGTTGCAAAACTAATAATAGAAAATCGACCATATAAGAGTTTGCAGGATTTTTATGAAAGAATGGTTTTGACAAAACGTGAAGTAATACTTGCTACAGGGAAAATTCAAAATAAATCTTTAGTTACCGAAGGGCAAACTATTATGTTAATTAAAGCAGGGGCTTTTGATAGTATTGAAAAACGTCCGAGAGAAGAAATTTTGGAGTCGTTTTTAAGAATGACTAACCCTCCAAAAAAACAGATTGATTCAAGATCCATTGACCAAATTATTCAAATGGGAATAGTACCATCTAATCTGAACAATGAAATACGTTTTTATAACTTTAGGAAATATCTTATAGGTAATAAATTTATACAAGATCAAAAATCAAAATCAATAAAATGGTACTCCATTTCCAATGGCAATCAAGCTATGAACGACTATGCTACACACTTTTTTAACGAACATTTTTCTAGCGAAATGACAGAAGATAAAGATTATTATTTTGATGAAAATGGAATCGTATATATTGCTTTAGGTTCAAATAGAAAGGGTTCGTTTGATTATGTATACAAACAAAAGCTTCAGCCTTTGATCAAGTGGATTCAAAGTGACGAGTGTTTAGAGTTGTATAATAATCAAGTCTTTAATGAAATAAAAACTATACATATGGATGGTTCCATTAGTCGTTGGGAAATGGAATCGGTCAACTATTATTACAGTGGTCATGAATTATTGGCTGCTGACATGGATAGATACGAGATTGTTGATTTTTATCAGCTTCCCGAAGAGCCAGTGGTTGTAGGCTTTAATACATATAAAGGAAATGATTATCCAAAGTTTAAACTTTCAAGAATTTGTGGCACAGTACTTGATAAGGACAAAAACAAACATTTAGTTTCAATTCTAACCCCCACTGGAGTAGTCCAGGTTAAATATCATTCAGGTCAATATAGTCATTGGGATCGCACAATATCTGAAATAGACGAAGATGGTAAAAAGAGAGTGGTTGAGGAATCGTTTTTTAAACGTGGTAATATTCTGTTGATAACAGGGTTCAGACGATTCGATCAATTCATCCCACGAAGATATAAAGATTCCGTTTATCAGCACTCTACAGCTTTAGTAGAACAAATTAATGATGATGGCAGCTTGCTCCTTAAGACCGAAAGAGTGCAAATTGATTAGAAAAATAAAAAAAGAAAGTAGGTTAAAAATGAACTTAGTGAAATGTAGAGTGAAGTATAGACACAAATTATATCCCAAAACTATACATAACTCCGGCGAATTCGCAATTATGAAATTCGAAGTAATAGAAGTGTTAGAGGGTGGAAACATCAATGAAATCGCAATATTTAAGGGGAATATGTGTGAGATAGTTTGGGATGAGGTCTATACAGTTGTAGCTGAAGAGGTGATTGATCCAACCTGGGGCAAACAATATAATGTTAAATATATAGGACAGCCAGCATCTCTTAGTACAGTTGAAGAACAAAGATTATTTTTATCAAAAGTTCTAACAGATAATCAAGTACAGAATTTATTTGAGACATTTTCAGATCCTTTACAAGTAATCTTGTCTAGGGACATTGAAAAGTTATGTCAAGTAAAGGGAATTGGTGCTACAACAGCTACCAAATTAATTGACAAGGTATATTATGCAATGGATTTTTCGAAGGCTTATATTGAGCTTGATAATTATGGCTTAACGAATAACATGATCGAAAAACTTGTTGGTGTTTATGGAAGTCCTGAGATTGTTGTTCAAAAAATAAAGGAAAACCCTTATATTTTAGCTTCAGAAGTAGAAGGTATTGGCTTCCGTAAGGCTGATGATATAGCCTTGAAGAACGGTTATACATGGAATAATCCCAAAAGATTGTTTTGTCTATCCCAATACATATTAAAAGAATACGCCAACTCTGGACATAGTTATGTTCTCGCTTATGATTTTATTGATCGTGTATACGAAGAAACGGAAGATTTAGACGAAGAGTCTTTGGGTGAAGTGATTAAAAGCAATGATGATTTTTATGTGTTTAACAAAGATGGTGATAGATATATTGCTCTTAGAAAAATATATGATCTAGAAAAAAGAGTCGCAGAAGAATTGTTAAGATTACGAGATGGCAATAATAATTTTGATTATAACAATTGGAGAGATAGAGTAAAGCAAATTGAGCAAGAACAGGGTTGGGAACATACCGATGAGCAGTTGAATGCTATTGAAGAATTATTGAAGAATCAAGTGATTGTAATTACAGGGTATGGTGGAACCGGAAAAAGTAGTTCTGTCAAAGCAGTAAGAGAAATATTAAATAAATATTACTTTGCTCAAACAGCTTTAAGTGGTAGAGCTTCTTCTCGAATGGCTGAAATAACGGGGGAAGAAGGATATACCATTCATCGTTTACTAGGATATCACCCAAGAACCGGATTCGCTTATAACAAAGATAATCAATTGGAAGTTGATGTGGTTGTTGTAGACGAAGTTTCAATGATCGGCGGAGAAATATTTCTTAAATTAATTGAAGCTATACCTACAGGCTCTAAACTTGTTCTTTTAGGCGACGAAGGGCAATTAGAGAGTATTGGTACAATGAATATTCTACATGATCTTATTAATACAGATGTTATTAAATCTTGTAGACTTACTAAAATACATAGGCAGGCAGCCAAGTCAGGCATCATTGAAGCAAGTTTAAAAATAAGAAATGGCGAACAATTTTTTGATCGAAATTTTGAAGGTCAAATTATTCTTGGGGAACTGCAGGATTGCGAATTAAATATTGTTAAAGATAGAGCGAAACTCCCAATGTTAATTGAAGATCAATTTAAACATTGGTTGAAAAAAATTGATAATATAAATGAACTTCAAGTAATTGTACCAATGAAAGAAAAAGGAGATGTTAGTTGTCTACCACTTAATATCCGATTACAAAAAATCTTTAACCCAGATGATGGAAAGAAAAAAAGCATTAAGATAACAAAAAACAAGACCGAATTTGAAATTAGAGTGGGTGATAAAGTAATCAACAGAAAAAATAATTACAAGACCGTAAATATGGGTGGTCAAACAACGCCAATTTTTAATGGAAACATAGGAATAGTCAAAGAAGTCTATGAGCCTATGCAAACAGCCATTATTGATTTTTACGGAATTGGAGAAGTTATGGTTAACAGAGAAGCAATCCAGGGTATAGAATTGGGATATGCTATTACCACTCATTCTTCTCAGGGGAGTCAATTTGACGTTGTGATTTATGCCATAGATCAGTCTTCTTACATCTTATTAAACCGAGAACAAGCATACACTGGTGTTACAAGAGCAAAGAAATATTGTATAGTTAATGCTGAAAATCAAAGTCTAAGACACGCAATTAAGACTTCAGAAGTAAGGAACAAACAAACATTCTTAAAAGATATTTTATTTGAACTAGATAAAAAATAAAATTAAAATAATTGAATAACATAAAAAATGATTGTATAATAAATGTGTGGTCTAATTTTAGTTTTGGTTTCAAATTAGACCACACCATAAAAAATAAAGGAGAAGTGAAAATACATATGATGTTTTATGCTATTGCAACGAACGAACATGGGGAGACCAAGGTGGTCGGTAATCTTTTATCTACATCGAGAATTGGCGCAAAATTGGAGGCGGTTGAATATTGTAAGAAGAATAATCTTGACTTTCAAACTTTGATACCAGTTAAGGGGACGGGCAGGCAAGGAAGTATACTTACCAAGATGACTCCCGAGAAAAGAAATCGAATGTTTTTCTTTTAATTATCAATAAATAAAAGATTACTCTTAAGGGGGTAAAATTGGAACTGAGGGATTTGGTTAATCAAAGCTATTATTATACAAATAAAGGTATGCTGTTTCAAGGCGATACTATTGAATGGATGAGTAAACTACCAGATAATTCGATTGACATGATCTTGGCTGATTTACCATATGGTAAATTGGCTCATAAATGGGATTCGATTATTCCGATGGAGTCATTGTGGAACCAATATAAAAGAATTATTAAGAATAATGGGGCAATAGTATTATTTGGAATTCAGCCATTTACATCAATGATAATAGGAACGAATTTAGAAATGTTTAAATATACGTGGGTGTGGGATAAAGGGAAAGCAGGTAATGTTTTTACAGCCAAACTGAAACCATTACAGACACATGAAGATATTATTGTTTTTAGTAAGGGAGCAGCCGCTAACGGTAGTAAAAAAAATATGAAATACTTTCCCCAAATGGAGCAAATGAACAAACCTAGAAAGTATAAAATATACAATCAGGGAGAAAGTTTTTATAGAAACAGTACGAGATCTATAGAATATGTCACAGACAAGAAATATCCAAAATCTATTTTGTATTTCCCTAATACCGATCAAAAAAACAAGGTTCACCCAACTCAAAAACCAGTTGCACTTTTTGAATATTTAATTCGTACATATACAAACGAAAATGAAATTGTATTAGATAATACATCAGGTTCAGGCACAACAGCGATTGCTGCTGAGAATACAAATCGAAGATGGATATGTATTGAAAAAGAAATAAAATATTGTGATATAACAGTTGATAGATTGAAGAATCTACATAGCGAAGTGAATTAAACTAAGACAAAATCATTCTTTAAATGAAAGGATATGAGAGAGATTGAAGCATACATAGTATTGGCTATTGAATATTTTGATTTTGGTGAATATGAATGCCACATTAGTGTAGATGGTCTTGTGCTTCATACAAATGTAGATAATAATAAAAGGCTAATCGGATTTTAGTGTGGAATCGATAGTTTTTTAAATTTCGAGTTTAGCAGTTAAAAGTTCGGATTATGTTGTGGAAAGGAGCGGTTCGATTATACAAACTGATGCTTCACGTTATGAAATACTGCAAGATATCGACAAAGCGTTAGAACGTATGGAAAGAAAGGGATATAGGGATACCGTTCATTATGAGAGGTTGAAGGCTAAAAGAGATGCAATTGCGAGTGGAAAACCATATTTCAAATATGATGTAGCTCCATTTTTGATTGCTTATGTAGGCTCTTGCATTCCTAAGTGTAACTTCAAAGATGTAGAGCGTAACAATTTGATTAAGCCTCGCGGCGACAGGACAAAAGCGGTTGTTTCTACTGTCGCAGAAATGTCTAAGTATCATCATTTAGAAATGGCGGAGGTGATGTAATTTGAAAAATAATCACTACGCCTTTTGTAAAACGGAATGTCTGAAATATAAAAACTGCAAAGGCAAAGACGATTGCTCGGGTTGGGAAGGTAAGTCAGTTCCGATTTGGGCTTGCATAGAAACCGTTAATAAATTAACCAAAAGGGGGACATTAAAATGAGAGTTCCGTACACTTTTGAAGAGCAAGGATGCTGTTTACCGAGGGCGTTAGGAAAACAAAGAAGCCTAAGTTTGACAAGATAGACCTCAGACCTAACCGCCAAATCCTTGTTGGAGTGCCTAAGATTGATTGGGATGCGTTTTTCAATCGACAACCCGAAAAAGACGCTGGAGCAGATATTTCCACAATCATTCGCTTGTACGAAGAGGGTCTTTTATGACATTCTTCCCACAACAAAATCCGAATACCCAATAAAATTAAATTATAGAAGTTGCGGAATGGTTAAATAATGTCTTTAATCAGTGACAAATATAGGAGGGAAATATAAGTATGAATGAGTTCGTATCTAATGAACAAAATTCAATTTCACGGGATCAAGAAACGATTACAATTTCAAAAAGGGAATATGAAGAATTGTTGAAGAAAGTTCATTTCCTGGAGTGTCTTGAGGCATGTGGTGTTGATAATTGGGAAGGCTATGATGAGGCATGGGAATTGTACGAAAATGACGAAGATTTTATTGATGTTGGAGTAATAAAATTGTGAGAATTAGGTTTGTAATTATATTGGCATTGATCGTGTTTTCAGCTAAAAATAACTTATGAAGGGATGATGATAAAGGCAATTCATTGCCGAGAATCTGCTAGATGAATCTTCTTTCGGAGGTAATGGAGATTATGCTATATGGGCAGTTCCTTTTAAAGAAATTTTTGAAAGAATATTAGAAGGTGCTGAAGATGGGTTTTGTAAGTATATAAATGACGATGAGTAGAAATAAATATAGGGCTAATTAAAAGATTAAACAAAACAATTTATCACAATTAGTGAGATTGAAAGGGGGGTGAAACTTTAAGTGTCGCTTGGTGTTCTCGAAATAAGCACATCTTCTTCGTCTACTAGTAACATAAAGACACCTTGGTATGTGGTGTACAATGCAATACTTACACCTTTTCTCAAAGATAGAGGTGTATACGAACACGAGGTTGTGAAGAGACGCGATAACTTGTCTGATTTGACAAATATCGTGAATAAGTTAGGTAGTGTAATGGTCAAAAAAAAGAAAAAGGGGTAGAAGAAAGATTAGTTTGACTTGAGTACGTGTGGTGAACACTGATTGGTAATATTCACCACGGAACATTAATAAACGAACATAAAAAGAGGGAAGAAAAATATGAAATTACCTACTTTGATTACCAAACGTAACGGAAAAGTAGTAGATTTTCAAATTGATAAAATTACTCAAGCTATAACCAAAGCAGGAAATCAAACTGGAGAATTTGATATTGAAGAAGCAAAACGACTAACTCAAAAGGTATTAAAAATGATTAAACAACGTGGAGATTATGAAAATCTAACAGTAGAAACCATTCAAGATCTCGTAGAACTGGCTTTACTTGAATCAAAATACAAAATTACAGCTAAAGAATATATTATTTATCGTGAAAAAAGGAAACAAGCAAGAACACCTGATATTTTTAAATTTCGGTTAAATCTAAAACCATATGAATACCCTGATCTTGAAAAATACAAAGAAGCAATTCAACATTCTTATTGGTTACATACAGAATTTAATTACACTTCTGACATTCAAGATTATAAAGTAAATGTATCTGATGTGGAGAGAAGTGTAATTAAAAATGCGATGCTTGCAATCGCTCAAGTTGAAGTATCAGTTAAAACTTTTTGGGGTGATTTGTATCATCGACTACCAAAACCAGAGTTGGGTTCAGTAGGATATACATTTGCCGAAAGTGAAGTTAGACATCATGACGCATATTCTCACTTGCTTGAAATTCTAGGGTTGAATGAAGAGTTTGAGAAAATCAAAGAAATCCCTCAATTAATGCAACGTGTAGATTATTTAACTAAAAGCATTGCTCTTGCTCGAACAGGAAATGATAGGGACTATGCGCTGTCAATACTACTTTTTTCTTTGTTTATTGAGCATGTATCACTATTCTCTCAGTTCTTGATTATTATGTCGTTTAACAAATATCGCAATATCTTTAAAGGTATGTCTAATGTAATTGAAGCAACATCAAAAGAAGAGCAAATTCATGGATTGTTCGGGATAGAATTGATTAATACAATTCGAAGAGAACATCCAGAATGGTTTGATGATCACATGGAGCAATTAGTTACACAAGCTTGCAAGGAAGCTTATGAGTCCGAGCAAATTGTAATTGATTGGATCTATGAAGCTGGTGATTTGGATTTCTTGCCCAAAGCAACAGTTAAAGAATTTGTTAAGAATAGGCTGAATAATTCCCTTTTGAATGTAGGATATAAGCCTGTTTTTGAAGTTGACAAAGCAGCGGTCGAAACAACAGATTGGTTTGACGATGAAATTGTTGCTACAAAGCATGTAGATTTCTTCGCAAAACGATCTATTAATTACAGCAAACGTACTCGTAGCATTACAGGCGATGATTTATTTTAATAAAAATAATGGAGGGAATGTATGAATTGGCTAAATGAATATAGCAGACTCTTTTTATCTCGTGGATACCTGACTGAGGGAGTTACACCTGAACAACGCATTAGAAATATTGCTAATACAGCAGAATCAATTTTAGGGATTGAAGGATTTGCAGATAAATTTTATGGATATATGGAGAAAGGATTCTACTCGTTATCTACCCCAATTTGGGCGAACTTTGGTACAAATAGAGGATTGCCCATAAGTTGTTTTGGATCATATATCCCCGATTACATGGGTGGGATTTTGTATACACAAGCAGAAGTAGGGATGATGAGTAAGTTTGGTGGAGGTACATCTGCTTATTTTGGGGAATTGCGACCAAGGGGGGCAGAGATCACTAATAATGGTCAATCTTCTGGTTCAGTACACTTTATGAAGTTGTTTGAATCAATTATTGATGTTGTTTCACAAGGAAGCACCCGGAGAGGAAGATTTTCTCCCTACTTGCCAATTGATCATCCAGATATTGAGGAATTTTTGCAAATTGGTACAGAAGGGTTTCCAATTCAAGAGCTAACTCACGCAGTGATTGTTCCAGATTATTGGATGAAGGAAATGATTGAAGGAGATACTGCAAAACGAGCACTCTGGGCAAAAGTAATCCAAAGGCGTGTTGAGATTGGTTATCCCTATATCCTCTTCATTGATACGGTAAATAGAAATACTGTGGATGTTTATAAAGATAAAAAGATTAAAATACATCATAGCAATCTTTGTTCTGAAATTGCATTGCCAAACAATGAAGAATGGTCATTCGTATGCAATCTATCTTCTATGAATTTACTGCACTATGACGAATGGAAGAATACAGACGCAGTAGAAACAATGATATTCTTCCTAGATGCAGTAATGACTGAGTTTATCACAAAATTGGAACAACTTCGAGATTCAAGTTCAAAAGAAGATAATCAAGCGTTTTACTTTATGGAACGTGCCTATAATTTTGCAAAAGCAAATCGTGCATTAGGTTTAGGTGCGTTAGGATGGCATTCATATCTTCAGTCTAAAATGATTCCCTTTGAAAGTTTGGAAGCCAATAAATTGAATGCGCGTATTTTTAGCTTTATTCAATCAAGAGCTTATGAAGCATCTAAAAAGTTGGCTGAATTATATGGTGAGCCAGAAGTGCTAAAAGGGTATGGACGAAGAAACACTACCCTGACTGCCATTGCGCCAACTACAAGTTCGGCGTTTATTTTGGGTCAAGTCTCACAAAGTATTGAGCCAATTTGGTCTAATATTTATGTTAAAGATGTTGCCAAGATGAAAGTTACTATTCGAAATCCTTATCTACAGAAGGTATTACAATCATATGGAAAAGATACAAGAGAAGTATGGAATAGCATTCGTAACAATGACGGATCTGTGCAACATCTCGACTTCTTAACAGATCATGAAAAAGAAGTATTCAAGACATTCAGTGAAATTGATCAGTATGTCATTATTGACCAAGCATCTACTCGACAACAATTCTTAGATCAAAGTCAATCATTGAATTTAATGATCAATCCTACAATGTCAGCAAAAGAGATAAATGAGTTGTATTTATTTGCTTGGAAAAGCGGAGTTAAAACATTATATTATCAACATAGCACAAATGCAGCCCAACAATTTAGCAAAAATAAACTGTGTGTTGTTTGTGAAGCATAAAATATTCGAAATAAATTTTTAACATACTATATATAGTGGTTGAGATACACTCCAACCACTATATATAGATATAAAATTACGATAAAAGGATGGTTTTAAAGGTATATGAAACTACATATTAATCAGACAGTGTGGTACACAAAAGCAAAGAAGAAAGCGATTGTTAAGGAACTATTGAAGAATGGCTTAATTCGGATCACATACTTTGATCCAAAGACAGACAAACGCATTATTAAAGATGTATTTAAGGAACACCTGGTTAGATTCAAGAAACCCCTTGAAATTAAAGTGAAATACTTTACAGACATTGAAAAGATTAAACCAATTTCCATTGGCTCTTGGATCGATTTGCGAGCAGCCGAAACTATTGAGCTGAAAGCAGGGGAGTTTAAACTTATTCCCCTTGGCGTTGGAATGAAGTTGCCCAAGGGATATGAAGCTAAAGTAGCTCCTAGATCCAGTACATTCAAAAACTTTGGAGTGATTCAAGTTAACTCGCCTGGAGTAGTTGATAATGCATACTCTGGAAACAATGATCAGTGGTTCTTCCCTGTATATGCCTTGCGAGATACTGTAATCGAAAAGAACGATAGAATCTGTCAGTTCCGCATCCAACGAGAAATGCCAAAACTTCGATTCGTTGAAGTTGATAGCCTTGATAAAGTTGATCGTGGTGGTCATGGGAGCACTGGTAAACAATAATAATTAATAAGAAGAAGGTGGTGCATGAGCCACCTTCTTATATCTTCAAATCAAATAGAAGATTTGAAAATGAAGATGGGAGTAGAAATGAATTGAAACTTTTATTGTATGCACTCAGATGGCAAGCAAGTACGCCAATATTGTATTTGGTTATTCAACTATTACCGTTCGGCAATCTTACAAAGACAATCATTGCAAATCTAATTGGGTCACTTATTTTCTTTTATGTGGATGCTTGGATTTTTAATAAGAAAAAAGGTGATAAAACTGTTTAACTATGATACATTATACAATTCACTTGCAAAAAAAATAATAGAAAAGGGTAAATGGGATAAAGATCAATCTGTAAGAACGCAATGGGCTGACGGATCTCTAGCTTACACCAAAAGCATTCTTAATGTACAAATTAAGTTTGATAATTCAAGTGAAATTGCTCCTTTGCTAACTACAAAACAAGTACCCATCAAAGATCCGATCAAAGAGTTATTTTGGATCTGGAGAGACAAGTCCAATAAAGTTGATGATCTAAGAAAAATGGGATGCAACGTGTGGAATGAGTGGGAAAGAGAAGATGGTACTATTGGTAAAGCTTATGGATGGCAACTTGCTAATAAGTACAGACGCGTAACCATAAATTCAGCGTTAAAACAAATGATGCAAAATGAAGAATTGAAATCGGTACTTATCAGTGGTGATTATGCTTTTCTTGACCAAGTGGATTATTTGCTTTATATGCTAAAGTACAATCCATACTCCAGACGTATAAAAACAACTCTCTGGTGTGTCGAAGATCTTGATGAAATGGCTCTCGAACCATGCGTATATGAAACGCATTGGCAGTTGTGGGACGGGAAATTACATTTGACCGTAAATGTACGCAGTAACGATATGGGACTCGGAACCTGTTACAACGTGTATCAATACAGTGTCTTACACAAACTCATTGCTCAAGTAACTGGTCATAATGTTGGTTCAATCTGCTTTAACATAGACAACTTACACCTGTATGATCGTCATATTCCGTTTATAGAAGATCAAATTAAGCGTCAACCATATGAACCTCCACGCATATGGATTAATCCTGAAATAAAGAGTTTCTACGATTTCAATATCAACGATATCAAAGTCATTAATTACAAACACCACGAAAAAATACAATTGGAAGTTGCTATTTGATTAAAAATAAAAAATAAAATGTATTGACCAATTAGTTAAATGGTGTTATCTTTAGTGTAGTATATGATACTACACTATTTTTTATTGAGAGGTGAAGTTATGACATATGGTTGAATTTAATTCACTCAATCCAGAACTCAATACGAAACAAATTATAATGACCGAGCACGCTTACGAGAGAGTGGCAGAACGATTAGGATTAAAAGATCGAAAACAAGCATTGGGTCAAATTAGAAGTATGCTACGCACAGCAAGGAGAATTGGAAATGTAATTAACAGTGAAGGAGAAGAGTCTGTTTTATATGCATTCGGTCGAGTAGCGATATACCTAACAACTGATTTATCTAGGGTAAAAACAGTCATAAAAATGGATGATTTGTCATATTTAATTTATAGAGATAAAATAAAACAAATGTATGATAAAGAACTAAGGAAGTTAGAGCGATCTGAAAAATCGAAGCGAAGAAAATTAAAACTCGAAAAGCTAAGATTAAATGCAGAAATTGCTCAACTACAATATCGAATGGCAAAGACAAGATCCGAAAAAGTAAAAAAAGAATCTGAGGAGCAAATAAAAAACTACATATCATATTTAGAAACGTTAGAAATAGAATTAAAAGAAATTTTGGCAAGCAAATATACTGTTGCGAAAGCTTTAGTTACTCTATGCGAAAAATAAAAGGAGTGCAATGGCTATGAAATTATCTGAGCCTGCTAAATTTATCATCTCTTTGTTATTAGCCAATGGAGAACCAAGATCAACGAATTTTATTATAGGCAATACATATAAAATATATAATAAAGAATTCAAAGCGACTGAGGAGTTGTATGATGAATTAGTTAGATATAGAAATTACATTCCTGGCCCTTATAAAATCAATCGACATGGGAAAGTTGTTAATTTAATCGGAACGAAAATATAAAATAACAAAATGGAGTCGATGATATGGAGTATTATGTATTGTTTCGTTATAACCTCACTGGGGAAGAAGAATTAACCTGTATCAGTGAAGACCAATTAATGATTGTCAAAGAAGCACTCCAAAGAAGTAAAAACGACTGTGAGAATTTTTACAGATTGGAAAATTGGATAGATGATATACTAAAATATCCATTTAGATATTTCAAAAATGGAAAAGAAACAACTGATGAGATCAAAAGCTTGATATTGAATGGTATTCAAAGTACATATAAAAGAGATTGTCAAAATATGCAATAGTACGATGATGTTGCAAACAGGGAAAAACTACTTAGATTTTAATTATCAATTCGAATTTTGGATAGAGTGTCCAGAGTGTGGATTTGTAACAGACGTAGTATTGGATACATTAGATGAGGAAGGAAGATTTATTCAATGACCAATTATAGTGACAAGCAGAGAGAAATTAGAGAGCGCTGGTTTAAAAATCACAAAGCCACATTAACACAGCACGGAGATTTACAAGGGCTTGAATGGAGACAACCAGGAACCACTACTTATTCTTGTCGTTATGTATTCGATGGGAATAACGTATACATTAGTGGAGATATTGGTGAAGCAGTGTTTTGTCTGACTTGGAAAGCCACCATTCATTCTTTTGATGATGTTCATATCAATTGTTTTTACGAGAAGCTTGTAGCATATAGTGGGAATCTAATGGATTACAACTCGATAAAAGCGTCACAAAGACTATTGGAATGGAAACAAGATCTAGATAACGATTGTATTGAATACGATGAGAACGAAATGCGGTATTTGATTCAGGTTGCTAAAAATTGCAGTAGCAAAGAAGAATGGGCTTATGAGCATGTAAATAATACATACCATGATTTCATTTATGATTTGGATCAAGATTGTTGGGAATGGATCTATAATATTGGCGATGAAATACCTTGGAGAATACATGCATATTTAGTTGGACTTCAAATGGCATCGGAACAATTAAAAGTGAATTAATAAAAGAGTGTATATATAATGGTATATTGGATTAAACGATTAATTTGCAAAGTAAAAGGTCATAAATGGTCTATCTATACTGTTTCAACCGGATATTGGAGTTATGACATAGAGCAAGCAGGATATTGTAAACGATGTAGATATGACACTCATGGAGAGTATTATAAAAAGGATGATTAATAAAATGACCAATCAAAAGGAACTTTTATTTTCACTTACGAAGAAAGATTTTCGCATCGAAACACTCAGAGCAAGTACAAAAGGTGGACAACACGCCAATAAAACAGAAACGGGAGTTAGAATCACACACATTGAATCTGGAGCAGTGGGGGAGTCCCGAGATGAGAGATCGCAGTATGCTAACAAAAAGAAAGCGCTTGAGAGACTAGTTCAATCAAAGCAATTTCAAATTTGGCATAAAAAGAAAACTGCTGAACTAATGCTAAAAAAACAAAAGCAAGAATCAATTGATGATTATGTTGATCGACTGATGGATGAAAAATATTTAAAAGTAGAAGTTAAAGACGAAAAAGGAAGATGGACTGAATTTATTTAATAAAACTCATTTAAAAGGATTGGTTAAATGAAACAAATAATTGAATTAACAAGATGGGATACCATTGGATTGGGTACAGCCGAATTATATATAATCGACTTATTTAAAACTAATCAGATCAAAAAACACATAGCTAAAATCAATTCTGTTGAACTTAATAATTTATTTCTAATAAAGAAAATACCACTAACTGCAAAATTCAATCAAGACTATTATGTGTATCTTAATAAGCATTCCTCCACTGGAAAAAGGACTACCTTGTGTATAGATACTAACAACGAAATTGATTATTACATTAATTATAGTAACGCTGCTTTTCATGCTATGACATATGAAATCATTATTTTTATCATTAACGAATAATAGGAGGAAGAAAAATGAAAGTTCACATCGAAGACAACATTTATCTGGAGTCAGACGAAAGACAGTTTATTATTAAGAAATACACCGGATCTATTAACAAACAAACCAACCAAGAAGTCTTCGTTCCACTTGGTTACTATAGCCAATTAGAAAGTGTTGTTAAAGCTTTAGTAAGAATGAAAATTAGGCAGTCTTCAGCCACTACTTTTGAGGAATTGATACAAGATTTAAAGCGAATTGAAGAGTGGATTAAAAGTAAGATTGATTATTGAGTTTGTTTTGCATACCAATAGTACATAAAAACTAGACAATAGTACGAGTAAAGTGGGTGATAAATATCCCATTACAAGTATATACAGCCCAATACAACACACGAGATCCAGATAGATTTGATACAACTGTTAAAACTTCAAATGGTACATTTGCTCCAACATGGGAAATGGTTATGAAACATAAAAAGGGCAAAATATCTGACGAAGAATATACTCAACTATATTATGACTTAATGAGAAAATCATTCAAAAAACATCGAAGCGAATGGGATCAATTATTGTCAAGAGATAGAGTGGTATTAGTGTGTTTTTGTAGAAAGGGTAAGTTTTGTCACAGACTACTATTAGCTGAAATATTGGTTAAGTTAGGCGCTGAATACAAAGGTGAGTTATAATTGTTAGTTTATAAAATGAATAAAAAACAATCAGATGTCTAGGAGGGTTATATAATGTCTACTGTTAATGCGTTTGAGAATGTCTTCACTGTTACAGATGATCATCTCAAAACCGAGGATTTTTCTGTTTATAAAAAAATGACTAATGGTAAAACACATTATTATCTTGATATCGAAACATATATAGGTTTTGAATCTTTAGATACTTTTGTAACTTTATACAACAAATATCTTAATAAATTTAGAAATTACCTCGACGAGCATCATAAAACATCAAAGCCAAAAAAACAAAATTATACAACTGTAATGAAATTCAGAGAAATGGAAATTTATAAGCAATTTTATTCACCTGAATACATACAATTCAACTGAAATATGGGACTTGCACGATTATTTGAAGGATGTTATTGAGCAAATAAAGGAAGTGTCAAAGAAAATTAAGCAAGTTGATTCAATAAATGGTGATAATAATGAAAAAGATTAAGAAGATCATTAAAAAAACTATTGTTTTCATAATATCATGGATTATTTTTGCTACTCTAT
>Ga0310826_100473_pt1 | contig 40395 bp, 39 predicted proteins | sample WT_ome_FD_201306 | JGI IMG/M metagenome (GOLD analysis project Ga0310826, IMG submission 201306) | Sorghum-adapted microbial communities enriched on wild type (WT) sorghum from Joint BioEnergy Institute, Emeryville, California, United... ... | reverse complement strand
CGCAAGGGCTGGTCAGCATGCTTGAATGTTACTTGGCATTTCGTTAACTCTTCGGAACCGCCTGGTGCGGACCCGCATGCCAGGTGGTGTGAGAGGACGGGGGCTAGCCGCCCCCTTCTACTCGATTGCCGCCGGATTTTGTTGCGGGGGATTGTGTCAGGACGAGCCCAACGGGCTTATAATGCAGTATCCCGAATGGGCTGCTGTCCCGGATGCCGCTACAAGTTCCCGGGCAAGGAGGGAATCCTATGGTGCGGGAGACCGCCTGGATCGTCATTTCTTTCAGCGCGCTCGTCGCGGGCGTTTCCATCGCCGTCGCCGTATTCTTCCTGTGCAGGACGCTGCGGCGCATTCGCGAGGACATCGCACGTCTGGCCGATTCGGCCGAAGCGGCGCTGCTTCCGTGGCAGATCACGGGGGAGCGGGCGGCGGAAATCACCGGGCTGTTCCACCGCAGCCTGCGCGGATTCGAAGCGCTGGCCGAAAGCGGGCGAACGATCGGGGAATCGGTTTCCCGGGCGGCATGGGCCGTCTCCCGCATCATCGACGCGTGGATTCCCGCGGTTCCGGAGCCGTTTGCGAATCCGGGGCAGGCGGACCGGGACGGGAGCTTCGAAGAACAAAGTCAATAAAAGTTTTATGAAAGGAGCGGGTATACCATGGCCAAACTCAACAAGATTCAGCCTTTCGTCTGGGGCGCCGTGGCCGGTGCGGTCGCCGCGCTGCTACTCGCGCCGAAATCCGGACGCGAATTGCGCAAGGACATCGTCAAGTCGGCCAAGACGGCGGGGAGCAAGACGGCCGAGTACGGACGCCAGGCCGGCGCCGCCGCCAAGACGTTCGCCGGCAAAACCGCCGCCGTCGCCTCCAGCGTGAAACAGGCGGCGAGCCGGATCGTCACCGAACTGCGGGTGCGCAAGGACAAAGACGAAGAAGCCGGTCGTGACGCGGATGAAACGAAAGCCGTCTGAATTGCCAGGCGCCAAGCGCCGCCCGAACCCGCCGGGCGGCGCGCTTTTTTTGGCTTAAGCTTGGGCGCTCGCCGGACGCGGACGAAGTTACATTTTGCGGGCGAAAATCATAAAGTATCATGCCTCGTCATCCATCGAAAGGAAAGCGGTGTTTTCGTGCAACGGGCAATTGCGGTTCTGGATTCCGGCGTCGGCGGCCTCACCGTGGTCAAGGAAATCATGCGACAGCTGCCCGGGGAACCCATACTCTACTTTGGCGACACCGCCCGGGCGCCGTACGGTCCGAGACCGGCGCACGAAGTGATCCGTTTCACCTGTGAAATCGTCGATTACCTGCTCCGGTTCCACCCGAAAATGATCGTGGTGGCCTGCAACACGGCGACCGCGTTGGCTTTGGACGAAATCCGGAAACGCTCCCCTTATCCCGTGGTCGGCGTCATCGCTCCGGGCGCGCGGGCGGCCGTCGAACAGACGAAATCGAACGTGATCGGCGTCATCGGCACGGAGGGGACGATCCGCAGCGGAGCCTACGAAACCGCCCTGCGCCGGCTGTCGCCCCGCGTCCGCATCGTGCAGCTGGCCTGTCCGGAGTTTGTACCGCTGGTGGAGGCGGGGAAATTCGATTCCCCGCAGGCGTACGGCGTCGTGGCGCGGTCCCTGGCTCCCCTGAAAGGTTGCGGGTTGGACACTCTCATTCTCGGATGCACGCACTATCCGTTCCTTGCTTCCACGATTTCCGAATACATGGGCCCCGAAGTTGTCCTTATCAGCTCCGCGGAAGCGGCGGGGCGGGAAGTCGGGGCGATGCTGCGCGAATCCCGTCTGCTCGCTTCCGGCGACGGACCGCTGGTGCACCGTTTTTTCTGCAGCGGAGATCCCCGCAAGTTCCAGCAAATCGCCCATCTGTGGCTGGGCAAGTCGTTCTACCGGACGCCCACCATTTGGCAGGTGCCCGCCGTAGGGTGGTGACTTCGGAAGGTTCAGCACCGGGACACGCATCACATCTGCGGCTTCAGATCATGCCGCATGAACCGGTCGGACGCCGCCAGTTCCCGCAGCGCCTCTTCGGCCAAGGGACGGCAGGCGGCGGCGCCGGTCCGCGTTCCTTCCGGCAACATGTAGCATTCGCCGTTTTCCACCGCACCGTCCGGAGAGGGAATGTAATACACCTTTCCGTTCGTATACGCGCCGTTGCGGAATACCACCGGTTTCGCTTCGTCCGTCAGCAGGCTCACCCCAGCCCAGTGGAGGCTGCCGGAGGAAATGCCAAGCAGGTGCAGAATCGTCGGCGCGATGTCGGCCTGGCCTCCCGCCTTGTCGATCATCCCCGCGTGGGCATCCCCGGGAAGGTGGATCAGGAGCGGGACTTCCTTCAGAAGCATCTGTTTCCCGAGCTCGTCCAGATGACGATTGAACAGCTGCTCGTAGAGGGTCCATTCCGTGATGGAATTGTCGTGATCCCCGTAAAAGACGAAGATCGTATGGTCCCACAGCCCTTCCCGCTTCAGGAGATCCACCAGTTCCCCCACGGCTTCGTCCACGTAATGGACCGCCTGCAGATAGTCGCCGAGGATGGTTCCCTCGAGGGAACCGACGTCGAGTTTTTGGAGGCCGGCGGGCATCCGGTACGGATGATGGCTGGTCAAGGTGATCGTCATGGCGTAGAAAGGCTGGCGATCCCGCTCCTTCAGCCGCTCGACGGTCTGCCGGAAAAACGATTTGTCCCCGAGCGACCAGCCGAGGGGCTCATCCAGTTCGAAATCCCGCAGGCTGAAAAAGGCCGCGTATTCCATGTTGCGGTACATGTTGTTCCGGTTCCAGAAACTTCCTTCGTAGGCGTGGTGGACGGTGGCGTCGTAGCCTTCCGCGCCGAGCAAGGCCGGCAGGCAGTCGTAAGCGCGGTCCGCGTACCGCACGAAAACGGCCCCCGACGGGGCCGGATGCAGCGAGCAGTTCATCGCGAAATCGGCGTCCGACGTCCGTCCCGTCGCCGTCTGGTGATAAAAGTTCGGGAAATACAGGCTGTTTTCGATCAGCCGGTTCAGGTTGGGCGTCACTTCCTGTCCGCCGACCGACAGGCCGAGCACAAACGTCTGGAATGCTTCGGCCTGCACGACGAACACGTTCGTGCCCCGGAAGGCGCCGAAAAGCGGATGCGATTCCGCCGCGAGTCTTTGCGCCTGCCGCTCGGCAAACCAGCCGCGGGTTTCCGACAGCTCGGATTCGGACAAGCCCCCGCCCGGACCCCGTTCCCGGACAAAACGGTACACGTCGTAGCCGTGGAAACCGAGGAGGCCGGTGACGTTGTAAATCGGGACGTTCCACCACTCGCCCCCGAAAAGGCCCCGCGCCCATCCCCCTTTCTGCTGTTGGACGGGTACGGCGATGAGGAGACTGCCCGAGACCGCCATCAGCGCGGCGAGACCGGCGCGAAGCAGGCGTCCCGGCAGAAGCGGCGCGGGAGGAAGGTGAGACTCCCGCTTCCGGAGGGTGCGGACGGCCAAGGCTATCACAAATGGCAAGTCGGCCAGCAGCACCAGGTCGACGGGCCGAAGCAGGGACAGGATGCTGTCCTCCACATCCGCGGCCTGACCGGCCTGCAGAAGAACAGGCACGGTGATGAAATCTTTGAAGTAACGGAAATAGATCAGATCGGCCAACATAAGGAGCGAAAGCAGCGCGTCGACGGCGGCCAGCGCCATCGCCCGCGAGCGCCGCCCCAGCAGCGGGATCCAGCAGACGGCCAGAAGCGCCGCGCCGGCGCTGACCAGCCATTTCCATCGGTTCATGCCGCCCACATCAAACTGGCCGTCCAGCCAGCGCAGTTTGATCAGCAGGACGGCGGCGACCAAGAGCGTTCCCCAGACCGCCGGCCAACGCCAAATCGCGGTTCGCGGCGGCGCGGCGTCCCCGGAAGCGACAGTATGGAGGCGCATGGTCGGACACCTCTTTTTCTCTCCACTTGAAAATTTCTCTCTGTAACGGCTAGTATATCGGATTTTTCCGCGAGATTGAAATGTTCAGCGCCTTTGTCCGCCCGCTCGGGACCATCTCGTGTCAGCCGCAGGGGCTTCGGTCAGCTTTCGGGGCTTTTTTCCGACCCGCTCCGCCACGCCTTCCGCAGCCGGGCCGTTCCCGCGCCGGGCACGACGATGCGGACCCAGACGGTAGCGGAGAGCAAGACGCCGGCCGACAACAGGAACAGCCCTTCAAGGTCGATCAGGCCGAACACCGCGCCGCCGACGACCGGTCCGCTCATGCTGCCCAGAGCGAGGGCGCTGGAGTTGTAGCCGAACACCCGGCTCACTATACTGTCCGGAGCATGGTTCCGGATCAGCGTGTGCAGGGCGGGCGTGATCCCGCCCAGGAAACATCCGAGCAGAAAGCGGTAAAAAAGCAGTTCCCCGACGGAACCGGCAAACGCCTGCGGCACGAACATCAGGGCGGCGCCGCAAAGCGAAATGAACAGCACCGGTGCGGGACCGGTGCGGTCGCTCAGGCGGCCGAGCAGCGGCGCAAAAATCATGTTGGACAAAGCCGTGACGGACCCGACGAACCCCGACCAGAACGCGATGTTGTCCATCGACTCATGCAGCCGCTGAATAAAGATCGGAATGAAAGCAATCGGGCACAACATCGCGAATTGGAGCGCGAAGGTCGTGCCCAGGAGCGCGGCGAGCCGCTTGTCCGCCAACAGTTTGCGCACATCCTCGACCATGCTGGTTTCGGCCTGTGCCGCGGCTTTTTCGCGGTCGAAATTCTCCTTGACCAGGAGCCAGGACAGAAGGGAAGCCAGAAAGAGCAGCGTGCCGGTGATGTAAAAGATCGGCCGGAACCCGAATGCGTCGGCGAACAGACCGCCGATGAGCGGCCCAAGAATCGTTCCCGCGGTGATGCCGGATTGCAGCGTGCCCATGGCGAAGCCCATCCTGGCCTTGGGCGCCGTGGCGGACATCAGCGCGATCGCCGCCGGGTTGTAACCGGCGATGATGCCGTTCAGCAAGCGCAAAACAAAAAGGTGCCACGGTTCCGTGGCAAACCCCATGAGTACGATGACCAGCGCCATGCCGAATCCGGATCGCAGGAGCATCACCTTGCGCCCTGTGCGGTCCGCCATGCGGCCCCATATCGGCTGAAACAAAAACGACGTCACGAAAGTCGCAGCGAATATGGCACTGCCCCAAGCGCCAGTTTCGCCTTCATCAGTGACGCCCAAATCCTGCTGCAAATAAAGCGGCAAGAATGGCATGATCATGGTCATGCCCGACATGACAAGAAACGTGCCGAACCACAGGACGGCCAGATTGATCTTCCAGCGCTCCACAGTTGTCACCCCAAACCGTGCGATTCAGCGCCGATCCGAAATCGGTACAAGTTTCAGTATACTTTTTTTTATCCCCGAAAGAAATCCGCCGCGCACATCAAGATTTGTCCAGGTAATAAATGGCAATTTGAGGGTTCCCAAAAAGTTATTGAAATTCACCGGCCATCCGCTTATGGCGGCGAATTCAAAGTATTGTCATACTCGGAAGGATCGCGGCGGTTGTGGCGCAAAAACAAAACAGGCATAATGAAACTTGGTGAAATATGAACGAATGCCCGAAGGGGACGGCCCATGACGTTCAACGACCGTTTTTTGCGCGCCTGCCGCGGGGAGGCGGTTGACCGCGTGCCCGTCTGGTACATGCGCCAGGCGGGGCGGTACGATCCCGACTACCGCAGGATCAAGGAAAAATACTCCCTGCTTGAGATATGCCGCCAGCCCGAGCTGGCAGCGGAAGTGACGCTTCTACCCGTCCGCAAGCTGGGCGTCGACGCCGCGATCCTCTATTCCGACATCATGATTCCGTTGGAAGGCCTCGGCGTCCGATTCGAAATTGTTCGGCACCAGGGCCCGGTGATCGACGAACCCGTGCGCACCGCCGCCGATCTGGAACGGCTTCGGGCGGGCGCCGCGGAGGGCGGCCTGCCGCACGCCCTGGAAACGATCCGGATTCTCGTCCGGGAACTCAGAGTGCCGCTTATCACCTTCGCCGGCGCTCCGTTTACACTGGCGAGCTATCTGGTGGAAGGAAAACCGACGCGCACCTTCCGCCTTACGAAAACGATGATGTACGCCGAACCGCAGCTGTGGCACCGGCTGATGGGGCTCCTCGCCGAAGCGGCGGCCGCCTGGCTGCGCGCCCACGTGGAAGCGGGCGCACGGGCGTTCCAGCTGTTCGACAGCTGGGCCGGGGCCTTGTCGCCCCGGGATTACGAGCGATACGTGCTGCCGCACGTGCGGGCGGTGTTCGACGCGCTGGCGGATCTCCCCGTGCCGAAAATCTATTTTCCGGGCGTGGGTTCGGGAGAACTTTTGCCGCTCCTCAAAGATTTGCGGGCGGACGTCATCGGAGTGGACTGGCGGATTTCCCTTGCGGAAGCCCGGCGCCGCACCGGCGGCCGGTTCGCCGTCCAGGGCAATCTCGATCCGTACGCATTGACCGCCCCGACGCCCGTCCTGCTGGAGCAGGCCGCGCGGGTGATCGACGAGGGCATGAAGGAACCCGGTTACATTTTCAACCTCGGGCACGGCCTGTTTCCGGAAGCGTCTCTGGACAAGCTGCGCGAACTGACCGAATTCGTGCACCGATATTCCGCCGAACGCGGAACCAACCCATCGTGAACCCAAAATCATCTCGAAAAAGAGGGCGTAAGGCATGAACGAAACGGCGCAAAACCCAACCGGCGTGCTGGTGATGTCCTACGGAACCCCGGCCGGCTTCGACCAGGTGGAGGCGTATTACACCCACATCCGCCGCGGACGGCCGCCTTCCCCCGAGCAGCTGGCCGACCTGATCGAACGATACCGCATGATTGGCGGCGTGTTTCCATTGAGGGAGCACACGAACCGTCAGGTGGCGGCCCTGCAGCGGGAACTGGACGAACGGGCGGGCAAGGGTCGTTACGTTTGCTATCAGGGTTTGAAACACGCATCCCCCTTCATCGAGGACGGAGTGGCCCAAATGGCCAAAGACGGCATCCGGCGGGCTGTCGGCATCGTGCTTGCGCCGCACGACTCCGCCATGAGCGTCGGCTCGTACATCAAGCGGGCCGAAGCGGAAGCCGAGCGCCAGGGCGTCCGCATGGCCTTTGTCCGGGAGTACCATTTGCATCCTGGGCTGATCGGCGTTCTGGCCGACCGGGTACGGCGCGCGCTGGAGCGCTTCGGGGACCGGTACGGGGAGGTTCTTGTGCTGTTTACCGCCCATAGTTTGCCGGAGAAGATTTTGACCTGGAACGACCCCTATCCCGATCAGCTGCTCGCCACGTCCCGCGCCGTGGCGGAAGCCGCCGGAGTGGACCGCTGGGAATTTTCGTGGCAAAGCGCCGGGCAGACGGGGGAACCGTGGCTCGGGCCGGATCTTCTGGAGTCGCTGGAGCAGGCCGGAAAAGAAGGCGTGCGGGAGGTGCTGGTCGCGCCCGTCGGCTTCGTATCCGACCATCTGGAGGTGCTCTACGACATCGACATCGAGGCCAAAAGCTTTGCCGAAGAGAAGGGCATGCGCCTGGAAAGAATCGAGATGCTGAACGACGATCCCCGTTTCTTGCGGGTTTTGGCGGACTCCGTGCAGGCGGCGGAGGAGGGGTTGCCGCATGACGGTTGAGCCGCTCAGGGTCGCGGTGTTGGGCGGGGGTATAACCGGCCTCAGCGCCGCTTTTTACTTGTTCCGGTTCGCCGAAAAGCAGGGGCGCCCGGTCCGGGTCACGCTGCTGGAAAGCTCCGAACGCCTGGGCGGACGGATCGACACGCTGCGCCGGGACGGATACGTGATCGAACGCGGTCCGGATTCGTTTCTCGCGCGCAAGACGGCCATGATCGAACTGGCCCGGGAACTGGGGCTGGACAAGGAGCTGGCGTACACCTCCCCGCTGGCCCGGGCGACGTACATCGTGCACCGGGGCCGCCTCCATCCGATGCCGGAGGGGCTCATGATGGGCGTTCCTTCCGATCTGGGAGCGCTGGCCCACACCGGCATCATCTCTCCTTTCGGAAAGGTGCGTGCCGCGTTTGACCTGGTTCTCCCCCGCCGCGGGAAGGACGGCGACGAGGCGGTGGGCGAGTTTTTGCGGCGCAGGCTGGGCCGGGAAGTGGCGGAACGGATCGCCGAACCGCTGCTGGCGGGCATCCACGCCGGGGATCCCGACCGACTGAGCCTACGGGCGACATTGCCGCAATTTGCCGAGCTGGAACGCAAATACGGCAGCCTGATCCGCGGAATGGCCGCCGTTCGCCGCAGGTCCTCGCCGGCGAATTTGCCGCCGGAAGCCCGCGGCCGGACTTTCCTCAGCTTCCGGCGCGGCCTGTACTCCCTGGTGGAAGCCCTAGAACGCCGGCTCCTCCGGGACGGCTGCGCCATCCGGTTCGGCGCCGCCGCGGTCGCGCTGGAAAGGGGAGCGCCGGACGGAGCGCCCTACCGGATCGTGGCCGAAAACGGGACGGAAGTGTCCGCCGACGCGGTGGTCGTGGCCGTCCCGGCGCCGGCGGCGGCTAAGCTTCTGGAACCGCATGTGGATGTGGAAGCCTTGCGCCGGGTGGAATACGTCTCGGTGGCCAACGTCGTCTTCGGGTATGACGCGCGCCGCTTCGGCCACATGCTGGACGGTTCCGGCTTTCTCGTGCCGCGCGGAGAAGGGCGTGTGATCACGGCTTCCACCTGGACGTCGACAAAATGGCCGCACACTGCGCCGGCCGGAAAACGCCTTCTGCGCTGCTACGTGGGCCGGGCCGGAGACGAAGCAACAGCCCTTTTGCCGGATGATACGCTGGAGTATGCGGTCAAGCGGGATTTGCGGGAACTGATGGATCTCGCGGCAAGACCGGAATTTGCGGTCATCAGCCGGCATCGCAACGCCATGCCCCAGTACGGGGTGGGGCACATGGAGCGGATCGCCGCGCTGCGCCGGCAGCTGGAAAGCCGCCTGCCGGGAGTGCTGGTGGCCGGTGCGCCGATCGAAGGCGTCGGCATGCCCGATTGCGTCGCGCAGGGTCGCAAGTCCGCGGCCGCGCTGATGGAGTGCCCGCGGCCGCTTGCCTGAAGCAGGCATGCCGGTTGCATTCGGGTTGACGCCGGACGTTCCGTTTTTTCGTTAACTCGCCGCGCGGTTGTGGTATAATGGCTTCCTGGGAAACGGAACCGGGAAGCCGGAGGAAACGCCATGGAGCGACTTTCACGCAAGGAAAAATACCGCCGCGAACGCGTTCGCGCCAGGACATTGCTGGCGCTCAATTTGTTCATGCTCGCCGCCCTCGTGCTGGTGGCCGGGTTGATTTACGCCGAATGGCGTAAAGAGGAACCGGGTTCTTCCGCGCACGGTGCCGGAAATCCCGCTTCCACTTCCGAGGCGGGCAATCTTGCCCCGGGGGGCGGCGGGGCAGGCGGACCGGCTTCCGGAGTACATACCCCCAAACCGTCCCCGTCGGCAACGCCCGTCCGCGACACGGTCACCATTGCGCTGGTTGGCGACATTTTGCCCGCCGGCCGGGTGGAGGAGGCGATGCGGCGGGAAGGCGCCGACTATCCGTTCCGCATGGCGAAGCCGCTTCTGGAAAGCGCCGATCTGGCCGTGGGCAACCTGGAGACGCCCTTTACCACGCGGGGAGTGCCCGCGAAAAACAAACAATACGTGTTCAAGGCCTCGCCCGACCATGTCGCGGCGCTGCGGGAAGCGGGGTTTGACGTCCTGTCGCTGGCGAACAACCATATCCTCGACCAGGGCCTGGAAGGCCTCGAGGACACCATCGCCCATCTCCAGGAGGCAGGGCTCGCCTACATTGGTGCGGGTCAAAACGAACAGGAAGCGTACGCGCCGGCGATGCTGGAGCGAAACGGCATCACCGTCGCCTTGATCGGCCTCAGCCGCGTCGTGCCGGAAGTGTCCTGGAAAGCGGGGCCCAAACATCCCGGCGTCGCGGAAGCGTACGACACCACCCGCGCCATCGCCGCCATCCGGGAAGCGGACGAAAAGGCCGACCTGGTGGTCGTTTACGTGCACTGGGGTGTGGAGCGCAAGGATCAACCCGAGCCGTATCAGCGCCAAATGGGCCGCGCATTCATCGACGCCGGCGCCGATCTGGTGGTCGGCTGCCACCCTCATGTGCTGCAGGGATTCGAGCCGTACAAGGGCAAATGGATCGCCTACAGCCTCGGCAATTTTGTGTTCACCACCGCCGGTTACTCGAAAACCCAGGAGACCGGGGTCCTCATGGCCGAGTGCAAAAAGGACGGGGAATGCAGCCTGCGGTTTCATCCGATGTTCGCGGACAAATTCCAGCCGGCGCCGATGGAGCCGGAAGCGGCGAGCCGGCTGCTGGAGCGCCTGGATTCTGTTTCCTACGGCGCCACGGTCGGCCCGGACGGCGTCATCGCCGCGGAGGAGGAGGGATCGGATTCCGCATGACGGACCGCGGCCGCTTGGACAGCCACCCCTGCGTCGCCCATCGCGGCTGGTCCGGCAAGGCGCCCGAAAACACCCTGGCCGCGTTCCGGATGGCGCTGGCGGAGCCCGCCGTGCGGTGGATCGAGCTGGACGTCAGGCTGTCCCGGGACGGGGTGCCGGTGGTCATCCATGATCCGACGCTGAAACGCACGACGAACGGGACGGGGCGAGTCGCCGACCGAACGGCGCGGGAGCTGGCCCGCCTCGACGCGGGCGGCTGGTTTCATCCCTCGTTCGCGGGGGAGCCGGTGCCGACGCTGGAACAGGTGCTGGAACTTGCCGCTGGACGGTGCCGGCTCAACATCGAACTGAAAACGGACGAAACGGACCGCGCCGACATTGAGCGGCTCGCCCGCGCCACGGCGGACGTCCTGAAGGCGGCACGCCTTAAGGAAGGGGTCGTCGTTTCTTCCTTCGATCCCGTCTGCCTCGGCGACTTGCGGTGGCACGCGCCGGATCTGCGCCTGGGCCTGATCGCGAAAAGGTACGTCCCGGGTTTCGCCGGCACCCTTCGCCGGATGGGCGTCTCGTTTCTGGCCCTCGATTACCGGCGGCTGAGTCCGGCGGCGTTGGCGGAGTGCGCTAGGCACGGCGCGGACGTGATGGCCTGGACGGTCAACCGGGTCCGCGATCTCCTTCGCCTGGCGGCGATGCCGGAACCGTTCCTTGTTTGCACCAACCATCCGGATCGCTGGCTGGCCGCCGTCCGGAAACAGGTTCATTGATTTTCATGGCTTCGACCCAAAGCCATTTTTGTTCGCCATGACCAAATTGACACCCCTCAGTTAGCCACCGGTTTCTCTCCCGCTGCAGGGTCTTTTTTCTTTTTTTTGGCTTTCTGCGCTTCTCTTCGGTTTCCTTTCCCGCCGTATTCCCTTCGCCCGCCAAACAAGCTTCCGCCGTCGAACCGAAATCCGCCGGCGGGCGTTATTTGGAGTGAACGATGGAGCTTCGCGGCATGAAAATTTATCGTAAAATGAGGGGTGAGGAACTTGCGCCGATCACTGGTCGCGGCGGGAATCCTGCTTGTCGCCGTGGCGTTGGCGCTGGCCGCCTGCGGTTCCGGTACCAGGGCGGACCGATCCGCTGCCGAAACGCCCGCCGCGGTGACGGAGCATCCTGACGATCCGGGCGGACAAGCCGCCGCAGCCACGGATGCGGCGGGGACGGCGCATCCGGCATCGCCGCCCGCGTCGCCGTCGCCATCGCCGCCGGACACGGCTGCGGCTTCTCCGTCGCCGGCGCCGTCCGCATCACCGTCGACGTCATCATCGTCGCCGCCATCCTCGCCGTCTCCATCGCCGTCGTCCTTGCCGTCACCGTCGCCGGTGTTGCCGTCTTCTTCAGCTTTGCCGACTCCGTCCGCGACATCGCCGGAGCCGGCCGAATCGCCGTCGCCTTCGCCAAGCGCGGCGCCGTCCCCGCCTCCGGGACAGTCGGCGGAACCGGAGACGGTCGTGGTGGAAATCCGGAATTTCGCCTATTCGCCCCAGACGGTGGAGATCCGCGCCGGAGGCTCCGTCCGGTTCATCAACCGCGATCGCGCAGGCCATACGGCCACGGCGGACGACGGCTATTTCGACACGGGCATGCTGGGGCAAAATGAAGAAGCTGTCATCACGTTTGACGAAGCCGGGGAATTTCCCTATTACTGCATCCCCCATCCGCACATGAGGGGCACCATCGTGGTCAAATGAGCGGGAAAACGCGGCGACGCTGGAGGAAGGCCGATGCGAAACTTGCCGGACGGCGAACTGATGAAGCTGGTCAGGCAGAGACAGCGGCAGGCGCTGTCCGAGCTGTACGACCGCTACGTGGAACTGGTTTATTCATACGCCTGGCGGGCGCTGCGCGACGAAGCCGCCGCGCGCGAAATCGTGCAGGCGGTATTTCTGCGCCTGTGGACAACCGAATCGGAGTATTCGCCTGAAAAAGGCCGCTTCTCCAGCTGGATTCTGGCCATCACCCGGAACCTGGTGATCGACCGCCTCCGGCGGCTCCGGAAGGAATCCGCGCACTTCATCCGGCCGGAACCGGAAATGCTGGATCGGGTCCCCGACCGGTCGGAATCCCCCGAAGACCAAGCCATCCGGGGAGCGTTCCGCCGCCAGATCCGGGAGGCTTTCCGTCACCTTTCGGCGCAGCAGATTCAGCTTCTGGAGCACTTCTACTGGCAGGGATACAGCCTGAGGGAATTGGCGGAGCTGTACGGGCAACCGCTCGGCACCATCAAAAGCCGGCTTCATCAAACTTTGAAAGTGTTGCGCAAACATTTGCCGGCGGAGGAGGGGTGGCGTTGACCGGACCGCATTCGATCTGCGATTGCCTGCTGGAGTATGTGACGGGGGAAATCGGAGACGAGGAGCGCGAGGCCTTTGAGCGCCATTTGTCGCATTGCGAATACTGCCGCCGGGAACTTGAAACGCTGTCGGCCGCATGGGAGGCGCTGCCACTCGACATGGAAAGGACAAAACCGCCCCGCGATCTGAAACGCCAGGTGTTCGCGGCTTTGGACGTGCTGGAAGGGAAGCCTTCGCCCATAACGCGGCGGTTCACGTGGACGCGGCGGGCATGGCTGGCGTCCGCCGCCGTCTTCGCCGCAGCCTTTGTGCTGGTGGCGGGAGGCCTATTGTGGGGGAACGTTGTCGACCTTTTCCGGAAAGATATCGCGCCGTTTCCGCCGGAACAGCCGATGGCCGTCCCGGTTTCGGAGATGGAGTGGAGCGTGCCGCTCCAGCCGGCGGAAGGCGCGGGAGATGACGGATACGGCATCGCCTGCGTCGTGCGGCAGGGCGGGTCGAAGCAGTTTGTCGTCTACGTGTTTGGCGCCCGCCGGACGATCGGAAACGAAGCGTATCATGTATGGCTGGTCAGCGGCGGCGAGCGCCGCAGCGCCGGGACCTTTCGGGTCAGCGACGAACGGGGTGTCGGCGTGCTGGCCGTGCCGATCCGTGCCGTCGACTCGTTTTCCTTCGACGCTATCGGCATTACGCTGGAACCGGACGCGGACGGCTCCCAGCCGAGGGGGCCCAGGGTGTTCGCGGGAGGAGCGCCGCCTCCCCGGTGAGTTCCCCGCACGCAGAGGCTTCACGCGGGCTGCATCACCCTCGTCGGCCCGATCGCTGAGGCAATGGAGTCGATTTTCCGACTCCAATGGTCCCACGGAAGCCCCGTGCAAACGATTGTAGTCGATTTCTCGACTCCAATTCCGCCGTCGGCCTGGCCACAGAGGCAATGTAGTCGATTTTTCAACTCCAATTCCGTTTTCAGTCCAACAGAAGGGGCATCGTAGTCGATTTTTCAACTACAATGCCCCTGCAAACCGCTGCGCGAACGATAGCAACAGGTTACCAGCCCATCCTGTGCCGCAGCGACGCAATTTGCTCCGTGTGGTGGAGAGTGTGCCAGACGTAGAACGCCAGGGTGTCGTCCAGCGTCCAGACGCCGCTGACCGGATGGATGAATTCACGGCGGAAGTCTTCCTCGCCCATCGTGCGCCACAGGCGTTCCCAGCGGCGGCACAGGGCTTCCATCAGCACCAGCGAATCCTCGACGCCGTACACCTTGGTATCGGGCAGTTCGGCCCATTTATTTTCGTCATACGGGCAAATGGTCGGGCGCTCTTCCGTCAGCGCCAGCTTTACCCGCGTGAAGTACTGCATCGCGGAGTCCGCGATGTGATGCACCACCTGGCGCACCGTCCACCCTCCCGGCCGGTACGGCGTCGCCAGCTGTTCGTCGCTCAGCCCGGCCACCGTTTCCCTCAGTTTCGACGGGCCCAAGGCCAGCTCGTCAATCAGCCGGTCCCGCTGCGCGGGGTCCAGTTTGCCCGGCTTGGAAAACTTCCCGACAGGATACCTCAACGCTTCCAGATCTTCATTCGGCACGCGTTATCCTCTCCTCAGGCCGTCAGCCGTTCCATTTCTTCCAGCACTTCCTCGAACACCTTCATCGCCTGTTCAATCGGCTTCGGCGTGGACATGTCGACGCCCGCCCGCTTCAGGATATTGATGGGGTAGTCGCTGCCCCCGCTCTTCAGGAAGCCCATGTAACGCTCCACCGCGGGCCGCCCCTCTTCCAGGATCTGCCTGGCGAAGCTCGTCGCCGCGGAGAAGCCGGTGGCGTATTTGTATACATAGAAGCTCGAGTAGAAATGGGGGATGCGCGCCCATTCCATCTCGATGTCTTTGTCCACCACCACGTCGTCGCCGTAATACTTTTTGTTCAGGTCGTAGTAGATGGAGCAGAGCTCCTGCGGGGTGAGCGATTCCCCGCTTTCCGCCTTCCGATGGATGATTTTCTCGAATTCCGCGAACATCGTCTGACGGAACACCGTCGTGCGGAACTGGTTGGCGTAGTAACTGAGCAGGAACAGCTTTTCCTTCGGATTGTCCGTCCGGTCCAGGAGATGCCGGATGAGCAGCGCCTCGTTGAGCGTCGACGCCACTTCCGCGAGGAATATCGGATACTGGGCGTTGCGGTAGTCGTTGTGCCGGTCGGAAAAATACGAGTGGAGCGCGTGTCCCATCTCGTGGGCGAGGGTAAACACGCTGTCCAGGTTGTCCTTGTGGTTGAGCAAAACGTACGGGTGGATGCCGTAGGCGCCCCAGCTGTAGGCGCCGCTGCGCTTGCCCTCGTTTTCGTACACGTCGATCCAGCCGCCCGAAAAGCCTTCCTGCAGGATCCGCAGATAATCTTCGCCGAGGGGCGTCAGGCCTTCCAGTACGATTTCCTTCGCCTTGTCGTAGGGAATGTTCATTTCCACTTCGTCCGTCAGCGGCGCGAACAGGTCGTACATGTGCAGTTCGTCGACGCCGAGCAGCCGCTTGCGCAGCCGCATGTAGCGGTACATGAGGGGCAGGTGGCGATGGATCGTGTCGATCAGGTTGTCGTAGACGCTGACCGGAATGTTGTCGGCAAACAGGGACATTTCCAGTGCGGACGGATATTTGCGGGCACGGGCGTAAAACAGGTTTTTGGTGACGTTGGCATTCAGCATGGCGGCCAGCGTGTTCCGCCATTTTCCGTATGTATCATACATCGCCTTGAACGCCTCCCGGCGCACGTCCCGGTTGCGGCTTTCAAGGAATTGGATATAGCGCCCGTGGGTAAGCTCCACTTCCTGGCCCAGCTCGTCCCGGATGGTAGGGAACTTCAGGTCGGCGTTGTTCATGATGCCGAAAATCGTGCCCGGGGCCTGGGAGATATTGCCCGCCTGGGCCAGCAGGGCTTCCTCGTTTTCGGACAGCACGTGCGGTTTTTGGCGGAGCAGTTCCTCCAGGGTGCGGCGGTACTTGGCCAGTTTCGGCTCCGCGATGAGCCCGCGCAGCTGTTCTTCGCTGAGGGAGAGGATTTCCGGCGCGATGAAGGACAGCGCCTCGTTGACCTCGACGTTCAGCTTCTTGGATTTGTCGGCAAGCGCCTGGTAGACCGGATCGCCCATATCCTCGTGGTGCTTCATGTTGGCATACACGTACAGGCGTTCCACCGAGAGAGAAAGTGCGTCTTCCAGTTCAAAGCAGGCGCGGATCGTGTCCGCGTCTTTCAATTTGCCATGGAAGGCGGCGACATCGCCAAGGCGCTCCTTGACGGCGTCGTATTCCTTGTCCCAGGCGGCCTGGTCCGGATACAGATCTTCGAGTCTCCAGCGGTGTTCCGGGGGCACGTTCTGGCGTTTGGGCAACTGGCTCATGGAATGGTACCTCCTTCGGACCTCGGATGGATTCCGCGCCGGTGCGATCGCATCCCCGCGCAGGCCGTCCGTCCCGTCCACGATTCCGGCGGCCGTGACGGAAGCCGGAAGCGCTGTCCGCGGAAATCGGGACATGACCGGCAGCGTGGAAAAAAACGCGAGCAAACCCAGAGCGCACAAAAAGAACCGCTTGCGCACGATGCGGACCCTCCCGGATACGGAAATGATTGCCGTATCCAGTATGGCCCGTTGCCGGACAGTTTATCGGGGACCCGGGCCGGCCGTCTCGCCGCTGGCGGTCCAAAGGCTGTAGACGAGAAGAATGAATGCCAGCGCCACGAGCACGAGCGCGAAAATCGCCATTCCCCTGCGCAGCTTGGCGGGGATGCTGTCCCGCCGCAGGATCAGGATGGCCGCCAGGGCGAAGGCGGACAGGATGAACATCTGGCTGGCGGATGCGTCCAAACGGCGCGCGTCCTCCTTTTTCGTTTTTTTTCATCATACGAAAAGAAGGCGGGGGAAATCAATGACAAGTCATGCGATGTGTGAGGCGGCATATACATAGGGAAGGAGTTGTACGGCGGTCCCCGCCGGCCGGAAGGGGATCGCGTCCGAAAGGAGGATCCTTCGTGACGGAAGCGTCGGACAAACTTCAATTCGAGATTTACGAACGGGTGCAATTGCCGGAAGAAATCGCCTCCCTTCAGGAGCTTGAGGAACTTGAGCTCATTCCCCATATGCAGACACTGCCCGGCGAGGACCACGTGCAATTACGCGGCCATTTGCTGCTTACGGGCATTTACCGCGGCGAAACGGCCGAGTCTCCCATCCGACAGTTGGAACACTGGATCCCGATGGAAATTTCGCTGCCGCTGTACCGGGTGGGCAGGCTGGATGAACTCACCGTCGACGTGGAACAGTTCGACGTCGATCTGGTGTCCGGCCGCACCCTGAACGTCACCGGCACGCTGACGCTGCGCGGCGTACAGGGCGGACCCGCACCGGAGCGGGAATGGGAAGGAGACGGCTTGCGCGTCGTGCACCAGGCTCCGCCGCAGGAAATCTGGCCCGGCTTGTCCGGCGAGGTCCCGGTTCAGGCTTCCTTTTACCGGCTGCAAGGAGATGGCGGAGACGTGGTCGGTCTGGAACCGGCAAGCGAAGACGGCGCGCCGCGGCCGGCCGGAGGCGATGATGACCGTTATGCAGCGGATGAAACCGACACGGTAAAAATTGCGGCCAGAGATAACTATGCGGCGGATTTCGCTGCGGAGGGTGCGGGCGCTGCGGGTTCCTTCCCGGGCGAGCCCGGCGCGGCGCGGTCCGCGGAGATCGAACTCGATGCGGTGCATTTTGCGGCCGGTGAATCCGATACGGCGCGCTACACGGCAGGCGAATCCGATGCGGTGCGTTCTGAGCCGGGCGATTCCGGGGCGGTGCACCCCGCCGGAAGCGAAGCCGGCGCGATTACTCCCGCTGCCGGCGAATCCGGAATCGAACCGCCAGTCAGGGTTGGCGGGGATCCGGCGGCGGAGAGCGGGTCCGAACCGGGAGCCGCAGCCCCGAAGCCGCCCGGTCCGGATGAACCGCCCGGAGAAAGCCAGGAAGAAGAGGTGGTGAGCGTCCGGGAAATCCCGGTTCCGGGAACTTCCGAAATCCGGGAAGAACCGGCCGCGGCGGCCGGCGCCGGCGATGCGTCGTCTGTGTCTGCGGCTTCCCCCGACGCGGAGGCAATTGCCGTACGGGAGGCAGAATCCGTTACCCAGGCGGACGCGGCGCACGCCGAGACGGATGACGCCTTGGCGCCCGAATCGGACCGGAGCGGGTCCGCTCCGGATGTTTCCGCCGCGGAGGAAAAGCCGGCCGTGAAAGTGACCCTGTCCGGCAAACGCGAGCCCGCGGCCGCCGGGACATCATCGGAGACGGTGGGATGGCATTCCCTCGTCGGGGTGCGGGCGGAGCGGGAACCGGCGGGCGGGTCCGCCACCGATGGGCATGAAGCCGTGGCGGCCGGGGACGTCCAGGCGGGCGGCGGTGAGGCGCGGAGTGACCGCGGCGCGGCCGCCGAGCCCGACGCAGACAGCGGCGCGATCCCGCCTCCTGGCGGCGAAGCGGAACCGGCGGCGGAAAGGGCGGTAGCGCCGCCGGGCGGCGACGAGCTGGACTGGGCGCGGCTGTTCCGCGTCCGGGGCAGCGAAGCGTCCCCCTTCACCCGCGTTCGGCTGTGCATCGTCCAGGAAGACGAGCCGCTGGAGTCCGTCGCCGAGCGCTACCAGGTGCAGGCGCGGCTTCTGCAGCGCTTCAACAACCTCACCGAACCTTACGTGACCAAAGGTCAGGTGCTATATATCCCCCGTCTTTGAGAAAAACGGCCAAGGGCCCTGCCTCGCGGGGCCCATTGGCATTCGGACCGGCATCGGCGGGCGTCCGCCGCGCCGGCTCCCCGCCGGAGATTCCTTGACTGCGCCATGTGCAGGAGTTATGATTAATAAATAGCGAAAGGCGAAGAAGGGGAAGCGGCGCAGTCAGCCCTTCAGAGAGCGGCACCGCCGAAAGGCGCTGGGAGGTGCGCGCAGGATGCGGCTGCGACGTGTCGCCCTGGAGCTTCCCGTTCGAAGGGACAGTAGGACGGGACGGTGGCGTCCGTTATCCGCAACGAGTGCCGTCCGGCCTTTGCATGTTTCTCTCGTTTCAATGCCGGCGGAACAAAGGTGGTACCACGGAAGAGAGCCTTCCGTCCTTTGAGGACGGAAGGTTTTTGCTTGTATCAATTGTACATTGTCCATGGAGGTTGGAAGCGCATGTCGGAAATCGCAAGCCGCCGTGATGCGGAACTGCCGACCGCCTACGATCCGGCGAAAACCGAACGCAAATGGTATGAAAAATGGCTTAGCGGAGGGTATTTTGCGGCCGGAAAGCGGCCGGGCGCGCCCCGCTACACCATCGTCATTCCGCCGCCCAACGTGACCGGCAATCTGCACATCGGACACGCCCTGGACTTCACCCTCCAGGACATCCTGATCCGGTTCAAAAGAATGCAGGGTTACGATACTCTCTGGCTGCCGGGCACCGACCACGCCGGCATCGCCACCCAGACGAAAGTGGAGCAGCGGCTCCGGGAAGAAGAAGGCAAGACTCGCCACGATCTCGGCCGCGAAGAGTTTCTCAAACGGGTGTGGGCGTGGAAGGAGCACTACGCGAACACCATCCGCGACCAATGGGCGAAAATGGGCTTCAGCCTGGATTACTCGCGCGAGCGATTCACGCTGGACGAAGGGCTGTCCCGCGCGGTGCGCGAAGTGTTCGTCCGTCTCTACGAAAAAGGCCTGATCTACCGCGGCAAGCGCATCATCAACTGGGACCCGGAAACCCGCACCGCCCTTTCCGACATTGAGGTGGAATACAAGGAAGTGCAGGGACGCCTGTACCACCTGCGTTACCCCTTGGTGGACGGTTCCGGCTACATCGAGGTGGCCACCACCCGTCCGGAAACGATGCTCGGTGACACGGCGGTGGCCGTCCATCCGGACGACGAGCGGTACAAGCACCTGATCGGCAAAATGTTGCGCCTGCCGATCCTCGGCCGGGAAATTCCCGTCATCGCCGACGAATACGTGGACAAGGACTTCGGCAGCGGCGCGGTCAAGATCACCCCGGCGCACGATCCGAACGATTTCGAGGTGGGCCAGCGCCACAATCTGCCGCAGATCCTCGTGATGGACGAAGACGGCCGGATGAACGAAAACGCCGGTCCCTATCAGGGCCTTGACCGCTTCGAATGCCGCAAAAAGATCGTGGAGGACCTTACGGCGCAGGGCGTCTGTGTCAAGATCGAGGAACACGTCCACCAGGTGGGTCACAGTCAACGGTCCGGCGCGGTGGTGGAACCGTATCTGTCCACGCAGTGGTTCGTGGCCATGAAGCCCCTCGCCGAGCGGGCGATCGCCGCGCAGAAGTCCGACAAGGCCGTGCGCTTTGTGCCTGAACGGTTCGAGAAAATCTATCTGCACTGGATCGAGAACGTGAAAGACTGGTGCATTTCCCGCCAGCTGTGGTGGGGCCACCGGATTCCCGCCTGGTATTGCGAAGCGTGCGAGGAAATCCACGTCGGACACGAGGCGCCCCCGGCCTGCCGCAAATGCGGACACCCGGTGCTGAGGCAGGATGAGGACGTTCTGGACACGTGGTTCAGCTCGGCGCTGTGGCCGTTCTCCACGCTGGGCTGGCCGGACGACACGGAGGACATGCGCCGGTACTATCCTACCGATGTGCTGGTCACCGGCTACGACATCATCTATTTCTGGGTCGCCCGGATGATCTTCACCGCGCTGGAGTTCACGGACAGCATTCCGTTCCGCGAAGTGCTCATCCACGGTCTCGTCCGCGACGCGGAAGGGCGCAAGATGAGCAAATCCCTCGGTAACGGCGTGGACCCGCTGGACGTCGTCGAGAAGTACGGCGCCGACGCCATGCGATTCATGATTTCCACCGGCAGCACGCCGGGACAGGACGTCCGCTTCCGCTGGGAGAAGGTCGAACAGGCGCGCAATTTTGCCAACAAGATCTGGAACGCCTCGCGCTTCGTGCTGATGAACCTGGACGGCTATGAACCCGGGGAACCCGACCTGGACGGCCCGCTGGCCGCCGCGGACCGCTGGATCCTGCATCGATTCAACGAAACCGCCCGCGAAGTCACCCGCCTGCTCGACCAGTACGAGAACGGGGAAACGGGCCGGGTGCTCTACGACTTCATCTGGGACGACCTGTGCGACTGGTACATCGAATTCGCCAAACTGAGCCTGTACGGCGACGATCCGGAGCGGCGGAAAACAACCCAGCGGGTGCTGGTGTGGGTGCTGGACCGGACGCTGCGCCTCCTGCATCCGTTCATGCCGTTCATTACGGAGGAAATTTGGCAGCATCTGCCTCGCACCGCGGAAGCCGGCGAAACGATCATGCTGGCGGAGTGGCCGCGGGCCGACGACCGGCTGAACGCGCCCGAAGCCGTGCGGGAAATGGAGCTGCTCAAGCAGACGATCCGCGCTGTGCGGAACGTCCGCGCGGAATCCGGGGTCGCACCCGGCAAAAAGGTCGAGCTGCTCGTCAAGCCGGCCGGCGAGGCTGAGCTTGAGCTGTTCAGGCGCAACGAGGCGTACCTGGTCCGTTTCGCGGGCACGTCGTCGCTCACCATCGACCAGAACGTCGTGCCGCCGGCGAAGGCGGTCACCGCGGTGGTGACGGGGGCGGAACTGTACCTGCCCCTGACCGGTCTCATCGACATCGACCAGGAAATCGCCCGTTTGGAGAAAGAGCTGGCCCACCTGAGCGCAGAAGTGGAGCGCGTGGAGAAGAAACTGGCCAACGAAGCGTTCGTGGCCAAGGCGCCGCCGCACATCGTCGAAGAAGAGCGGGCGAAGGAGAGAGACTACCGTGAAAAGAGAGACAAGGTGCTGGCCCGCATCGCGGAACTTCGCGGGTGACGGATACGGGGTGGACCGCCCATGACGAAGGCAAGACGGAAGGGAACGGCCGGAGGATCCCGGTCCGGTTTTCGCACCGCCAAGGAAGCCGTTGCGTGGATCACCGGGCTGATGCCGATGAGCGGCATCCGGCCCGGCCTGGACCGCATCCGGCTGATGATGGACAAACTCGGGGACCCGCATCTGAAGCTCCGGTACATCCACGTGGCAGGCACGAACGGGAAAGGATCGGTCTGCGCCTATCTGGATTCGGTGCTGCGCCGGTGCGGGTACGACGTCGGCCTGTTCACCTCGCCGTATCTCAGCTCCTATACCGACCGTTTCCGGTATAACGGGCAGAACATGCCGGACGACGCCCTGGTGCGGCTCGCCAACCGGGTGAAACCGGTGGCGGACGAGCTGGCGAAGACGGAGTGGGGACCGCCCACCATGTTCGAGGTGACCACCGCGCTGGCTCTGCTTTATTTCGCCGCCGAAACGTTTCCCGACTATGTGGTGTGGGAGACCGGCCTGGGAGGCCGCCTTGACGTGACGAACATCGTGCATCCGGTGGTCAGCGTCATCACCAATGTCGGCCATGACCACATGGATTTGCTGGGACCGACCCTTGTCGACGTGGCCAGGGAGAAAGCCGGCATCATCAAGCCCGGCGTGCCCGTGGTGTCCGCGGTGCGGCAGCCGGAAGCCGTGGAGGTGCTTCGGCGGACGGCGGCGGAACGGAAAGCCACGCTGTATCTGCTCGGCGACCGGTTTGATTATGAAATTTTGTCCCTGCAGCCGGGGGAAACGCGTTTTTCGTTCCACGGCCCGTACCGGAAGCTGGAAGACCTCAGGATTCCCATGAGCGGCGCCCATCAGGCGGAAAACGCGGCGGCGGCGGTGATGACGCTGGAGATTTTGCGGCAGTTCAACGCTTTCGTCGTCGAGGACGAAGACCTGCGGGCGGGCTTGAAGGAGACCTCCTGGCCCGGCCGGCTCGAAATGGTTTCGGAAAATCCCCCCGTACTGCTCGACGGCGCGCACAACCCGGAGGGGATGGAGGCGCTGGCCGCCGCCCTGCGGGACCTTTACCGGTACGAACGGATCAACGTGCTTTTGGGCATGATGCCCGACAAGAATCATGAACATTCGCTCCGGCATATACTACCAATGGTGGATACGCTCGTCATTACGGAGCCCTTTTTTTTCAAAAAAATGAGCGCCCATGCTCTTGCCGATCTGGTCCATGGGCTGCGGGAACGGATCGGGGGACCGCGGCACATCGTGACGGAACCGGATTGGCGGCGCGCACTGGAAACGGTCATGCAGCTGGCCGGCGACGCGCCCGGACGCACGCTCACGGTGGTCACCGGGTCGCTCTACCTCGTCGCCGATATCCGTTCCTGGCTGCTCCATCAAAAAACCACGGAAAAAGGCTGGTGAAACGCCGTTGCGTTCGGCTCAGCGCGTTCATTTTATCGGCATCGGTGGATACGGGATGAGCGCCATCGCCAGGGTGCTCCTGGAAATGGGATATACGGTCACCGGTTCCGATATCGCCCGGCAGGAATCCACCGACAAACTGGCGGGCCAGGGCGCGAGGATCTTCATCGGCCACCGGGCGGAGCACGTGCGCGGCGCGGATCTTGTCGTCTATTCCACTGCCCTTCCGGTGGACAATGAGGAACGGCTGGCGGCCGAGCGGTGGAATATTCCAGTGATGCACCGTTCCCAGATGCTCGCCCGCCTGCTGAACGACCGCTCCGGCATTGCCGTGGCGGGGACCCACGGCAAGACCACGACGTCCTCCATGATCGCGCTGGTGATGGAGACGTGCGGGCTGGACCCGACCTACATCATCGGCGGGGAAATTTTGAACATGAATACCAACGCCAAGGCCGGACGCGGCAAATACGTGGTGGCCGAAGCCGACGAGAGCGACGGATCGTTTCTGGAGTACCGGCCGGAGATCGCCGTGGTGACCAACATCGAGCCGGACCATCTGGAGCATTACGGCGGCGATTTCGGCAGGCTCAAGGAAGCGTACATGCGTTTTCTGGACAATATCCGGCCCGGAGGCTTGGCGGTCCTCTGCGTTGATGACGAGGACGTCCGGGAGGCGATTCACTGCCTTGCAGGTTCGGACCGGCGGGTGGTGACGTACGGTCTCTCCCGCGAGGCGGATCTCACCGCCGCGGACATCGAGCTGGGCGACCGGCGGTCTTCCTTCACCGTGCTGCGGGAAGGAAAGCCGCTGGGCACCTTGCGCCTGTCCGTGCCCGGAAGGCACAACGTGTCCAACGCCCTCGCCGCAATGGCCGTCTGTCTGGAAGCAGGAGTTCCGTTTGAGGAAATCGCCCGCGCCATCGTGGAATTCCGCGGCGCCAAACGGCGCTTCCAGGTTCTGGAAGAATCGGACGGGATGATCGTCATCGACGATTACGCCCACCATCCCACGGAAATCGCGGCGACGATCCAAGCGGCCAAGATGACGGGCAAGCGCATCATTGCCGTCTTCCAGCCGCAGCGTTACACCCGCACGTTCTTTTTGCTGGACGCGTTCAGCCGCGCCTTTGCCGACGCCGACGAGGCGGTGGTGACCGACATTTACTCGCCCGCCGGCGAGGAGCGCATCGAGGGCGTCCACGCCCGGCGTCTGGCGGAGCTGATCGCCCGCAACAGCAATCCGAACGTGACATATGTGCCCACCAAGGAAGAAGCCCTGGAATTCATCTGGGCGAAAATGAAACCAGGCGACCTGGTGCTGACCATGGGCGCCGGCGACATCTGGAAAACGGCGCATCAGCTGGCCGAGCGGCTGCGCAGGCGCTCCGAAGCCCGGGGCTGAGGACGCGGCCGATCGATATAGGCGGGCGGTCCGCATTGCGGGCCGCCCGCTGGTCTATCTCTCTTTGCTCTCTCATATGCTGAAGAAGAAAACAAGCCCAATTGAGAGACGAGGAGAGAGCTATATGGCGGGCAAGGCAAGAATGACGTTCCGGTTCGACCGCAGCGACCCGGGGCGCCCCGGCGTCTGGCGGATGGCCGGCGATGGTCGGCCTGACGACTTGCGGCACCCCGGCGATAGTCGGCCTGATGTATTGCGGCACCCCGGCGATAGTCGGCCTGACGACTTGCGGCACCCCGGCGATGGTCGGCCTGATGTATTGCGGCACCCCGGCGATGGTCGGCGGTCGGAAGATGTGCGGTTCTCCGGCGATGTGTGGCATCATGACGATCCGCGGCACCATGGTGATGTACGTCACCATGATGATGTGCAGCATCCGGGCAATATGCAATCCTCTGGCGATGAATGGCATGCCGGCGAACCGGAGAATCCCGCCGATGCGCATGCCCCGCAAACTCCGCCGGTCCCGGAAGCCGACCTTCTTTTTCAGGATGACGTAGACCGGCTGGAACGGCTGATTCGCGGGGAGGATCCGCAGGTCGTTCCGTTTCAATCCATAACGGACAAGCCGGGGAGCGAAGCGGACGACGTTTGCGGCGCCGCATCCGACCCTGCGGACGGCGCTTTCGACTCCTTTGACGCCGTTACCCGCCGCCCGGAGCCCGCGGATGGACACCGCCGCGACGACAGACCGTCCCCTTCCGGCATTCGCGTTTTCCTGGCCCTCGCGGGCGCGATCGTCACCGGGGCGGTATTCGGCTACCTGGTGCTGTGGCTGTTTGTCGGCCAGCCGTGGGCTTCCGGCAGCGGTCTTTACCCGAACCCGTCCGCCGCCTGGGCGTACGGCATGGACAAGCCGGCAGGGGAAACGGACGGACTGGACGGAGAAGGCACAGGCAGTTCGGGAACGGAGGAGGATGTGCCTGTTCTCGGGGAGGGGGATGCTTTGACCGGCAAACCGGGAGAAGCGGCGACCCGGGAAACCGCGGAGAATGCCGGGCGGCCGCCGGCGGTGAACGCCCCGGCAGCGGCGGAAACGATGATCATCCCGGCGGATCTGTTCTATTTTTTGCAATACGGGGTTTTCAGTTCCGAAGAAAGAATGAAGGAAGCGCTGCGGAAGGTGCGGAGCAAGGGGCTGGCCGCCGTCGCCGCGGAAAGCGACGGGTACCGGGTTTACGTGGGCGCGGCGCCGACGCGGGACGACGCGGAACGGCTTGCGAAACTGTTGGGCGATCTGCAGGTGTACATCAAGGTGCTTGACAGTGATCCCCTGATCCTGCCCGCCGACGGGTTGCCGGCGGACCTCCCGGCATTTTTCGAATGGAGCGGGGATCTGGCGCGGGAATCGGAACGCCTGTCCCTCGCGCTGCTGCGGAAAGACGACACGCAATCGGAGGAAGCGTGGCAGCGCCTGGTGGAAACGCACCGCCAGTGGCGGCAAACCGCCGATGCCCTCGAAGGGGATCCCGCGCTGGGGGGAGAAACGCAAACGCTGGCGCTGCGCGTCGCCGCACGGCTGGATGCGGCGGTCCAGCGCCTGGAAGACGGCCGCGCCGGCCGGGACCGCATCGCCCCGTGGGACGCCCAATCGGCCGTCATGGAAGCGCTGCTCGACCTGGAGCGGCTGCGGGAAACCCTGAAATCCGCGGTGCCGGCGGTGACCGTCAGATGACGGACATGCCGCCCCTCGCAAGCGGATAATCCTCTCCGATTTTTGCGGACATGCCGTCCGTTGGCGCGAACCGGAGTCCCGAAGATTACGGTTATCAAGGACCGGAGCTGCCTCGATTACGGACGTCATGTCCGCAATATTTTTGCCTGACCGGCCGCCAAAAGTTCCGGAAAGCCGACGCTTGTCCGGCCGCCGGGTGATTCGTATAATGGTGAAAGATGTAAAAAACCGGCGGGAGTCGTTGATGGCATGAAAAAAAACGGTCGGTGGCTGCTCGTATTGTTTCTTCTTCTCGGCCTCATCGGCGGCAGTCTGATTTCACAGCTTCTGGAGGATGTCCGGGAACTGGCTTTCCTCACCAAGGCTTTGCCGGTCGCCTGGAATCCGGCCGTGGACCTCGGATTTCTCGCTTTCGAATTCCACCTTCGCCTGGAACTGACCCTGCTCAGCCTGATCGGCGCCGTCATCGCCATCTGGCTGTACCGGAAAATGTGAGAAAGGAAGACGCCTTTTGCGCTGCACACTCATCCTCGCTTCCGCTTCTCCCCGCAGAAGGCAGCTGATTTCCGTGTTCGGGCTGCCCGTCGAGGTCTTTCCGTCATCGGTGGACGAAAGCGCGCCGGATCACTGGACTCCCGCCCGTACGGTGGAGGTGCTGTCCCGCCGCAAGGCGGAAGCCGTCGTGCGGAATGTCGCCGCATCCCGTTCTTCGGCCGGAGACGAATGCCGCGTCGTCATCGGCAGCGACACCGTTGTCGTACTGGACGGAAAAATCATGGGAAAGCCCGCCGACGCGGAAGAGGCGCGGGACATGCTGCGCCGGCTGTCCGGCCGGACGCACGAGGTATACACCGGCATTGCGTGCTTCCGAGTAACGGAAACGGACAGCGGGCACGGCGCGGCGGAGTCTGCACCGGATGACGGAGACCCTGCGGCAGGCGCCGCAGCCGCCGTTCGCCTGAGCGACGTGGGCCAATATCGCGTCCTCTCCGAAACGCCGGACGGCCTCCCGAAAATCGCCGTCGGCCACACCGTCAGCAGAGTCACGTTTGCCCTGATGAGCGACGAGGAAATCGGGGCTTACGTCGGGACGGGCGACCCGCTGGACAAGGCGGGCGCATACGGCATTCAGGGAGCCGGTTCCGTCTTCGTGGAAAAAATCGAAGGGGACTTCTACAGCGTCATGGGACTCCCCGTGAATCTGCTGTACCGGATGCTGTCGAGCTTTGGCATCGGCCCGTTACTCCGGTGTTGAGCCGAAAAGCCCGTTTTTCGCCGAATTCCGACCATTTGCGCATATACCGCGCCCGGAAAAAAGTGGTATAGTATATCCGAAGCGCGAATTTTGCGCGGCTGCCCCGTTTTCTCCCCACCGACGCCCGCACGGCCATGCCGGATTCCCTTCCGTACGGTCAACGATGTCATGTCATGCGGCTTTGAAGCTTAAACCGCCGGCACAGCGGGAAAAGTGCAGGAGCTGCCGGGCCCGCCGAATACAAATGAGGAGGGCTTCCCGATGACCGCAAACCTTTACACGCTGCGCCAGCTGCCTCTCGAGGACAGGCCCCGCGAGCGTTTGAAGCTGTATGGCGCGGAGTCGCTGAGCAACGCCGAGCTGCTGGCCATTCTGCTGCGCACCGGAACGCGCGACGAATCGGCGTTGCATGTGGCCCAGCGCATTCTCAACGAATGCGGGGGCCTGCGCCGGCTGGCCGAAAAAAACTGGGACGAGCTCACCCACATCCGCGGTATCGGCCCGGTCAAGGCGGTGCAGCTGCAGGCGTCCGTGGAGCTGGGCCGGCGGCTGGCCCGCGCCCGTCTGCCGGAAGCGCCCCGCATCACGCGTCCCCAGGACGCGGCCGATTTGTTGCTCGAGGATATGCGCCATTTGAAAGAGGAGCATTTCGTGTGTCTTTTCCTCAACACGAAAAACCGGGTGATCGGCCGGCAGACGCTGTCCATCGGCAGCCTGAACGCGTCGGTGGTGCATCCGCGGGAGGTGTTCCGCGCCGCCATACGGAGAAGCAGTGCGGCCATCCTGTGCGCCCACAACCACCCGAGCGGTGATCCGACACCCAGCGACGAGGATCTGGAAGTCACCCGCCGGCTGGTGGAAGCCGGCAGGGTCATCGGCATCGAAGTGCTCGACCATCTGGTGATCGGAGACGGACAGTTCGTCAGTTTGAAGGAAGCCGGCTGCATGTAATATAATGAGGAAGATTGTCCGACATCAGGAGGTTTCGATATATGTTCGGGGGGACCCGTGACCTGGGCATCGACCTGGGTACCGCCAACTCGCTCGTTTTCGTAAAAGGAAAGGGAATCGTCGTCCGGGAACCGTCCGTGGTCGCCATTCGCACGGATACCCGCAAGATCATGGCGGTCGGCGAAGACGCCAAGCGCATGATCGGCCGCACGCCCGGCAGCATTGTCGCCGTGCGCCCGATGAAGGACGGGGTCATCGCCGATTTCGACACTACGGCGACCATGATCAAATATTTCATCAACCGCGCCTACAAAAAGGGTATTCTGTTTCCCCGCCGACCCAACGTCATGGTTTGCGTGCCTTCCGGGGTCACCTCGGTGGAGAAGCGCGCCGTGGAGGAAGCCACCAAGTTGGCGGGCGCCAAGGAAGCATACACGATCGAGGAGCCGTTCGCCGCGGCCATCGGCGCCGATTTGCCCGTCTGGGAGCCCACGGGCAGCATGGTGGTCGACATCGGGGGCGGCACGACTGAAGTGGCCGTCATCTCCCTCGGCGGCATCGTTACCAGCCGTTCCATCCGCGTGGCGGGCGACGAGATGGACGAAGCGATCATCCAGTATATCAAGCGGATGTACAATCTGCTGATCGGCGAACGCTCGGCGGAACAGATCAAGATTGACATCGGTTCGGCCTTGCCGGTGGAGCAGCCCCAAACCGTGGAAATCCGCGGCCGCGACCTGGTCACCGGTTTGCCGAAAACCATCGCGATCACTTCGGACGAGATCACTGAAGCGCTGGCTGACACGACGAACGCCATCGTCGAGGCGGTGAAGCTGACCCTGGAGCGGACCCCGCCCGAACTGGCGGCGGACATCATGGACCGGGGCATCGTGCTGACCGGAGGCGGGGCGCTCCTGCGCAACCTGGACAGGCTTCTGTCGCGGGAGACCGGCATGCCGGTTCTGATCGCAGAACATCCCTTGGATTGCGTCGCGGTTGGCACGGGCAAAGCGCTGGAAAGCCTCGACCTGCTCCGGGCGGGCAGAGGCGTATCCCCGCGGTCGGCAAACTGAATCGGACCCAATGGGCAGGCAAGCGGCGAACGGTGGTGATCGGCGATCAAACTGTTTCGCAACAAAAGGCTGTTCATTCTCATGATCGGCCTGGTGCTGTTCATCGCCCTGATCGGATTTACCATGGGACGGAACCGGCTCACCTGGGCCGAGAAGTTTTTGCACGACACCTTCGGCGCGGTACAGGGAGTCTTGTACCAGCCCGTCGGAGCCGTCGCGCAGTTTGTCCGCGACATGGGGCGGCTTTCCGAAGTGTACCGGGAAAATGAAGTGCTCCGTCAGACCGTGGCGAGATATGCGCAGGACCAGATGCGCTACAATTTCATAGAGCTCGAGAACGAACGGCTGAAGAAGGCGCTGGAGTTCACCGAGCGGCAGAAGCGGCTGTACCGTTACCGCTATCTCATCGCCCAGGTGATCGGCTACAGTTCCGATCCCTACAACCGATCGTTCCGGATTGACCTGGGCGCGCGGGACGGCGTCCGGGAAAAAATGGCGGTGCAGACCGTGGACGGCCTCGTCGGCATCATCAGCCGCGTGTCCGAATTCACCTCCACCGTCATGCCGCTGACCGAACTCGATCCGAATTCGCCGACGGCCATCGCCGTGTCGGCCACGGCCCTCGGCCGGGAAAGCGAAACCTTCGGCGTCGTCGACGCCTATGACAGGGAAACCGGACTCTTTCGCATGAGCAGGATCGATCCGGACGATCCCCTCCAGGAAGGCGATATCATCATTACCTCCGGTCTTGGCGCCCTGTTTCCCCGAGGCATCGTGATCGGCACGGTGGTGGAAAAGCAGGTCGGGGATTTCGGGCTGACGCTGACCGCCGACATCCGTCCGGCATCCGCCTTTGACCACCTGACGGAAGTGTTTGTCGTGGTGGTGCCGGACATGGACCGGTCGGAAGCGGAGACGCCATGAAGCTGCGCATCCACCGGACGATCGTCGCCGCCCTCGTCCTTCTGCTCATCGAGACGGCGGTGCTTCCTTGGCTTGTGCCGGCGGCCTGGAGCGACCGGATCCTGCCGCATTTTTCGTTTCTCGTGACCCTGTTCGTGGCCATGACGGCCGGGCGTCATACCGCTTTCTTTTTCGGGCTCGGTTTCGGACTTTTGCAGGATGTGCTTTTTTACGGACACCTGATCGGTGCCTATGCCTTCGGCATGGCCCTGACCGGATACCTGGCGGGACTGGCGACATACCGACTGCGGCCCGTTCTGGGGCTGTATGTGTCGATGACGGCGCTCGGCGGTTTTATGCTGGACATGATCGTTTACGCCATTTACCGGCTTTTTCAGGTGACGACCGTGTCCCCCATCTTCGCCATCGAATGGCAGGTACTGCCGACGACGGTCGTCCAGACGGCGCTGGCGGTGCTGTTCTACTTTCCGTTCCGCCGCCTGCTGACCAGATCCGTGCCCGCTTCCGCATCCCAGGGTTCCGATGAACGTTCTGCCTCCGGTTAAGCAGGGAAAACGGACCGCAAGGGCGAAGGTGTATGTTGGATGCGGGGAGGGGACGGAGCCGGTGAGCGGCAAAACGCTGGTGACCATCAAAGGCGTCAAGGACGGACTCATATTCCTGCTGGACGACCGGTGCGAATGGGAGAGTCTGCTGAAGGAACTGGAAAACAAGCTGAACCGGCACGGACGCCAGCTGTCGGGACCGGCGATGCAGGTGCGCGTCAAGCTGGGGCGGCGTTTGCTGGACGAAAGCAGGAAGGAGAAAATCCGGGAAATCATCGGCAAATACGGGAACCTGCTCGTGGAGTCCATCGAAAGCGACGCGGAAAGTCCTCCCGCCACCCCGCGAGACAACCTGCCCCTGTACCGGATGACCGGCATCGTCCGCTCGGGCCAGACGGTGGAACACGACGGGCATCTGCTGCTTCTGGGCGATGTCAACCCCGGCGGAACGGTGCGGTGTACCGGTGACATCTACATCCTGGGCGCGCTGCGCGGCATCGCCCACGCCGGATGCGATGGCGACGCGGAGGCGATCATCGCGGCTTCGAAAATGATGCCGATGCAGCTGCGCATCGCGGACGTCATCAGCCGTCCGCCGGAAGAATGGGTGTCGGAGGATTCGTGGATGGAATTTGCCTATTTGCGGGACGGCGTGATGGAAATCGACCGCATCACGCAGCTCCACCGTTTTCGCAAGGAAGCGACGCTGGCCAAAGGAGTGTAGGGAACATGGGTGAAGCGATCGTTGTCACCTCCGGCAAGGGCGGAGTCGGCAAGACGACCACCACCGCCAACCTGGGCACGGCGCTGGCGATGCTGGGGAAAAAAGTGTGCCTGGTGGACACCGACATCGGCCTGCGCAACCTGGACGTGGTCATGGGTCTGGAAAACCGCGTTATCTACGACCTGATCGACGTCGCCGAAGGCCGGTGCCGGCTGGGCCAAGCCCTGGTCAAGGACAAGCGGTTCGAGGACCTGCTGTACATGCTGCCCGCCGCCCAGACGAAGGACAAAAACGACATTTCGCCCGAACAGGTGAAAGCGATCGTCGCCGAGCTGAAGCCGGACTTCGACTACGTGATCATCGACTGTCCGGCGGGCATCGAACAGGGATTTCGCAACGCCGTGGCCGGCGCGGACAAGGCGATCGTGGTGACCACCCCGGAAAACGCCGCGGTGCGGGACGCCGACCGGGTCATCGGGCTGCTGGAGAAGACCCACCTCGCCTCGCCCAAGCTGCTGATCAACCGCATTCGCCCTTCGCTGCTGAAGCGCGGCGAAATCCTGGACGTGGACGAAGTCTGTCAGGTGCTGGCCATCGATCTGCTGGGCATCGTGCCGGACGACGAGACGGTCATCAAGCATGCCAACCAGGGCGAGCCGATCGTGATGAATCCGCAGTCCCGCGCGGCCATCGCCTACCGGAACGTGGCGAGGCGCATCCTCGGCGAAACGGTGCCGCTCATGCCGCTGGAAGAAAAAGAAGGATTCATGCGGAAAGTGAGAAAGTTTTTCGGAATGGGTTGATGACCCGTGCTGAGCCGCCTCAAAAAGATGGACGCGCTGATGCTCATCATCCTGGCCATGTTCATGGGCATCAGCTTTCTTGTTGTGCGGAGCGCCGTCATGGGCACGCCGCTGCAAAACTACGCGATGAAAACCCTCATCTTCTATGGATTGGGGTTTTTGATCATCCCGGTGTTGACGCTGATCGATTACCGCTGGGTGCTCAAATGGTGGTATCTCTGGTACGGAGCCGGCATCGCGCTGCTGGTAGCCGTATATTTTTTCGCGCCTCCCACCAACAACGCCCGCAGCTGGTTCGAACTGCCCGGAGGGTACCTGTTCCAGCCGGCGGAGCTGATGAAGGTGTTCCTCATTTTGGCCATCGCCGCGATCATGGGGCGGAAAAAGGGCAATCCGCTGTCGTTTCGCAATGACGTCCTGCCCGTGGCGGCGACGGCTTTCTTGCCTTTTCTGCTGGTCATGATCCAGCCCGATCTCGGCAATGCCATCATCTACATTTTCATCGTGCTCGGCATGCTGTGGATCGGCAACGTCCGGTATACCCACGTGCTGATTGGACTGGCGGCGTTCGTCGCCAGCATCGTCATTTTCGTCAACCTGTTCAACACCTACAGCGAGGACATCCGGCAATTCCTCGTACAACACGACAAAGCGCACTGGTATGAACGGATCAACACGTTCATCAATCCGGAACAGGCGTCGGCGGACGAGAAGTTCCAGTCGCAGCGGGCGCAGATCGCCATCGGATCGGGCGGCCTCACCGGGGACGGTTATCTGCAGGGCAACTCCATCCACCGCGGGCTTGTCCCATATCTGTATTCCGACTCCATTTTTGTCGTCATCGGCGAGGAATTCGGCTTCCAGGGCGCGGCGATACTGCTGCTCTTATATTTCGTGTTCATCTACCGCATGATCATGATCGCCTTCCAGTGCACCGACCTGCGGGGATCGTACATCATCATCGGCGTGGCGTCGATGTGGGTGTTCCAGATCTTCCAGAACATCGGCATGATGATCGGCATCATGCCCATTACCGGCATCACGCTGCCGTTTATCAGTTACGGGGGAACGTCGCTCTTGATCAACATGCTGTCGGTCGGCTTCATCATGAGCGTGCGCGCCCGCCAGGAGAAAGAAAAGGAGGAAGAGGCGTAACCACCGCGCCCCGGACGACGCCGAACGGGGCGGCCGCGGACTGGACGAAGTGGTCTAAACCGCCGGCATCCGCCATAAGGTGTAAGTGAGACAAGCACCGGAAGGGAGGATGCCGGCATGGATGTTCGGCGCAACGTCCGGCGAAGGCGCAAGGAGCGGATGGCTCGGCTTGCCGACGCCGTCAACGCCGCCCTCGCGGAAGGTTTGGCCGGCGAAGACGGCGGCGATCACGAAGAGGCGAACGCCGGAGGACACGCGGGCGGCAACGGTCCGGGTCCCGCGCCGCAATCCAGGCCGCCGGCCGCCCGGACGGTGATCGGCGCTAAGCCTTCCGCGGATGCGGCCGGAAAGCCTGGTGATTCAGGAAACGAAGACGTCCGCTCTGTGGACGAAACCCGACCGGACCGGGATTTCGGGTCAGGCCGGGAAGCCGGTTTCCCATGGAAGGCGCGGCCGCCGGAAATGATTCATGATGCGCCGTATACCGACGATCCGGAAAAATGGTGGAAAGAGCGGATGAAGCGCCGGGAGAGGGAAAGCGATTCGCAGGCGTCTGGCGGACGCTTCCGTTTTTTCCGGGGACTTGCGGTCCGCTCGGCATGGGCGCTGGCCATGTTCGGCGCGGTCTGGGGGTGGCTGAACTTCGAGCTTCCCGGGGCCGCGGCGGTCCGGTTCTGGCTGTCCGCCGCTTTGGCCGAGGAACTGGACGTGCGGTCGGTGCGCGCCTGGTACGAGACGCATTTCGCCGGTTCCCCCGCATTCGTCCCGCAGCTGGGAGACGGAGAAACGGAAAGTGCGAAAACCATCTGGAGCCAGGTGGAAACGTCGCTTCCCGTGGACGGGCGCGTGCTGCAGACGTTCTCCGAAAAAGGCGGCGGCGTGCGGTTCGCGGCGCCGGCCGCCAGTCCCGTGCGGGCCGTCTACGCGGGTTTGGTCATGCAGGTCGCGGGAAACGACGGCGGAACCGCCACCGTTCTCATCCGCCATCCGAACCGGGTTGTCACCGTCTACGGCAATGTGGCGGAACCCGTCGTCCGACCGGGCGACTGGGTCGAGACCGGCCAGACGATTGGCCGGCTGGCGTCGGGTGGCAATGGCTCCGAGGAAACGTACCTCGACTTTGCCGTGCGTCAAAACGGGAAACCCCTCGATCCTGCGGCAGTGATCCCGCTTGATTAAGTGGCGTGGCATCACCGTCCGTCTGCATCCGCTGTTTTTGCTCCTGATGGCCGTCGCCGCGGCCGCCGGTCTGTTTGTGGAACTGGTGACCCTGTTTGTCATCGTGGTGATCCACGAGCTGGGCCATGTGGCGGCGGCGCTCCATTACGGATGGCGAATTCGGGAAATCCAACTGCTGCCGTTCGGCGGCGTCGCCGAAGTGGAAGAGGCGGGGACGATCCCGGTCCGGCAGGAAACCGTGGTGGCCCTGGCCGGGCCGCTGCAGAACGCCTGGCTTGCGCTGTCCGGCTGGGCGATGGGACAGGCGGGATGGGCGGACCGCGCCTGGTCCGCCGATTTCGCGGCGGCGAATGTCTGGATCGGCCTTTTCAATTTGCTCCCCTTCCTGCCGCTTGACGGCGGCAAACTGATGCAGGCCTGGCTCAGCCTGCGTCTGCCGTATCACGCCGCGCTGCGCCGCTCCATCCTCATCAGCATCGCCGGCGGGGCGATGCTTGCGGCCGCCTCGGCCTGGCCGGTTTTCCGGGGCGGACCGGTGCAGCTGAATCTGCTGGTCATCGGCATCTTTCTGATCGCCTCCGGTTGGTACCAGTGGCGCAACATCCCGTATCTTTTTTTCCGTTTTCTCGTGCACCGCAGCCGCCGGTCCGCGGAGAAGATGGACGCCGGAACCATCGCCCATCCCATCGTCGTGTCCCAGGGGCGTCCGCTGTCTTCCGTGGTCCGCCTGCTCATGAAGGAACGGTACCATTTGATATATGTCATGAACGGCGGCCGCATCCAGCAGGTGGTTCCCGAAGGGGCGGTGATCGAGGGATTCCTCGATCACTTCCGTTCGCGTTAGCCGAATCCGGAAGGCCCGTCCCCTAGCGGGCGCCTTCTTTTTTTGGTACAATGAAAAAACGTATAAAGACCGGGCGGCGGCATTGGAAGGAGGGCGCTGCCATGCGGAGGATCTCCGTTTGCGCGCTGTTGGGCGCGCTTGCTGTTTTTGCCTTGTCCGCGCTTGCGGCGGGTTGCGCCGGACGGCAGGACCGGGCGGATGCCGAAGCGGAAGCGGTGCCGCTGACTGCCGTGCTGGGGAGCGGCCTGGACGCGGTGGAGCGGATTGAAATCCGGTACGGCGACGGCCATGTTCTCGTCGTGACCGATCCCGAAACCGTCCGCGAATTCGTCGTTCGCGTCAAAGCGATCACCGTTCGCCGGTCCGATATCCAATCCGCCGGGTACCTGTACAATATGGATCTGGCGGAGGGAGAGCGGACCCATCGCGTCGGCGACCGATATACGCGCCTGGACGACAGGACTTACGAAACGGTGGAAGACGAAGCCAGCCGCGAGCTTGATCTCTTCATGCTTCGCTTCGGGAGGGAGCGGATTCCGGACCTCTTGCCGGGCATCATGCCGGAGGTTGTCCCGGCGACCGGAACATGAACGGGCGACCCCGTTGCAACGCCATCTTTCCGTTATTTATCATTGAATTTGCTTGCCCGGTATGATACAATCGCAAGGTGCGTGTGGTGGCATGCGACAACCGCACTTGCCCGGGTTTGGCAAGACCGGTTCGGCCGCGTCGATTCGACGGGGAACCGGCACCCGGCGGGGCGAGTCAGCGTAGAAGGAGGTGGGCGCATGTACGCCATCATCGAAACCGGCGGGAAGCAGTACAAGGTGCAACCGGGCGACGTGATTTACGTCGAGAAGCTCGCGGCCGCCGAAGGCGACACCGTCACGTTCGAACGCGTGCTGGCCGTCAGCGGCGACAAGGGCTTTGTCACCGGCGAACCGACGGTGCCCGGCGCGAAGGTGACCGGCAAGGTCGAAAAGCATGTCAAGGGCCAAAAAATCATCGTCTTCAAGTACAAGCCCAAAAAGAACGAGCGCCGCAAGCAAGGTCACCGGCAGCCGTACACGAAAGTGACCATCGAAAGCATCGAGGCGTAAGGCGCCATGATCACCGTCACGATTTGGCGCGATCCGGACGGACGCCTGACGCGCTTCACCGTTTCCGGCCACGCGTATTACGATGAGCCGGGAAAGGATATCGTATGCGCCGGCGTGTCGGCGGTGGCCATCGGCGCGGTCAACGCCGTGGAGCGCCTGACCGGGCTCCGGCTGCGCACCGAGATGCGCGACGGATACCTGGACGCATCCGTTCCGCCGGAAGGGGACGAAGCGCGGCGCGATCGCGCGCAGCTCCTCCTGGAAGGCATGCTGGTCGCGTTGGAATCCATCGCGGAGTCGTACGGAGATCACGTTCAAATCAGACACTCGCGCCTGCGCGCGTGAACCACCGGAAATTCGCCGAAAAGGAGGTTGACACCATGATCCGCATGAATCTGCAGCTGTTCGCGTCCAAGAAAGGCGTCGGTTCCACGAAGAACGGCCGCGACAGCGAAGCGAAACGCCTTGGCGTGAAGCGCGCCGACGGCCAGCTGGTGACGGCCGGCAGCATCTTGGTCCGGCAGCGCGGCACGCGCATCCACCCGGGCCGCAACGTCGGGAAAGGCTCGGACGATACGCTTTACGCGAAAACGGCGGGCATTGTCCGTTTTGAACGCTGGGGTCGCGACCGCAAACGGGTCAGCGTCTATCCCGTGGAGGCACCGGTCGCGGCAGCGTTGGAAGGCTAATATGGCAGCATGAGAACCCCCGGCCGGAAGAAAACGGCCCGGGGGTTGTTTTTCATTTGATGCGGTTCGCATGGGAGACGGAAACCAAATGCAGGCCAAACGTTTTACGCCTTGGAGCGCGGCGGCGGCCGGATCGCTTGTTTTGCCGGCCGCGATGGCCGCGGTTTGGCCGGACGCCCGGTGGCCAACCGTATTGTTTGCCGTCTGGGCCCTGGCGGCGGCGATTGTGCATACGGAAACGGTGCGCCGGGAGAACCGCCGCCGTTTTGACCGCCAGACGGAAGAGCAGCAGCGGTTTTGGCTGCGGGCGCTGGGCCAGCTGCGCCACGACTGGATGAACGATCTGCAGATTTTGTACGGTTACCTTCGCCTGCAAAAGCTCCATAAAGCGATGGAAACGGTGGACAGAATAAGGGAGCGGATGGAGCGCGAAAGCCGGATTTCCCGCCTCGGCAGCAACGGGCTGGCGATTTTCCTACTGTCTTTCCGGACGCTTTCCGACACCCTGCGCCTGGACGTGCGGGTAGACGACCACTTTTCCCTGGAAGGTCCGGAGGCTGAACGGGATCGGGTGGCCCGCGCGGTCATCGGCCTCGTCAACGCGGTCCGTTTCCGCGTGTCGCGCGGCGCGGAGACCGAAAACACGCTGCGCCTGGAATTCGGGCGAAGCGAAGAGGGCGTGGAGCTGCGCATGGGGTTCACCGGACAGACGGCCGACGAGGAAGGACTGCGCCGGGAGTGGGAAAAAGCCTTGGACGGAATCGGGCGGCTTGGCGCCTTTCACCGGAACGGAGGAAAAATCAGCGGGGAAAGCGGGGACGACGGTCCGCCAGTGTGGACCGCCGTGGTCACCTTTCCCGACCGCCGCGGAGCGGAGTGATCGTGCATGTTTGTGGACAGAGCGAAAATATACGTCAAAGGCGGCGACGGGGGCAACGGCATGGTTGCATTTCGCCGCGAAAAGTACGTACCCGAGGGGGGACCGGCGGGCGGCGACGGCGGCAAGGGCGGCGATGTGATTTTTCGCGTGGACGAGGGATTGCGCACGCTGATGGACTTCCGCTACAAGAGGCATTTCAAGGCCGAGCGGGGCGAGAACGGGCGCATCAAATCGATGAACGGCCGGGGAGGCAGGGATCTCGTCGTCCGCGTGCCCCCCGGCACCGCCGTTTATGACGCGGAAACCGGACATCTGATCGCCGATCTGACGCGGCAGGGGCAGGAAGCGGTCATCGCCCGCGGCGGCAGGGGCGGCAGGGGCAACGTCCGGTTCAAAAGCCCGAGCAATCCGGCCCCTCGCATCGCCGAGAACGGCGAGGAAGGCGAAGAGCGCTGGGTCATTCTCGAGCTGAAGCTGCTGGCCGATGCGGGACTGGTCGGCCTGCCCAACGCCGGCAAGTCGACGCTGCTTTCGGTGGTGTCCGCCGCCCGGCCGAAGATCGGCGACTATCCGTTTACCACCCTGACCCCGAACCTGGGCGTCGTCGACGCGGGGGATTTTCGCGGTTTCGTGCTGGCCGACCTGCCGGGGCTGATCGAGGGCGCCCACGCGGGCGCCGGGCTCGGCCACGAATTTTTGCGCCATGCGGAGAGGACCAAGGTGATCGTGCATGTCGTGGACATGTCCGGTCCCGAGGAGCGGGATCCGTTCGCCGATTGGGAGACGGTGAGCCGCGAGCTGGAACTGTACAATCCGGAGCTGGCTCGGCGTCCGCAAATCGTGGCGGCCAGCAAGATGGACGCTCCCGAAGCGCCGGAGAGGCTGCGGCGCTTCCGGGAAAAACTGGCCGCCGAAAGGCCGGATATTGACGTCGTACCCATCTCCGCGTGGACGCGCGAGGGTGTGCCGGATCTCATCCGCAAGGTGGCCGACTTGCTGGACGCGCGGCGGGCGGAGGAAGACGAGGCCGCGGCGGGAGCCGGAGAGGACGGATTCGGGGACGGCGTCGTCATCCGGCACAAGGAGGAGGACGAGCCGATTGTGGTCCGCCGGGAGCACGGCGGGTTTGTCGTCGAAAATCCGAAGGTCGACGCGCTGGTCAGGCGGACCCAGTTGGTGTCCCACGAAGCGGCGGTGCGCCTGGCGCGCATCCTTCGCCGCATGGGGGTGGACGACGCGCTGCGCGAAAAGGGCGTGAAGGACGGGGACCAGGTCCGCATCGGCGACTATGTCTTCGAGTTTTTCGGCGGCGAAGAGGAGGACGAACCGGAAGCGGACCGTTAGCGGCAGGGGTTGATCCCTTTCGGAAAATGACTGCAATTGGCGGTTGTTCGAAAAGCCGCTTTCCGCTATAATGTCCACTATACGTATACATTCGTCTTTCCAGGGAGGACGAATCATGTCCCACCGTTACTACGTCGTCCGGGAAGATTTGTTGCCCGAGGGCATCCTGAAGACGGAGATGGCCAAGGATCTGCTGCGGCGCGGGGAAGCGTCGACGGTGCACGAGGCGGCGGAACGGGTCGGACTGAGCCGGAGCGCGTTTTACAAATACAAGGACGGGGTGTACCCGCTGGATCAGACGCAGCCGGATCGGATCGTCACGCTGGCCCTGGACCTCGAGCACCGTTCCGGCGTGCTGTCGAGGGTGCTGGGGGCGCTCGCCGACGGGGGAGGCAATGTGCTCACCATCTCCCAGTCGATTCCGCTCCGCGGCATGGCGAACGTCGTCGTTTCGTTGGACTTGTCGGGCTCCGGCGCCGCTCCAGGCGTCCTGCTCGAACGGCTTCGCGCGCTGGACGGCGTGCGCAGCGCGGCCATTGTCGGCAGGGGTTGAAAAAGGGCGGCGGTACCGGCGGTGCGTGCTTTTGCAAATCGGAACAGGTGCGAATGGGGCAGGAGACAGTCCAGCGGTAAGATGTCAAGTCCCTGATTCGTGAAAATTGGAAATTTTTTTGGCCTTAAAGCGCTCGAGTCAGGTAAATTGGCAACACCAAACCAAACCCAGTCGAAAATCAGGATGATTTCCAG